>JGI12635J15846_10002807_pt1 | contig 15211 bp, 13 predicted proteins | sample BlaSpr_A8_OM2_M2_FD_15846 | JGI IMG/M metagenome (IMG submission 15846) | reverse complement strand
CGAAATCGCTATACCGTTGCGCAAAATAAGCCGAATCATTCGGACGCATTTCACTCAGCTTGTCCGCGATACCCTTTGCGACACGCGATCCATTGTCAGGATCGAGCCAGTAGTGCGGGTTCCCTTGCGGATGCACATCGCCTTCGGCTCTGGTCACCTGTCCGGTAGGGATCTCCAGAATCTTTGCAAACCGGGAAGCGTCAAGATAACCATTCGCCGATACTTGAATATTCGGATTGCTGGATTGCGTGATTAGCGGCGGCAACCATCCAATCTCCAACTCGAGTCCCACCACGATCAGCAAATCGGCCTTGCGCAGCTTCAGTAGGAAGCTGGGCTTGGCCTCCACAAAGTGCGGGTCCTGATATCCCTTGGCGATAGATTCAACATCCACTTTGTCGCCGCCGACTTCCTGTGCCAGCGAGGCCAGGTCTGTGGTCGCTGTTATGATTTTCAGCTTGTTCTCCGCGCGCCCCGCCGGACTTCCTGCCAATGCACACACCAGCGCAATTGCCATCGCCACGGCGCTGGTCTTTGTGGCGTAATTCGTGGCGTAATTCGTGACGTAATTCGTGACGTAAAATCTCATTTTCTCGATCAGTCGTACCTGTAACATGCAGTCTCCTTGTTCACCCATCAAAACGGGTGAGCACCATGCGCGCCCATCACGAATAAGAACTGGAACAATAACTCGTTGGCATTATCGAAGCTTGCGTTGGGAGCCGTCGCCAGGTGGCCATACCTATATTGTCCCCGGATTTGGCTGAACTCGCTCGGCCAATAGGTAACAATCGCCGACAGCCCCGTATCAATCAGATTGGCGTTCCGCGCATGCGCGCTGCGGTCAAACCGGCCCCCGACTGTCCATCGCCGGTTCACGCGGTACTCCGCGGAGGAGTACGTTCCGAAAGCATGCACTGTTTGGGAAAGATCCAACGGCGAAATCTGGTCGCGCAAACTGTAAAACAATTCCGTGCGGAATATAAACGACTTGTAAATCGCGCGGCGGAGCGGCTTCCACCGCAGCGTAGCGTCGGCACCATACAGGCTGGTGATGAAAGGCGAGCCCACATCATTGTGGCCCCGTGCATACGAAAGGCCCAAATCCAGGTTAGTGGATTCCGTTATGTCCTTGTACCCGCGCAGGTGTCCCACGACGCTCGCATCCTGCCGTTCGCTTGCCTTGAAAACATCCGCGGAATCGCCGCGAAATACTTGTCCCGTAGCTTCTACGAACCAACCCTTTGGCGCCGGCAAGATGCGCGACAACGAAAATCCTGCGTCATCAATGCCATCTTCGCCGCCAACCAGATTATTCGTCGCCAGTGGCCGGTCTATGAACGGCAACGCGTGGTTGTGAATGGTATTAATCTTGCCGAAATTGGCTCGCATTTTCCCGACCTTCAAGAGCAGCCCGGCCGGCAACGAGGTAAAGGTCACATACCCTTCCTCCACGTTCACCCCTTGCTCGCCAAAGGAAATAAAGACGTCCGCGCGCGCATAGGGATCGATAATCGCTTGCACGCCCAGCTCTGATTCATGCAGTTGCAAGGAAGGAGTCTGCACCACGTCGTTGTGACCCACTGCGCCGATAAAATCCCCGATCAAGCTGATGTCGGGATTCAGCAACCGTGCATTCCCGCTGGCGCCGCCAAAAGTCTGGGTTTGTGTTGACTGCAGCGCTTGAGCCTGGAGAGCAGGTGCAGGCGGAGCCGCAGCAGGCAGCGCGGCAGCGGACGCGACGCTTAACGAGGACGACTCCGCGGTTGCTGGCGCAGGAGCAGGTGCAGATGCCGATGTCAGCACCAGCCGCGCAGCTGCCTCTTCACGAGGGGCCTTCGCGTCCGCCAAGACCTTCAGTTGGCCGCGCAGCAGCGCCACCTGCTCGGCCAGCATGCTTACCTGCTGTTCTAGCGTTTGTATGCGCGCCTCAGAATTCGCAGCGGCCTTTTCGCCTGAAGAGCCGTTTGTTGAGGCTTCCTGGGCCTTGGCGCAAACAGCTACCAGTAGCAAAGCGCATAACACTAAGGTCTCTTTCATAAACACTCCTCCCAAATGCGAAAGCTTTTCAACGACTCCAGAGATAACTAGAGGGGGGGACAGGCAAAACTAAACAGCAGGGGGTGCACGCGGTGAAATTGTGGCAGGGATCTCAGGAGATAGTGCCGCCAGGGTCGAGACGATCTCCAGCCGGTTCATCAGCGGCGTGAAGATAAGACTGAGGGGGCTTGGTGCTACCGCTGACCCAGCCGTCGAGCATAACGGGCAAACGTGAGAGTCCGAAGGTGCAGCGCTTAGATCCGCACAATAGTGAAACTGGGCCGCCAGAAAGGTAACCGCCAGGAGCAAAGATAAAAAGCGAATGTGTGGGGCCTTGAGGGACATGTACCTGGTAAGACGGAGCTTAGGCCGGAATGGTTGTGGGGTCAAGCAGCGAAACGACAGGATTGCCAGCTCTGGATATGTGTCAGGCGGAGTTGCGTTTTGTGCGTTATTTCCGAGTTGCCCGTTCCTCGGGCACAACCGCTAGCGAGCCAAGTGTGCGATAGCTTTAGTTAGCCAACTAGAACGGAAAGAGGTTTGTTAGGCATTCAAGACGCGGAGTTACAATCAACACGGCTATCGCCGGGTTCGCGGTTGGAGACTTCGTTTTAGGCTCGGTAGGAGATATTCTATAGAGGTATTTGTAAATTGTGAGACAAAATTTGTAAAACGAATAATTACGAGGAAGGTACCATGAAACGAAATCTGGAAAAGGAAACCCTGGAAGGCCGTAATCCTAGCCGACGGGAAGTACTCAGTCTCATTGGGGCGACAGCAGCCGCCTCGCTTGTTGGAGGCGTAAGTGAACAATCGGTTTCTGCGCAGCAGGCGAGTGCGCCGACGCATAACTTGAAAAGCCGGATTGTCAAGTTCGATGCGAAACCGGAACCGACTGCGATTGATATCGCAAAGACTGCGGTAATCGTCGTTGACATGCAGAACGATTTCGGTGCCAAGGGCGGCCTTTTGGACCTGGGTGGCATTGATATTTCCGGCATTCGACGGGCCATCGGCCCCACTGGAACTGTTCTTGCATCGGCCCGCCAGGCGGGCATCAAGGTTATTTATCTCAAGATGGGCTTTCATGCCGATCTTTCGGACCTAGGTTCTGAAGGATCTCCGAACAGGGTGCTGCACCTTCGGTTCGGCGTCGGGAAGAGCATGCATGCCCCTGACGGTAGAGAAAGTCGAATTCTGATCCGAGACACCTGGAACACGGATATTGTTTCGGAACTCAAGCCGCAGGCCGACGACGTTGTCGTGTACAAGCACAGATTCAGCGGCTTCTATCAAACCGACTTGGATGCCATCCTCAAACAGCTGGGGGTTAAATACCTCATCATTACCGGATGTACCACGAGTATTTGCGTGGAATCGACGATCAGAGACGCCTTCTTCAGGGACTATTCGTGTGTGCTGCTAAAGGATTGTACGGACGAACCGATGGGACACGGATTGACAAGAAGTAATTACGAAGCAACGCTCTTCCTTATCCAGGGTGGATTCGGCTGGGTTTCAACTTCAGACGAGGTCGTTAAAGCCCTCCCAGCGCAAGCCAATGCCTCAGCGTAAGAATGATCCTGGTCAGGGGTTACCGCATCACCTGTAGCTCCGTAGAAAGGTAAGAAGAAAATATCCTAATCTACTATTTCATGGCGTCCAGATTGGCTTTAACTTCCTTTAACTCAGAGCGGTCAGCCGCAGGGTCCGCGATCTTTAGCAATTGCGAGTAGTAATCTCTTGCCGAGCGCGTATCGCCCGCTACCTGGCTTGCGTGTGCGGCGCCCAGCAAAGCGTCAAAACGGTTGGGGGCCTCGGCCAAAACCACCTTATAAGCCGCTATCGCATCGGCCGACTTCTTCAATTCCATCATTAAATCGCCTAACATCTCGCGTGCCGGCATGGTCACGGAATCCAAGCCTTTCTCGTCCTCCCGGTCCGCCGCAGCGCGAAGCAAACTTATAGCCTTCGCGGAATCTCCCTCAGCGTACGCCAGCCACGCCTCCGCTTCGCGCAGGTCGGTAGCTTTCTCCGCAGAAACGTCATAGCCCGTATCTTTACTCTCTCCTTCGCGGTGCGCCACGGCTTCTGCTAATTTGCTTACATCATCTTTGGCTGCCGCCACATCACCGCTTCTTGCGGCTCCTATCGCTTTCGCCCAGTAAATGATGTCCTGGGAGTTTCTTCGCTCCGGAACCGCCAGCGCGGCAGCTTCTTTCCATCGGTGCAGTTCGATCGCATTACGCGCATCCACGGTGGCGCGATGATCGGCTTTTTCTCCTTCGCCCGAACCGGGCACGTTCATCTCTTCCGCCGACAGGGCGCGCGCTTTGGCTTCCTGTCCACTTTGCAAATACGCGTAATCCAGGAAGTCCATGGCATGGGTTTGGTAATGGGCCTCGGCCTGATGCATCTCCGTAGCGTGCGCTGCCGCCGCGGTGGCAGCTATGTTCGATGCGATCGATTCCCGCCATAAGCCCAGCCTGGTAAATATGTGCGACGGCATATGCAAAGCGTGCGACGAATCCGGCGCGATCTGTGCGTAAGCGCGCGCCGCGGCGAGTCCTTCGCTCGCAAACTGCGGTTTGTCCGTGGCGTGAATCAGGTAATGCGCTACGCCAGGATTGTCGGGATGCTTCTGGAAAAGGGGCTCCAGAATCGCCATCGCTTTCTTGCGATTGGGCGTGTCATCGACGTCTTCATCCGCCAAAGCCACCAGCGACAAGGCATAAAACGCGCTGGCCTCCACATCCCCCGGCGCACCCGAATGTAATTGCGCCAAGGCTTCCGAGTACGCGGTAGTCCGCTGCACGTGAGAAAGCTTTTCGTCGTTCTGATAAAACGCGGCGGCTGCGGCAATATATCCGCGTTCACGCGGAGTAGGGGCGCTGAGTTTCTGCGCCTTTTCCACGTTCTCTAGCCCTTCTTTGAGTGTTCGCTTCCCTGGAAAATCCCACAATTGGTGATAGAGCGCCATGGCCGCACCCCAGTGCGCTATCGCACAATTCGTGTCCAGATCCGCACCCGCCTTGAAGGCACTCTCCGATGCCTGATATTGAAACGAATGCAACAGCGCCAGCCCCTTCAGCAATGCCGGCTGCGCTTCCGCTTTGCAGCTATTGGGAAAATCAACGTGCCCAAGTTGCTCTGAAGTTGTTTCGGAAGAGTCTTTCGCGGTGGCGAAAAAGCCATTTAAGGGCAGTCCTAGACACAATAATGCCCCGAGAAAACGCCCCAGGAAACGATTGACTACTATGCGCACGCGAATCCCTCTATAGCTGTTACCCGTTCCTCTAACGTCGAGGCTGTCGTTTTTGTCCGACGAATATCATGTTGTTCGGTGTGCGTCTTCCAAATGAACACCCAAAGGGCGATGGTCGCGGCCAGTATGCCAATCCCGATCCATCCCAAAACGATTCCCGCCGTAGCCATACCTTGGCCTTCGATGCGCCCGGGATTACGTCGAATTTCCCGCTTTGCCGCATACCCGAAACAAATTGCCAAAACCGACCCAATCCAATACACCCATAACAGCCCCATGACCATACTCGCTATCGCCATGCCGCTAGTGGTGCTCTGTCGGATCACAATTTGCGATGGAACCGGTTCCAGACCTGCGGGTGGGGATACAAGCCAGTGCGCACAATAGCGGCATTTGATCGCTGCGTCTTGAATTTCCCGCGTACATCGCGGACATGCCTTCACGTGTTGCCCTTTCGTTGTAGGTTGGAAAGGCCTTTCACTGCAGGACCGGGCTTCCAGCATCGGCCGGTTGATTGCTGGTCCACCGGATTACTCCACTTTGGTCGATGTAAAAATGCCGCATACCGCTGCTTCCTTCATCGACGGGATCAGCGGTGATTACAAAACTTGTTACCTGTCCAATGTTGTCGGCTTCCGCGGCGACGTAGTGGAAATAATATCCGAACTTGACAGGTTGGTCCGCGCCTAACGACTTATCCAGGAGATCCGCTCGCTCACAGTCGCCCCGGCCCGGACCAAGATTCGCAAGTGATTTCGGAAATCCCGTTTTTGGGCACTTTGCCGCGTAAGCACCCATCGCGTACTGGTAACTGCGCAGCGACCCAACCACTCCCGCTTCGTTGGCCGCCATTTTCGACCTCAACAGATTCGGAATCGCAATCGCCGCAATTATCATGATTGGAATAACGGCAATTCCCAGATATCCAAGTATCAACCCGGCAAGCGCCATTCCTTTTCCTCGGATTTTCCCAAGGCTTCGTCCGATCTCGGAGTAAGACAAGTGTCCTAAAATAATGGCGATGATCGCTGACGGAAGCACAAAAAAGAAAATTCCGCAGATGAGACTGGCGATAGCTTTTCCGCTCGTGCGCGCTTCACGCGACGTTAAGCCGGACGAAGGCGGTACCGCCGCCATCGTGGTCCCCAGGCCGGTTCCACAAAACTGGCAGAATTGCGCGTCGTCGTGGATTGACTCGGCGCAGTAAGGGCAAATCTTCATAAAATGAGCTCGCTTGGGCGATTAACGGTGGAATATAACACGTGTGGACTGTGTCCCTTCATCGACATCAGACATGTTCTTATATCGTTGCTGGCGACGTTGATGTCGGCCGCATGCTCTTCACTGACGCGGAAACGCCATTCCCCAGCCTTCGACCTTCCCACATCCATCCTGTTAGAATACTTACTGGAGCGGTTCTTCGAAGCAGGTGCGGGAGCGAAAGCTGTTTGAACCAATGACGAATCTCTGAGGCGCTGCGGACAGACAGCCTGTGTGCACGGCCTGTCCCGCTGGCTGGTCAAAGCGTCAAGGCACGCGACGACCGACCCGCGAGCGGGGCAGGAAAGCCTAACGGTTGGCTCGTGGTGCCCACCTAATTCAGAGGTTCACGGCCTAGCTCCCCACGGCCAAGCAGTCCGCTCTATTTTTTTGCCCGCGTGACATCCTTCTACAGCTCCCATGCACTCGCTACAGAAACTTCACCAGCGCGTCGGTCGTTTCCTTCGGGCGCTCTTCCAGGATCCAGTGACCAGTGTCTGGCAGTACGATCACCGTCACCTTGGTAGCCACCAACTTCATCTGCTGCCCCAATTCTTTTCCCAGCGACTTTTCTCCGCCAATCGACAGTACCGGCATGGTCAGCTTGGTGCGCGACAAGTCCGCAAAATCCTTGGCTGTCTGTGGCCACGTTACAAAATATTGCCACGCGGCTCTCATCCGACCCGGTCGGGAGTACGCATCGATATATGCTTTCCGGTCGGCCTCCGGGAGCGAACGGTTCTTGTCGGCCGCTAGATCGTCCCAAAAAAACGAAAAGTAGATTTGCTCCCGCCCGGCGACCAACGCTTCCGGCTTCGGCCCGTTGAATCGAAAATGCCAGATCGAGGGGTTGTTATAAATGGGTTCCCAGCCTTCGACGCCCGGCAAAAATGCATCCATCACCGCAAGTTTCTCCACTTCGGCCGGGAACTGTGCGGCATATGCGTAGGCCACCATGAGCCCAATATCATGTCCCACGACACGCGCTCTTTCGATGCCCAGCGAGCGCACCAGTGAGTGAATGCTGATTGCCGCAGCCTTCATGTTGATCCCGTTTGTGGGGATCGAGGAGTCACCGATGCCTGGCAAGTCTGGCGCGATCACTGTAAATTTCTCTCCGAGTACCGGCAATATCGGCGTCCACATCCTCGAAGTCTCGGCAAAACCATGCAGCAAGACCACAGCTGGACCATGGCCACCCATGGTGTAATGCAATTTCAGCCCTTCAACGTCCGCATCCTTCGATGCGAAGCCCGCTGGCAGCTTGGCTTCGCTTTGCGCGCGCATTGGTGAAGACGCGATAAGCAGGATGAACAAGAAAGTTCCTACAACGAACTTAAGTCTCATAGGATCTCCTTAGAGTCAGCAGCCGAGTGCTGCACAATATAACAGCAGGCGGCCATCTCACGATCTCTGTCAGCGGCTGGCCGGGGTGCGCGGCTGAAATAATTCACAGAAAAATGTGAATGCTCAGAAAAAGCCCCACCCTTGCAAAAACCGCAAGGATGGGCCACCCGACGGATTCGCCGGCCCGGGACGTCGTTGATGCGCACGTGGATGTGTACTACGATTTGGTCCCTATATGATGAAAGCAGTGCAATCAGCCCCACAAATCGCAAGCTCTACGCTTCGCGAAGCTCTGCCGAACTCCGAAGCTGGATTCCTGTGGGATTTCTGGTACCCGGCGCTTCGCAGTTCAGAGATAAAGGGCCAAAAACTTGCCACCGTTATGCTGTTGGAAGTGCCTTTAGTTCTGGGACGCACTTCGGATGGCAGGGCCTTCGCGATGCGCGATGCTTGTCCGCATCGTGGGATCCCATTGTCGTACGGGAGATTTGACGGGCAGGCTGTGGAATGCAGCTACCACGGTTGGAAATTTGACGCGTGCAGCGGCAGATGCCTGGAAATTCCATCTCTTGCCAGCCAGGACAAGTTACGCGTCGATCGGATTTTCGCGGGCCATTATCCTTGCGCGGAACACGATGGATACGTCTGGGTATACATGACGGCACCGGGCTCGCGGACACATGAAAATGTACCAGAAGCGCCACGGCTTCCGGTCTTCAGCGAGAAATACAAGATCACCCGGCTGTCTTGCGAGCTTCCCTCGCACGTGGATCAGGGAATCATCGGCCTAATGGATGCCGCCCACGGTCCATTTGTGCACCAATCGTGGTACTGGCGCAGCCGGCGAAGCATCCATGAAAAAGAAAAGCGCTTCGAGCCGATTCCCTATGGTTTTCGTATGAGCAGGCACGAGCCNTCGTCCAACAGCGCGCCGTACAAATTGCTGCGATATTTTTCTGGCGAAGCCACCACGACGATGATCGATTTTGTCTTGCCCAACATGCGACTGGAAGAAATACGCAGCGGCCATTTATGGTTTTCGAGCCGCGCCACGGTAACCCCGGTGCGGCGAGACCTATGCCGTATCGATTTTGTGGCCGCGTGGAATCTCGTGCGGTGGATGCCGCTCGTCGTGCCGGTATTCCGCGCCTTTGCTAAAAAATTCTTGCGACAGGATCAGGAAACCATGATTAAGCAGGCGGAAGGCTTGAAACACAATCCTCACTTAATGCTGATAGATGACGCGGACCGCCCAGCGAAATGGTATTTCGCGCTCAAGGCTAATTTGCTGGACTCCCGCAGCACCGGTACACCAATGGTGCATCCCATGCCGGGCCCGGTAACGCTTCATTGGCGCAGTTAACACGTCAGATAGGTCGAGCGATGTTGGGAAAGTCCAGCCAGACTTTTATTCCGCAAAAATGTGCGCCCTCCGTACAGATGGGCGTCGTCACTCCCGCGCGAACATAACAAGGCGGCCCAACATACCGGGCTAACTCCGGATGGACTTCGCGCAATTGATCAAGCTCATCCATGGAACACTGATAAATCTCTTCCTGCGCATTAAAACAAGTTCGCATCGTCCATTTATGTAGCAGATGCAGTAGCGATCCGGTTTCGACCACGCGAATCGATTTCGCATTGGGCAAGAGATAGAGCGCGAGCTCCAAAGGGACGCCGCGATCGATCAATTGATCCTTGGCTTGCCAGGCGTCCTGCATCGCCCGTTCATAAACCGCGAGCGCCTGTGGATTCTGCGCCAGCAATTTTGGAGTGATGAAATCGGGTTCCCGAGTATCTGTAAGAGTGAGCAGCGGCCGCGAGCCGGGAACCATTCTGTGGCGTTGATCCTGACTGTCCGCGGTATGGCTGATTTTCTTGGCAAACGTGTAGTTGATGTGCTGCAACGCACGCATCATGGGCGCGTGCACGCCGACATTTAATGTTTCGAGGCGGTACAGATTACGAGCCGGGTTGAGCAAGCGATCGATAGCCTCTGCGTCGGGACATTGCGCTTCGGTAAGCCCTACCACCGCGCGATAGGCTTGCGCGATCACTCTCGGCGCATTGGCGGAATAATCGATCAGCTTGGAAGTTTTGCCGCGAAGATTGAAATCAAATTCACGTTTGAAGTCGCCGTCCGCGTTCGCGTTTCGATTACTTGAGGCCGATGTGCCATTGACGCCGCTATTCTCGCGATCGCTCCATTCTGGAACTTCTTCAATCGGTTCCGTACCGAAGCGATCGAAGAATTGGGCGTCCACTTCTCGCACGTGAGCGACCATTGCGCCGATCACCGCGCGCGCTTCATTGGGCGTATCGCATGCCGTACTCATCCGCCACAACCGGTGCAGAACGATGCCGGATATGGTGTGCACCATGGTGGTAAAGGCCGCCACCGGGAGCACATACCGTGCGACTTCTATGGCGCGTTTTTCAGCTGACCGCTCGATTTTCTGAGCACGTTTCGGATGCGACATCGGTCCGATGTGCCAGATGCCGGACAAAATAGTGCGCGCATCTCCGATCAGCAGCGCCGATAATTCGCGATAGTAATCCCAGGCACGCGCGATGGCTTGCTCGTAGATCTCCTTGCTGCCTTCATCAAAGAATAGCGATAACGGCGGCACGTATGCGTGCGCGCGATCCAGTCGGACATAGCGCTGACTTTGCTGCTCAGAGTTGTAGAAAGGATGGGCATGAAGAAATGACCAGACAAACTGGCGGCTGATGTTTTCGAGTCCAAATTCGAAATGCGCGTGCTGGTAGACGGTGTGATGGCCGCTGTAAAAGGTGCCTGCACCGATGTTGAGCCGCTGCTTGTCGGTGATTTCTTCCGGGCCAATTAATTTCGATGCGTAGCAGGTCCGCGCCGCGGCAATGGCGGAATCGTAGGGATGCGCAAAGGAATTTCGCAGGGTTACGCGCGGTGGAGCCGTCTCCACTAGTTCCCCCGAACGCGCCCCTTCGAACATGCGAGATTGATCGGCCACAATGGAACGTTATTCTACACGGACGGCTAAGAGCACACGAGCACACTTAAGCCGTCATCAAAAAAAGCGATCGTTACAATGCCTGTGGAAATAAGAAGCGGCGATTACTTCTTCGCGGCTCCGGCCTTGGCAGCGGCGTCGGCGTATTTCTTCGTGAATCGCTCGACGCGTCCCGCGGTGTCGATAAGCTTTTGTTTGCCTGTGAAAAAGGGATGGCAACTCGAGCAAATTTCAACTCTCAGCGTGTCGCCTTTTATGGTCGAACGCGTCGGGAAAGTGTGGCCGCAGGCGCAATGCACGGTAACAGCGTGATAGTCGGGGTGAATACCGGGTTTCATGGGTCTCCAATCCATCGCGTCCGGTCTGCACGGCACTGTCAAATCCTGCCGCGTCGCTAGGTCGCGAGGCAATGGTGATTATACGCGAGGTGTCAAAGGTTTGCTAATTGGGGGGGGCCGAGAGATTTTGCGAGGGGCCGTCTAGTTGACGAACGTGCAGCCAACGCGATAGCCAAGATTGGTGCGCAGTGTCCAGACAGGCTTAAGATTGACGCGCACAGGGGGAAGAATCGGCACGTGCAGAACGGCGAGAATGTTTTCTGTCAAACCCTCAGCAGAATCGACTTCGAGGGCTACGCCACCAAAGCCAAGATCCAACACCTTAGCGCGACGGGCGCCTTGCTCCCCGAGCACCGCGTATGCATTTGTGCCGGTCATGGAGACGCGTTCCGCCTTGCGTGGAGTTGTAAAACTGCGTGGGGGTCTGCCTACGGAAGATAATTTTGAGCTTTCAGGCTGGCCCTGCGAAGTTGTCGGGGGCGCTGCTTCCTCTTGTTTTTCCGGCGTACGTTTAGTCTCAATGGAAATCGGAGGTGCGGGAGGAGCCGCTGGGCGCTCCGCCGCGGGAGGGGTTACCGGCGGTTGCGTTGGTGCAGTCTCCACGGGTCTCGGCGCGGGGGTTTCAGCAGCTCGCCCGCGGTGAGCATGCTTGCGTTGATACAAGCGCTCATCTGCGATGCGCACCAGGTCTTCGGCATTGTCGGCATCCTGAGGGAAATTTGCGACGCCATAATCCATTCCTACGGTGACATTGAGTTGCAGTGGTTTTAGGGTGTCCGCAAATACCGTCTCAACACGGCGGCTGAGCGCCAGCGCTTGCGCCGCATCTGTTTGCGGCAGGATCAGCGCGAATTCATCACCGCCGATTCGAAAGGCGAAGTCCGAAGTGCGCAACGCTTTCTTTAACGTAGCAGCAGCCATGCGAAGAACTTCATCGCCTCGCGGGTGACCATGCTTATCGTTTACTTCCTTGAAACGATGCATGTCCATCATGACTAAGCTGAGCGGCTGGTTATAGCGTTTTGCGCGGTTTAATTCTCGTTCAAAAAACTCGTTGAAGACACGGCGATTGTAAAGTTCCGTCAGCGAATCCGTAACCGCATTCAGGTTTAGCTTTTTTAATTCGTCATATTCGATGAGCACCGGAACGCGAAGCAGCCCGGCTGTAGAGAGCACATCCATAAGCGCGGTCTTTAACGACACGATGCGATGTAGCGCTTCGCTCAATTGGCGCCGGCGCGTAATCATCTCTTCCCATAGTTGCAGGCACTGGCTCTCGCGGAGATCCAGATGCGTGACCGCGCGTAGATAGCGTTGAAGGAATTGTCCGCGAGCAGGCAGATCGAGAGTCTCGAGTGTATCGGTCAGCAACTCGAGATAGGAATCTTCTAGGGACGAACGAGGGGGCGCTGGGACGCCGGGGCTGGGCATATCGGGTCTAACCTAACCTTTGCCTGTCCCCGCGGGGGTGGGGTGAATCACTGAGGCTGCTCTTTGAGGGAGCATGCCGAAGTCCAATCGAAGTGGGACTACGTCGCGACGCCCGTGCCACAGAATCAGGAAAGCGTTGCGCTATGCTATTACAAAAGCGCGGCATACGGCAACTGCAGGTTAAACGTACAAAATGGATATCAGATTAAGACTGTCGCGCGGGACTTAGATTAGGCAGAAAAGTGTACAAATTTACTCAATTGCCCTGAGGAATTCCAATCCGAACAAACGCAGTTCCCCAATGCTTTCTTGCCGGAGTACACGGGCGACCAGCGGCGGTGTTTCGTTGGGTACGATACCCGAGGATGTCGGCGAAGGAGCGGGGATGGTCAAATGAACGACCTGATCTTTGCGGAGTTGGTATGCCGAGGTGATGCACGCTCCGGTTGCACTTATGTTTAGAGTCTTGGTTAGTTCGATAAATTCCGCCCCCGAGGAATCTGTGGCGCGCAAAAATACGGGGACTTGCAGCCGAAGACGATTTGACCGTCGCGTCGAAGATGAGTCCAAGCCTTGTTTTTCCTTAATCAGGTCGAATTCCACTTTCTCTCTCTTAGTACTAGGGACCTAGTACGGATACAAGCATCTTTAGTGCCACATAATCAGGCAGCTACCTATCGCAAATCGTTCATATAAATCGATTTAATATGCCTATACCAGGCCTGGCCGGACTTAGGGGGCGTAGTGTTCTCGGGATATCCAGTTGGTTTCCGATAATGTGCAAATGGAACGCTTTTACCATTGACAGCCCGTAACCCCTTTGCGAGTATGAGCCAGCCTACATAGGAAAATTTTTGCCACTTAACGGCGGCCGACGAATGGGATTGAAATGTCTGTAGATGCAGGTACTTCTTCTATATCGAAGGACCGGTTGGCTTCCAAGAGACGGCCAATGTCCCCCGAGCGTTCTTCCGACACCCTGCCGGTCAGCCTGGTCCATGGACTGTTGGACGCGGTAAATAGCTCACTCCTAGTAGCTGATCGTGACGGGCGAGTGCTATTGCTAAACCAGCGAGCGCGTCAATATCTGCTCGCCAAGGGCCTGGACCATCAGGAGGCCCTGAATCTTTTTAAGGATATTTTGAAGATTGGGTCGGGACATATCTTTAAATTGATTGAAAGCGGTGAGCATCGAATGGAGCTCGATGTCGAGCTCGCTGATGTAAAGTCACGAGCCCTGGTCAAGTGGATGCCTGATCCGGATTGGCTTGTGGTGCAGCTGGAAATTCCGACCAAGGAACAGAACGCCGCCGCGTCTGAAGCCGCGACCCAACTTACCGTGCAAGAATTGTTGCAGGAACGCGAAATCACCTACCGCAATTTGCTCGCAGCGTACCTGAAACTTCAAGAAGTGAACCGTCAGAAAACCGTGTTCCTGGCCTCCGCCGCGCACGAACTTAAAACGCCGCTGGCGGTAATTAAGGGTTATTACGATTTATTGCTGACCGGTTCGCTGGGGCGTCTGACCGACAAACAGCAGGATATTCTCGAAGAGTCGAAAGATAGTTGCGAGCGGCTGGTTCGTCTGGTCTCCATGTTTCTTAACTATTCCGCGCTGGAAAGTGGGAAGTTGGTTTTGCAACTTCGCGAGAACGATTTGCGCGATTGCCTTGATGAATTAGCGAAGCGTTGGGCGGAAGCATTTCAGCGCAAAGGCGTGAAACTGGATTCGAGTTTCGACCCCTCTATTCCTACTTTTCGATTTGATTACCAGAAGGTGCAACAAGCCGCCGCTAACCTGCTGGACAATTCCCTGAAACATACGCCTGCGGGCGGAAGCGTCACGTTGCGCGCGGGACCTCATTTTTGGGAGCGCCGTGTAGCCGGCGTGGCACCCACTCAGGAACGCCGCCGTTTCCGGCTTCCTCGCCCTAACAGTGTGGAAGTCAGCGTAACTGATACCGGTCCAGGGATTGCCGCGGAGCATCACCAGGAAATTTTTGAAGATTTCGTGAGAGTGGATCGCAACACCTCCGGCATGGGCCTGGGCTTGGCTATCGCAAAGCGGCTTATTCAGGCGCATCGCGGCAAAATCTGGGTCGAAAGCGAACATCAAAAAGGCAGCACGTTTACATTTTTATTGCCGATGGACCCAAGCTAGGTCAAAAGATTTTTCGCATCAGAAAGGTAAATATGTCCGCAAAAGAAGTTAAAGAAAAAATTCTCGTCATCGATGATGAGCCCAGTATTCGAAAGTATCTGCAGACCCTTCTGGAAGTGGACGGCTTTGAGGTGGAAGCGGTCAGCTCGGGAAAAGAGGGCCTCGAAAAAATTAGCGCTGGAGACAGGCCGGACTTCATCATTCTCGACGTGCTCATGCCGGAACTTAGCGGTATCGAGACGCTGAAAGAACTGATGCAAATCGACCGCAGCCTGAACGTGATCATGCTGTCGTGCTCTAACGAAGTTGGCACGGTGGTCGAGGCCATACGCATCGGAGCGCACGACTACCTTACCAAGCCCTTTGAAAAGACCGA
>JGI12635J15846_10002804_pt1 | contig 15226 bp, 13 predicted proteins | sample BlaSpr_A8_OM2_M2_FD_15846 | JGI IMG/M metagenome (IMG submission 15846) | reverse complement strand
CAGCGCCGTTATGACTTCCACATCATTCGGCACCGTTGTCGGCGCCACGCTTCTCCGGCGCGCCACTTCTTCACTCGCTGTTTCGTCCTCCGGCTTGGCGGTCTCGACCGGCGCAAATTTCACCGCCGCCAGCCGCTTCGTTTCACCTCCCACATCAATGGCCCTCACCAAATCCGGGAAAAAGAGCTTCATCGACGGTTCGGAGTTTTCGAATTTGGGCAGCGCTCCGAAGAGTGGTTTCACCAGAACGTACCCGTCTTCATCGTACCGGCTCATCGCCGCCTCCCGTTCGCCGGGGGACATGCGCTTCAGTTTCAGTTCCACCGCGCGCACCGTGCATTCCGCAAAGTACGACGCATAGTCGTCCTTTAACTCCGGCGCAAGACGCGGGGCGATGGCGGCCTTCTCAAATAACGGACGTTTTACTGCCGTCACGTGGGGATACATCATCGGCAGCGGGTCCAGCAGGAAGTGCAGAAACGCGTGACGTACGACGTCCGTCGGAATCTCTTCTCCTCCGCTGAGCACCAGCGCATAGTGATCCCCAAAATTTCTTACGTTGGTGATGCGCCCCACCAGCGGCTCGACGACGATCTTAAATGTCCGCGGCCCGGCCGGCTCGAGGATTTCACGCAAATATCCAGACGCGACGAAAACAATCTGCGACACCGGATCGTGCAGTCGCTCGACTTCGCGGCCATAAATCGGCTGCACTTGCCGCCACAATTGCCCGATTTTCTGTTCTTGATAATAGTCCGAAAGGATCTCGCTGAAACCCTCAAGCGCAACGATTTCCGGTGGCAACTCATCCCGCCTCAAAACCGGCTGAAACATGGGCGCGGGCCCGGACACCAGGCCAAACCACAAATACCTTGAAAGCATCGCCCCGGGATCACGCAGCTCATGCTGCCGGTAAAACTCCCGCACCGCTTCCACCGCGGGACCCTGTTGCTGCCGCAAGCGCTCCCGCATCTGCGCCCGGAACGCCGTCCAATTATCAGAGCTGACGTTCGATTCGAATCCCGCTGCCAGCAGAGAGCAAATCGTTGTAAACATCGCCTCGCTGCCGTCCACACTTACAGTGCTCTGCGGAGCGGTCCTGGGGCGCGGTCGTGGCGCAGACGTCTGCGCCGCTGGTGGCGTTTGTGTTTGCACCTGGGCTGGTACTGGCGCGGGCGCCTGGGCCTGTCCAGCCGCCGGTAGCGCCATAACCGCACACAATCCAATCAACAGCATCGGTCGTTGAAGTTTTTTCATGCCTTTTGCCGCAGTCCTCACTCGGGGCCAGTCGACTTTTCTATCTCCGCCTGTCGCGGTTCTCCGCGCGGAAGGGCATAACTGGGCGCGGTCTACGTCCTCATGCTACGGCATCTTGCCAATCTACAAGCCCCCAACGCACTCCGTCAAGGAATCCCGCTTCTACTCTGAGAACCCTTCGGGGCCTCAGCGTCTCCGCGTTATCTTCAGTTCTTCGCCATGCGAGTCGATTGCTCGACCAGGACAACGCTTGCGCCTGCCCCGGGCATCTGCTAACAGTGGAGATGCTTCCCGGCCCTGCGCGGGATGGCCCGCTCCGCTCCTATGATTCGACCTCTCATGGCAGAAATGCAATTGATTCTCGAACTCTCCCTCGTCGCCGCTGCTTGCCCACACGCTCTTGGCGCGCAACTCGTCCGCGAGGAGGCGGCGCCGCCACAGCAGAAAGTCTTGCCCAAGCAGGACCCGCAGAATTCCGCTTCCGCGCAAACGCCCCCGGGGAAAAAGCGCCTCTCTCAGGAAGTCCAGCTGACCGGCGATGAATCCTGGATCGATACGACCATCGACATTCAAGCTGGCGAACGAGTGCTTATCACCGCTACGGGCAAGCTCCGCTACGCCGACGCGAGGGACGACAATGGCCCGGACGGCCTCCCGCGCGGCTTCAAAGACCTTCTCCGCGCTCTGCCGTTTAATGAAGCGGGGCGCGGCGCGGTCATCGGCCGCATCGGCGATAAAGACACCGCTCAGCCTTTCGTCATCGGCGCCCGCCGCGATGCTATTGCCCCTGTCTCGGGCCGCCTTTCCGTCGGCATCAATCAGACCGCGGACGACACTGGTGACGGCAACTATGCCGTGCGCATTGAAGTTTACTCGCCCGAAGCTGGCACTGCGCGCGTGGTTGCCAGACAAGTCAGCTCACTCCCCGGCGTCGATAATAATCTGTTCTCGAAAATCCCGCGGCGCATCAGCGACAAAGAAGGCAACCCCGGTGACATGATTAATTTCTTGATCCTTTGTTCCGAGGCCGCCATGCAGCGTGTCTTCACCAACGCTGGCTGGGTGAAAGTCGATGCCGACGTCAAGGACACCGTTCTTCACGGCATCATTGGCAGTCTTTCGAAAGAATCCTACTTAACTATGCCCATGAGTCAGCTCTACCTCTTTGGCCGCCCGCAAGATTACGGCTGGGCCCATGCCGAACCCATCAGTGTCGTCAGGTCGCGCCATCACTTGCGTATCTGGAAAGCGCCGTTCCAGGTCAACGGCGAAACCCTGTGGGTCGGCGCCGCCACCCACGACATCGGATTCGAACGCGATCAGCGCAACAACGGCATTACCCACAAGATCGATCCCGATATCGATCTCGAGCGCGACTACGTCGAAAAAACTCTCAGCTCCACCGGCCTCGTCGCCGAAATCTCCCACTTCCTGCCCGACAATCCCATGAAAGAAGCCGAGACGGCCACTGGCGGCACCTTTCACTCGAACGGACAAGTTCTCATCCTGAAACTCGGAGATACCCATAAAGATCTCTCCGCCGCCCTCAACGACGCTTCGTCCCCGCGCTAGTCGTGAGGCTCCTTGATTTGCGGTCGTCTGTTCCAATCGAAATAGCCATGATTTCTACGTGACTTCTTCCTGTGTGACGTTCCGCTATGCACCAGAGCCAATGGTCTGTACCCGAGGCCAAAGCTAATTTCAGCGAGGTCCTCGACCGTGCCCGCTCTCGCGGCCCGCAAACCATTACCTGTAACGGCAGACTTGCAGCCGTCATCGTCTCGGCTGAAGAATGGGAGTGCAAGACCCGGCGTGTTGGCAACCTCGCAGAGTTTTTTGCGGCCTCGCCTCTGGGCGATTCCAATTTGCAACTGGAACGAGTGCACGACTCTCCCCGATCGGCAGATGGAAGAAGCCATAAATAGCCCTAGCCAAACCGCTTTTATTTCGCCGCTTCCAGTTCAAGAACAATCAAGCGATCCACTTCTACCGGTTGCGGCTCTGGCAGTTTCAGCACCAGTCCTCCCTTGACGGCGCTGAACTCGACAATGCTTCCATCGCGCAGCAGCCGCGCCGAACGAACCGCCCGCGGCATCGCCGGCAACGCCAGCACCGGGCCATTCCAATCCAGGACGTGGACGTAAACCGTCGAGCCGCGTTGCGTCGTCACGCCCCACGGCCCCGCCGCCACTGGCCCTCCCCGCGTTCCATAAACCGAGTCCCCATATTGCTTCGTCCATCGCCCCACTTCCGTCAAGCGCTCCACAAACTCGGGCTGGATTTCGCCGCTCGGCATCGGCCCCACATTCAGGAGGAAATTCGCATTCGATCCCGCCGCACGCACGAGGTATCGAATCAAATCAGCCGTGCTCTTGTAATGTTCGTCCGTCAGATTGAATCCCCACGAGTTATTCATGGTTTCCGCGGTTTCGAGTGGCAGCGCACTCACCGATTGTTCGGGGTTGAAACCTGTGGTGTGCTGGCCCGGCAAATCCTTCTCAAACATCTGGAAGTCCTCTCCAGCAAACGGATTTTTATGATGATTACTGCCAACCATGGCTTGCGGCTGCAGTTGATGAATCAGTGCGTACGTACGGGCAAGATGCCAATCCGAGTCCGGCTTGTCCCACATCCCATCGAACCAGATGCCCCCGATCTCCCCATAGTTCGTCAACAATTCCTGCAATTGCCCGTCCATGAAATTCAGGTAAGCATCCCAATTCCCTGAATCCGGACGGCCCGTGTGATGTCCCGTGCGCCCGCGCGGAAAATAATCCGGTGAATGCCAATCCAGTTGCGAGTGGTACAAGAACAGCTTGATGCCCTGTTTGTGACATTCCGCGGCGAGCATCCCGATCACGTCTTTGCCGTACGGCGTCCGCGCCACTACGTTCCAGTCCGTCAGGCGCGAAGCGAACATCGCAAATCCGTCATGATGCTTCGAAGTGATGGTGATGTATTTCATGCCAGCGGCCTTCGCCAGCGCCACCCACGCCGCGGGATCAAACTTTATCGGATTGAAAAACGCCGGCACTTTCGCGTAATCCGTTCTATTGATCGGCCGCGTCTCCATGATCCATTCCCCATCGCCCAGCACGCTGTACACCCCCCAGTGAATGAACATCCCGAACTTGGCATCCTGGAACCATTTGCGCGCCTCCAGGTTCGCCGGTGGGGCAGTGTATTTCTCTTGCGCGGTTGCCGCTGGTCCCGCCGCAAGTGCAGTTGCGGATAGCGCGGTTGCAATTACGATAGATCGTGCACGCGTAGCAATCTTCATGTCCATCTCCATTGGAAAACCGTAACTCGCCCCAGGGATCAAACGGGTGGATTCTAGCGAATGCCTGCAGGAAGTCGAGCAAAAATGCAATCGAGATTGCCGCCATTCAAGCGGCTCACCTCCCAAGAGTTGCCGCCATCAGCGGGCTTTGCACCGGCCACTCTGGCATGGACTCACTGGGCGCGCCATATTCTCCGATTTGGAGTATGATTCCTCCCCGGCCAGGATCCAACACGGACCAACGAATCGTGCAGGAGGTGGCTCATGGTCATCGCCAAGCCCGTCAATGAAGAGGGCAGAATCGCCGCCTTGGAGAAGTACGCCATCCTCGATACCGACCCGGAACAACCCTTCGACGACCTCACCCTGCTGGCCTCGTTTGTTTGCAAAACGCCCATCGCGCTGATTTCTCTCGTCGACGAAGACCGCCAATGGTTCAAGTCACACGTAGGGATGGATGCTTCAGAAACATCACGCGACATCGCCTTTTGCTCCACCGCGATTATGCAATCCGATGTCTTAGTCGTCCCCGATGCGCTCCTGGATGAGCGCTTTCGCGACAATCCCCTGGTCGCTTCCGACCCCCACATCCGCTTCTACGCCGGCGCTCCTCTTATCAACGAAGACGGCTACGCCCTGGGCACGCTCTGCGTCGTCGACCGGAGGCCGCGCGAATTGGCGCCCGAGCAAAGGGAGGCCCTGAAAGCTCTAAGCCGCCTGGTTCTCGCTCAGCTCGAATTCCGTCGCAACTTGATTCTCTTGAAAGAAGCTCTCACCGACCGCACCAAGGAAGAGCACGAACGTCAGCGCGAACTGGTCCACGTCCAGGAAACCCTTATGCGCGTGATGGGGCTGCGCCATCCCCCCGCGTCCGCAAGACCACGGTGAGCCCTGCAGCTTCTGTGGTGTTGCTTAGAATTACTCCCAATGAAACGAAGGGAGAGAAGGATCGCCCGGGAAGCGTGACAATCCCTGCTTGGCTGCGCGCTGCAATTGAAAATAGAAGAGTAAATGCAACGACCCCTCTCTTTATCTGCGTCTCACCATGCATTGTAGGAGTGCTATCCTCTCTCCTTGTGCTGCGATGAAAAAGAAGCGCACTGTGAAAACTCTCGCGATTTGCGCATCAGTTCTGGTTCCGTCCTTGATCGTCACCGCAGCCGGGTTGATCGCCCGCGCGGCAAACACGCCGACACAAGGCAGAGAACCCGGCCAGGAACATCAAGACTGGCCGGCCTACGGCAGCGCGCCGGCGAACAATCATTATTCCAATCTAGCGCAAATCAATCGCAGCAACGTCAAGCGCCTCGCCGTGGCATGGAGCTTTGATACGCAGGAGGAAGGCGGTCTTCAAACGAGCCCCATCATCGTCGAGGGCGTGCTCTACGGAATCACTCCCACACAAAAAGTTTTCGCTTTGGATGCCGCGACAGGCAAGCTCTTGTGGAAGTTCGACTCTGGAATACGTGGAACACAACCGGATCGCGGGCTCGCTTACTGGGCTAATCGCAAAGACAAGCGCATTCTGGTCGGCGTGATGAACTTCGTCTACGCCCTGGAAGCCGCCACCGGCAAACCGATTCCATCCTTTGGAAACGGCGGCCGAATCGATCTCCGCGAAAATCTTGGCCGGGAACCTGCCAGCTCTCAGTCTGTAGATCTGACCAGCCCGGGCATCGTTTACAAGGACCTGATAATATTCGGCGGCCGCAACCCCGAGACTCTTCCTGCGCCTCCCGGCGACATTCGCGCTTACGATGTTCGAACCGGTAAGCTGCGCTGGTCGTTCCACACCATCCCGCATCCCGGTGAATTTGGGTATGACACTTGGCCGAAGGATGCTTGGAAGACCAGCGGCGCCGCGAACAATTGGGCTGGGATGGCGCTCGATTCACGGCGCGACATTGTCTATGTCCCAACAGGCTCCGCCGCGTTTGATTTCTACGGCGCCGATCGCGTCGGCGACGATCTCTTCGCTAATTGTCTGATTGCCTTGAACGCACGGACGGGCAAGAGGATCTGGCATTTTCAGGGAGTCCGCCACGATCTCTGGGACCGGGACTTCCCTTCACCGCCTGCGCTCCTCACCGTGAAGCACGATGGAAAACAGATTGACGCGGTAGCGCAAACAACCAAACAAGGTTTCGTCTATCTCTTCGACCGCGCCAAAGGAAAACCCCTTTTCCCCATCGATTCCCGAAAGTATCCTCCGAGCACTGTGCCCGGCGAAGTTGCTGCTTCCAAACAGCCACTTCCCGCTCGCCCCGCGCCTTTTGCGCGCCAGCTTCTCACCGAGGAGCTTCTAACTATGCGCACGCCGGAAGCGCATCAGTGGGCCGTGGAAAAATTCAATCAATTCCGCAGTGAAGGGCAGTTCGTTCCTTTCAGCGCCGGAAAAGATACCGTGATTTTTCCGGGCTTCGACGGCGGCGCCGAGTGGGGCGGGCCCGCCGTGGATGCGGAGACCGGAATTATCTACATCAATTCGAATGAGATGGCATGGACCGGCGCTCTCGCCCCGAACACCGGCGAAAATAGCCCGCGCACCTACATGAGCCAGTGCAGCATCTGCCACGGAGAAAAAATGGCGGGTTCGCCTCCCTCGATGCCTTCTCTGATTGGAGTGGGCGAACGGCTGACTCCCGCGCAGATGGCCACGACCATCAAGAGCGGAAAAGGACGGATGCCAGGCTTTCCGAATCTGAGCGAGGATCAAATCTCCGCGCTGGTCAGCTTCTTGATGAGCGGCGAAAGCAAAGAGCTCGCAAGCTCCGCGCCACCTCCGGCACCCATGCCCTATCGGTTCACTGGTTACCAAAAGTTTCTCGACCCGGAAGGATATCCAGCCGTCGCTCCCCCCTGGGGGACTTTAAACGCCATCAATCTGAATACCGGCGAATATGTCTGGAAGATTCCGCTTGGTGAATATCCGGAACTTGTATCGAAGGGACAAAAAAACACGGGCACGGAGAATTACGGGGGCCCGATCGTTACGGCAGGCGGGCTGGTATTCATCGGGGCAACCAACTTCGACAAGAAATTCCGCGCCTTCGATAAATCCACCGGTGAGCTGCTTTGGGAAGCGACCCTCCCCTTCTCCGGCAACGCCACTCCCGCCACCTACGAAGTGAACGGCCGCCAATTCGTGGTTATCGCCGCAGGCGGCGGCAAAGATCCCAAGTCGTCCTCGGGCGGCGTCTACGTCGCCTTTGCTCTGCCTCAGGAATCACCGAACACAACTTCCAGCCCAGGACTGGAGCATTAGTTCCACTAATCAGATTCAGGACGGCTACTCTTGACGGACTTTTCGATTCCTCTGCGCCGCTAGCAAGCTGACTGTGTTTGCAGAGCCTTCGACTGCCCGATAAGTGGCCTACTTGTTTTTCAGCAGCGCACTGAGCAGATTGGCGAGCTGCGACTCCTGCCGCAGAACTCTCTCCTGATCTGCCGCAGCACTGTCCCTTTCGGTCAGTCGCACGAGCTGTGCCGCCAGATTGCGCACGGCCACATCGTTTGGCACATAAGTTCGATCCGCAGGTGTGATCGCCTCCCAGCCCGATTTTGTACGGTGCAACTCCCAGCGAACCTTTTCGCGTCGCCGTTTATAGTCCGTTTGTCCACTGGCTATGGTCGCTCGAGAATCAATCTGTAGACGCGCCCATCCGTGGTCCCGTTTGAATTCCAAGCCCTGCACGTGGAGTCGTTCGAAGATGACCACCGGCAGTGCCAGTTTTGAGGGGTCATCCGCGCGCAAGACATTTCCTGAGGCGTTGCTCAATTCGGAGATGCCTTCAGCAACTTGGCTGCTCGTTGGCAGCTTGTTTCCCGCCGCGATGATTATGCTCTGCGGAACCTCAAACGTAGTGGGTGCAACAGCTGATGCAGGCAGAGCCGGCGGAACAGATATGACCCTTGTCCGTTCCGAAGCCACCACAGGAGATCGCTCTTCGATCGCCGGCGCAATGTCACGCGGCTTCTTGGACTTTGAAGCTCGTGCGGACGCCGTGGCCTTAATTGCAGTCAGCGGTTCCGCGTTTTCAACTTTGTACCGATAGAAGCGCGGTCTTCCGCGGGACCTCCAGTAAGACCCTTCGTAGTCCTGCGCCTCCAGGCCGGTGCTCACCAAGCTGTAAAAACTGTGCTGTAGCGGGTTCACGACAATGCCGGCGTGGCCCGGCCACACAATCAAATCTCCCGGCTGCGAGTATCTCACCCGCTCAAAATTCTCGTTCCCCGCGTAGAGTTCGAACGAGCTCGCATAAGGGTACTCAAACCCCGCACTGAGATACGTCTGATTAACGACGTGAGAACAGTCCTGCGCGCCGCGCGCCGGCTGGTCCTGATCCCGCGCGGCATCGACAATGGTCCGCCCCTCTTCCGCAGTCAACAATCGGGGATTCGATCCCGATCCCGGTGATGCAGACGCAGCCTGTGCCTGTGCTAGCGAGCCTGCAGCCATGCAAGCGCCTATCAGGCATGCCGCGACCGCAAAAGTGCGTGCCACTCTCCAGTTGAACTCGGTCTTCGATTTGCCCATCGCCCCTTCGTCCTTGGCAGTTGCACGGGGATAGTTTCCCCTTCTCTTAGGATCCATTTAGGACTGTGGGGTGGCAATGGAACTTGCTCTGAGCGTAATTGGCCTTATGGCCAGTCGAAGACAGGTGGCTTTTTCTGGCTTAATTCCAGAAGAGGGCTGGAGGCTCCGAAGTTCTTTTTAGTTCACCGTAACTTGGACCGTTGTGGAGTGACTCAAGTTGCCCGAGGTTCCCGTGATCGTGAGCGTGTAAGTTCCAGCAGGAGTGCCTGGAGGCGCTACGGTGAGTGAGGCCGTTTTGGTCGCGCCAGCGTAGGGACGCGGAGATGGTGACCGGAGTGGACGTGGTAACGGCGCTGGGGCCCACCGTGAACGTCACGCTGCTGGCTCCAGCAGCCACAGTCACGCTCGCCGGGACCATCGCGGCCGCGGTGTTGCCGCTCATGAGGGAAACGGCGGCGCCGCCGCTGGGAGCTGGCCCGCTTTGCGTCACCGTGCCGGTTGATGGAGACCCGCCAGTCACGCTCATTGGGTTGAGCGCTATCGCGGAAGGCGTGGCGGAACCTGGCGGCGTTACAGTGAGCGAGGCCGTCTTGGTCCCGCCACTATCGGACGCGGTAAATGGTGACGGGCGTTGACGCTGCGACGGTACATTCCACACTTCATGGATTGGCGTTCCATTCCAATCCGCATCTATACCTCAGCGCCGCGCCTGGCCTCGCGCGATCTGTCCCCTGCGACGGCTGTCCCTTTGCGTTCCAGAGGGAATCGGCCCCAGCCCTGCCTCTGAGGGAGGCACGCCCATAATGAAAAGCCAGTCCGTCTTTCCTAAATACATGGGTGAGAAGGGAAGAAAAAAATAGAGGGGGAATACAGCAAAGTGCCCTCAGGTAAGTACCCTATTTCAAGCCTCTTAGTCATCGCCAAGGAACGAATTCCCATGATATCCGGGGCAAGGGTACCCTGCCGTCGCATCTTCAACCAGCAAGACGCCGTCGCTGATCGCCTTTTCTGANGGCTAGACGTTGCCGATGGCCCGTTTGAGCACTTCTCGCGAAATATTGGCTCCGCTTACCGCTAGCACCAGGTGATCGCCGCAGCGCACGCTGGATTGCGCTAGTGCCGCCGTGCTCGCCGCCCCAGCCGGCTCCGCCAACACGTGTTCTTCCAGAAGTAACGTCTCAATCGCGCGTAGCAATTGCTCTTCACTCACCAGAACCACGTCGTCGACGAGGTTCTTCACGTCGCGCACGTTCGCCGCCTCCGGCGTTCGCGTCGCCAGCCCATCGGCAATCGTGTCGCACGTCTCGGTGCCCACGACTTTGCCTTCTATCCAGGACAGGTAGTACGCCGGAGCGCGCTCCGCTTGCACGCCGATGATCTTCACTTGCGGCGCGATCTGCTTCGCCGCCGCCGCGATCCCGCGAATCAGTGCCGTATCCCCCATGGGCACAACGACCGCACTGGTCTTCGGAAGCTGCTCCAGGATTTCACAGCCGATCGTTGCGGGACCGGCAGGCAAATCCGCGTCGGTCGCGTCGTTCAGAAAATGCACTCCCGGCTGCCTGGCATACTCCGCCGCCAGCGCGAACGCCGATGCTAGGTCGCCGCCTTCGCTCTCCACAATCGCCGCGCCGAGCCCGGCAATGCGGCCGCGCTTCACCGGATTGCAGTTCGCCGGCAAAAAAATCCTAGCCTTGATACCAAATTGTTTGGCCGCATAAGCCACCGCCGCTCCGTGATTCCCGGTGCTGCAAGCCACCACTTCCTGTATCGGCCCGCCATGCAATCTCTGCGCCAGCGCCCAAAAAGCGCCCCGCACCTTGAACGATCCCGTCGGCAGCTCCGTTTCCAATTTCAAATAAACACTTCTGCCCGTAGCTTGACTAAGGAATGGCGCAGCAATCAGCCGCGTCGGCGCGAAATGCTTTGCCAGAAATCTTTGCGCCTCACGAATCGTAGAAATGTTCGGAATAATTTGCAGACTCGCCTGACCTGCCGAGGAGTTCATCCAGCCACCGCTGATGCCGCCGTCTCCTGCTTCCTCCTCTCTTGCCACAATTCCATGTAAGGTTCCTGGTCCTTCATAATACTCTGGAATTGCGCGAGGTCCAGCAGCCGCGCTCCTGCGCACGGATCTTTTCCGGCCGCCATCCCCTGGTTCCAGGGACTAGCGCCTCAACGCTGTACCCATAACTCTTCTTGTTCAATACCGCAAGGCACGGTGCGTCGGTCCAGCCCTTGTCGCGCCCAGAACAGACCGGAGTCTTCCTTTGCCCGATTTCAAATGAAATCGTTCCGGGGCAGATGCCCGATGAGATTCGCGGGTGGGGCAATCGGCAATCGGCTTCGTAGCGTTGACTTAGTCGCCTGCGCAACCTAATATGCCCACAAGGGTAGGTTCCCCCCGCATGATTGGCCAAACACTCGGCCATTACCGCATCCTAGAAAAGGTTGGCTCCGGTGGAATGGGCGTGGTCTATCGCGCCCGCGATGAGCAACTTGAGCGTGATGTGGCGCTCAAGGTCCTGCCGTCTGGTACCCTCGGCAACGATGCCTCCCGCAGGCACTTCCGCAAAGAGGCCATGGCACTGGCCAAACTGAACCATCCCAATATTGAAACGGTCTATGAGTTCGATACGCAGGACGGGATGGATTTTCTGGTGATGGAGTACGTCCCGGGCAAAACGCTTGCGGACCGGCTAATCGGGGGTGCGCTTCCGGAAAAAGAAGTCATCGCGCTGGGCATGCAGATTGCCGCCGCATTGGTAGAGGCCCACGAGCACGGCATAGTGCACCGCGATTTGAAGCCGGCAAATATTGCGTTGACGGAGAAGGGCCAAGCCAAGGTGCTGGACTTCGGCCTGGCGAAACTGCTGCGGCCGCGGGACGAAACGACAGCCGACAGCTTATCGAGCACGTGCGGGGCTGCGGGCACGCTGCCATATATGTCGCCGGAGCAAATGCGGGGCGAGCAGGTGGATGCTCGGTCGGACCTCTACACCATCGGCGCGGTCTTATACGAAATGGCGACTTACCGAAGGGCATTCGGCGAACCGCTGGCTTCGCGGCTCATTGACGCCGTGCTGCACCAGACTCCGGTGCCGCCGCGCGCGCTGAACCCGCGGATCTCCCCGGAGCTCGAGCGCATCATCCTCAAGTGCTTGGACAAGAATCCGGAGCAGCGCTACCAGTCGGCCAAAGAACTACTTGTGGACTTGCGGCGACTGGAGCAGTCCACCTCCGGGGAGGTAGTCAAGCCAGCTCCCTTGCCAAAGGGCCGGAGCAGGGGCGCTATGCTGGCCGCTTATGGCCTGGCGGCGCTGGTGGCTCTCGCCGCGATGCTGACGGCGATGTACGCCGGAGGCTGGCGCGACCGATTGCTAGTCCGCACCAAGTCATCACCACCGATTCGGTCGCTCGCCGTGCTTCCTTTTGAGAATCTCTCCGGGGACACTGATCAGGACTATTTCGCTGATGGTATGACCGAGGCGCTGATCACCGACCTCGGTCAAATCCAGGCCATTCGCGTAATTTCACGGACCTCCGTGACGCAATTTAAGGGCACGCGGAGGCCGCTCGCCGAAATCGCGCGCGAGTTGAAAGTGGACGCAATCGTCGAGGGCTCCGTGTCGCGATCCGATGGTTTGGCTCTCGTCACGGCGCGGTTGGTTTACGGACCAACGGACGCACAAATCTGGTCTAAGAGCTATCAGCGCGACCTGCAAAATGTCCTGGTCATGCAAGGAGAAGTGGCCAGCGCCATCGTCGGAGAAATTAAGGTCAAATTGACTGGGCAGGAGCAGGCGCGCCTGCTCAGCGCTCACTCGGTAAACCCGGCTGCTCATGAGGCCTACCTCAAAGGGAATTATTTGAGATATGGGACACAAGAGCAGAGGCAGAGGTCCAAGGAGTACTTTGAGGAAGCCATCGGTATAGATCCCAATTACGCCCCTGCCTACGCAGGGCTGGCCAACTACTACGTGTCAAACTTCGAACTCCACCCGCGTGTCGCTATGCCCCAGGCCAGGCAATACGCGCAAAAAGCGCTCGACCTCGACCTGGCTCTGGCAGATGCGCACCTCGTTCTCGGCGCTGTCCACTTTTTCGGTGATCGGGACTGGGCAGGAGCGGATCGTGAGTTCAAGCGCGCCATTGAACTCAATCCTGGTGATTCGGAGGCACATCGCACGTACTCGTACTATTTGTCTGCGCTGGGCCGGGAGCAAGAGGCTCAAGCTGAGGTCCGCCGCGCCCAGGATCTCGACCCGCTCTACATCGTTACGCAAGTCACAGCCGGCTGGGAGTTCTATTTCGCGCGTCAGTACGACAAAGCGGCCGAACAGTGCCAAATGGCACTCGAATTAGATCCCAACTCAACCGGAGCCTACGACTGTTTGGGCTTGAGCTACGCCGCAAGAGCCATGTATGACCAAGCCATCGCCGCCTGCCAGCAGGCCGTCAAACTTTCCGGAAACGCCCCCTCACGGGCCGTGGGGCTCGGGGAATCCTACGCAGCCGCAGGTAGGAAGCCCGAGGCGCACGAGGTCTTACGCCAGCTACGCGAGCGATCCACACAAACCTATGTGTCGCCCGTTTTTCTTGCCAGGCTTTACTTGGCTTCGGGCGAGCGGGAGCAAGCCTTGGCGCGGCTTAAAGAAGCCTACGAGAGTCGCGACTATTACCTTGTCTGGTTGAACGTAGAACGGGCATTTGATCCCCTCCGGGCCGATCCGCGCTTCCAAGATTTGTTGCGCCGAATCGGATTCCCACCGTAGAACCATTTCCCGCTCTCTACACCCCGCCCGGAGATTTCAGTCAGGCGAGTTGCAGGGTATCTCTACGGCACTATATTCGTTACATCAAAAGTGCAGGAAGCTGAGTATGTGGTTGAGTCGTGCGCCACTACTGCGATCGCAGGGTCCTTTGATTCGGCTTTCGGCTCTGTGAGGCGCACTACAAACTGGCCTTGTACCCGATCAGTTTTTTCGAAGATCTTGTACTTTTGGAGAAATTCCAAAGGCTCACGCTGCAGTTCTTTCCGGCTTTTTTCTGTGAGCTGCAGGATGGCGATTTCCGGCCAGCGAAGCTCCAACCCGGGTGTCTTCCACACCCTTAAAACCTTAAAGTCCCCCTCATGTTCCCAAGGTGTGGGCGCTTTTTTTTCTTCTGCCAAACGGGCCGGCGTAGGTTGCAATAGAATAAAAAACGCGGTAAAGATCGCTCCGATCAGGATTCGCTTCATGGATGTACCTCCGTCAAGACAAAGGCAGGTGGGATTCGGTGCGATGTTTGTACGCCTCGCAGAACTCAAAGTCAAGCTTGTGTTGCTGCGACCAGCTTGCCATCTTGCTAGAGCGGAGAAGGGCAGGTAAGCTCGCTGAGTTCAGGCTCTCAGCTCGGTGCGGTTACCCGTGGCGGAGGGCCGCCGCTCAGTCCAATCCCATAAACCAAACCCCATACCGTCGTCGCATCCAGAGCGCGGTGAACAACGCGTTGAGCGTCTTCCTACGTCAAGCAAAATAGCACTCGAGCGGATAGCGTAGACGCAGAGCTTCTCGCCCAGCTCGCCGCCGGGCTGTCAATTGGTCGAAGCCCTATTAAACTAAGTCCCATCGAAGATTCAATTATCCGCCACACAACCGTAACGAAGGCCTGCGATTATCCCTTCGCCGAGCGGCGTGGAAGAAGCTTTGTAGTCCGCTAGCCTTGCGCCTTCGCGTGCCCGCGCCTGAACGTAGGCTCACCCGCGGTTTCTCTGGTGCAGCCGTGCCGGCGGCGACGTTTGAGTTGACCGGTACTCAGTTGCGCTTCGGCCGCCGTGGTTCATCGGGATCAGCATTGAAATCTCAGCAAGGAAAAGGAGTCACAGATATGCCGATCAGTTCGCACAGAGCGCAAGCCGCGGTTCTCGCTCTTGTTGTTGCTTTCTTCTCCCTGGCCCCTGTCGCCGCGGGACAGAATGTCACCTACAAGGCTTACATTCAGCCGGGTGACAATGGCCCATTCGGCTTGAAAGATCAAATGGTAGTCGCGTGGCAGACGGAGAAACGCTCTTGCCGAACTGCACCGTGAAAGCGCCCGGGTTCGGCGACGCTTCGTATGGCTATAGCGTGACGCCTCAGGGGCGTGGTGGATAACTACCTGTCCGCTGA
>JGI12635J15846_10002803_pt1 | contig 15227 bp, 6 predicted proteins | sample BlaSpr_A8_OM2_M2_FD_15846 | JGI IMG/M metagenome (IMG submission 15846) | reverse complement strand
ACAGCGAACGCGCTGAAGGTCGAGGTTTACTTCACGGTGAGCAACGGGGCGAGCACGAATGCGGTAGGCAATGTGACGGTGACGGCGGCGAGCGGGCAAACCTGCACGGGAACTGTAGCAAGCGGGAAGTGCTTGCTGACGTTCATGGGAGCGGAGTCCACGACACTGACTGCGGTGTACGCAGGCAACGCCAACAACAGCACGAGCACCTCGGCGGGATATCCGCTGACGGTGTACTAAATCGATCGGGGCCGGGGATTCTTCTCGTCCCAGGCGTGAATGATAGTGTTACGGCCCAGTATCTGCGCTGGGCCGTAACACTGTTGGCTGCAATCAGGATCTGTTGAGGGGCAGGTCGAATTGGATAGGAGCGTCGGCTCCCGGTACGCTACGCAGATGGGCCGTGTCACGACTCTCGCTCGAACCCCGGTTAAAGGCCGCCGCAAGAGTCGAGCTTCGTCTTCTGCATCGCAGCCATTATTTTCCGGCAAACATCTCATTGCGTTGTTCTGCCTCTTATTAGCGGGCGGGACCATCGCACTTTACAGCCCGGTCATCGGGAACTCTTTCGTGGTGCTGGACGATCATGATTATGTGACGGCGAATCCGCACGTTCAGCGCGGCCTTGCGTGGAGCACGATCAAGTGGGCATTCCGTTCCACCGAAGCGGCGAACTGGCATCCCTTGTCGTGGCTGTCTCATGCGCTCGATTGCCAGTTATTTGGTTTGAACCCCGCGGGTCACCATCTCGATAGCGTGCTTATCCACGCAGTCAACGCTGTTTTGTTGTTTTTGTTGTTGCAGTGGTTGACCAGACGCCCGGGCCCCAGCTTGCTGGTGGCAGCGTTATTTGCCTTCCATCCCATAAACGTGGAGTCGGTGGCCTGGATTGCTGAGCGGAAGAATGTGCTGAGCACATTTTTCTTTTTTCTGACAATCGCCGCTTACGGATGGTACGCGCAAAAGCCGCAGTGGCGGCGGTACCTGCTGGTGGCCGTCCTGTTTGCGCTGGGGCTCATGGCCAAGCCCATGGTGATTACGCTTCCTTTCGTATTGTTGCTGTTGGATTATTGGCCGCTGGGGCGTATGGCTGGGAGCGTTCTTTTGTCCGCGGACGTGGCCAAGGTTTCGCTCTCAAAGCGGCCGCTTCCGAAGTTAATGCTCGAGAAAGTTCCTCTGCTGGCGCTTTCGGTTGCGAGCGCGATCATCACGCTTAAGGCACAGCGATCAGGATACGCGGTCCGCACTTTATATCAGTTTTCTGTTAGCTCGCGGGTTGAAAATGCGGTTGTCGCCTACGCCTTGTACCTGTGGAAGATGGTTTGGCCGGCACGGCTGGCGATTGGGTACCCCTATCCCGCAACTGGGCTACCCGCGTGGCAATGGCTGTTATCGAGCCTCGTGTTGATTTGCATTACCGTGCTGGTGATGATTTTTCGCAGCAAGGGTTATTTACCAGTCGGATGGTTCTGGTTTCTCGGTACTCTCGTTCCGGTGATTGGTCTGGTACAGGTAGGCGATGCCGCCATGGCCGATCGTTACGGCTACATTCCGCTCATCGGGATTTTCTTGATGATTGCGTTTGGCCTTGTCGATTTGGCGAGTGCTCGAAGGGCGCGCCCGGTATGGCAAGTGGCCGCCGCGGCGATCGTGCTGGTGGCTCTCGGGGTGGTTGCGATTCGCCAGATGAGTTACTGGAACAGCGAGTACAAGCTTGTGGTCGCACGCTTTAGAAGTGACGGGAAATCCGTTTGCTCACGATGCCCTTGGTGTGGCGCTCACGGAGCCCGATGTCGCCATGTCGCGGAGGGACCTGGAGTACTTTGATACTGACGAAAAAAGGATCCAAGAAGCTCGCAGACACTTCGAACAGGCTTTGGTTTTGCGCCGGCCGCTGGCAGAGAAGAATCCGTCCACTTATTTGCCTGACATGAGTGTGACGTTGAACAACCTGGGGAATCTGGCGCGGACTGAAAACAAGACGGAAGAAGCCCGCCATTACTATGAGGAGGGATTGAAGATTCACGCGAGCCTGGCGGAGCAAAACCGTGATGCCTACCCGGCGGACCGGGCGATGGCGCTGATGAACCTGGGATATTTGGAGCGAAGCCAGCAGGAGAACGACAAAGCTCTCGTCGATTTTGGGAACTCTCTTGCGGCTTACCGCGATCTGGCACAGAAGAATCCAGACGAGTACCTGCCCAACGTGGCCGAAGCACTGAACGCGCTAGCGGTCACGGAGAGAGACCAGAAGCAGCTCGCGGAAGCCGGACGCGACTACAACGAAGCATTGCGAATTCGTCGGCAGCTGGTCATAGAAAACCAAAGCGAGTTTCTGCCTTACTTGGCTATGACTCTGAATGACCTAGGCGTCTTCGATAGCGCAGAAAACCAAAACCATGAAGCGGAGCAACACTATGAGGAGGCGCTGACGCTTTACCGTGAATTGGCACAGCAGGATCCGGCCACCTACACGCGTTACTTAGCGGCGACCCTGAATAACCTTGCGTTTCTCTATGGAAATGAAAATCGCATCGCAGAATCGCAATCCGACTACAACGAATCTTTAGTGCTCTATCGCAAGCTTTTCCAATCCGAGCCCGGACAATATTCCGGCGATGTTGCCCGGGTGGAAGCCGGCTTGAAACAGCTCGACAAAAGAGTTTCGTCCAAATAGAGGTTAGATCGACCGCTGGTCGCTCCCGCTGATCGCAAATTGTTCGGGGGAAAACCGTCCGTCGGAACATTTGCTATTTTGAGCTCGCCAGCTTTATTTCATAAACTCTTGCTGCGGCATTCTAGGGACTTTCGTTCCCAGCCTATTTTCTTACCGGCGCTTTTGAAATTCCTTCATTGCGGCGCGAGCTCAATCGTTCTGGACCATGCGCGCAGAAAATTCTTTGCGGGTCATAACCCTGTACCGCTGACGGTGTTTAAGAGTGCAGCTTCTCCAGGTTCTGTAGCAGAATCCAGAGTCAGCTTTGAGACCCGGCTACCAGAGCCTTGTTCAGATACATTAACCAGAAGGTATACACAATCTCGGCGTTATACCCTCCGCGCTCAACTTTAGTTGTCGGCTCCAGCTATGAAGGCGGTTTGAAATCGCCGGGGCAAGAAATATTCTTCGTCAAAAACTTAAGTCTCGGCTAATGACAAAGCATGCTTCGCAGGTTTTCTGTCCGGCTTCATGACTCAAAGTTATCCACAGGCATTTGTAAATTTTCTTGACAAGCGTTTCGAATCTGCGTAGTGTTCGCCCCGGCCTTGTTTGGCCTCCCGCTCGGAATTTGTTCGCCGGGGGACGAGAGATTTCAATCAGTAATTTCCTGTAGGAGAGAAATCTCGGCAACAATCTTCAAGCCGCGCGCGGTGCGGTGCGCGGCGCAGTCACCAGCAAAGCAAGACTGCTGGAGCAGTCTGCAGTGACGTCCCAATATCCTGCCGGGACGTGCATTCTCAAATTCTGAGGGGGCTTGTAAATGCGGACCTACGTGCGCGCGCTGTCACTGGTGTGTGTTCTTTCCTTCCTGGCTGCAATTTCAACCACAACATTTGCTTCGGTTCATACTTCAGCCAGCCCAAAGGTGCGAGTAACCGCGCGCATTGATAACACCAAGCGCACTGTTCTTCACGGGCATGTCCCGGGCGCGGTCCGCCACGCATCGGATATGGGACTCGTTGCCCCCGCCACGGTGAGCGAGCACATGACCATGCTCTTGAAATCGGACGAGAACCAGAAGCGCGAACTGCGCCGGGTGCTCGACGAGCAGCAGGATAAGAACGCGGCCAATTTTCGTCAATGGTTGACGCCGGACGAATTCGGCACCCATTTTGGCGTGCACGAGAACGACATTGCGCAGGTTCAAGCGTGGCTCCAGTCCCAGGGCTTCAAGGTTGACGACATCAGCAAGAGCCGCCGCGAGATTCACTTCAGCGGAACCATCGGTCAGATCCAGACCGCTTTCCAGGTTCAGATGCACTACTTCCTGATGCCCAATGGCGAGATGCATGTCTCCAATGATCGTGATATCAGCGTTCCCTCAGCGCTGGCTTCGGTGATTGCCGGCGTGCCCACGTTGAACAACTTCTTCAAGAAGAGCCACAGAGTCGAAGGCGGCACGGTGAACCAAAGCGCCACTGAGGTCGGGCGCAACAGCAGAATCAAGCCCGGCCCGAGATATACGGTCTCGACCTCCACGCACTATGTTTCCGCCGGCGATTTCGCCACCATCTACAACACCGCGCCACTGCTGGCGCAGGGCATCAACGGATCGGGCGAGACCATCGCCATCGTCGGACGTTCCGACATTCTGCTCAGCGACGTCCAGACTTACCGCCAGATGATGGGTTTGTTGCCCAACGATCCTAATTTCGTCTACGCCGGGCAAGATCCGGGTACGCTGCCGGGCGATGATGGAGAATCTGATCTGGACGTGGAAATCTCGGGCGGCGTGGCTCCGGGCGCCACTGTCGATTTTGTAATTGGCACCCCGACGTTCCTGGTGGATGGCATCACGAACTCAACTGAGTACATCGTCGAAAACAATATTGCCGACGTCATGAGCGTCAGCTATGGCGACTGCGAAGCTAATGAAGGCGCGGGCGGGAACGCGTTCAACAGCCAACTGTTCGAGCAAGCCGCCGCGCAAGGTACCAGTATTTTTATCGCGGCGGGCGATAATGGTCCGGCCGAGTGCGACGATTCCAACGACTCCTATGAAGTGCTGGGTTACGCGGCACCCGCCGAAGCTTCCACATGGTACAGCGTCGCGGTGGGCGGCAGCGAGTTCGACGAAGGCTCGAACGTAGCCAACTACTGGAGCCCGAACAACTCAGGCCCCGGCTCGTCGCTGGCTTCCGCATTGGCCTACATTCCTGAAGTTCCCTGGAACGAAGCTTCGAAGTCCAGCTACGACCCCGCAGGCGAGGACCTGAGCGGTTTGTGGTCGGGCAGCGGCATGATCAGTTCTTATTACCTGCAACCGCCTTGGCAGCGCGGAAGCGGTGTACCCACCACCGATCCAGCGTTGAATCTGGCCAACGGCACGACCGGGCTTTGGGTCACTGGTATCACAATCACAAATGCTGGCAGCGGCTACACGACCGCGCCAACCATCACCTTCACAGGCGGCGGCTGTTTGACCGAGCCGTACACCTCGGGAATCGTCAGTATCTCCGGCGGGTCGGTTTCGGCCATTAACTTCCCGAACGATGGCACTCAGGGCGGTACGCTTCGCGTCGGCCAGGGTTACGGCTGCACCTCAGCTCCCACGATCGCGTTCACCGCAGCCCCGAGCGGCGGCACAACCGCAACTGCAACTGCAACCGTCGGCCAGATGCAAGACCCTCCCCCACTCATCTCCGGCGTTCCGCACCGTTATTCGCCTGACCTGGCTCTGAATGCGGCTTCCGATCACGATGGAACGGCGTTCTGCAGCGAGGGCGTTTGCGAACTCAGCAGCTCCGGCCAGGCCATAGACTTCGGATTGGTCGGCGGCACATCCGTTGCCGCGCCCAGCATGGCCGGGATCCAGGCATTGATTGACCAGGCCAACGGCGGACGCCAAGGCATGCCGGGCTACATTTTCTATAGCCTCGCGGCGGCGCAAAGCGCTACAGCATGCAACTCTTCGACTCCTCCGGCAGCGGGCGCGAACTGCGCATTTCAGGACATCACGACCGGCAACAACTTCATTTGCGGCGAGTCGAGCTGCAGCGCCGGCGCCGCTTCGGAAATCGGCTTCAAAGCAGCAGTCGGCTATGACATGGCTACCGGCTTGGGTTCGCCCAATGCCGCCAACCTGGCCAACCAATGGAGCAACGTAACGTTCAACAGCTCGAACGCGACGCTCGGTCTTTCGCAGACGAGCTTCCAGCACGGCACAAGCGTGACCTTGAGCGGTACGGTTGCGGCGGGCTCGGGTTCGGGAACGCCGACTGGCGATGTTGCCTTCATCGTGAGCTCGGGCGCGATTGGCGACACGGTGAATCAAGTCAGCGATGCGATGAATGGTCCGGTTGCCTTCGCTACTCTGAGCGGGGGATCTTACACCGCCACCCTCAACAACCTGCCTGGCGGCACTTATTATGTAACCGCGCGTTACGGCGGGGATGAAACCTACGCCTCCAGTTTGTCCGCGCCGGTGCAAGTGGTTGTGAGTTCGGAAAACGGTGGCGTAACCATTACACCGTATTTGGCGAATGGAACAGCCTGCACCATTACCACTGCGTCCGCGTTCACCTATGGTTCGGATATTTTGATCAATGTCAATGTCGCCGGCAACTCCGGAGCGGGTTCCGCGACGGGTAGCGTTGCCCTGACGTTGGACGGCAATCCCTGGACGACTCTGACTTTGGATCCGAACGGCGATGCTTACGTTTTGTCCGGAGCGGTGAGCAGCTCGTCTTGCACTTACCTCTATAGCTATCCCAACGTTGAGATCCCGGCTGGCTCGCATACGATTGGCGCGACTTATTCTGGCGATAACAGCGTCGGGACGGTCTCGGCAACCCCGGCGACCATTACTGTGGGCCAAATCAGTCCAGGAACACTGACCGTTTATGCCGGTGGAGGCACTACAGGCGGTTCAGTGATCACCTCGGGAGCGACGATTCCGTTGTCGGTTAGTTTCCCAACCGTCTCGGCTCTTACAACGTACGAGCCTACGCCCGGAGCTTCCGGGCCTACGGGCACGGTAACCTTCACCGATACGACCACGAATACCGTGGTGGGTACGGCGACTGTCGTTCCCACGCTGGTCTATGAGAACGAGGCGAGTTCTGGGAGCGCTGTGCCGGAGTGGATCTATGCGGCAACCGCAAATACTTCAACCAGCTCCATCACCCAAAGCGGAGTGAATGCCATCTCAGCTTCTTACTCTGGCGATAACAACTACACCGCGGCAACCGGCGCAGCGAACGTGACCGTTGGCGGCACCACAGCGACCACGGTCGCAGTAACTTCCAACGCTAACCCGACTACTCTTGCCGGAACTCCGACGTTTACCGCAACCGTTACTACTGCCACTGCCGGCGCCGTTACCTTCTACGACGGCAGCACACTGCTGGGACTCGGCAGCGCGGTGGGAACGGCTCACACCAGCACCTACAAAATATCCGCCACCTATCCGTTCGTTGGCGGATCGCACAACATCACTGCCGTCTACAGCGGCACTGGCACAACCTCCCAGGCGAGCACTTCTCCAGTACTCACGGAGACTGTGACCCAGGGGACGATGACCATCAACCTCTCGGCGAGGACGACCGGGTCGAACGCACAGCAGTATTCGTTCGCCGCCCTGTTGACTTGCGCTACAGGCGGATGCGCGGAGAATCGCGATACCGACTCCGAAGAGTTCTCCAACATCTACACGCCTGCCGGCAACGTGAATTTCTATGATGGATCCACGCTGCTCGGCTCGGCGCCGGCGACCATCGTTACCTACGCGCAGGGCGGTTATGGATTGTTTAACGCCCAGTTCAACACAACACTCGCAGCCGGGACGCACAACATTACGGCGACATATGCTGACACGAACTATGCACTGGCAACCTCCAACGCGCAGACGATCACGGTTGGCGGAACCCAGACCATCACGTTCGGCACTCCGGCTCCATCGAGCGCGACCTACGGCAGCAGCTTCACGGTAGCCGCGACGGCCAGTTCAAGCCTTGCGGTGACCTACACCAGCTTTGGCTCCTGCACGAACTCCGGAGCAACTTACACCATCAGCAAGGGCACGGGCTCCTGCATGGTAATTGCCAGCCAGGCCGGGAACAGCAGCTACGCAGCGGCTCCCGAAGTCACGGAGACGGTGGGTGCGACTATAGCCGCAACTTCCATGGCCATCGTGAGCCCTTCCCCAGAAGATTACGGCTCGACTGCGCCGGTCACGATTACAGGAGTGCTCTCGTGGTCAGGCAACGGGGCAGCTCCGACCGCAAGCGATGTAACCATCAGCGGCAGCGGGTTGAGCGGCAGCTTCGGAACCACGAGCTGCGGCGCTCCTAGCGGCGACACCATGACCTGCAGCAACACGTATACCCCCAGTGGAACGGACGCGCCGGGCTCTTACACCGTGTCGGCCGTATTCTCGGGAGACAGCAACTACAGCGGCAGTTCGCAGAGCGGCAGCTTCACGATTAATTCTGCGACCTCAACCACATCGGTTCTTTCCAGCCCGAATCCGTCGACCTACGCACAGCAAGTAGTGTTTACGGCGACGATCAACGGCGAGAACGGAAACGTAACCCGGCGAAGCATCAAACAGCACGTTGTCACCGGAACGGTGACATGGAGCACAAACACCGGTTGCGGTACGACAGCGGTAACGTCGGGCAATCCGGGAGTTGCGACCTGTACTACATCGTCGGCGACGCGCCTGCCGGTAGGGAACGACACGGTTACGGCCACTTACTCGGGTGACGCTAACCACGGCGGGAGTCAGGGAAGCGTAGTGCAGACGGTGCAGGGTGGAATTCCGACCACGATTTCGGTGACGAGCGTGAGCCCGTCGTCGGAGAACTATGACGCGAATTCCCCGGTAACGATCACCGCAGAGCTGACGTGGACAGGTAACGGCAAGGCCCCCACGGCCAGCGATATCACCATCAGCGGCAACGGGAACGGCAGCTACGGAGCCACCAGTTGCGGGGCCCGTTCAGGAGACACAATCACCTGCACGGCAACCTACACGCCGACTGACGCGGACGGAGCGGGATCCTACAATGAGACGGCTGCATTCTCGGGCGATGCCAACTACGCGGCTTCAAACAGCACGCAGACCGGCAACTTCACCATCAATGGGGTCACTTCAACCACCACCATCAGTTCCAGCGGTACGTCGACCTACGGCCAGTCGGTGACTTTCACGGCCACGATTGATGCCCCGCTAGCTAGCGTCAAAGGCAGCGTAAGCAAGCGCGGGATCAAACGAAATGATGTAACTGGTACGGTGACGTGGAGCGCGAACACCGGTTGCAGCCCAAGCGCTGTTACGGGTGATCCGGCAACCGCGACTTGCACCACCAGCAGTCTGCCGGGCGGGACGGATGTGGTTACCGCGAACTACTCGGGTGACAGCAACAACGATCCGAGTTCAGGTAGCTACAACCAGACGGTGAATGCGGCGAGCCAGACGGTGACGTTCACCACGAACGCACCGGCGAGCGAGCCCTACAACGGCACCTTCACGGTAGCCGCGAGCGCTTCTTCGGGCCTGGCGGTGACGTACGGTTCTTACGGATCGTGCAGCAATTCGGGAGCGACCTATACGATGACCAGCGGATCGGGCATGTGCTCGGTGACGGCAACGCAGGCGGGTAATAACAATTACTCGTCGGCATCGGCTACCCCGGAGAGCGTGAACGCGACGATCGCATCGCAGAGCATCACGGTGACGACACCGGCGCCACCGACGGCGACGCTGAAGAGCAGTTTCACGGTAGTGGCGACGGCAACGTCGGGACTGCCGGTAGCGTTCGCGAGCGCGGGCGGCTGCACCAACTCGGGATCGACCTACACGATGGTCAGCACGGGGAAGGTGGCCTGCACGGTGACGATGAGTCAGGCGGGCAACGGCAATTACTCGGCAGCGACAGGGGTGACGGAAACCACGACGGTGGCGGCGGCGATAAAGACGGTAGGGAGCATCTCGGGAGAGCCGAGCAGTGCGCCGTACCAGTCGACGTTCACCGTGTCGGCATCATCGAACTCGAGCAGTACGCCAGTGATCACGGCGACGGGATCGTGCTCGGTGAGCGGGGATACGGTGACCATGACGAAGGGGACGGGGACGTGCGGGTTGAAGGCGACATGGCCTGCAAACGACGTCTACGCGGCGGGTACGGCCACGGCGACGACGACGGCGGAGAAGATAGCGCCGGAGGTAACCTTTACGGGAGGGCCGTCGAGCGCAGCGTACTTGTCGACCTTCACGGTGGCAACGACGGAGAACTCCGGGGTGACGCCGACGATCACCTCGACTACCGGACCGGAGTGCTCGGTGAGCAGCGGTGTGGTCACGATGAAGAGCGGCAGCGGAACCTGCACAGTGGAAGCGAAGTGGGCCACGAACGATTATTACCTGGCGGCAAGTCAGGAGCAATCGACGAGTGCCACGCCGTTGAGCACGACAACCACGATCACCAACACAGTTCCGGAAACAGCGAACGCGCTGAAGGTCGAGGTTTACTTCACGGTGAGCAACGGGGCGAGCACGAATGCGGTAGGCAATGTGACGGTGACGGCGGCGAGCGGGCAAACCTGCACGGGAACTGTAGCGGGCGGGAAGTGCTTGCTGACGTTCCCCTCCGCAGGTTCGACGACGCTGACTGCGACCTATGCAGGCAACGCCAACAACAGCACGAGCACCTCGGCGGGATATCCGCTGACGGTGTACTAACCAAAAGTTGGCCCGAGGGAAACCTCGGGCCGAGTATTCAAACTTAACCGCGACAAAACAACCGGTGCTAAATAACATTGCGGCCCAGTCCAGCTGGGCCGCAATGTTATTTTGGGAAGAACAATAACTGGCGGCGCTACTTCTTCAGCGGCTGGTTTCTGCGAGATAGGCTCCAACCATTTCGGCGCAGGCTTCCACGAAATCCTGCTCTGCTTTGGTGAACGCGCCGGAAAAGTAACTCTCGATATCAAGTTCGCCCGCAAGCTTATTACCGACCAGAATCGGCACCACGATTTCAGATTTCACCAGGGGCGAGCCTGCTAGGTAGCGCGGGTCTTTGGAAACGTCTGGAACGATTACAGACTGTCGACTTGTAGCTGCGGCGCCGCAAAGCCCTGTATTAAGCGGGATGCGGGAGTTGGGAGTGAAGCTGCCGGCGAAAGGCCCCACCAGAAGCATACCGGCGTCGGCAGGATCGATGAGATAAAATCCCACCCAGTTGTAGCGCGTCATCTTCTCGTGCAGGCGCTCAGAGATGTGCTGCATGAGGATAGTGGCCGTAGCGGCGGTTGGGGCGAATTGCTGGAACTCCCGAAGCAATTCTTCATGCACGGGCGTCATCTTTCGACCTCATAGCAATCGTCGGAAAGCTTTGCAGGCGATTGAAGTTGAATCCATTGCCGCGCCGGTGTATAGGGAAGCCGCGCATGCGGGCAAATGCGCTGTGGCGCAGTGTATCTTACCTTCATTGTGCCTGGAGAAAAAAGATGAGAGGCAGCATCAAGGCAGCTATCTTCCGAGCTACTTTTCGAGCGCGGCTACTTTAATGTGAGGCTCGACCAGGGCAAGCAATTGATCTTTCAAAAATGGTCCGCTCGCCAGCAGTCCCGATAGAAGAGGATCGCGGCGGTTGGCGATGAGATCGGCTTTATCGAGCGTGCTGACAAAACCGCCCGCACTCCGCACCAAGGCTGCTCCGGCGACTACATCCCATTCGTTCTTTGGGGTGAGGGTGAAAGTGATATCCGCGAGGCCAGCCGAAACCAGAGCAAGCTTGTAGGCGACCGAACCCATGGGGCGAATGGTGAAGGAAGCATTCTCGAATGGCTTCCACTCGCCACGTTTCACTTCGCTGCGGCTGGCAAGAATCACAGCACCATCAAGAGTCTGGCGCTGGCTGGGCCCGGCTGGCTTGCCGTTGTAAGTGACCCCGGAATCCACTGATCCAAGGAAAGTTTCGTCGGTGGCGGGATTGTAGATGCCGCCAGCCACGGGTCGGCCGTCTTCAACGAAACCAATCGAAACGCAGAACTCTGGAATGCCCTTCACGAACTCGCGGGTACCATCGAGCGGATCAACTACCCATACCCGGGAATGCTGTAGGCGGACGGGATTGTCCACACTCTCTTCCGAAAGCCAGCCTTCGTTTTCGCGCAGCAGTTCCTTGCGCAGAACAGCGTCGAGCGCGCGATCCGCCTCAGTGACCGGATCGTGCCCCACCTTATATTCGGTTTCGATTGCACCGGGAGTGAAGCGCGCGAATACTTCGCGGGAGGCTTCGAGAGCGGAGTGGATGCGCTTTAATATTTCTGTGTAGGATTTCGATTGCATAGTGTCAGCTCTTTGTTTCCAGTTTTCAGCTTTCAGTTCATTTTTCGTAAATACTTTTGCAGGAAATTGAACTGGGAACGGAGAAGGATTTTTCAGGCCATTAGCATGCGTGCGCCGGTCGCGAGCAACACAGCGCACAAGATGCGCCGGAGCCAGGGCACCGGAACGCGCGTGCTCAGATAGGAACCGAGCAGACCTCCTGGAATGGAACCAATCAGGAGCGCGCCCACCAGACGTCCATCAATATTATGCATCCGGAAATGGAGGAAACTGGTGACCCCGGTAAGAATCAAAGCATGAACAATATCGGTTCCGACCATGACTTTTGGCTGGAAGCTGAAGAATAACAGCATCAGCATCATGACGATACTTCCGGAGCCGACGGAGGTAATGCCTACCAGGAAGCCGGCCACGAGCCCGATGAGCGATATCCATGCGAAGGACTTCAACGTGGGTGGCTGCGAAGCAGCGCGATCTTCAAATTTTTTCTGGAAGAAAAGAAAAGTCGGAATACATATCAGCAGTACGCCTACGGCAACGGTAATGAAATGATTGACTCCGTTGCCATACACATTGCGCAAGTGGATGAGAAAACTTACTCCAAAATAGGACCCGGGGGCACTGCCCAGGGCCAGCGCCAGAACGACTTTGCGACGCACGGTGCCGCGGCGCAAGTGAACGATACTGGCGCCGATCTTAGTAACAAAGTTGAAAAGCGCATCCGAGCCAACCGCAGAAAGTGGAGGCACGCCCAGCCCAAAGATGAGAATCGGGAGCAGCAGAACGCCGCCCCCCACTCCCGTCATTCCAATCAGGGTCCCAACAAACAGACCCACCAGGCTTTTGATCAGCAGATCCATGCTACGAACTCGGACTCGCAACTCGGTGACAGTAATAACCCGGACNGTTACAGCCGGTCACACCGACGCNGCAGTGGTTCCGATAAACCCTTCGCGCTCGAGGTGCAGNATAATGGCCTGCGCCGCCTCTTCCGCGGAAAGCTCGCCGGTGTTGATAGTGACGTCCGCATCGGACGGAACTTCGTATGGATCCGAGATGCCGGTGAATTCTTTTAGAATTCCGGCGCGTGCTTTGGCATACAACCCCTTGCGGTCCCGCTGCTCGCAAACTTCCACTGTAGTGGCAATATGCACAAGAAGGAATCCGCCGTAGGGTTCGATCATTTGGCGGACGTGTTTGCGGGTGGTGTCGTAAGGCGCGATGGGAGCGCAGATCGCGATCCCGCCGTTCTTGGTGATCTCCGAAGCTACGTACCCAATGCGGCGGATGTTAATGTCACGGTGCTCTTTGGAAAATCCCAACTCGGAAGACAGGTGCTTGCGCACCAGGTCTCCATCAAGCAGCGTGACGGGACGACCGCCGGCCTCGAGAAATTTTGTCAGCAGAACGTTGGCGATGGTTGACTTGCCCGAGCCAGAGAGCCCGGTGAAGAAGATGGTTACGCCTTGCTTGTGGCGGGGCGGGAAACTGCGGCGCAGTTCGGTGACCACTTCCGGATAAGTGAACCAAGCGGGAATGTCGCGTCCTTCATTCAATCGCTGACGAAGTTCAGTGCCGGAAATATTCAACACGCGATCGCCGTTCTTTACCTCGTCATCGGGAACATACTTATCCTGACCTTCGAGGTAGACCATCATGTTGAAAGGCACCATGGTCACGCCGATATCGGCTTCATGCTTTTTGAAAACTTCCTGAGCTTCGTACGGTCCGTAGAAGGGCTTGCCGTTGGTATCCTTGCCCGGACCGGCGTGGTCGCGGCCTACGATGAAGTGCGTGCAGCCGTGATTCTTGCGGATGAGAGCATGCCAGATAGCCTCACGTGGACCGCCCATGCGCATGGCGAGCGGGAGCAGCGAAAGCTTCGCAGTCGCCTGGGGAAATTTCGAAAGCAGCAACTGGTAGCAGCGAACCCGCGTGTAGTAATCCACGTCGCCGGGCTTGGTCATGCCAACCACGGGATGAATCAGCAGGTTAGCCTCAACTTGCTTGGCGGCGCGGAATGCCAGCTCGACGTGGGCGCGGTGCATAGGATTGCGGGTTTGAAATGCAACCACGTTGCGCCAGCCTTCGCGGGCAAACTCCGCACGCACTTCCACGGGAGTGAGCCTCAGGCTGCGAAAGTCATAGTGCGAAGGCACCTGCATCGCGTCAATTTTTCCCCCAACATACCAGGGGTTGGCCTTGTTGATAGCGTAATCCGCGCCGGGATGGGCAGCGCTGGTGCTGGCGAATACTGCTTCGGCTTCCGCCTTGCGATCCGGTTGCCAGAGGTCTTCCACATGCAGTACCGCGAGCATTACACCTTCAGGATCACGTAAAGCGATCTTGCTGCTTCCTGGCGTAAGTTTTTTCGCGAACTCTTCCGTGACGTCCAAAGTGATGGGCATGGGCCATAGCAAGCCATTGCTCAGGCGCATGTTCTGGCAAACGCTCTCGTAGTCTGCGCGTGTCATGAAGCCGCGCAGGGGAGAGAATCCGCCCGTGACCAGCAACTCCAGGTCACATAATTGGCGGCCGGTAAGGTCCCAGGAAGGCCATTCTTTGGAATGCGCCTTCAATTCGGCGGCCTTTTCTGGTTGAGCAATGAGGTTGATGAGTTCACCGCCGTGGGGCGGGATGAGATGGCTGGTCGAAGCGGTCAAGTGCAAAGCCTCCTGGATCTCGTCTTTGTCTATCAGGTTTATCATGTTGAACTGGATTGCTCCTCAGTATGGAGGAGCGGAAATCGATTGCAGATGCAACTAGGGAGAGGAAAACCCCGAAAGTTAATCAAAAGAGTATCACTTCTCGGAGCCACCGGAAAACGTACTTAATACATCGAGAATAACATCAGATACAAGCAATTGACAGGCCTTCCGGGCGCGGAAGCCAAAGCGCCAAAGCCATGAAATACAAGCTTTTTGCATGGATTCCTCCCGCGAGGAGGCCATTGGTTCCTGGGTGTGAAAAGAGTTGCGCTAATGTGGCCAGCTATTTGCCAACCCCATGCTGGACCTTATTATTCCAGGCGGGACCTTCATTTATATGGTTGGAAGCCGAAGATTCCAGCGAAACCTCGCGGGCCACTACCTTAATCATATCTATATCTATATGTCTATAGAGTGGCTTGGGACCAATCCTTCACATTGCACCCCTGACCCTGAATGCACAACGCGGCGGCGTAGCCAGGTCCCGCTGGTACTTCGCGGAGTT
>JGI12635J15846_10002801_pt1 | contig 15232 bp, 10 predicted proteins | sample BlaSpr_A8_OM2_M2_FD_15846 | JGI IMG/M metagenome (IMG submission 15846) | reverse complement strand
CTCACGGTGGGGACAGCCGCCCCCGGGCTGTGCGCCGAGCAAAGGTCGGCCAAAGCTGGCGAAGCTTTCTCTTCGTGCTAGAATCGGCCTGTGAAGCGTCCCCGCAAGTTTACGGTCGTCATCGAACGCGACGAAGAGGGCAATTACGTCGCGACAGTCCCTAGCCTGCGAGGCTGCCACACCCAGGCGAAGAACCTGGACACCCTCATGAAGCGCACCCGCGAAGTAATCGAGCTGTGCTTGGAAGAAGAAGACGATCGCGGTGAAGTAGGTCCGTTGGAACTCGTAGGCATCCAACAGATTTCCGTATGACACGCCTTCCGCGTCCGAAGGGAAAGGAAGTCGTGCGGCTCCTCGGAAGAATTGGTTTTCAAATTGTTCGAACCCGCGGCAGCCACGTCTTTCTCAGGCACGAGGACGGAAGAGTCACCACGGTTCCAACTCATTCCGGCGAAACCCTTGGACCCGGCCTTCTGCGCTCCATCCTGCGCGATGTGGAGATAACGGTCGACCAGCTACTCGAGCATTCCTGAATCGCCGAAGCTACCACCAACTGTCAGGCATCTGGATCACCGACACGCTGTTGCTATCCCGATTGGCGACGTAGGCACGCCTGGTCGTCGGGTTTACGGCTACTCCGGTTGGAAATTTCCCTACCGGTACCCTTTTCTTCACAGTAATGGTCACGGAGTCGATGAAGACCGCGCGGTTTTTGCCAGTGTCGGGTCCGACGGCTAAAGTCGTACCCGGTATGGCCGCGACTTCATTGGGATAGTCAAGATCGCCAACCTCGCCCACAAGCGTTCCGCTCGGCGCATCGAAGATGTAGAAACCCTTATTCTCGTCGGTAGCGTAGGCCAACTCATGTTCCGCATCCACTGCTACTCCCTCAACTAAAGACGCACCGGCTAGATCGATGGTGTTTGTCACTTGGTTGGTATCGCCGTCAATCACGGAAATCTCTCCGCATCCGCACAGGAAATCGGCCACGTAAACCTGGTTCAAATCGACATCAACCGCCACGCTCAGAGGATAAGGAGGAAGAGGAATTGAAGCTTCGACTTTGCGCTTTGTGCCATTGACGACCTTCAGAAACCCGAGCTGGTCCTCGAGCGTCACATACACGCGATGGGTGGAAGGATTGACTGCCACTTTGGCAGGCGAAGAACCCAACCGAAGAGTAGACGTCGTAAACTTAGTCCCGTCGATAATCGAGAGCGTTCCACCCGTCAAGTTGGCAACGTAGATCGTATTCGTGGTGAAGTCCACAGCGACGCCGTTCGGATAGTGGCCCACCCTTACCGTACGCAGCACTTTGTTCGTGGCACCATCGATGACCGAAACAGTATCGTCTGCCTGGTTGCTCACAAAAATGCGATTGGTTTTTTTATCGACCGCAAGATACATCGGCTGATCGCCTACGGCGATCGTTGCAATCACGCGCTGGCAGAAAGCCGGCGTCAGCGAACAGAAAATCAGAGAAGCAACCAGGCCAGATAATCGACGTTCCATGAGTCACCCCGCAGCCGAGACGATTCACTGATTCCAACCTTAAGGCCGATTGGATGCGCACTTCACAGTGCAGTGACCTGATTTTACAACAGTTGAGGCGAACATCTCATCTGAGAGTTTCACTTCGTAAATGATGAAGCCAGCGGAACACGTTTGTCATCCCCCGATTCGCGTCGGTCGAGACGACTCCGCTCGCTCCCGGCTGCGGTAATTTCCGTTGCTTCAGCTCTCGGCTTGCGCTAGGCTTGTTTCGCTCTCGCGATCCTCCCTTCCTTCTACTCGCTCACCCATTTCACAACCCGATGCTGCATTGTGTGTGCAAAATGACGTGGTTGTGCAAAAGCGTACCCTATATATGGTGTTTTATTACTTGACCCCGGTGCAATTTCGCCGTTACAGTAGCTCCAATCTGTGTCCCGCCCTGTCCAGCCACAGGAAGGTTTTGTCGGAGCGAGCTGTGGAGGAATCCAATTGGTTAACTCGGTCCCGGAGGAGTAGCAGTTGCTCAAACTGAAAAAGCTTCAGATTCTCGGCTTCAAATCTTTCTGCGATCGCACTGAACTCAAGTTTCACGGAGAAGGCATCGCGGCCATCATCGGTCCCAACGGGTGCGGCAAGTCCAACATTGCCGATGCGATCTCATGGGTTCTGGGCGAACAGTCGGCCAAAACTCTGCGCGGTTCGCGCATGGAGGATGTCATCTTCGCCGGCACGCGCGATCGCAAGCCTACCGGGATGGCCGAGGTTGCGCTCACGTTGATTGATCCCGAGGTGTATGACGGTCCCGATGCGCACGAGCCTACCGAGATCGAAGTTCAAAACGATTTACCCATGGGCGCGGACGATTGGGACGAGGCCGAAGTGCGAGCCAAAGCGGCGGAAGAAGTCGAGCGCCTGACCGAAGAAGCGCAGCCGAGACAAACCGATGAAGTCGAAGGAGGCTCGCCCAGTGGAGCAATGGGCGCCTCGAACGTCCCGCCGACCGAAGGAACAGGGATCTCCGTCCAATCCGGACCGCAAGTAGTTCTCAAAATCCGTCGTCGCAAATTTCAGCAACAGTTTCGCGCAGGAGAGATTGCCGTCACTCGCCGGCTCTTCCGCTCCGGAGACAGCGAGTACCTGCTCAACGGCAAACTTTGCCGTCTGCGCGACATCCAGGAATTGTTCATGGGCACGGGGCTCGGCCCCGAGTCTTACGCCCTCATCGAACAAGGACGCATCGGACAAATCCTCAGCAGCCGTCCCACCGATCGCCGCGCCATCCTCGAAGAAGCTGCCGGCATCACGAAATTCAAAACCAAGAAGCGCCTGGCCGAAGCTCGCCTCGAAGATGCCAAACAAAATCTTTCACGCATCAACGATATTTTCGAAGAAGTCACGCGTCAGATGAATTCCCTGAAGCGGCAAGCCTCGAAAGCCGAGCGTTATGCCAAGTTGCGAGACGAGATGCGCGCCAAATTGCGTTTGGTACTCGCCAGCAAATTCGCACAACTCGATCGCGAGAGCATCGAACTCGACCAGCGGATCAGTTCTTTCTCCGAGGAAATGCGTCATCGTACCGAAACTGTCCAGCAACTCGAAGCTGAGCATGCCGACCGCACTCAGCGCGGCTATGCCATCGAAAGCGAAATTCGCGAGAATCGCGAGCGTCTCAACCAGATCAAATTGGAGAGCGAACGCACCCATGCGCAGCGTCGCCATAACGAAGAACGTTGTGCGGAGCTGGTAGTGCGTTCGACTGCGTCCGAGGCGGAATTAGCCCAGGCGCAACACCGGCTGACTGCGCTGCAGGCGGAGCGTGACTCGAATCATCAGCTATTACAGTCGGCCACCGCAGATGTGGCCGCTGCGCAGCAGGAGCTAGCCCAGTGCCAGCAGGAAGCCGCCGACGCCGCGAATGCGCTGGCCGAGTTGGAGCATCAGCAGGAGNCTTCACGGGTCGCGATTATGGAGGTCGTCGCATCCGCTGCCAATTTGCGGAATTCTCTTACTCAAGCGGAGGAGCGTCTGGCCGCGGTAGGCCGCGAAGGACAGCGTTTACAGGCTGAAATGACGACAGCCAATTCTCAGGTAGAAGCGTTCGGCGGGCAGCGCGGACAATTCGCGTTGGAATTTGAAACTGTCTCCCAACGCGTCGCAGGGTTGACCGANGAAATTTTTCAGGCGCGTCAACTAATCGAATCGAAGCGCCGAGAAGAAACCGACGCCAAGAATCGCCTGGACAGCCTGCGCGCAGAATATGCGTCCGCCATCGGCAAAAAGGGATCGCTCGAAGCCGTAATCGCTGAACATGGCTACTCCACCGAGTCGGTGCGCCGACTGTTTCAATCGGGAGTGATGAACGGCGGATTGGCTCCCGCTGGTGTGCTGGCTGACTTTCTCGAAGTTGAGCCGCGGTACGAAGGCGTAGTCGAAGACTTTCTGCGCGACGAACTGAATTACGTCGTGGTGAAATCCTGGGATGCAGCCGACGAAGGTTTGCGTCTGCTACGAACCGACGTGGATGGCCGCGCAACATTCCTGGTGCATCCCGAAGATTCGCAAGCTAAATTCTCGTTCGCAGTGGACGAAGTCGCTCGCGCGGCCACGCCCAGCCAGTCAATCGTCCCGCTGAAACACGCTATTCGCGTGCTGAACGGCTTTGGGCGCTCGCTCGAAGTCATCCTGCCGAAACTGCGCGACGGATACATCGTTCCCGAGCCTGCGGCGGCGCGGGAACTTGCATTATCGAACCCGGACGCGTTCTTCCTTTCGCAATCTGGCGAATGCTTCCACAACGTAACCGTCACCGGCGGTAAACAGCGCGCCGAAGGCCCGCTGTCGATGAAGCGCGAGCTGCGCGACGTAATGCGTCTGTTGAATGAATTGGAGTCGGCTCTGCGCTATGACGAGGTTCGCGTCTTGACATTGGGCCGCGAAATCAAAGATCTCGCTTCGCGGCTCGACCGGCTGGAAACAGAGAAGCGCGAGTCCGAAACTCAAGCGATGACTTCAGGTCATATGCTGCAGCAGGTTGATTCAGAAATGGCTCGGGTGGGTGAGCGGCTGCACACTTGTCGTCACGAGCTCCAGCGCCTGGCCTCGGAGCGCGTGGAACAGGAAACGTTGATCAGTTCGACGCAAAGCGAATTGGCCGCTCTGCAACAGCGGCGCGCGGAATTAGAGGGGCTCGCGGATACGGCGAACGAAGAATTGGTGAGGCTGCGCGAGTGGCGCGAGTCGGCTGCCCAAAATGCTTCGCAACAATTGGCACGAGTCGCGACCTTGGAGGAACGCCATCGCTCCGCAACAGCGGTGCTGGAAAAAATTGGCGCCCTAGTCGCGGACATGGCTTCGCGAGCGGCTTCCCTGCAGTCGCAGATCGAATCGTCCGCAGTCGAAAAACTGCAACGCGAGACCGAAAATCAGCAAATGATCGCCCAACTCGAAGAACTCGAAGCTGAGCGCAATACAACCGAGGCTCGCGACGGTCTATTGCAATTCGAATCCGATCAAGTACGCGCCCGGCTGGCTGAAATTGACGAAGCCCTGCGCGAGGCACGGCAGTTGCTCGACCAGGCTCGTGATCGGCGCGCTGAGCTTTCGGCAGCCGCGGCCAAGCTGCAATCCGATGCGCAGTACATGGCTGAAACTTGCCTGAACGAATTGGGCGTTCAGCGTCAAGAACTGACAGCCGACAGCTCAATTCCAATCGCCAGCGGCGAGCAGCTATCGATTGAAGACCAAGTCTACCGCGAGATGCGGACCCGGCTTGACGCCATGGGTCCGGTCAATATGATGGCGCTTGAGGAATACAAAGAAACCGCCGAACGCCACGCGTTCCTCGACACGCAAAGAAAAGATCTGCTCGATTCGATTGCGAACACCCAGGCAACGATCAAGGAAATTGACACTTTCTCGCGTCAGAAGTTTGAAGAAGCGTTTCACAAAATCAATGAAAACTTCCAGACCACCTTTCGCAAACTGTTTGGAGGCGGCTACGCGCTAATGCGCCTGACCGATGAAGACAACAGCGCGGAAAGCGGCATCGACGTAGTCGCTTCGCCTCCGGGCAAGAAGCTGCAGAATGTGCTATTGCTCTCCGGCGGAGAAAAAGCTCTGACCGCACTGGCGTTGCTGGTGGGAATCTTTCAATATCAACCCAGCCCATTCTGCATTCTCGATGAAGTCGACGCTCCGCTCGACGAGGCCAATATCGGCCGCTTCACCGAGTTGGTACGAGAGATGAGCATTCAAACGCAGTTCGTGCTGATCACTCACAGCAAGAAGACGATGAGTATCGCGCCGGTGCTTTACGGCGTCACTATGCAGGAGCCAGGAGTTTCCAAACTGGTTTCAGTCCGCTTCGGGGCAACCGCGTGATGAGCCGACGCCGCCTAAATAACTCTGTCATCCCGACCGGGGCGAAGCAAAGCGAACGCAGTGGAGGGACCTGCTTTTTCGCCGGTCCACTGCAAATGCAGTCCTTTAAGGTTCACTGATCGCCAGAACAAGTTTTCCTCGGTCGCTTAGGACTCAACCAGGATTTTCTCTTCCACCCGGTTATCCTCCGCCATCCTCAGCTTTTCCACAAATGGAGTACAGCGAAACTCCGCGCCGACCGGTCGATTTCAGCCGTCCACCAACCGTCAACGCTTTTTCTTTCAAGCGAATGCACTGTCTCCACCATCGACTGTGACTTAAATCGTTGACAAATATTTCTGGCAGGTTAGAATACGCGACGTTTTCTAACTGTAAAATTTAATCATGAGCCCCCAGCTTCTCGACTCCGTTCTGCTTCGCACCGACTTCCCCGAACTCAAGCTCCATGCCAGCGGCAAAGTCCGGGACGTTTACCAGCTCGACGCCGAGCATCTGCTCTTCATCGCCACCGACCGCATCTCTGCGTTCGACTACGTGCTCGCCACGGGCATCCCGCACAAGGGACGCGTGCTCACGCAGATTTCCCTTTTCTGGTTCGACTTTCTACGCGACGTCGTCGCCAACCACGTGGTCACCGCCGACGTGAAACAATATCCGGCAATCGCGCAGAAGTATGCCGACCAACTGCAGGGCCGGTCGATGCTGGTCATGCGCGCCGAGATGATTCCAGTAGAGTGCGTGGTGCGAGGATATATTTCCGGATCGGCGTGGAAAGAATACAAAACCAGTGGCCGCGTTTGCGGAATAGAACTGCCCGCGGGACTTAAAGAATCGAGTAAGTTGCCGCAACCCATATTTACTCCGGCGACCAAAGCGACCACCGGGCATGATGAAAATATTTCCTTCGATGAGATGACCCGAATCGTGGGCGTAGAGTTAAGCCGCCAACTCCGCGAGCTGAGCTTGAAGGTCTACACCAAGGCGGCAGACTACGCTTTGCAGAAGGGGATTATCATCGCCGATACTAAGTTTGAGTTTGGAATGACCTCCAAGGGCATCACTCTTGCCGACGAAGTGCTGACTCCTGATTCATCCCGCTTCTGGCCGGCAGATAAATACCAGCCGGGACGGGCGCAGGATTCGTACGACAAGCAATACGTTCGCGACTACCTTGAGGAGATTCACTGGGATAAACAGCCGCCCGCTCCCGCTCTTCCGGTGGAAGTAGCGCGGCGGACCAGCGACAAATACCTGGAGGCTTTTCACCAGCTCACCGGACGCGAGCTGGATGTTTAGTGCAGTAATCATTTGGGGAACACGATGACGGGAGCTGACTGGGTCATCGTGGTTGTCATTCTTGTATCGGTGGTTCAGGCTGCGATCTCGGGTTTCTTTCATGAAGCCTTTGGCATCGCAGGTTTAGTTTTTGGTTATCTGCTGGCCGCGTGGAATTATGAGCGGCTCGCGGCGCGATACGCGCCTTACTTGAAGTCGATGTGGTTGGGCGAAATCGCGGCTTTCCTGATTATTTTTTTGGCGGTGCTCGTCCTCGCCGGAATCGCGGGGCGGATCACCCGCCATATCGTAAAAGAAGCTGGACTCAGTTTTGTTGATCGGATTTTAGGCGGGGCGCTGGGGTTGCTGCGTGGAAGTTTGACGGTCGCAGTGGTCCTCACCAGCATGACTGCGTTCACGCCGACTTCAGCGTGGCTGCAAGGTTCGGAGCTGGCGCCATATTTCCTGGTCGTGGGACGTGCCGCGATCTGGGTGGCGCCGTCGGAATTGCGCGCCCGCTTTTACCAAGGACTCGACTTGCTCCGTCGCGAACAGCAACACACGTAGCGCGTGGCAGGTCTAAACGGATTCAGGCAAACAGAGAGAAGCGCGGATGGCAGCTCGCAATAAGCAGCTTTTTTCGGCCGCTTTTCAAAAAGAAAGAGGATGCCGTGAGAGATCAGCTCGAAGCACTCATCCTGCAAATGTACAAAAGCAACATTCTGTACTCTGAGGCAGTGCGCGAATTCAAGAAGCGGTTCATTCTCACCGTGCTGCAGGAAAACAACGGAAACCAGTGTCGCGCTGCCCGTCAACTGGGGATGCATCGCAACACTCTCAGCCGTACTATTTCTGAATTGAAGATTGATATACGGCAACTACGCGCCGGGGCCAAACGTCCTCCCCGCAGCGCTCGCCCCGCGACTTACGACAAGAAGGCCGTCCGCTGAAAATCCCGATCTAATCCCGCGAAATCACCAATGAAAATCAGGGCAGCGATTGCTCGCTGCCTAATCCATTTTTAACTTTCGCCGCTCTTAATTGCCAGTCGTGCGGCGATGCGTCGGCTTCGGCGCCGGCGCCTTGGTCAGCAATGCGCCCTTCTCCAAAGTCATCACAAACGGACTTGGTGTGTAGGAAGCAGGCGTCCCCTGGAAATCCAGCGTCGACTGTTCCGCCGGCATCAACTTGGCCGGAATCGTTCCGTCCATGGTAAGGATAATATCCGCCCGCTTGGCATCGATGTCATCCTGGCTCGCTGCAATCTGCAGCTCGGTCGGCGACGCCTTGATGACCGTGCCCTCCATCTGCAAGGACACGCCTTTGATCGCAGACCACACCTTGTCCGCATCGGCCTGCGCGCCCGCGGAAAGAACCAGCTCCCACTCGGCGAAACTCATATCCTTGGGTGCTTTGGTCTTTACCAGATCAGCCGCCTGCTCGGCGGGAGTAGGAGGAACATATGCCTTGATGGTGAACCCGGGCGGCGGCAGCGGTGTAGTTGCCGTCAGCGCCAGCAGGTCGTTCCAGCCTTCTTCCGAGCCATGGTATTTCACATATTTGGCGTGACCGAACTTCGTAATCTGCGCCTTGCCCCCCGGATCCTTGACCAGATTAATCGCGCGCGCAATGAAGAACAGTCCGTTCACATCATCTTCAGGAGTCGCCGTCAGACTGGCAAGAGCCAAAGGATAGACGTTTTCCACGTTATTCGGATCGGCTTCCACCGCGGCCCGCAGATCCTTCTCTGCGGTTGCGTTGTCTTTCAACTGCAACGCGGAAAATCCTGCCACACTCTCGAGCAAGGACCCCAACTGGGTTTTCTGTTTCTGGAAATCCGCATCCGAAACTCCGTCCGGTTTCACCATCGTGGTAAGCGCTTGCAGGCCGCGCTCTGCGTGCCCTTTGGCATCCGCCCACTTTTGGGCAGCGCGCTCGTTATAGGCCAATAAGGCCAGCGCGCGAACATTATTCGGGTTCGCAGTCAACAACCGGTTCGCGGCGTCCATCACCTTGGCCTGATTGCCCGTCTGTTGATAGGCTCCCATCAGCAGCTCCAGCGCGTCTTCTTTCATCACGCTGTTGGGGTATTGATTGAGGAAAGCCTCCAGACCGCTGATTTGCGCACTCGGATCCTTCGACTGCGCGGCTCCAACATAGGCGTTGTATTCCGCTGGATCTTTGATCTCTTTCTTCTGCTGCGGTTGCGACGCAGCCGGTTGCGTCTGTGCGGGCGCCGCGGTTTGGGTTTGCGGTTGCGTTGTGGCTTGCTGAACCGAGGCTATTCCAGCAAACGTGATCACAATCGCCACTAGACTCGTCTTCATTTTGAATTGGCTCCTTGAATTGTCGGGAAAACGGACGGCATTCGTACCCGGGTATACCCAAGCTTACATCCCGGCTGCTCAGTGCATGCGCCCTTCTCGGCCCATGCGGCAGGTCCGGAAAACCCAGCGCCCGCCCGGTAATGCCAACGAGGCCAAGATATTATTTCCGGTGAGCCGGATTATAAGTATGTATCTCCACTAAGGCAAGCTTACTTTCCAGACTCTCCTGCCAATTCTGTAAGATGCAGAATAGGGGCTCGCGTTGGTTAGAAGTCTTTAACCTGATTATCATAAAGCAGAGGTCCTAAGGAGGCGACTGTCAATATGACCAGTCTGGATGGCCAAGTCGCGGTAGTCACGGGAGCGGGACGAGGTATCGGCGCAGCGATTGCCGCCAAAATTGCCGGCATGGGAGCAACGGTCGTCCTTGCCGGACGCACACGTGAGCCTCTTGAATCCACGGCTGACTCGATCGTAAAAGCCGGCGGGCAAGCCGAAGCAGTCGTCTGCGACGTGATGCACCTCAGCACCGTCGAGGCCCTGGCCGCACACGTCGACAAAACTTTCGGCCGGCTCGACATTCTCGTCAACAATGCGGGCATCGGCGGATTTAGAAGCCCGCTGCACCAACTGCCGCCCGAGTCATGGGATCAGATCCTGAACACCAACTTGCGCGGAGTCTACTTCTGCATTCGCGCTCTCGCTCCCCTGATGATTCGCGCTCGTACCGGACACGTCATCAACATCTCGTCGCTCGCCGGAAAGAATGCTCTGCCGAATGGCGCTGCTTACGCCGCCTCGAAGTGGGGACTGAACGGCTTAAGCTATTCGGTCGCCGAAGAATTGCGCGCTTATAACATCCGCGTATCGGTCGTCTGTCCCGGCTCCGTCGACACCGAACTCAGCCCGCACACCGGAAAAGATCCAGCAAAAATGCTGCAACCGGAAGACGTGGCTCACACGGTGGCAATGCTGGTGACGCAAGCCCCGCAATCATTCGTAAGCGAGATTCTCATCCGCCCAACCCAAAAGCCGTAACTAAGTGGCGCGGACCTGCCCTCAGCGCAGTCGAAGGGTCGCCCGCGAGCTGAAATTCGAAGTGGAATTCGAAAGGACCTCTAGGCGATCACCATCTCACTATTCGTAGCCCCAGCTGCCGCAGTAATCGGGAACGTCGCCACCACCGTCGTTCCGCCACCATTCGAGTGAACGCTCAGATTCCCACCAAGCTGCAGAATCCGCTCCCTCATTCCCCTAAGACCCACGCCCATTGCGCCATTGCCCGAAGCGCTCACGTGCTTCTCAGCCGGTATGCCTCTGCCTCGATCCTGAACTTCGAGGCGAACCTCGCCATTCGATCGCAGCAAACGAACCGCGGCCTCCGAACTGCCAGAGTGCCGATGGACATTGTTAAGGCATTCCTGAACCACACGGAAGATGGCAAACTCCAAGTCGGAATTCAGCCGCCCAAAATCCGAATCGCGTTCCAGGGTTGCGGCAATCCCACTGCGCTGCATGAATCCCTCGACGTACCATTCCAGGGCCGTCCCAAGACCGATTTCGTCCAACAAAAGCGGATGCAACAAATGGGAGATGGCCCGAAGCTCGCTATTAACGTTTTGCAACAGCGCGTAGCTTTCGGCCAGAACTCGCGCTTCTTCCGGACTCAAATTCCCCGACTTTTTCAGCTGCCCAAGGTTCAGCATCAGCGCGATCACCGTCTGCCCAGCACTGTCATGCAGTTCGCGCGCAATCCTTCGGCGCTCGTCATCCTGCATATTCATTAATTGTGCGCTAAGTTGACGCGCCGCCTCGGCCGCCTTACGGTCTGTGATGTCGCGGTTTATTTCGAGCCAGGACGTAAGATTGCGGTTCCCTTCTTTCAGAGGCGTCCAACGGCTTGCCACCGTCACTTTGCTGCCGTCCCGCTTTGTATGGACCAACTCCCCTTGCCAACCGCCTTGCTGGCGCTGCTGCGCGATTTCGGCAAGCGGGACGGGAAACTCAGTCCGCAACAGTTTGTGGGGACTTTGCCCGATCGCCTCCGCGCTTGACCATCCATACAGCCGTTCAGCGCCTTTGTTCCAATAGGTGATCATTCCATCGGAGCCAACCACAAAGATGGCATCATTCGCGGCGTCCAGGCACTCCGCCTGCGCTCTTACTCTTGCCGCTTCCTCTGATAGCTTTTGATTGGCAATGTTGAGCTGCGCCGTACGCTCTTCTACCCGATACTCAAGCTGCTCTTGTGCCTTGCGCAGTTCATCTTCGATTCGCCCCCGCTCAGCCGACTCCCGCGCCCATCGGGCCCTGGATCGACGATTCGCCTCTCCCAGCGCAATGATGAAACCTGACACCACCGAGAAAATCGCCATCCCGGAAATCTCAGCCCTGGGATTCTGCAACGCAAAGGAATGCAAGTATGGAAGGAACCAGTACCAGACCCCAACTACGCATACCAGCGTGCAGACGATGGATGCGCCAACGCCGCAATACCAGGCCGAGAGGATGATGGCGGCCCAGGAGGTGAGGAAAGGGTAGCTTACTCCGAGCAAAGGCGAAAGCACTTCCCGCAGCAGCAGGGCGGCCACCGCTGCCACAATCGCAAGGGAATAGCATCCTGCCTTTGGGATTGGCCTGCGCATCAGCCTGCCTTCTTTCCGGAGAAGATTCGAGCCTTAGATTCCGAAACGGCTCTAAAGGTTATACCGTAAGCAACAGGTCGAAGCATCGGGTATTCACTGTAGTCCGGGGTGGCGACCGGGCGCCCCCGCCCGCAGGCTGAACCGCGCTTCGGGAACAGCCCATCGGACTAGGCCGCAGATCGAGCCACGCCAGCGAGAAAGAGTGGGGCACGTTTTCTATGTGTGATTCAGGCTGCCTTGGAATGCGTGCGCCCCGCGCTGAAGTGCAGAGCCCTTTTGTCGGACTCGACGTGAGCCGGATCGAGACCATGGCGAATGGGCGACGAAGCTTTGGTCCGCCGGATGGCCGGGGGCGGCCGCGCCGACGTGGTTATGGCGGTGTCCGTCGCGAACCAATTACTGGCTGTTGATAGTGAATCTTCAGCCCCCGCCGGGTCATCTTATAAGGAACGTAAGTGCCATTTTTACTTGGACTTGCATTTTAGGAGATTCGATCATGGCTACCCTTCCGAGAACGATGACAGGAGAGCATCTTGCCTCCCGCCCGCTTGTTTCCAGTCAAGTCGACGAGCTGCTCAAGCTGCAAAAGGCGGCGCAGAATATCAGCTCGATTCTAGACCTTGATCGACTCATCGACAAAGTCGTGAACGATGTGGCACCGTCTTTCGGGTGCGTCGAGGCGGATATCTACCTGCACGACGAAGAACGCGGGGAACTGACGCTGGCTTGCGCGCATGGTTGCGCCGGCTGCGAAATTTGCGGCACGGGAAACAGCCTGAAGATCGGGAAAGAGGGCATGGTCGGCTATGTTGCGGCCACCGGCCAGATGCGCTATGCGCCGGACGTGCGAAAAGATCCGTATTACATCGGATGCGAAGAGTCGACGCAGTCTGAGGTTGCGATTCCGCTGCACGTGGATGGAAAGCTGATTGGCGTGTTCACGGCTTCGCATCCTGAGCTGGATGCGTTCCCTGCAGAACAGCTACGATTGTTGCAGGCGCTGTGCGGTTACGTGGCAGTTGCGGTACACAATGCGCGGCGTTTTCAGGAAGAGCAGCATCAGCGGCAGGAGATGAGCCGCGAGGCCAATGAAGCGCGCAAGATTCAGCAGGCTTTGTTGCCTCGGTGCTCGCCGTACATTCCCGGCTTCGCGATCTCCGGTTTATCGACTCCGGCGGGTGCAGTGGGGGGAGACTGGTACGATTTCATTCCCTTCGACGACGGCCGCTGGGGATTGGTGTTGGCGGACGTTTCGGGAAAAGGCATGGCGGCAGCTCTGCTCATGTCGGCAACTCGCGGCATGCTTCGCTCGCTGGCAAACGCGTGCTGCCCCAGCCAGGTGCTGACGAAGCTGAACGAGTTGCTGGTCAAAGACTTCCCTTCTGGCAGATTCGTGACCATGGTGTACGGGATTCTTGATCCGGCGACGCGGGTTTTGAGGTTCTCGAGTGCGGGGCACTTGCGTCCACTGTTGATTGCAAATTCGCAGGCACGCTTCCTTGAGACGGAGCGAGGATTGCCGTTGGGTATTGGATTGGGCGAATATTCCGAGGCGCAAGTACATTTGCCCGAAGGCTCACGTCTGCTGTTTTATAGCGACGGCATTACCGAGGCGACGAATCCGGAAGAAGATGAGTATGGAGCGGAGCGGCTGGAGCACCACTTTCGGCGAGAGGATGCGTCGGCGGAGAGCATTCTCGCGGATGTTCGGACATTCGCCGATGGCGAGGGTTTGCATGATGACGCTACTGTGATTTTGGTGAAGGCGTAGATTCTGTAGAAGTTCTCCTTCTCTTTTCTGGTTGACGAAGTAGAAACGCTTTTAACCACGAAGGACACAGAGATACGCAAAGGATGCACCGACATTCGTCATCCAAAGCGGGCTTTGTGTTCTTTCAGGATGCAAAGATCCATGATTACGAACATCCCAGCCTTGCGGGCTTTCTCTGCGGCTTTTTCGTGAATGACTTCTTCCTGCATCCAAACGGCGGGAACCTTTAATCGTATCGCCTGATCGACAACCTCTTCCACGAACTCAGAGCGGCGAAAGATATTCACGAGGTCGATCTTCTCCCTAAGGTCGAGCAGGGATGGGTACGCGGTTTCGCCTAATACCCCTTTAATTCCAGGATTGACCGGAATGATGCGGTAACCATTCGCCTGCATGTACGCGGAAACGCCGTAGCTGGGCCGCAGTGGATTGTTGGAGAGCCCGACTACGGCGATGGTTTTGGCGCGCTGCAACAAATCCGCAATGGGATCAGGTTTAGGCGATGAAGACATTTCAAGCATTGTAGCCACGGCAATTACGGGAAGCCAATTCGGGGCGGCGTCTGTTTAATCCTTGTTGGCTGTTTCCGACTTCTGCCTGAACATTCTGAGCGCCATTTTACGTACCGTGTCCGAGACTTCTTTGTTGCCGGCGAGATTCTTGAGATCTGTGGCTAGCAAATGCTTAATCAGGCCCAGGGAGACATCGATGGGGGTTCGAGGGTTGTTGGTAAGGTTTCGCACGACGGCGTACTGCTTCATGAACCGCCGTTTCAGAGTGATTGCACGGAGAACCGCCTCGAGCACATTCTTTTGATTGGCAAACTTTTCAACTTCTCCGTCGGTCAGCTTGGGTGATTCAAGCACGGCGAGAGCTACGATTTTTGTGCCGTCACGAATGAGCAGCGAGCGTTCTTCTTTGCTGCCTTTCATGGCGAGTTGGATGCGTCCGGTGATGCCCAGCTTGGAAATTTTCTGGAGCGCGCTGCCTCGTTGTTCTTCAGGGCTGAGATAAGCCTTTTTCACTGGAGACGGCGCTTTTTTCGCAGCCGTGGCTGCGCCTTGGGAGCTCGAAGCAACCGCTTCGGTTTTGGCCTCGACCGGCGCCAGTTGAGGAGCAGCAGACGGAAGTTCTTCTACTCCGCCGACTGGCTGGAACGGTTTGTCGCCTTCGGCGGAAATTTCGGCGGCGTGCTCGGTCAGATATACGATAGTCGTTTTCTCTGTGGCCTCGTCCGTGCCAGGATCGGTGCTCGCTATTTGATTGGGCGGTGGCTCGGGCGGGACAATTTTCGCCGCAACTGGCTGCGGTGCCGGCGCTGTTTCTTTAACTGTTGGCGG
>JGI12635J15846_10002798_pt1 | contig 15236 bp, 12 predicted proteins | sample BlaSpr_A8_OM2_M2_FD_15846 | JGI IMG/M metagenome (IMG submission 15846) | reverse complement strand
GGTGAGCACGAATATGAGAAGAAGTGTGGCGGCTGCAATTTGGGAAAGGCGGGGTTGGTTTCGCATGTCGCGCTGCATTCTATGTAGGCTTTCTGGTTTCTGCCAGAGGAGGTTTCTTGGTCCGATGCTGCATGAGCGGTGTGGTAGGCTCGGCGTTTCGCGAAGGAGCGAGTAATGCGGACTGCGGTGATTATTTTGGCGGGATTTCTGGTTTGGGGGATTTTTGTGGTGGCGGCGAAGATGTCTGGGAATCCGTCGCGGGCGATTGGAATGGCGACAGCTGCGTTTGTCGCTGGGTGGTTTCTGGTGGCGGCCGTGAATATGTATTTTGGCGTGGCGCGGGCGGGGTATTCGTTTTGGGAGGAGTTGCCGATATTTTTGGTGATTTTCCTGGTGCCGGCGATTGTGGCGGTGGTGGGCTTGAGGTGGTTGCGTTAGAGGAGAACAAGCTCTCTTCAACGGCTGAAGCCCTGACCCCCAAGGAAAAGGCAACCAAGACCGCGGCAACCGATGTTGCTGTCGAATATTAATTTTGGAGAAGAAAACTGAATGGGGACGGGAAGACTTGAGGCGTTCAGTGATGGGGTGATCGCGATCATTATTACGATTATGGTGCTGGAGTTGAAGGCGCCGGAAGGGCACACGGTTGCGGCGCTTGTTCCGTTGGCGCCGGTTTTTTTGAGTTACGTGCTGAGCTTCGTATACGTTGGGATTTACTGGAACAATCATCACCACATGCTGCACACCTGCGAAGAAGTGTCAGGTGGAATTTTGTGGGCGAATCTCCATCTGCTTTTCTGGTTATCGCTGATTCCATTCGCGACGGAATGGCTTGGCGCCAATCATTTTTCGTCGGGGCCGGCGGCACTGTATGGTGCAATTTTGCTGTTGGCGGCGATCGCTTACGTGATTCTGCAGCAGGAGATCATCAAGTCGCAGCGAGGGAAGCGCGACATTTTGCGGCAGGCGATCGGCGATGATTCGAAAGGGAAAGTGTCGGTGTTGATGTATGTGGCGGGCATCGGGGCGGCGTTTTGGCAGCCGCGCGTTTCGCTGGCGCTCTATGGACTGACGGCGCTGATCTGGTTTATTCCGGATCGAAGGATTGAGAAAGTTGTGAAATCGGAAAGTGGAAGTTAGAAAGGGAAATTGGGGATCGGATGAATGGATGCTCGCGGCTCGATTCTTGGGTGAGGCATCAGACAGCAGATCCCTCGCTTCGTTCGGGATGGCAGGCTGGCGAGTCGCGGCTCCCAAGTGGAGAGGCTAAGTACTTATAAATGAACTAGCCGTCAGCGGCTCCGAGGCGAGCAGGTAGGAGGTTTTGTCACGGTGGCGAGAAGTTTTTGCACGCTGGAAGGCGCATGGATAAAGGGTGAATCGCGATGTTTGAAATTTATGCTTGACAGGAGCTCGATTCGTCGTTACTTTGGAGTTACCTCAGATGTCTGCCCGCTTTGGCGGGTCCTCACTGAGCGTGAAGAGCAAACTATGGGACATGACAACTTAGCCGTGAACGACGCAAGGCGAAGCATGATGGTCTCGTGGGTTGCATTTATCACGCGACCTTAATCAAGCCTAAGTCGTTTCGATCCAGAGAAATAGCGATGCTGTGACAGTGCTTTTGATGTTTCTGTTCGTGCTTATGCAGGACGGAACTTCGATTTAAGTACTCGCATTGTTTTCGAGGTTGAATCGCGCATTCCTGCAAGCGTGCGACAGCACAGGCAGGAGTGCCTGTGCCACTTTTGCGACTCACGAAACGCGGAGTCGTGCGGCTTGCCGTCCGAGAAAATTCCTTGTGCTGACGGAATTTTTGACGGCGGCAGGCGGATTGAAACAGAAAGGAAAGGAGGACGCGCAAATGGAAGAGACGTCATTGCAGGGACCCGTGTTGATGGTGAACGGAAAGTTGACGCTGATGATTCCGTTGGTAGACGGAGGAGCCGAGTTTCCGGCTCGTTCGCGCGGCATCTCCGAGGCTGCGGGGCCATGCCTCAAGATCGCGATTCCGGAGTGGCTGGCCGGAGTGCTGCGGATCGATGAGGGCGACATCGTGAGCGTCAGCAATTGGGATGGAAAGCTGCGCGTCGAGCCAAATGAGGCGAAGGTCGTGCAGTGAACGCGTAGCACAGAGCCGAACAGCTCCGAGCAGGCGGCCGTTTCGAAGAATTTGTCGATGACACGATCGAATCTCCCGACACAGGAGATTGATTCGTCCGCAGGGAAGGACGAATCACGAGAGCTTTGAACGGCTGCTTTGCGAGGGGAGTTCGGGACTGGCGCGACGCAAGCTGAAGAAGAGCCGATTGGCCGGAGCGACGACGTGAGTTGTCGCGCCGTTTTTTTGAGGGATAGACCGGTGCGGCCGTTGTCGTGATGTTTTGGCAGTTTGGATCGGTTGAGATCCTTCGGCGCCCTGCGGGCGCCTCGGGATGACAGCCACCAAGAGTGGAGGAGGAAACCTTCAAAAGACAAATGTGGTGCTGTCGCGGTTAGCAGATGCTGGCGGCTTCGCGGGCTTTGGATTGGCAATCGGCGACAGAAGATTCGTCGATGCCGAGCCGTGCGGAGGCTGCCGAGAGAGCAGGCCAATCGGCGCGTTCGCAAGCGAGGAGAACGTCGTAGACGTCGCGGTATTGATTGGCGGTGCCGCAGAGCGCGGCGCGGACTTCGGGCGCGATCGGGAGGCTGGCGAGGACTTGCTCCATCGGGCGGTCGAGGATGGCGTCGGTGACAGAGAGCAGACCCATGAGGAAGAGGTCGGAGCTCAGTACCGGCGTGGGGAGTGATTTGGCGAGGACTTCGCAGAACAAGGCGCGGGTGAGCGCGGTGCGGATGAGTTCGTGAGGCTTGTCGGAGGCCATAGCGACGACGGCGAGGACGGAGATCCAGCGGCGAAATTCCTTTTCGCCGAGCAGCGCGATCGCTTCGCGGATGCCGTGAATTTCGCCGCGGATGGCGACGAGCCAGGAATTGAGATAGCGAAGGAGTTTGTAGACGAGCGCGGGATCGGTCTTGAGGAGCTCTTTGACGGCGTCGTAGCTGAAATCGGGTGAAGCGACGAGGTGCAGGAGGCGGAGGCAGTTGAGCTTGTTGCCCGGGATTTCGCGCGCGCTGAGCGTGGATGGCTTGCAGAAAAAAAATCCCTGGAAGTAAGTGTAGCCGAGAGAGCGAGCTTCAAGGAGGTCGTCGTTGGTCTCGATTTTTTCGGCGAGCAGGCGCATACCGTTGCTATCGGCTTCGGCACCGGGCTTCGCGCGGTGGCGATTGGCGATGGCGGCGCGCGCCGGAGGGTCGCAGGCGCGGAAGTCGACTTTGAGGAATTTTGCGAGGGGCAGGAGCGGCTCCCATTTGGGATGGCCGACGTAATCGTCGAGCGCGAGCGTGTAGCCTTCGTTGCAGAGATCGGCGCAGAGCTGGACGACTTCCTGCGTCGGCGTGATGCTTTCGAGGATTTCGAGGACGATCTGGTTGGGCGGGAGAAGACGCGCGGTGCCGCGCCAGGAGATCGAGATTGACAAAGGCTTTCGCGTGACCAGTGAGCGACTGGAGGCCGAAGAGAGAAGTGGAGTCCACGATCAGGATTTCACTCGCCGCTTTGTAGGGTCGGAAAACGTTCTCGCTGGAGGCCCGGAACAGGAGTTCGTATCCGAAGAGTTTCAGCTTGTCGTCGAAGATGGGCTGGCGAGCAATGAATTTTTCGAGCATGCAATCTCCCTCTCACGTTGAACGGGGCCCGATAACTTTTGAGAGGGAGTTTGATTTGAAGCGGCACCGGTCAGGAGTGCCGTGCGAAACGGTTCGCGATCCGGCTTACGAAAAGCCCGAGGTCACGGGGTTTACGTCGGGGCGGACATCGAGGCCAAGAACTCTGCGTTCGACTTGTTCTTGGTCAGGCGGCTGATGAGCAATTCCATCGCTTCGACGGTGGAGAGCGGGCTCAGCACCTTGCGCAAAACCCAAACGCGGCTGAGCTCGTCTGGCGGGAGCAGGAGTTCGTCTTTACGCGTGCCGGAGCGCTGAATGTCGATCGCGGGGAAAACGCGCTTGTCGGAGAGGCGGCGATCGAGGTTGATTTCCATGTTGCCGGTGCCCTTGAACTCTTCGAAGATGACGTCATCCATGCGGCTGCCGGTATCGATGAGCGCGGTGGCGATGATGGTGAGCGACCCGCCTTCTTCAACGTGGCGCGCGGCGGCGAAGAAACGACGCGGGCGCTGCAACGCGTTGGCGTCGATACCGCCGGAGAGCACTTTGCCCGAAGGCGGCGTGACCGCGTTGTAAGCGCGCGCGAGACGAGTGACCGAGTCAAGAAGAACGACCACGTCGCGCTTGTGCTCGACGAGGCGCTTGGCTTTTTCGAGCACCATTTCGGCGACCTGAATGTGGCGCTGAGGCGCTTCATCGAAGGTCGAGCTGATGACTTCGCCCTTGACGGTGCGCTGCATGTCGGTGACTTCTTCCGGGCGCTCGTCGATGAGAAGAACGATCAAAGCGACTTCGGGATGATTGGTGGTGATGGAATTGGCCATCGACTGCAACATCATGGTCTTACCGGTGCGAGGCGGCGCGACTACGAGGCCGCGCTGGCCTTTGCCGACAGGACAGAGAAGATCGAGCACGCGCCCAGTCATATTCTCTTTGGTGGTTTCCATCTTGAGGCGGCCCTGGGGATAGAGCGGCGTCAAGTTGTCGAAAAAGATTTTGTTGCGGGCGACTTCGGGATCTTCGAAATTGACGGCTTCGACTTTGATCAGGGCGAAGTAACGCTCGCCGTCTTTTGGCGGACGAACCTGGCCGGAGACGGTGTCGCCGGTGCGAAGATCGAATTTGCGGATCTGCGACGGCGAGACGTAGATGTCATCGGGGCCCGGGAGGTAGTTGTATTCGGGCGCGCGCAGGAATCCGAAACCATCGGGGAGACATTCGAGGACACCTTCGGAGAAAATCAGGCCGTTCTTTTCGGTCTGAGCGCGGAGGATCTGGAAGATCAACTCCTGCTTGCGCATGCCGGAGGCGCCGGGAATGTTCAACTCCTTGGCGATTTTTGCCAAGTCGGTGATGTTCTTTTCCTTCAGCTCGGCAAGGCTGATACTCATCTGATTGCTTCCTTCAACGCTTGTTTCCTTCATATTTCCTTAGCTTTTTATTGTGGGATTAAAAATTGACCGTGACATTCCAGATTGTGTTCGGGCCGGATTGCGTTACGAGGCGGCGCACCGCGGTGGCCGATGCGCGAAAAACGCACATGACCAATGAGGGGCGATCCAGCTTTATGACAACCGGTGGCGACGCCAGGCGGTATCGAACGGCCGCGCCGAATGATCTCGAACGATTCGAAATCAGGGAGACGGAACGGCCTGGAGGCCGAAGCGACGCTGTTTAGTTGGTCAAACTCTTGTCTTTCTCAGTACCACCGACGAAAGGTTCCGCAACGGGCGCAACTGCGGCAAGTTCGAGAGGCACGATCGGGCGTTCGAGCGCGATCTGCAAAACATCATCCATGATTTCTGCGAAGTGTACCGTAAGGCTCGAGAGGATTTCCTGCGGGATGTCCGCCAGGTCCTTCTCATTATCCTTCGGAAGTATGACGGTGCGCAAGCCCATTCGGTGAGCGGCGAGAAGTTTTTCTTTGACGCCGCCGATGGGGAGAACTTTTCCGCGCAGCGTGATTTCGCCGGTCATGGCCAGGTCGCAACGAACCGGGACGCGTGTGAGGGCGCTGACGATGGTGGTGCAGATGGTGATGCCGGCGGAGGGGCCGTCCTTGGGGATGGCGCCTTCGGGCACGTGCACGTGAATGTCGATGTTGCGATAGAAGTCTTTCGGCAGGCCGAACGCGTGCGAGCGCGACCGAATATAGGCCATCGCAGCTTGCGCGGATTCCTGCATGACGTCGCCGAGTTTGCCGGTGAGATTCAGCCGGCCCTTGCCTTCCATCAGCGTGGCTTCCGTGACGAGCACAGTGCCGCCGACTTCCGTCCATGCGAGGCCGGTGGTAAGACCGATCTCGTTGTGCTTCTCGAGCCAGGACTCTCGATACTTTAAGATGCCGAGGAAATCGTTGACGTTGGTTGGGCTGATTTCGGCGGTCGAAGCGGGGCCGTTGGTGACGACTTTGCGCGCCATCTTGCGGCCGACATTCTGGATTTCGCGCTCGAGGCTGCGGACGCCGGCCTCGTGCGTGTAGTGCCGAATGATGTGGAGCAAGCCTTCGTCGGTGAAACCGAGATTCTTGTCGGTGAGGCCGGTGGCTTCGCGAGCGCGCTTGACGAGGAAGCGCTTGGCGATCTGGAGCTTTTCCTGTTCGGTGTAGCCGGGGATGCGCAGGATTTCCATGCGGTCCTGCAACGGCTGCGGGATCGTGTGGAGCACGTTGGCGGTGCAGACGAACATGACCTTGGAGAGGTCGTATTCGACGTCGAGATAGTGGTCGGTGAAGGCGTGGTTGAGTTCGGGGTCGAGCACTTCCATCAGGGCGGCCGACGGGTCGCCACGGAAGTCCATCGACATTTTGTCGACTTCATCGAGGACGAAGATCGGGTTGACGGTGCCGGCCTTTTTCATCATCTGGATGATTTGACCGGGCAGGGCGCCGATATAGGTACGGCGATGGCCGCGAATTTCCGCCTCGTCGCGAACGCCGCCGAGTGAGACGCGGACGAATTTGCGGCCGGTGGCGTGGCCGATGGACATCGCGAGCGAGGTTTTGCCGACGCCCGGAGGTCCGACGAAGCAGAGAATCGAACCCTTCGGATTCTTGACGAGCTGGCGGACAGCGAGAAATTCGAGAATGCGATCCTTGACCTTCTCGAGGCCATAGTGCTCTTCGTTGAGAATTTTTTCGGCGGCGAGGATGTCGCGGACTTCCTTGGATTTCTTTTTCCAGGGCACGGCGAGGAGCCAGTCGAGATAATTCCGGCTGACGGTGGATTCCGCGGACATCGGCGGCATCAATTCCAGGCGCTTGAGCTCCTGGATGGCCTTTTCGTGCACGTCCTTGGACATGCCGGCGGCGTCGATCTTTTTCTTGAGCTCGTCGATCTCGCTCTTTTCGCCGCGGCCGAGTTCCTTCTGGATGGCCTTGAGCTTTTCGTTGAGGTAATACTCTTTTTGCGCGCGCTCCATCTGGCGCTTCACACGTGTGTTGATGTTGCGGTCAACGTTGAGCTTTTCGAGTTCGATTTCGAGGATGTCGCCGATGCGGTTGAGGCGCTCGATCGGGTCGACGGTTTCGAGCAAGTCCTGTTTTTCGTCAACGGGGAGCTGCAAATTCGCGGCGATGGTGTCGGAAAGGCGCGCGGGATCGTCGACACGGGCTGCGGCGATCATCGTGTCGTAGTTCAACGACTGCGAAAGCTTGATGAACTGCTCGTAGAGGCCGGTGATTTTCTGGACGGTCTGATCGACGGCAGGGGATGGCTCGACGCGCGCGTTGAGCAAGCGAACAGTGGCGCGAAAAAAGCCTTCCTCGGTGGCGATGGACAGCGCACGGGCTCGTTCGACACCTTCGACCAAAACTTTGATGTTGCCGTCGGGAAGCTTGACGCTCTGCACGATGTTGGCAAGCGTGCCGACCGCGTAGATTTCCTCGGGCTTCGGATCATCGACCGAAGCATCGTGCTGCGTGGACAGGAAAATCTTCTTGTCCCCGGTGAGCGCCTCTTCCAGAGCGCGGACGCTGGCTTCGCGCCCGACGATGAACGGCGTCATCTGCTGGGGAAAAATAACCATATCGCGCACCGGCATCATGGGTACGCGCTTCATTTCCTGTTTTTCTCGATTGAACATGGGGCCCCTGAAATTACCTCAAGCAGCCGGAAACAAACGGCCGATTTTCGGAGCGCGAAGCAGCCGGATCAACCGGCCTTTTCGAGCAAACTCCAGTTGATTTCGCGAGTGCGGACCATATCGTCGGTGACGACAAAGTCGCGCACCTTGCGCTGCATCGGCAGGTGATACATCACTTCGAGCATGAGGTCTTCCAGGATCATGCGCAAGCCTCGGGCGCCGACTTTGCGCTGAAGCGCCAACTCGGCGACGGTGGCAATGGCATCATCCGTGAAGCGAAGGCGGACGTTTTCGAATTCGAAGAGGCGCTGGTACTGCTTCAGCAAAGCATTCTTGGGTTCAGTGAGAATGCGCACCAGCGCTGGTTTGTCGAGATCGTTCATCACGCCTGCGACAGGGAGGCGTCCGACAAATTCGGGAATGAGGCCATAGCGAATCAGATCGCCCGGCTGAACTTGTTCCAGCAGTTCGGTGTTGCGCTTTTGGGCAGTCGGTGGCGCGGCGTCGGTGTGGAAGCCGAGCGCCCGGCGGCCAACACGCTTTTCGATAATTTTTTCGAGGCCGACGAACGCGCCGCCGCAGAGGAACAGAATGTTGGTGGTGTCGACCGGGGTAAATTCCTGGTGAGGATGTTTGCGGCCGCCCTGCGGAGGAACGTTGGCGACGGTGCCTTCCAAAATCTTGAGCAGCGCCTGCTGCACGCCTTCGCCGCTGACATCGCGGGTGATCGAGGGATTTTCGTCTTTCTTGGCGATCTTATCGATCTCGTCGATATAGATGATGCCTTGCTGCGCTTTCTGCACGTCGCCATCGGCGGCTTGCAAAAGTTTCAAAATAATGTTTTCGACGTCTTCGCCGACGTAGCCGGCTTCGGTCAGTGTGGTGGCATCGACGATGGCGAAAGGGACATCAAGCATTCGTGACAAGGTTTGCGCGAGCAGCGTCTTGCCGGTACCGGTCGGGCCGATCAGAAGAATGTTCGACTTGCTGAGTTCAACGTCGCCAGGCTGTTTGTTCAGGAAAATGCGCTTGTAGTGGTTGTAGACCGCGACGGCGAGCTTTTTCTTGGTGCGATCCTGGCCGATGACGTAACTGTCGAGAAATTGTTTGATTTCGGGAGGGCGGGGAAGCCGGCGCGCGGGAGCGGTCGCTTGCTCGCGTTTTTCATCTTCGAGAATGGTCTGGCAGACGCCGACACATTCGTTGCAGATGTACGCGCGCGGATAATCCGACGGCGAACTGATGAGCTTTTCGACCTGCTCCTGCGTCTTATGGCAAAAAGAGCAGCGCAACGGCTCATCGGTATTGAATTTATTTTTCACAGGTATGCAGGCCCTCGCCTCCGCCGACCCATAGCGGAGCACCGAATCCTATTGTGGCTGATACTTTCCCCGAGTAAAACAAAAACCTGAACCTCTGCGTGACTCTTTGGAACTCTGTTGGCAAACGGGCCGACGATGTCGCGCGAGCGATGCAGCGATTCGACTTGGCGTAAGAGCAACTCGTAAGTAAATGCCAATCAATCGACGATCAGCGGTGCTTATAGATGATCTCGTCGATCATTCCGTATTCTTTCGCCTGTTCCGGATTCATGATGTAGTCGCGCTCGACGTCGCGCTCGATTCGCTCGAGCGACTGTCCGCTGTGGTCCGCGATGATCTTGTTGATCGTGGTGCGCATGCGAAGAATTTCTTTGGCGTGCAGATCGATGTCGGTCGCCTGGCCGCCGAGTCCTGACATCCACGGCTGGTGAATCAGGATGCGCGCGTTTGGCAGAGCGAAGCGCTTCTTGGGCGCGCCGCCCACCAGTAGAACGGCCGCGATCGAAGCCGCCTGGCCGACGCAGGTGGTGACGACGTCGGGCTTGACGAACTGCATCGTGTCGTAAATCGCGAAACCCGCCGTGATCGAACCGCCCGGAGAGTTGATGTAGAGCTGAATGTCGCGTTCTGGATCTTCCGCTTGCAGGAAGAGCATCTGGGCAGTCGCGAGATTGGCGACGTGGTCGTCAATCGGCGTGCCGATAAAGATGATGTGTTCCTTCAGCAGGCGGGAGTAGATGTCGTAAGCGCGCTCGCCACGGCTGGTCTGCTCGACCACCATGGGTACGAGAGTGGTCCCACGGTATTCCGGTTCTTCGCAATTTTTCATTTGTTTTGATCTCAGAAGGATCCGAACCGGCTTACTTGGATTCCGCCGCGTCGGATTTCGTTTCCGAAGGAGCGACGGTACGAATTCGGGAATTCTGCGCGAGCCAGTCGAGAGTTTTATCGCTGCGCAGCTTCGATTTCATCCTATCGAGCGTACCCTGCTTTGTCAAACGAGCGTGAATCGCTGCTGCGGATTCGCCACTATGCTGCGCGGCGTGCTCCAGCTCGTGATTCAGTTCGTCGTCGTTGATGTCGATGTTTTCGGCGGTCGCGATGCGATCGACGATCAGTTCCGCCTTCACGTCGTCTGTGGCGCGCGCTTGCTGGCCGTTGCGTAGGCCGACCCAGTCGAGATTGACGGCGCGGGGATCGATGCCCTGAGCCGCGAGCGAACGAACAACGCGCTCGAGGCGCACGTCCATTTGACCTTGCACTAGAACTTCAGGCACGGGGAAGTCGTGCGTCTTGATGAGCGCGGCAAGGACTTTTTCGCGGAGCATGTCTTTGTGCTTGTGATCGCGCTCGTGCTCGAGGCTCTCGCGAATCTTCGTTTTGAGTTCGTCGAGTGTGGTTGCGTCGCTGATGTCCTTCGCGAATTCGTCGTTAATTTCGGGTAGCTGCTTGGTCTTGATGCCAAGAACTTCGACGGCGTAGTGAAACGTCTTACCGGCGAGCTTGGTGTCGGGGTAGTCGGCCGGATAGTTGACGTCGAAATTTTTGTGGTCGCCGACGTTTGCGCCCTTCAGATTTTCGTTGAAGGGCTCCATCGTTTCTTCGGCGCCGAGGTGGCACATCACGCTGTCGGCCTGGACGGGATCGCCTTCGCCCTCAGGCTTGCCTTCGATTTTGAGCTGGACGTAATCGTCGTTCTGCGCGGGGCGGCCTTCGACGGGAGCAAAGGCTGCAGCGCGCTGCCGCATTTCTTCGAGAGTTTTTTCCACATCGGCGTCGGTGATGTCCATGGGCGGCATTTCGATGTCGAGGTCTTTGTAATTGCCGAGCTCAAATTCTGGGAGCACTTCGAAGACGGCGCGGAATTTCAGCGGCTGGCCTTCGGTGAAGTCGAGCTTCTCGACCTGCGGTTGTGAAACGGGTGTTAGCTTTTGCTCGACGACGGCTTTCTCTACCGTCTCGGGCACGAGCGACTGGAGCACTTCACCCTTGATGTCCTCGGCGAAGCGCTTGCGGATCAGCGCAACCGGCGCTTTGCCGGGGCGAAAGCCCGGTACGCGCGCAAGCTTCGAGAACTCTTTCGCGACGCTTTCCATTTTTTTGGTGACGACATCGGCGGGGATTTCGAGGTCGAGTTCGCGGCGGCAGGTTGCGGTAGCGGTTCCGGTCTCTTCAGCCATTGACGATCCTTTTCAGTTCAAAATATCGAGCTGCTCGATGCTAAAAGTTGTTTGCCGCGTAATGCGAATTCGTTCCCGTTTGATGCGGCTCGACGCCTTGGGCGCACAACTTCCGCGCGACCTATATATAAGGTCCACGAAGGGCTGTCGCTGGTCACGACAGTCTGCGCCACCGTTTGCAATTCCAGGTGCTTGAGTTTCGAGAGGCCAGACAGGTGAGAACCCACCCTGCAAACGCGAAATTTAAGTATAGGTGACGATGCGAATGCGGTCAAATTTTCCAGGAAGTTCGCTTACATGCGAGAGAAAGTCATTCATGTTCAGAGCGGTCGAATCGAGTCGGTATGGAGTGAATTCGTGAGTGCATAAATCGGAACTACCCGGCGGCGCAAAGGAACACGGGCTTCACCACGGCTTCAATCCTCGCGGCCATTTCCTCAGCCGGAATTCGGTCGGGCGCTTGATACCAGGCACGAGCGGCGCCGAAGATCGCCCAGGCGGCCGTGGTTGCGAGCAGCTCGGGATCAACGCCGGGTTTCAACTGGTGATGGCTCGCCCCTTCACGAAACATATCTTCGACGACCGGAATGATGGAACTCTCGAGGGGCATCTTCGACAGTTGGCTCGGACATCCCGTCGTTTCAGCAAGGTAATCACAGACGCCCAGCGCAATGGCGCGCAACGCGCCGTCGCAGTTGGAGAAAACCAATCNTCGGCGCGCGATCAGATCGCGGAACCGCTCCGCAGTCATCGCTCTTAAGAGGGCGTTTTTGTCGGGGTAGTGAAGGTAGAACGTGGCCCGGTTCAGAGTGGCTTCGTCTGCGATTTCCTGCACGGAGATATCGGCGAACTCTTTTCGGTTCAGTAGCTTAACGAGCGAGTCCATCAACATCCGACGGCTCCGTAGGATGCGCGGATCCGTCGTCTCCGTCGCGCCAGCGGCTTTGCTCAGCATGGCCATACCCCCCAAGGATAGCCCCGAACCCCTCCATTGGGCAATCGGTGTGTAAACGACAGTTGTCGACTATTTTGATTGACATGCATCAAATAAGCGACATACGCTTAATAAGCGACATATGTCTATTATTAGTGAGGAGGCTCTGTCATGTCTGTTCTATTGCACGTTGATTCTAGCCCGCTTTACGAAAGGTCCATCTCCCGTCAATTGAGCGGCGCGTTTGTCGAGCGGTGGAAATCCAATCATCCGGGCGCGACGGTCATCAATCGCGACCTCAATGCCACTTCGCTACCTCCGATCTCGGCCGAATGGGTCGGGTCGGTGTACACGCCTGAAGAATCGCGTACCCCACAGCAGAAGAAGCTGCTGGAATTGTCGGACACCCTTCTTGCGGAACTGGCGCGAGCCGACCAATACGTCATCGGTGTTCCGATGCATAACTTCGGCGTGCCGTCGGTGCTGAAGCTCTGGATCGATCAGATCTCACGAGTAGGGAAGACCTTCTCTTACGAGAACGGGACCCCGAAGGGATTGCTGGTCGGCAAGAAGGCGACTTTCATTATTGCGACCGGAGGCGTTTACGACGCGCAGACACAAATGGCGTCATTCAATTTTGTCGAGCCATATCTGCGGTCCGTGTTCGGTTTCTTGGGAGTAACCGATGCAACGTTCTTGACCGCCGGCGGAACCGCAGCTCTCAATTATGGGCAGGACCGCAGCGCGTTTCTTGCGCCGCACCTCGAAGCCGTGCAATCGCACGCACAAGGTATTTGAAGTCTGGTTGCACTGCGCCAGATCATTCGTCCAGACAGGCTGTCTGCCGAAAGTTGAACGAAACCTCCGACAAGCGTTTTGCGGTCCTCGCGGCAAACGGTAGAATCCGATTCACCGTTACCGTTTGCCGAAGGAGTGCCGTGCGAATATTAGTCGATCGCCAAAGCTCTGCTCATTTCATCTCGATTGGTCTGTTTGTCGCGTTGGTGATCTTCTGTTTGCGCCCCTCTGTAGCAGCGCAGATAGGCCCCGCCAACCCCACGAAGAGCCCGAGCGCGAAGATTGCGGCCAGCCCGGCCACGTCTTCACCCGGAACAACTGCGCGTGAAATGACGCGCGCCGATGTCGAGGAGTTCTTCGACCTTCTGATCAAGGACCAGCTTGCGCGCGAAGACATCGCGGGCGCCACGATTGGCATAGTGAAGGACGGCCAAATCCTCTTCACAAAAGGATACGGTTACGCGGACGTCGAAAAGGGAATTCCGGTAACTGCCGACGCGTCGCTCTTCCGCATCGGGTCGATCTCGAAGCTCATCACCTGGACCGCCGCGATGCAACTCGTTGAGCAAAAGAAGCTGAGCCTCGACGAAGACGTCAACGCCTACCTCGACTTCAAAATTCCGCCAGCCTTCGGCAAGCCGATCACGCTTCGCCACCTGATGACGCATTCGGCAGGCTTTGAAGATACGTGGCACGACCTCGGCGTCGCCGATCCAGAGCAACTGACGCCGCTCGAAACCTACGTGAAGACTCGCATCCCTAGGCGGATTTACCCTCCCGGCGAGGTTTCCGCTTACTCCAACTATGGGGCAACGCTCACCGGCTATCTGGTGCAACGCATTTCGGGCAAAGCGTTCGAAGAGTATGCCAACGAAAACATCTTCCGCCCGCTCGGGATGAGCCGCACGACGTTCGCGCAGCCTCCACCGGCCGACCTCGCGCCTTTGGTTTCGAAGGGGTACGGGCTGGCTTCGGGGCCGGCTGGCCGATTCGAATACATGACTCTGTTTCCCGCCGGCAGTGTCTCGGCCTCGGCGGACGACATGAGCAAGTTTATGATCGCCCACCTTCAGGATGGTCAACTCAACGGCGCACGGATACTCAGCCCGGAAACGGCGCGGCTGATGCATTCGCGGATGGTCATATTTGACGATCGGCTGAACAGCTGGGCTTACGGCTTTTACGAAGAATCCACGAATGGCCATCGCATCATCGGTCATGGCGGCGACTTGCAACGCTTTCACAGCGACTTGCACTTGATCCTCGACGCAAACACCGGATTTTTCGTGTCGTATAACAGCAAAGGGAATGGCGATCTCGGCCTCGATCGCCAGCGGCTGCTCCAGATGTTTATGGATCGCTACTTCCCGGCAGCGTCAGCGGACCCTAACTTGGCGTCGAAGTCCGGGGAGCAGGCACCGACGTCTGATCCCGACGTGGCTGGCGTTTATATGGCGAGTCGCCGGTGGGAAAGTTCCGTCCTCAAACTCACCGCTTTGTTTCCCGCGCCCAACGGTCAGGTCGAGGTTACCGTCGATCCCGACAACATCGTGCACATCGACAGTTTCGAAGACGCCGCAGGGCAGCCACTCAAGTTCCGCCGAATCGGATCGCTATTTTATGAAGACGCCGGCAGTCACGAACGCGCGGCGTTCCGTCGTGGCTGGGACGGCAAGATGCAAATGCAGGTAGGCGACGCGGACGAGGTCTTTATCCGGATGAACGCGTGGCAGAAAAAATCGCTCAGCTATTTTCTTTTGTTCGCGGGATTGGCTGTCGTGCTTCTCACCCTGATTTTCTGGCCGGTGGCAGGCGTGGTTCGCAGACTCTACGCGCGACCGTTGCAATTATCCGCTACCGAGGGGAGTCTGCGGATCGCGGAGCGCGTCGTGTGCATCTTGTTCTGCATGCTTTTTTTCGGGTGGGCAGCAGTATTCATTATCGGCTTCCAGGAGTTCGTCGCCATTATGACGGGCCTTGGCCGCTGGATCGTCGTGTTTGGTATCGTCGGAATCTTCTGTTCGCTCGGAACGATGCTCTTATGGTGGAAGGTAATTCAGACCTGGACGGTGTCAGCTGCAAGCCTTTGGATTAAAGTCCACGGCACAGGTCTCGCTCTCGCATGCACAGGTTTGCTGTGGTTCGCCTTGCTGTGGAACCTGATGAACTTCAACCAGCACTACTGACCCGGCGCGGCTAGTGCACAAC
>JGI12635J15846_10002795_pt1 | contig 15238 bp, 11 predicted proteins | sample BlaSpr_A8_OM2_M2_FD_15846 | JGI IMG/M metagenome (IMG submission 15846) | reverse complement strand
AACAGATCGAGGAAGCCGTCGTTGTCGAAGTCGGCGGCAATCGCCGCTGTTCCGAATATGTCTGCTGCTACGCCGGCCTGGTCGGTGACGTCGGTGAAAGTGCCGTCACCGTTATTGCGATAGAGATGGTTGTGAGGCGGCGTCGCGGGCGACTGCTTCAGCGGATAAGGATGCATCGCATTTTCAAGCGGCTTACCGCTGACCACGTAGAGATCGGGCAGACCGTCGTTGTTGTAGTCGAACCAGACACAGCCCGAGCCGGTGCTTTCAAGCAGAGAGCCGGCTGGTCACGCCGGGCTGCTCGTCGGCGTCGGTCGAAAACACCAGCCGTCCCTCGCGATTGAACATGCGGATTCGGTCGATCCCCTGTTTGTCGGCAATGACGCGCATGATCTCGTAGGCAGCCTTGCGGTCGTCGTCGAGCATGGCATGCCAGGTAGCGCCGGTAATGCTACGCAAAAGTTGATCCGCGACCAGGATCATGGTCTCGACCAACTGCTTTTTCTGTGTCCGGAAATTTAAGTATCCGCTGAACCCGCTGATCGCAACGATCAGGATGGTGAGCGACAGAATCAGCTTTGGACCCAGTTTTCGAGGCATGGTTCGATCCGGAACTCCTTTGTCCGCTTAGCGGAAGCAAACGGCGGCTGGCGAGATCCGCAGGAACTCCTGACCAAGGCTAATTGTGGGCCTTGAACCGGACAGTGATTGTCACCGCGCTGAGCCGTGACCTTGATCACGCGCGTAAGCCACTGCAAATAAAGGAATAGGAGTGTGGTCCAATGACTGCCAGAGGATTCCAGCGGCGGGCTGCAGCCGAAGCGGCTAGCGAAAACGCCGGATGAAGAGCGTGTGGCGCTCCGAGCGGTAGAAGCCGACTCCGTAGATCGTAGCCTTTCCCTTCGACGAGTAAATCACCTGACGAATGCGCAGCACTGACGCCCCCCGCGGTACGCCCAGCAATTCGGCGATGTGCGCTTCCGCCGCGGTGGCATCGATTTCCTCGTCCGCATAGGCGAGATCCACGCCATATTCATGCTCCAGAGTGGCAAACAAAGAAACCCGGCCCAGCGGGGCCTTCACTAATTCGGCAAAGTCGCTGGCCGGCAGGTAGCAAGTCTCCAGCGCAAAGGGATCGTCCCCGGTCTCGCGCAAGCGCTCAATCTTGACCAAGGCAGAGGTCGCGGGTAAGCCCAATCGCGCCGCTACTTCCGGTTCGTGTTCAATGATCTTCGACACCAGCACTCGCGACCGCGGAGTCAGCCCGCGGCTGGACATGTGCTCGGAGTAGCTCATCAGCTTGTTGAAGTGAATTTTAGGGGCGGCCACAAAAGTGCCCGCTCCACGCCTGCGTTCGACCACGCCTTCGCGCTCCAGACCGGCAAGCGCGTGGCGCGCGGTCATCAGGCTCACTTTGTGGGTTCTGGCGAGTTCGCGCTCGGAAGCGACCAGGTCCCCAGGTCTTAATTCCGAGGACTCGATTCGCTTGCGAATGCCATTCTGGATTTTTTTGTAAACGGGCGTACCGTTACGATGATTTCCCGCCATGAATAGCTTTCTGGTCCGAACCGTGGCGCTGAGTGATCAAGGATCCTGTCGGGCCGTCGATCGCGCCCTTCCTTCTGCTATATAGCTCAATTAGAGCCCCGTGTAAAGGTGAAAGTGCAGAAGAATCACGCGGAGCACCCGTCACCGAGGTTCCGTTTTTGCTATAGAGCGGATTCATTTCTTCGATCTTGACCCTGGCGAGGCTTTCAATTCCCCAAGTCGGCGGTGAGTACTATTTGCGATCATAATCACAGGTTTTCCACAGACTGCATCTTGGGGCGGGCGCGATCTTCTCCCTATTGTCGCCAATCCGCACCTTTCGGCTCATATATAGCAGTTTCGAAAGAGCACGATTTCCAAGTTTTTTGAGAACCACCTCATTTTCTTCTTGACCATGATCATCCGTGTGCTATATAGCATAGTCGGATTGTATTAGAGCGTTTTTCCGCCACTTCGAAGCTAGCCGGCGAAAGCGTTCTTCGGGAGGGTGTGTGATGAAGCAATCAGCCTACGTCGAGAAACTGCGTCCCGCGGCGCGAACGGTTTTGTCGTTCTTCCTGCTCTTATCGTTGGTCGTGCTGAGCCTGTCGGCGGCTTCTCTCGCGCAACAACTGACCGCAACGCTCACCGGCACTGTTACCGACGCCAGCGGCGCCGTGGTGCCCAACGCGAGCATCGTCGTGCATAGTGATGATACAGGCACCGATGTTCGCAGTGTCACTGCGAGCAGCACCGGTGATTTCAACATCACCAACATTCCCGCGGGGCGCTACACGGTCACGGTAAACAATGCAGGTTTCCAAACTTTCGTGGCCAAAGATGTGGTCCTCAACGTCGCGGAGAAGCACACGCTCGATGTTCAATTGAGAGCTGGCCAAGTCAGTGAGCGTATCGAGGTGACAGCGGAAAACACTCCCATTCAGACCACCACGGCTGAAGAATCAGGAACCGTGACCGGCGACCAGGTTCGAGAGTTGGCTCTCAACAACCGCAACTTTGAACAGCTCATATTGCTGCAACCGGGCGTTGCCAATAATTTGCCGGACAAGGTTGGATTTGGGCTCGCCAATAACACCTCCATTTCGGTAAACGGAGCGCGCACCGGCGCCAACAACTATACCGTCGATGGCGCGGACATCAACGACAGCGGTTCCAACGGGACTTTGCTGAATACCCCAAGCATTGACGCTATTCAGGAGTTCACCCTGGAGCGTAGCAACTACGACGCAGCGTTTGGACGCAGCGGCGGCGGCCAGGTTGTGGTCGCCACCAAGACGGGTACAAACCAGTTCCATGGCAGCGCCTACGAATTCAACCGCAACAATTACTTCAACGCGAATACATTCAGTGGACGGGCCTCAATTGCTGCGGGGAGTCCACTGTCGACGAGTAACACGGTCCCCATTGAGCGCTACAACGACTATGGGTTCACGCTCGGCGGCCCGCTATTTATTCCGAAGTTCTATCACCCGCAGAGAAACAAAACCTTCTTCTTCTGGTCCGAGGAGTGGCGCAAGGCGAGTACGCCTGGCACGAATGCCATCAATGTGCCGACCGCCGGCGAACTTCAAGGTATATTCACGACGCCGATTCCGAACGCACGGCCTGGTTGTGTGACTACATCAGGCGGCACATCTACGATCAGCCCTACATGTTTTAGCAAGAATGCGGCCGCTTATCTAGCAGCCTTCATGGTCCCAAACCCCGCCAATAACTCGACGGGGGATCAGTTAATCACCAATTACAGTCAATTGAACAACTTCCGTCAGGACATCATTCGTCTTGATCAGAATGTTGGCGACAAAGTCCGCATCTTCGGTCGTTACATGGAAGATGTGGTACCGCAAAACGCGCCATTTTCATTATGGGGTGGGGGAAACTACCCCGGCGTGGAAACGACCTCGATCAATGCCCCTGGACGCAACCTGGTCGTCAACGCCAGCATGACGATCTCACCAAAAGTAGTGAACGAGATTGAATTCGTGGATTCTTGGGGCGCAATCAATGCGAACCTCAGTGGCATTGCAAACTCGCCCGCCTTTAACTCTCAGCTCACCAACAATACGGTTTACCAGGATCCATACGGACGTGCACCAAATGTTAGCATCACTGGACTTACTGGTTTGGGCAACGGAAGCGCACCCTATTTTGAGCGAAACATCGACAAAAACATCTACGACAATCTTTCCATCCAGCATGGGAACCACACCATCCGCACCGGGTTTACCGCAATGTGGATGCAGAAGACGGAAAATGGCGACGGCGGCGCCGCAAGCTTCAATTTCAATGATGAGACCAAGAATGGTGGAAATCCTGCATTCGCCAACTTTCTGCTCGGGCAAGCCGCCAACTATAGTCAACAGAGCAAGGATACGATCCCGCATCTTAGATATCTAAACTTCGAACTCTACGTGCAAGATGACTGGAAGATCACTCCTCGACTGACGTTAAACGCGGGCGTACGGTATAGCTACTTTCCTTCACCAACCGACAGCAATAACACACTCGTGAACTTCGATCCGACCTTGTACAATCCTGCCAATGCCGCGGTGATTGATCCTGTTAGCGGCTCGATGACTGGACTGACAGCCTCCGGAAAAGCGGTAGATGCAGCAACCTATGCCAATGGGCTTATCTTTCCAAAAGGCGCCGCTTGCAGCGCTGCTCAAGCAATCGGTCCTCTGGTAACTTGTTCCCCCTTCGGAAGCCGAGTCAATCCAAGTTCCAATAACAATTGGGGGCCGCGGCTGGGTCTGGCTTATGATCCGTTCGGGAATGGCAAATGGGCAGTACGTGCCGGATTCGGGCTCTTCTATGACCGCACGCTCAATGGCATTTGGGAGCAAAATGCATTCACGAATCCTCCATTGGTTCAGACGGCGACGGTGAACAACACTCCCCTTACAAGCACTAGAGATTTGTTCGACAATACCAGCGCCGGGACGGTCGCCGGGGCGCCGCTTGGCCCAACCCACCTTGTCACAACCGGAACTCCGGCCTTCAAGGTTCCCAGCTACTTGGATTACAACCTCTCTGTACAGCACGAAATTATGCCAAACACCGTGCTCGAGGTTGGCTATGTTGGAACAAAGGGCACTCATCTGTTAGGTGATGTGGACATTAATCAACCGACGGTGGCTGCACGATTGGCCAATCCTACCGCCGATGTAAACGCCATACGACCCTACTTGGGGTACGGGGCAATCACAGCTCGCATCCCCGCATTTACCAGCAACTACAATTCCTTGCAAGTGTCGTTGAATCGGCGCTTCAGTCGAGGACTCACTCTAGGAGTGGCTTACACGTGGTCCAGGCTACTTACTACGAATCCGTTTGACCGATCCTTGGCCACCTACAACACCTACGACTACAAACAAAGCTACGGTCCGTCAACCCTGAATACGCCACAGATGTTGGTCGTGAGCTATGTCTACGAACTTCCGTTCTACAGGAACCAACGAAACCTTATGGGTCAAGTCCTCGGTGGATGGGAGATTTCCGGAATAACTACGATTCAATCCGGACAGTCGACTACCATCACTCAAGGATCAGAACCCTTTGGCGCGTTTCCGAACGGCCTAGGCATGCTTTCCCCTGGCGACACAGTTCAGATTCGCGCCGATCAGATCGGCGACCCGCATGGGCCGAAAACAGCCGCTGAGTTCTTCAATACCGCATCATTCGCGGCGGCAGTGGGGCACTTCGGAACCTCTCGACCAGGTGCAATTCTGGGTCCTGGCATCCAGGTCTGGGATATGTCGCTTATCAAGAACATAAAGTTCGCGGAACGGCTGGGCTTGCAACTTCGTCTTGAAACCTTCAACACGTTCAATCACGGCAACCCCAGCGGAATTGACACGAATGTTGGAGATTCCAATTTCGGAGCGGTGACCTCGTGGCACGATCCTCGCAACCTGCAAATCGGCGCGAAGATCAAGTTCTAACCCCAAGTGAAGCCTTACCTCGGCGCACGCCTCAGTGGCGTGCGCCTTTTCTTTTCTCCCTGAGGTTTTTAGAGGTCCTTGCGGGTTTACTGACGCTCAGCCTTCTGATTCTCGGTCTCCCGTTTTTTCTGCTGCAGCGCAAGCGAGAGTTTCTGCTCCCGTATTCCCTCAGCCGCTTTTCCGCTCTTTCGCAAAGCTGTGCCCAGCACGAAATGGGCTTCCGCATAATCCGGATCAAGTTGAACCGCTTTCCGCAGAGGTTCAATCGCCGCTTCGGGATGGTTCTTCGCAATCTCCGTCTTGCCCAGGCCGAACAAGGCTTCCTTGTAACGAGGATTCGCTTTCAGTGCGCTGCGGAACTGCACTTCCGCCTCATCGAACTGGGAATTGCCCAGCTGGATTTGACCGAGGATGCAGTTCGCAACGGGATCGCCGGGAAAGTGCTGCAGTTCCATCCGCATCTCCTTTTCCGCTAGTTCAATCTCGCCGTCTCGCCAATAGAGGAAGCCCAGACCCGAGTGCACGCCCATAAAGTTGGGATCCGATTCTTCCGCCGCTTGATACTCCTTGATCGCGTCGGCTCGATTCGACATCTGGTCGTAAGCCGTCCCCATCATGATGTGAGCCGACGCGGAGTTTGGATTCAGCTTCATGACGCGGGCAAAGACGCTGGTAAGGGCCTTGTAGTCCTTCATGCGCAAGTACGCTTTGCCGAGAATGTCGAGAGTCTCCAGGTCCGACGGGTCTGCCTGATTGGCCCGCTCCAGGTACCGGACAGCCTCCGCATAGCGATCCAGCGCAAACAGGCAAAGTCCTGACAAGTCGAGGATCTGAAAGTCTGTGGGATAGGCCACCGCCATGGGCTGGAGCAGACTCCATGCGGAGCGGTAATGCTGGGCTTTGAAATGCGCGACGGCAAGGTTGCGTTTGGTTGCCGGATCCCCCGGACGAACCTTTAACGCTTCTTCGTATAGGGGAATCGCCTCCGCCGGCTTGCCTTCACGAGCCAGCACAATCCCCAGGTTGTTCAGCGCCGCCAGCGAATGGGGATCGATTTCCAGTGCGCGCCGGAACTTGTCAGCCGCAGAAGGGAGATCTCCTTTGTGCATCGCCTCCGCAGCCTGCTGCAGATAAGAGTGCAATTGAACGTCTGTATTCGCGGCCGCGGCGGCGGATTGAGGCGCGGACTGAGCAGCCATGGAGAGCCCGACCATGCAAGCCGCAACAATCCCGAGCCATACCGGCACCTTCATGAATGAAATTGTAGAGCAGTTCTCAGTTCCCAGTTCTTAGTTCTCGGTACTCGGTACTTGGAAGGCGCACACCCATCCATAACAAGCCCGCAACGACCGCCAACCCCGCGGTGAGCGTCAACGCAGTTTCCCATCCGATCCGCTCTGCCAGCCAGGGCGTGAGCGCGGGCGAAACCATGCCCCCGAGATTGCTGCCGAAGTTCATCGTGCCGCCCGCAATGCCGCTGCGCTCCCCCGACAGTTGGGTCATCGTCGCCCAGAAGGGACCCTCCGTGCACAGAACCAGCACGGTACATGTCGTGAGGGCCGCCACCGCCAACAGCGGCCTGGGCGTACGAGCGCCTATCACCAGGAAAATGGCCGCCGCGCACAGCGCCGCGAGCGGAACGCTACGACGTCCCCAGGTCGCTCCCCAGTGGATCACGGCCCAATCGGAGAAAACACCGCCCAGCGGGATGGCGAACATGGTCGCGATCCATGGAAGCGCGGTGAAGCTGGCTGCCCGCAGCACCTCAAAGTGACGAACCTGTACCAGATAAAGGTAGAACCAGAAAATGAAGATGTATCCCAGATATCCCTGCAGTAGATAACTGGCGGAGAGAAACCAGAAACTTGGAGAGCGCAAGGGCTGAGCCGAGACCTTGGACGTTCCAGCAGCGGACGATTCATCGGCAGGATGATGGGTCGTCGCCAGTCCATGTGAAGTCTCGCGCAAATGAAGTTGGCGCGGCCCGAACCGCCACCACAGCAAGCCCGCGACTGCGCTCAGTGAAGCCGCCACCCACAACGCGGTGCGCCATCCATATCGGCTGGTGACAGGCGCCAGCAACAGTGGCGTGACCGCCGACCCGATGCCCACGCTGGCCAGCACCAGGCTGTTCACCCGGGCCTGCAAGTGCGGCGGCACCGTGGTGGCAATCGTTCTTCCCGCCGTGGGATATGTGGGAGCGGCCACCACGCCAAAGATCGCGCGGATAAGCCACAATTGCGGAATCACCATTGTTAGTCCGAGTCCACGCCATCCCACCAGCGCCGTGAGTATGGTGAGAAGCGTCCAGCCGGTACAAAGCACCAGAAATATGCGGCGGGCGCTCACCCGGTCGGCCAGTCCTCCCGAGGGCACTTGAAAAAAGGTGTAGCCCACCAGGAAAGCGCTGAACACGGTTCCCATTTGCGTCTGGCTCAGGCCGAATTCTCTCATCATGTTGGGCGCTACCACGGTGACGGCCACGCGGCATACGTATCCCGCCGAGGTCGCAGCCATGAGCAGTAGTACAAGCCGTTTGATTGAGGAGGTGGGTGAGATCGCAGGGGCCGCGCTCATGGAATCCTTTTGTGCAAGATCAGTTCTGACTGACCAGCGACAATGTAATCCTTAAGCTCGCCGACGAATTTGTATCCCTCGCGGCGATACAGGTCTTGTGCACGGTGGTTGAAAGACGATACAAGGATGAAGATGTGCGCGCGGTCGGCGAACCGTTCTTCCGCGAATCGCAGAAGTTGCGATCCGACGCCTTGCCCGCGCGCCTCGGCCGCAACTGCGAGGCACGCGACGTAGGGCGAACCCGCTAGTCCGTAAGGAGCGACAAGAATGAATCCGAGACGGATTTCTTTCTGCCAGGCAACAAACAACTCCGTGCCGGGACGCAGCAACGTGTCGCGGCACCCGGCGAGATCACGTTTGAAGGTGATCCACGGCTCGGTCGAGGCCATGAGGCGAGCGCCCCATTCATAGTCGTCCGGTGCGGCGGCCGCGATCTGAATCGAAGTCCCCATTATGGCAAGAAGTAACTATCTCACACATGGATAATGCCGCGGATCAGGCCGCTCCGCCTAGCGCTCGAAAGCGGATCTTTAGGCAAAGTACTCCGAGGAATGGTATTCGTTTCCCAGAATCACGGAGTGGGAGTTGATTCAGCGGGCGACGCTGACAAAGTCCTGCAGTACTCCGGAAAACAGATCAGAGTGACTCCGTGATCAGCAGCCAGTGGTCGCCACAACTTCCTGAGCCAAACTGATCAGAAGGTGGCTTCAGAAACACGATTGGTCTCAAAGGACGGTCTCTGCGAGGCCATTTCGTCCTACCCTTTGTGTTCTGGAAGAGCCAGAACGCGCAGGCCGGGAATCTTCTTGAAGTCCTTAACGTCCGAGGTCACGAGAACGTTTCCCGTCCCCGCCATTGCGGCAGCGAAGCAATCGGCGTAGTGCAGCCCGTGACCGGCCTTCAACCTCGCAGCTTGTGTCGTCACGAACTCATCCGCATCGAGGATCGTGAGCGGAAGCAATTTAACTCGCTCCATGATCTTGTCCGCCTCTTTGAATCCCTGCGCGCGGGCAATCGTGTAGTAAACCTCACCCCAGTTGACGACTGACATGCGCAACGGTTGCTCCGCATCCCTGCCCTCACGGAAGAGCCTGCTAACGAGATCCGCCCCGGGGCCGCCCGTGAGGAAGCGGTAAAGCGCGTTGGCATCCAGGACGTGCACCTTCATCGCAAGTCCCGGTCCCGGTCCCGCTCGATACCCGCAGGAAGTCCTCGCCCCGCCAAGATGCCTTTCATTCCCTCGATAAAATCGTCCGTCACGGGTTGAATGAATAATCGGCCTTCGTCTTCAAGGAAGGCGACGCGCGTTCCTTCCTCGATGCGGAACTTGCGCCGAATGTCCACGGGGATCACGATTTGGCCTTTGGCCTTGACCTTTGCATACTCTATTGCCATAGTTAGCATTCTACCACGTTAGTTGCACTTAAACCATTAGGTAACACTTCTTGCTCGAGATACAACATAATTTAGAAAGGTCGGATTTTGGCGAGAAAAGAAAAAGCCCCTGCTGTCAGGGGCTTACTCGACTCAATACCGAGAGCCAGCTAATCTACCGTGTGTTTCGCCGTATATCCATCGCGCGAAACCACGTCGATCTTCACATTCTTGCCTTTTTGGTCTTTCACCTGTAACGGGCCACCGCTAGGCGCGACCACCTGAACTTTCAGCTTGCGGTACGTCCCATCAAGCTTTGAGTTCGTGGGGGAATAGGAGATGGTGTACTGGTTGCGAATGTCGTTGGAGATATCCCCGAACAGTTCCGGCAATTCTCCCTCAAAGCGCGGGAAATAGGCGCGGCCACCGGTCATGGCGGCGAACGTTCTCATCTCGTTGTCGCCTTGCAGGTAGTCGATTTGTTGGACGGGGATCCCAAACCCGTGCGAGTAACCGCGGCAGCGACCCGACTCAAAGCACTCGCGCAAGATAAACCCAACACTAATGGGAAAGATCGTGACATCTTTCGTGTCCTTGATCTTCTTCATGATCTTGTCCAGCGTCAGTTTGCTGAACGTGTCGATGCCAGTCGTTACCAGGATGACGTACTTCTTGCCTTCCACCCGATCGAGGCGATCCAGGGTGTCGTAGAGAGCATCGAAAAGATTGGTCTCCGAGAAGCCCGGAATGCGCAACTGGTTCAGCGCTCCGTAGACCGCTTTCTTGTCTTGCGTGAAATCGGCCAGGATGTGCGGCTGCATGTCGTAGTAGGCCACCGCGATCCAGTCGTCTTTCTTCAGCGAATCGGCGAAGGCATACGAGGCTCGCAGAGCATCGATCATTAAGAAGTAGTTGGTCGAGGCGAACTCAACCAGCAGCACGGCCGTGATCGGAGCCTTCGACACGCTGAAGTGACTCACATTCTGCGGCACGCCATCTTCCAGAACGCGAAAATTATCCTGTTTCAGCCCGGGCACGAACTGCCCGCCCTTGGTCGTGACCAGCACGTCCACATTCACCAGTGGCACGTTTACCTTCAACGAATAGTCGGGAATGTCTTCGACCCGTTTCGGCGCGACCGGCGGTGGCGGCGGCGCGTCTTCGGCCTTTTTCCTTGGAATGGCATAAGGGCCGACGTTATCGGTAGGCCCCCCTGCCTCGGCGGGGACCTCCTGCCTGGGCTTGCCGTTGTCTGGAGCTTGGGACGGTGCCGGCGCCGGCGACTGGGCCGAGGGAGTTTGGCTAGTTTGGTCCTGCGCAAAGAGCGGCAGGGCAGCACAAAGTAAGGTCAGCAAGATTACCAAACTGAGACTGGACCAAATCGAATTTTTCGATGGTAAGGCCTTACTTTTGTAATGATTAAACATGTTCAACCCCGAAAACCCCTGTGCTAGTATAGACGCAAGGTTACGTAATTGGGATGTTTTACCAGTTCCCAGAATCTCCCCCTTCCATGCAACTATCGCAGCTGGTAGGAGTCTAATCTGTAATGGGACCAGTTTGGCGGGTTCCACGTCGGGGCTTTAAATGAAAAAACTAGCGTTTGCTCTTGTCGTCCTAGGTCTATCCCTACCCACAATTACTCTGGCCGGCCAAACCTCGCAGCCCACTATCCCGGTGGACCAGATCCATCCAGGCATGCGCGGCTATGCCCTCACGGTATTCGAAGGTGTTAAGCCCGAGTCCATGGACGTGGAAGTCCTCGGCGTGATGCACAACACCAACGGACCGAAGGGCGACATCATCCTGATTCGGCTGCACGGGAAGAAGGTCGAATACACTGGCGTCGTCGCCGGCATGAGCGGCAGCCCGGTGTACCTCGACGGAAAGTTGGCCGGAGCCCTCGCCTTCCGCATCGGTGAGTTCTCGAAAGAACCGATCGCCGGGGTGACCCCAATCGCGGACATGCTGGAGATCAATGCGCTCGACAAGTCCCCCGCCGAAGAGGCCGCCTCGAACAAGCTTGGCGTGTCGATGGCCGCAGGAAAAACTTCCGCCCCCGGCGAGGCGGCCACGCTTCTTTCCTCGACGCAGGACTACGCCAGTATTCTGAAGCCCATAGACACTCCCCTGGTTTTCAACGGCTTCTCGGAAGACACCATGCGCCGCTTTGCTGCGCAGTTCGGCTCCGCCGGAATCGTTCCAGTGATGGGCGCAGGCTCGGTGAGCGAGGACAAGCAGCAGGAACCGCTTCAAGCGGGTTCGGCCGTCAGTGCGATCCTAGTTCGCGGCGATATGGATATCGCTGCCACCTGCACGGTGACCTACATCGATCCCCAGCGTCTGCTGGCATGCGGACATCCCCTGCTGCAGTTCGGCTCCGTCGACCTGCCCATGAACAAGGCGGAAGTGCTGGCGACGTTGCCTTCGCCCCTCAACGCTTTCAAGATCGTCAATACCACCGAACGCGCCGGAGTCTTCGTGCAGGATCGCCACACCGGCATCCTCGGCGTCTTCAACAAGCAACCGGACATGATTCCGGTGACGCTGGCCATTCATGGCGAAAGCGGCACCAAAGAATTCCACTATGAAGTACTGAACAATCCGCGCCTCAGTCCGGTGGCCATCATGGCTACGGTTTTCAACGCGCTGCATGGCGTCAATGAATACGGCGAAGAAATCACCTACCGCCTGAACGGCAGCATCGATGTGAAGGGCTTCCCTAAAGTTGGGCTCAGAAACATGTTTGTGCCCACGGAGAACGGTCAGCCGGCTGCCATGGCCGCAGCCCTTTCGCTGGGCGAGCGCTTTGGCAGGATTTACGACAATCCCTACAACGCTCCTGCAGTGAACAGCGTGAAGCTGGACTTCGACCTCGTCCGCGAACGCCGTTGGGCGCGCCTCGAGAGCGCCCGCACCGATGTCAGTGAAGTTCGTCCCGGCGATGAAATCATCGTCGAAACCGTACTCGCCCCCTATCGCGGGGAGCGCGTCGTGCACCAGATTCCGGTGAAGATTCCGACCTCGGCCAGCAAAGGAACTCTGCGCATTCTGGTCAGTGACGGTGAAACTCTCGACCATGCAAGCCGCGCCAACCCGGCCTTCGGACGCAAGCTCGATCTCGCGTCCACGATTGCGTTGCTCAACAAAGAGCACACCAACAATCGTCTCTACGTTTCCCTGCTCGAAGCCGATCCCGAGGCCCGCGTCGCCGACAAAGTCATGCCCACGTTGCCCATCTCAGTGATGAATATCATGGACGGCATGCGCGGCAATCAGGAGATGATCGTCAGCGGGGAATCCAGCGTCGACGAAACCGCTACCCCGCTCCTCGACTACGTGGTAAGCGGCGCCCAGTTGCTGACGGTCACGGTGAAGTAGGCTCGAAGTAGATTGCGTGGGGCCGGCACCCTGCCCGCCTCCGCGATGCTCACGTAGCGACAGACCGCCTCGGCTGTCCAGGGAAGGCACTGTCCGAGAACTTATCCCAGCGCAGCGTCAACCGTCTTCAGCAAATTCAATCGCGTGAATGGCTTTTCAAGCAACGGGATGCCCCTGTCAATCCCCTGGTTCGCCACGAGTTCTCCGGTGTAGCCCGACATATACACAACTTTCATCTCCGGATGCGACTCGATGAGGCGCAAAACCAGTTCGGGCCCGTTCATTCCTTTCATCACGACATCCGTGAGAACCAGGTCGATCGCCGTATGATTCGATCCAATCACATCCAGCGCGGACTTCCCGTCTTCCGCCTCCAGCACTTCATATCCGTGCTCTTCCAGCATCTTCCGTGTCAGCCGGCGCATGACGGCGTCATCTTCCGCCAGCAAGACCGTCACACCCTCCCGCCTCGGAGGCACTGACTCTGCCTGCGCCTCCGACTCCGTGCCCAGCTTGTACGCCGCGCTGGGAAGATAAAGCTTGAACGTGGTTCCCATTCCCGGTTCGCTGTACACCAGGATGTGCCCTCCGCTCTGCTTGACGATGCCGTAAACCGTAGCCAGGCCAAGCCCGGTTCCCCTGCTTGTTTCCTTGGTCGTAAAGAAGGGCTCGAAGACACGGGATCGCGTCGCCTCGTCCATGCCGATTCCGCTGTCGCTGACCGCCAGCATCACAAAGCGTCCCGCCGTCATCTCCGGATGCTCCCGCGCAAAGGATTCATCGAAATTGAACTCGCCGGTCTCAACGACCAGCTTTCCCCCGCGCGGCATGGCGTCGCGCGCATTGACGGCGAGATTCATGACGATTTGATCGAGTTGGCCGGGATCTGCTTCAATGATGGCGCTCTCCGATCGCGGCAACAGCACAATCTCCAGATCATCGCCCAGGAGTGGCCGCAATAGCTTGCTCATCTCCTTGAGCCGCTCATTCAGATCCAGCAACTGGGTCTGCGCCGGCTGCCTGCGGCTGAAGGCGAGCAGTTGCCGGGTTAGCGCCGCTCCGCGCTTCGATGCCTCCCGAATGTTGTCGAGGTACTCCAGGTTATTGTCAGCCACACGATGTCGCAGCAATTCCGAACACGCCGAGATAATGCCCAACAGGTTGTTGAAGTCGTGTGCCACTCCCCCCGCCAGCCGTCCCACCGCCTCCATTTTTTGCGATTGCCGCAATTGATCCTCGATCTTTTTCTGACCAGTGATATTGCGGGCAATGGTGGAAGCCCCCACCACCTTCCCCTCCGCATCGTGGATGGGAGAAACAGAAATCGAGACGTGCAAGTACCGCCCGTCCTTGGTGACTCGTATCGACTCAAAGTATTCGACTCGCTCTCCGTGGCGAATCCTTTCCAGGATCGCGGGAATCTCGTCTGCCCGCTCTTGAGGGGCCAGCACAGAGATCGGCCTGCCGATCATCTCCGCCGCGGTGTAGCCATAAATATGCTCCGCGCCTTTGTTCCAGTGCGTGATGGTGCCATCGAGATTCTTGCCGATAATCGCGTCCTGCGAGGAATCGACGATTAGCGCCAGCCGGTTTTGAAAATCCCGCAGCTCGCGGCTCTTTCTCCGATCCAGTTCCTCGTTGGCGCGGCGCAGTTCATCCTCGATGCGCTTGCGATCGCTGATGTCCCGGATCACGCTGAGAACGATCGTTCCATCGCCCGTTGCGACAGGGCTGAGGCTGATCTCCACCGGAAATTCGGATCCATCCCGGCGTCTGCCAGAGAGATCGAGCCCGGAACCCATGCGGCGAATCTTGGGTTGCTGGTGGAAGTGCTCGCGATGCAGATGGTGCTGCGGTCGCTGCCGCTCCGGCACCAGCATCTCGATCTTCTGGCCGATCAACTCTTCGCGCGTGTAGCCAAACAGAGTTTCTGTCTGGGAATTGACCTGAATAATGACTCCCTGCTGGTTCACCGCGGCCACGGCGTCGGGAATCGCTTCCAGGATGCTGGACGATAAAAGGGTCTCCGCGACCGTCTTCGGCCCTGACTCTCGGCTCTGGTTGGGCACTTCTGGATGGCTCATACTTCATACCAGCGGCTTCATACCGCAGGGACAATCTGGATACTATACGTCAAGCCTTACGAGCCTGCTGGGAGGAGGGAAGGTGAATTTACAAATTCGAAACGTTAGAGGAAGGAAAACTTCATCAGTGCTTTCGGCATGTGCTGGAAACCTCGAGTCATCACTACCGCAATCAGCATTTGCGTCCCATTAAAGCCCACATGCACAAGAAAGCTGGCTGCCACCGAACGCGTGACGGCCCGAACCACGCCGCAGACCACGCCCACCAGAAAGATCACCAGCGCCGCGCCCCATGCCCAGCCATACTGCGGCAGATGAATTAATCCAAAC
>JGI12635J15846_10002791_pt1 | contig 15251 bp, 12 predicted proteins | sample BlaSpr_A8_OM2_M2_FD_15846 | JGI IMG/M metagenome (IMG submission 15846) | reverse complement strand
GAAACCTGCCGCAGCCGACAAATTGATATCGGGGAAAAACTCGGCTTTCGCTTCCTTGATGTTCGACGTTGCTGCTTCTACTTGCCAGCGGGCCGCGACAATATCCGGGCGGCGCGACACCAGATCCGCGGGCACGTTGTCCGGCAGGGTGACCTCGATCTTTGTATTCAGCACTGGTGTTGCGATCTTCAGGCCACGATCCGGGCCTTGACCGAGTAGTGCGCCAAGCTGATAACGCGTGGTCGTGATCTGGCCGTCGAGTTCGGACAGGTTCGTCTGGCTCGTCGCGATATTGCCTTCGGCGGTGCGGCTTTCCACGTTTGTATCGAGGCCTGCGAGCACGCGGCCGTTCGTGATGCGTCCGATGTCCACCCGGTTCGCGATCTCGCGCTGGGCAACGTCGCGCAGCGCGTAGAGCAGGGCGAGCTGGTTATAGGTCTGCGCAACGGACGCCGCCAGCGTGATGCGCGCTTGCTGCATGTCGGCCTCGGCGGCCTTCTGCTGCGACACCGCCTGATTCAGCCGCGCGCGATTCTTGCCCCACAGGTCGAGATCCCACGACGCGCTCGCGAGCGCATTGTTTTCGCTATACCAGGTCCCGCCGTAAGGAGGCGGGTAGAGCGCGTTGCCAGAAAACAGTTCGCGCGACCATGAATATGAGCCGTTCACTTTGGGATAAAGAGCGGAGCGCGACGATTCGATATACGACGACGCCTTCGCAATCCGCGCCTGCGCCTGGGCAATCGACGGACTGCCGGCCAGCGCTTCGTCGATCAGTTGTGGCAATTGCGGATCGCCGAACTGCTTGGCCCAGTCGAGCGACGGCCACTGGCCGCCTTGCGACGGCACGCTTTGCGTCGCTTGCAGAGCGTCATTTTGCGGCTGGGCGATTTGCTTGTCGCTTTTGATGCCGGCGTAGTTCGCACAACCTGCAAGGGCGAACGCCGCCACGGCGGCGGCCAGGACGCTGCGCGCAGCGATGGGCGCGGATGCGGACGAATACAAGAATTTCATCGCTCGGCTCTTTGATATTGGATGTAAAGATGGACGCTGCAACTAAATTCTTTCATTTTTATAACGATGCCAGCCACACAGCGCGGTTTGCCGTTCTTGTGCGCGCGTCGATTCGAGGCGCGCGGCGAGTCATCAATAAGAAGATTTAGAGGCGGGTTTTTCTTGCATGCCCAGCAATGCTGCGCACGCCGGGTCGCCTGAATTGAGCAGGATCCGACGTAGCATGCTTTTTAGGAAGCCTACTTCTTCGGGCGTAAAACCGCCCAGCAGCTTGTCGAGTACGCTAATAAAAATAGCCGGAATCTGCGCTGCGAGCGCACGGCCTTCGTCGGTCAGCGCCAGCCGGACGACCCGGCGGTCTTCCTCGCTACGCAGGCGTGTAATGAGTCCGCGCTTTTCCAGGCGGTCGATCAGGCGGGTAACGGCGCTGGCGTCGATCCCGTATTCGCGGGCGAGATCGGCGGCGGCAAGAGCCCGGCCGCTCGCCAGCATGAACATGATGCTGGCCTGCGTACTGGTAATGCCGAGGTCGGCCATGGTTTGTTGCGTGACCAGGTTCCACAAGGTCGAGCGAACGCGGCTAAGCAGATAACCGACGCTTTCGCTGAGTTCGTAGTTTGAAATTTCAGGAACCGGCCGGGGGGTGTCGCTCATGGATACGCGTGCGCTTGCAATAATTGACTATGCAACATTATAGAATCGCATCGTTGACCCGGCAAGTACTTTAAGAGTCCTCTTAATTCGCTACGTGCTTACGTCGGTGTTGTTATTTTGAGATGGGCACAAGACCCGGTGAGCCGTGAAGGCAGGCATTGACGGCGTTTTTCGGCTGTCCTGAAATAGAAAAGCGCTTCCGGGTTATGTCCTATTGCACGATGGGGAGGAAGTAGACACGTCCGCGTGTTACACTCTCGGGTTCCCATTGCGCCGAGTGCGGGGGGCGTGGAGGTTTCTTTTTGAGCTGATTCCACGGCCTGCTGCTTGCACCCACGGCGCTCAACTGTACGTACAAGCTCCTCAGCCTCCTATGACTCGCGCCCTCCGCAATATCGCCATCATCGCCCACGTCGACCACGGCAAGACTACGCTCGTCGACCAATTGCTCCGCCAAACGGCCACGTTCCGAGAGAACCAGCAGGTGGTCGAGCGCGTGATGGACTCGAACGACATCGAAAAGGAACGTGGCATTACGATCCTTTCGAAGAACTGCGCGGTCGAGTATGAGGGCACGCACATCAACATCGTCGACACCCCCGGACACGCCGACTTCGGCGGTGAAGTGGAACGTGTGCTGTCCATGGTCGACTCCGTGCTGCTGCTGGTGGACGCCGTTGAAGGCCCGATGCCGCAAACGCGCTTCGTGACCAAGAAGGCGTTGGCGCTGGGACTCAAGCCTATTGTAGTGATCAACAAGGTCGACCGGCCGGGCGCGCGGATCGACTGGGTGATCAACCAGACTTTCGATCTCTTCGACAAGCTCGGCGCGACCGAAGAACAACTCGATTTCCCGATTGTCTATGCCTCGGGCCTGAACGGCTATGCCGGCTTGACGCAGGACGTGCGCGAAGGCGACATGCGTCCGCTGTTCGACGCCGTCCTGGAACACGTTCCGGTTCGCCCGGCCGATCCGGAAGCGCCGCTGCAGTTGCAGATCACGTCGCTGGATTATTCGTCGTACGTCGGTCGTATCGGCGTGGGTCGTATCACGCGCGGCCGTATCAAGCCGGGCATGGCTGTCGCCGTGCGCTCGGGTCCTGACGGCGCGATCATCAACCGCAAGATCAACCAGGTTCTGTCGTTCAAGGGCCTCGAGCGCGTGCAGGTCGACCAGGCTGAAGCCGGCGACATCGTGCTGATCAACGGTATTGAAGAAATCGGTATTGGTGTGACCATCTGCGCGCCGGACGTTCCGGAAGCGCTGCCCATGATCACAGTGGACGAACCCACGCTGACCATGAACTTCCTGGTGAACTCGTCGCCGCTGGCTGGCCGCGAAGGCAAGTTCGTCACGAGCCGTCAGATCCGCGACCGCCTGTTCAAGGAACTGAACCACAACGTGGCGTTGCGCGTGAATGAAACCGGCGACGAAACCACGTTCGAAGTGATGGGCCGTGGCGAATTGCACCTGACCATTCTTGTGGAAAACATGCGTCGTGAAGGCTACGAACTCGCCGTGTCGCGTCCGCGCGTGGTGATGACGGAAGTCGACGGCGTGAAGCACGAGCCGTACGAAAACCTGACCGTCGACATGGAAGATGCAAACCAGGGCGGCGTGATGGAAGAACTGGGCCGCCGCAAGGGCGAAATGCTCGACATGGCGTCGGACGGCCGTGGCCGTACGCGTCTTGAGTATCGTATTTCGGCGCGTGGCCTGATCGGCTTCCAGTCGGAATTCCTGACGCTTACGCGCGGTACGGGCCTGATGAGCCACACGTTTGATTCGTATCAGCCGGTGAAGGAAGGCGGAGTGGGCGAGCGTCGGAACGGCGTGCTGATTTCGCAGGACGACGGCGCAGCTGTCGCCTACGCATTGTGGAAGCTGCAGGATCGCGGCCGCATGTTCGTGTCGCCCGGCGACGCACTGTATGAAGGCATGATCATCGGCATTCACAGCCGTGACAACGATCTGGTCGTCAACCCGATCAAGGGCAAGCAGTTGACCAACGTGCGTTCGTCGGGAACGGACGAAGCGGTGCGCCTCGTGCCGCCCATCCAGATGTCGCTGGAATACGCGGTTGAATTCATCGACGACGACGAACTGGTCGAAGTCACGCCGCAATCCATCCGTCTGCGCAAGCGTTACCTGAAGGAACACGAGCGCCGCAGCGCCAGCCGCAAGGGCGCAGTGGACTAAGTTGACGCAACTCAGCGTGTCGGAAAAAGCCGCCTTCGGGCGGCTTTTTTATTGCGCCGGCGCCCGGGATTTAATACGTCCCTTATTCGCGAAAGGTCCTCGCAAGCCCGCTGCATAAGCATCCGGGCTGCGGCTATCGGCGCGTCGACGTATTGATCTGTGCTATGCTAGAGAAAGTATTGCCAGTTTTAGGTCCTTCCAAGCAGACTTGATTCGCGCAATCCGCTAAACGGTCAGGCCGTGTCGCGGAAGGTTGAGTAACCCGCTATTTCTCGAGAAACTCGAAGAAAGGTGAGCGTAAAAATGATGAAGAATTCCCAGCTGAACTCTTATTTGTTCGGCGGTAATGCCCCGTATGTTGAAGAACAGTACGAGGCATATCTCGATAATCCCGCGTCAGTGCCCGAGACCTGGCGTACCTATTTCGATGCATTGCAGAACGTGCCTGCGTCGGATGGGACGAATCACAACGACGTGGCCCACGGCCCGATCGTCGAATCGTTCGCCCAGCGCGCGAAATCGAACGGCTTCGTGCCGCGCGAGAGCAGTGCTGACCTGGCGACCGCGCGCAAGCAGGTCTACGTTCAGTCGTTGATCGGCGCATACCGCTTTCTCGGCTCCCAATGGGCCAACCTCGATCCGCTGAAGCGCCGCGAGCGTCCGGCCATTCCTGAGCTCGAACCCGCGTTCTACGACTTCACCGAAGCCGACATGGACCAGATGTTCCATGCGCAGAACCTGTATTTCGGCTTCGAGCAGGCGTCGCTGCGTGAGATCGTCAAGGCGTTGCGCGACACGTACTGCGGCACAATCGGCGCCGAGTTCATGTACATCAGCGATCCGGAACAGAAGCGCTGGTGGAAAGAAAAGCTTGAATCGATCCGCTCCACCCCGAACTTCTCCCCCGACAAGAAAAAGCACGTTCTTCAGCGCCTGACGGCAGCAGAGGGGCTCGAGCGTTTTCTGCACACCAAGTACGTCGGCCAGAAGCGTTTCTCGCTGGAAGGCGGCGAGAGCTTCATCGCTTCGATGGACGAAGTCGTGCGCCATGCTGGTGCGGCAGGCGTGCAGGAAATCATCATCGGCATGGCTCACCGCGGACGTTTGAACGTTCTGGTGAACACGCTGGGCAAGATGCCGGCTGACCTGTTTGCCGAGTTCGAAGGCAAGCATGTCGACGACCTGCCGGCCGGTGACGTGAAGTATCACAAGGGTTTCTCGTCGGACGTTTCGACCGACGGCGGCCCGGTGCACTTGTCGCTCGCGTTCAATCCGTCGCACCTCGAAATCGTGAACCCGGTGGTCGAAGGGTCGGCCAAGGCACGGATGGATCGTCGCGGCGACGTGGACGGCCTGCAAGTGCTGCCGGTCCAGATTCACGGCGACGCGGCTTTCGCCGGTCAGGGCGTGGTCATGGAAACGCTGAACCTCGCGCAGACACGTGGTTACGGCACGCACGGCACGTTGCATATCGTCATCAACAACCAGATCGGCTTTACGACGTCCGACCCGCGTGACGCGCGTTCGACGCTGTATTGCTCGGACGTGGCGAAGATGATCGAAGCGCCGGTGCTGCACGTGAACGGTGACGATCCGGAAGCGGTCGTGCTGTGCACGCAGTTGGCTATCGATTTCCGCATGCAATTCCACAAGGACGTGGTTGTCGACATCATCTGTTTCCGCAAGTTGGGTCACAACGAGCAGGACACGCCGGCGGTCACGCAGCCGCTGATGTACAAGACGATTGCGAAACATCCGGGTACGCGCGCGCTGTACGCCGAAAAGCTGGTGCAGCAGGGCGTGATCACGGCGGGCGACGCTGACGGTTACGTGAAGGCCTATCGCCAGGCAATGGACGACGGTCATCACACGGTCGATCCGGTGCTCTCGAACTACAAGAGCAAGTACGCGGTGGACTGGGTGCCGTTCCTGAACCGCAAGTGGACCGACGCTGCTGACACCGCCGTCCCGCTGGCAGAACTGAAGCGCCTCGCCGACCGCGTCACCACGGTTCCCGATAACTTCAAGGTGCATCCGCTGGTCGAGCGCGTGATCAACGATCGTCGCGCGATGGGCCGTGGCGAAGCGAAGCTCGACTGGGGCATGGGCGAGCATCTGGCTTACGCGTCGCTGGTGGCGTCGGGTTACGCCGTGCGTCTCACGGGTCAGGACTCGGGCCGTGGCACGTTCACGCACCGTCACGCCGTGCTGCACGATCAGAACCGCGAACGCTGGAACGACGGCACGTACATTCCGCTGCAGAACATCGCTGAAGGTCAGGCGAGGTTCACCGTGATCGATTCCGTGTTGTCGGAAGAAGCGGTGCTTGGTTTCGAGTACGGCTATTCGACCGCAGAGCCGAACACGCTGGTGGCGTGGGAAGCGCAATTCGGTGACTTCGTGAACGGCGCGCAAGTTGTGATCGACCAGTTCATCTCGTCGGGCGAAGTGAAGTGGGGCCGCGTTTCCGGTCTCACCATGCTCCTGCCGCACGGTTATGAAGGGCAAGGTCCGGAGCACTCGTCGGCGCGTATCGAACGCTTCCTGCAACTGTGCGCGGATCACAACATGCAAGTGGTCCAGCCGACCACGCCGGCGCAGATTTTCCATCTGTTGCGCCGTCAGATGATCCGCTTGTTCAGGAAGCCGTTGATCGTCGCTACGCCGAAGTCGCTGCTGCGTCACAAAGAAGCTGTTTCGGATCTGTCGGAACTGGCGAAGGGCTCGTTCCAGCCGATCATCGGCGAAGTGGATGGCACGGTCGAGCCGAAGAAGGTCAAGCGCGTGATCGTGTGCTCGGGTCGCGTGTATTACGACCTCGTGGCGCATCGTCGCGAAGCGAAGGCGAACGACGTCGCGATCATCCGTATCGAGCAGTTGTATCCGTTCGCCCACAAGCAATTCGACGCGGAAATCAAGAAATACGAAAACGCGAACGAAGTGGTCTGGGTACAGGACGAGCCGCAGAACCAGGGCGCCTGGTTCTACGTCGAGCACCACCTGCGCGAAGGCATGCGTGAAGGACAAAAGCTGGCTTACAGCGGCCGTCCGGCATCGGCATCCCCGGCAGTCGGCTATTACGCGAAGCACTACGAGCAGCTGAAGGCGCTGATCGAAGGCGCGTTTGGCCGGTTGAAGGGCGCGCAGACGATCTCGAAGTAAGCGGTTGTGACCGGGGAGTGCCGCTTTTGGCGGCTCCCCGGTTTTTCACGCGCTGTCCTGTGATTCGAGTTTCGATCTTGAACGTGGAATGCAGAAGCAGCGCTCGCCGTTGGTTAGACGCGCGCTGCATTTACACGTTTCGGTCACCCAAGAATTGACGGCGTCGAACTCTCCAAGAATTGACGTTGTACCCAGATACATTCAGGAAAAACATAATGTCTATCGTAGAAGTCAAGGTTCCCCAGCTCTCTGAGTCCGTGTCGGAAGGCACCATGTTGTCGTGGAAGAAGAAGCCGGGCGAGGCAGTTGCCATCGACGAAATCCTCATCGAAATTGAAACGGACAAGGTCGTGCTGGAAGTGCCCGCACCGGCTGCTGGCGTGCTCGCGCAAGTCATCAAGCATGACGGCGATGTGGTCGGCGCGGAAGAAGTGATCGCGATGATCGACACCGAAGCGAAGGCTGGCCAGGCACCGGCTGCAGCCGCTGCCGGCGCCGCCGAAGTGAAGCCGGCACCGGCTCCGCAAGCTCAGCCGCAACAACAGGCCGCAGCGGCGATGGCAAGTGCTTCGAACACTGCTGCATCGCCCGCCGCAGCGAAGATCTTGGCTGAGAAGAACGTCTCGAACGATCAGGTTTCGGGCTCGGGCCGCGATGGCCGCATCACGAAGGGTGACGCGCTGGCTGCGACGCAAGGCGCGCCGGCTGTGGCCGCTTCCGTCTCCGCGCCTGCAGCAAGGGCAGCAGTTCCCGCCAAGGCTGCCAAGCCGTCCCTGCCGGACGTGAAAGCGCCTGGCGCCGACCAGTGGCTCAAGGATCGTCCGGAACAGCGCGTGCCGATGTCGCGTCTGCGCGCGCGTATTGCCGAGCGTCTGCTCGAGTCGCAGCAGACCAACGCCATCCTGACCACGTTCAACGAAGTGAACATGGCGCCGGTGATGGATCTGCGCAACAAGTACAAGGACAAGTTCGAGAAGGAACATGGCGTGAAGCTTGGCTTCATGTCGTTCTTCGTGAAGGCCGCCGTTCACGCGCTGAAGAAGTATCCGCTGGTGAATGCGTCTATCGACGGTAACGACATCGTCTATCACGGCTACTTCGATATCGGTATTGCCGTGGGCTCGCCGCGTGGTCTCGTGGTGCCGATCGTTCGCAATGCGGATCAACTGAGCCTGGCCGACATCGAGAAGAAGATTGCTGAATACGGTGTGAAAGCGCGCGACGGCAAGCTGTCGATCGAAGAAATGACCGGCGGTACGTTCTCGATCTCGAACGGCGGTGTGTTCGGTTCCATGTTGTCCACGCCGATTATCAACCCGCCGCAGTCCGCAATCCTGGGCGTGCACGCAACGAAGGAACGCGCTGTGGTCGAGAACGGCCAGATCGTGATCCGTCCGATGAACTATCTGGCGCTGTCTTACGACCACCGGATCATCGACGGTCGCGAAGCCGTGTTGTCGCTCGTCGCGATGAAGGATGCGCTGGAAGATCCGGCCCGCCTGCTGCTGGACCTGTAAGCCTTTAAGCGTTAGGCCTTTAAATCAAGCGGTAAAACCTTATTTGGGACTCATGGCGCGTTCGATAGACTCGGACGCGCCGTGTATCCAACAAGAGAAGGATAGTCATGTCCAAAGAATTTGATGTCGTCGTGATTGGTGCAGGTCCTGGCGGTTACATCGCGGCGATTCGTGCAGCGCAACTCGGCAAGTCGGTTGCGTGTATTGAAAGCTGGAAGAACCCGGCCGGTAATCTGAAGCTCGGCGGCACGTGTCTCAACGTGGGCTGCATTCCGTCGAAGGCGTTGCTGGCTTCATCGGAAGAATTTGAAAACGTTTTACACCACTTGGGCGATCACGGCATCAACGTAGGTGATGTGAAGCTCGATCTCTCGAAGATGCTTGCCCGCAAGGAAGGCATTGTCGAGAAGATGACGAAGGGCATCGAGTTCCTGTTCCGCAAGAACAAGATCACGTGGTTGAAGGGGCATGGCAAGTTCACCGGCAAGACGGACGCAGGCGTGCAGATCGAAGTAAGCGGCGAAGCAGAAACCGAAACGGTTACGGCGAAAAACGTGATCATCGCGACGGGATCCAAGGCGCGTCACCTGCCGGGCATTCCGGTCGACAACAGGCTCGTCGCGGACAATGAAGGTGCGCTGTCGTTCGACGCCGTGCCGAAGAAGCTCGCCGTGATTGGCGCTGGCGTGATCGGTCTGGAACTGGGTTCGGTGTGGCGTCGCCTGGGTGCGGACGTGACCGTGCTCGAAGCGTTGCCTGCGTTCCTCGGCGCATGCGATGACTCGTTGGCGAAAGAAGCCGCGAAGCAATTCAAGAAGCAGGGTCTGGACATCCACCTCGGCGTGAACATCGGCGAAGTGAAGACGACGGATTCGAGCGTTTCGGTGGCTTACACGGACAAGGACGGCAACGCGCAGACGCTCGACGCTGACCGCTTGATCGTGTCGATCGGACGCGTGCCGAACACGGATAATCTCGGTCTGGAAGCCATCGGCCTGAAGACGGACGAACGCGGTTTTGTTCCCGTCGACGACCATTGCGCGACGAGCGTGCCGAACGTGTACGCAATCGGCGACGTGGTGCGTGGCCCGATGCTCGCGCACAAGGCGGAAGACGAAGGCGTGCTGGTGGCTGAGATCATCGATGGTCAGAAGCCGCACATCGACTACAACTGCATTCCGTGGGTGATCTACACCGAACCGGAAATTGCGTGGGTCGGCAAGACGGAGCAGCAGCTCAAGGCCGAAGGCCGCGAGATCAAGACCGGCCAGTTCCCGATGATGGCGAACGGCCGCGCGCTGGGTATCGGCAAGGCTGACGGATTCGTGAAGATGATCGCCGACGCGAAGACCGACGAACTGCTCGGTTGCCACATCATCGCGGCGAACGCGTCGGATCTGATCGCCGAAGCGGTGGTGGCGATGGAGTTCAAGGCGGCATCGGAAGATATCGGCCGGATCTGCCATCCGCACCCGTCGTTGTCGGAAGTGATGCGCGAAGCCGCGCTCGCCGTCGACAAACGCGCGCTCAATATGTGAACGTAGCATCGCGCAGCATCGTTTGAGCGGCAGGACGAAGGCGGGCGGGAGTTTTCCCGCTCGCCTTTGTTTTATCCACAGCCTTCAGCCTCTTTAGCCCATCTTCAGGGCGGTCAAGCCCTTGCACCATGAACGTCACCGAATACTACGAACACGAACTGCAGACGCGGGGTTATCAGTCGGATGCCGCACAACTCGCGGCGGTCGAACGTTTGCAGCGCTGCTACGACGAATGGGTCGCTTATAAGGCACGCCGCTCGAATGCATTCAAGAAACTGATCGTGCACCCGGAGTTGCCGCGAGGCGTCTACATGTGGGGCGGGGTAGGGCGCGGCAAGAGCTTCCTGATGGACAGCTTCTTCGCGGTGGTGCCGGTGCAGCGCAAGACGCGTTTGCATTTCCACGAGTTCATGCGCGAGGTGCATCGCGAGCTGGAGGAGTTGAAGGGCACGGCCGATCCACTCGATGAACTCGCGCGGCGTATCGCGAAGCGCTACCGGTTGATTTGTTTCGACGAATTCCATGTCTCCGATATCGCCGACGCGATGATTCTTTATCGCCTGCTCGACCGGTTGTTTGGGGCAGGCGTGCAATTCGTGATGACGTCCAACTACGATCCTGACCTGTTGTATCCGGATGGCTTACATCGGGACCGTCTGCTGCCAGCTATTGAGCTGATCAAGTCGAAACTTGATGTGATCAATGTCGACGCCGGTACGGATTATCGCAAGCGGACACTTTCTCAAGTGACCGCATACCACACGCCCTTAGGCGCCGCCGCCGATAAGGCCCTGCGCGCCGACTTCGCGAAGCTCGCCGCGGTGCCGGACGAAAGCCCTATCCTGCGCATTGAGAAGCGTGAGCTGAAGGCGCTGCGCAAAGCCGATGGCGTGGTCTGGTTCGACTTCGCTACGTTGTGCGGCGGTCCGCGTTCGCAGAACGATTACCTTGAACTGGCGAGCCGCTTCCACGCCGTGATTCTCTCTGATGTACCGAAGATGTCGCCGCGCAATGCGTCGGAGGCGCGTCGCTTTACATGGTTGATCGATGTGTTCTACGACCACAAGGTCAAGCTGCTGATGTCGGCGGCGGTTCCTGCTGAAGAGCTGTACGTTGAAGGTCCGATGGCCAATGAATTCGCGCGCACGGTATCGCGGATCACGGAGATGCAGTCGAAGGAATATCTGGAGTCGGAGCGTCGGCTGGTGGATACATCGCTGACCTGATGCAGTGCTGGCCGATCGGGCGAGTTGACAATGCGAGACTCATAATTTCGATGTGAGCTTACTGCTGTAAGGCTCTGAACCGTATTTCAAGATTCGGACATGTCTGATACCGGGGTGTCGAGCGGATCGGTATCTTCTAATCACTTACCTGTGATTGGAGAAAACCATGAAGCCTTACCGCGATATGTCCGACGAAGAATGGCAAATGGTGGCGCCGTTGCTGCCTGAGCTGCGTCCCCGTTCCGAGTTGCGCGGACGGCCGCTCGCCAACACCCGCACCGTGCTCAACGGCGTGCTCTGGGTGATGTACAGCGGTGCTTCATGGTCGACCTTGCCGCGCAAATATCCCTCGTATCAGACGTGTCACCGGCGCTTTAAGGCATGGCATGAATCCGGCGTGCTGGCGCGTGTGATGCAGCAATTGTTCGGCTTGGCGAGTGAAGGCTTGTACGCGTTGATGACTTCGCGCATGCGGGTGCCGACCGAGTTGCCGGAGGGTTTTGGCGGACATGCGGCAAGCATCGATCCGACGCGTTCTACCAGCGTGAGTGGCGATGCACGAACGGTGCTCGTGCCGCTCGTTCCGCTTACTCCGGCCGCGCCGGTCGAATACGTGAACGATGGTGCGCGTCACGCGGCGTAATACCTGGGCGCAAGATACTCGCGCAAAAAAAACCGGCTGGAGACTTCAAGTCTCCAGCCGGGTTTTGTTTTGCGTCATAGGTTGTTCGAGAGCAACGAAGACAGGACCCTTACTGCTGTCTGATCCAGGTTTGCGAGCGTCCGAGCAGCGACACGCCGATATACCCGCGCACCACGAGTTTTTGTCCGCCGTCGTCGAGGTGCATCTTGCACTTGTAGATCTTGCCGTTCTCGGGGTCGAGGATCTGGCCGCCTTCCCATCCGTCGCCATCGGCTTTCATGCCGTTGATGATCGTCATGCCTTTCATTGGCTGATCCTTGCGTGAATCCGTGCAGGCGGTGCAGCGGCGGTTCGGATCGTCGTTGCTGCCGAGGCCGGTGAGGATCTTGCCGCTGAGCGTGCCGTCGGTGTCCTGGACGATTTGCACGACTGCCTTGGGCTGACCGGTCTTGTCGTCGATGGTTTGCCAGAGTCCTGTGGGCGATGAAGCCTGCGCCATCGTTGTTGCTGCGCAGGCGAGCAGTGCGCCGGCAAGCAGGATGCGTCCGAAATGTCGATGTGTACGGTGGGTGAGACCCGTCATGCTTCCTCCTTGAGGTAAAACGTCTCTTGATGTGATGTCGTGGTTTTTGTTTTTGCCGGGCCGGCGGGCTTAAAGCTGTGGGCATCGGCTCGTCGCTCGCTGCACAGAATACGTCAAAGTGCTGAGCGCGTTTTATAGGACTTCCTCTAGAAGGGGGTGTTCGCGTTCGCGTCCAGGGCGGCGCGAGCGGAACAAACGCTCCCTTTAATTGAACTGGTACGAAAATGTCGCGTTAACGCGCGGGCTCCGCGAGCCATTGCCTTCGACCAGTTGCGCGCCCGTGATGGAGTTCTTGAAGCGGTCTTCGTCGTGCGAAGCGTACGGGCCCGCCGTGCCGATCAGGCTGCGCGTATTGCTCAATACGAACGGATACGACGCGGACAGGTCTGCTTTGTCGTTGACCACCGTGCGCTCGACGTACGAGGGCAGGCCGGGGTTATCGACGGGATCTCCGTAGTAATGCGAAGCATCGATCTTAGCGGCAAAACGGTCAGTACCGGTAGGCAACGCGCCGTTGACCGCGAAATTTCACCGGCGCGGAATTGCGCCGGATGGTGGCCAAGCTCGCGCAACAACTACGCGCGCATGGTGAACAGGTCCAGGAATCGAGCGCGCTGATCGCGAATGCGGAGTGCATGCAGGCGTTGCTGCGTGAAGTGACGACCTTCGCCGATTGCGACACCAGCGTGCTCGTGCATGGCGAAACCGGAGTGGGCAAGGAGCGCATTGCGCAGATGCTGCACGAGCATCACAAGCGTTATTCCGAAGGTCCGTTCGTGCCTGTCAATTGCGGCGCGATTCCCGATGGCCTGTTCGAATCGCTGTTCTTCGGTCACGCGAAAGGCTCGTTCACCGGTGCGGTGTTCGCGCACAAAGGCTACTTCGAACAAGCCGACGGCGGCACGCTGTTCCTCGATGGAATCGGCGATATGCCGCTCTATCAGCAGGTCAAATTGTTGCGCGTGCTGGAAGACAGTGCGGTCACGCGAATCGGTTCGGCTACGCAGGTCAAGGTGGATTTCAGGCTGGTCGCCGCGACCAACAAGAGCCTGCCGCAACTCGTGAAGAACGGCGACTTTCGCGCGGATCTCTACTATCGGCTGGCAGTGATCGAGTTGAAGATCCCGTCGCTGGAGGAACGGGGGCGCTCGACAAGATTGCGTTGTTCAAGTCGTTCATCGCGCAGGTGGTGGGGCCGGAGAAACTTGCGACCTTGCCCGAGTTGCCGTACTGGCTAGCCGACGCCGTTGCCGATAGTTATTTCCCCGGCAACGTGCGTGAGTTGCGTAATCTGGCAGAGCGCATTGGCGTGACGGTGCGGCAAGTGGGTTCGTGGGATACCGCGCGGCTGCAGCGCTTGCTCGGGCTCGCCCGTAAATCGCAGCCGGTGCCGCCGGAATTGAGCGCGGAAGTGCTCGTCGATCGCAGCAAGTGGGACATGAACGAGCGCAATCGCGTGCTGGTGGCACTCGAGGCGAACGGCTGGCGGCGTCAGGATACGGCGAGTCATCTGGGTATCAGCCGCAAGGTGCTGTGGGAAAAAATGCGCAAGTTCCAGATCTTCGATGAAGAACCTGAAACGCGCGTAGTGGACTGAGACGTTGCAGACGAGGCCAACGTATTCGCCGCGAGTTCTCGCTTACGCCAGCGCCGCCGTCAGCGCAGCGAACGTGCGTTCGTCGGTGCGTTCGAAATGCAGCGGCGTCACCGACACCCGGCCCGACGCCACCACAGCTGTTTCACTGTCGGGCGCGTTCTCCCGCGGACCACGCTGGAAACTCAGCCAGTGATATTGCAGGCCACGCGGGTCGGTTTGCGGCAGGACATCGATACCTTCCACCAGTCCCACGCCTTGACGCGTCGGTGTCAGCGGGCCGGCCAAAGCGGCGTCGATATCGGGGAAATTCACGTTGAGGCAGGTCGGCGCATCGTGCGCGATGGCAACGAGCGAGCGGATCACACCGGGCGCGAGTTCGCGCGCGGTGTCCCAGCGCACGTTGTCGCGGTCACTGAAAGTCTGGCTCAATGCAATGGATGGCAAGCCGAGCAACAAGCCCGTCATGGCTGCACCGACGGTGCCGGAGAACATGGTCTCCACGCCGAGGTTGCCACCGCGGTTGATCCCTGAGAGCACGAGCGTGGGCGGTGCGTCCTTCATCAGATGGCGCACGGCCATTACCACGCAGTCGCCGGGTGTGCCGAGCACGCCGAAGCGGTACTTGGCGTGCTGGCTNACGCGCAACGGCGAATGCAAGCTGATGGAATGCGAGGTGCCGCTCTGGTCGTGCTCGGGGGCGACGACCCACACTTCGTCCGCAAGTTCGGCGGCCACGGCTTCGAGTACGGCGAGGCCGGGTGCGTCAATGCCGTCGTCGTTGGTCAGCAGAACGCGGGCAAGTCTGGGCCGGGATGCGGGCATTGCAAATCTCCTTTCGATTTCGATTTCGCTCGCGCCGGTGGACGGGTTTGGGCTTTGGTCTGCGGGCGCGGGTGGTCGGGGGGGCTGGGTTGCACGGGGTTTCGGGCGTAGCGGTCGGGGTCAGTGCCGGGTTGCTGCTGCTTGGGTCTGTGGTCTGCTTGAGTTAGCTGTATTTTTTATCACTATTAGCCACTGTCCGTGGCGGGACTCCATTTCTTTTTCCACCGGCGAAAAAGAAACAGAAGCAAAGAAAACGCCTCTCAACAATCGGCAAGTTAGTGTCCCTAGCGTGCAG
>JGI12635J15846_10002790_pt1 | contig 15258 bp, 15 predicted proteins | sample BlaSpr_A8_OM2_M2_FD_15846 | JGI IMG/M metagenome (IMG submission 15846) | reverse complement strand
TACGTTGCATGCCCCACGCGGCATCGGGGAGGTCGACATCAGCGGAGTCGAGTTCACCGCTTGCCCACCGGGTAAAGAAATCGACGCCGACGGCACGTACCAGCGGCTCGGCGAAGCGATCGTTGATCAGCGCGTTCCTGGTGGCCCGAGCTCTTCCCGCGGCCACCATGGTGGCGGTGGCTCCTACGCTGGTCGCCAGATCCCAGCTGTCGTTGTCGGTGCGCCCCATCCCATGGCCCCTTCTCCCGTTGTGTGCTACTGGTAGACAGATTAACGACACGTGTTTCATCGGGATTCGGCGCGTGCCTGACAACCTCGCTGTCGCGGACGACGACTCCATGAACGCTGTATCGCAACATCCCGGTAACGGTCCGGCGGCCACGACGTGGGATCCTGGCCTCGAGGCTATCTCGCTCCTACCATCGCCGAATGGAGATGATTACCTCGATTGCCGAGTTGGAACGCCCGATGCCGATCGCACCGGACGCCGGGTGGCAGCGCAGCGCCCAGTGGGCGCGGCGGCTGGCCTGGGTCAGCTTGGCCGTGGTGCTCATCGAGGGCGTCATCGGGCTGTGGCAGGGACTTGCGGTCGGGTCTGTCGCGCTGACCGGGTGGGCGCTTGGCGGCGGGTCCGAGGCGCTGGCCAGCGCGATGGTGGTATGGCGCTTCACCGGGGCGCGCACTCAGTCGCACACCGCCGAGCGGCGCGCGCAACGCGGTGTCGCGGTGTCGTTTTGGCTGACCGCCCCTTACATCGCCGCAGAATCCATCCGCCACCTCACTAACGAGCACCACGCCGAGACGTCGGTGATCGGCATCGGGTTGACGGCAGTCGGCTTGGTACTGATGCCGGTTCTCGGTTGGGCCAACCACCAACTGGGCGCGCGCCTGGACTCGGGGGCCACCGAGGGTGAAGGAACCCAGAATTACCTGTGTGCGACCCAGGCCGCCGGGGTGCTGATCGGCCTTGCGATCACGCCACTTTGGTCCGGCGGTTGGTGGTTTGATCCCGCGATCGGGCTTGCCATAGCCGGCATTGCGGTCTGGCAGGGCATCCGCTGCTGGGATGGCCACACTTGCGGATGCTGACCGCCCCCAAAACGGTTAGTCCAGCTGGTAGCGGATCAGCCGGGAGCTGTTGGCCACCACTGCCACCGACGATGCGTTGTGCAGGATCGCGGCGAGCACAGGTGACAACGCGCCGCCCGCACCGATGATCAGCCCGGCGGCGTTGACCGCGATAGACATGCCGTAATTTTCGCGGATTACATCGACTGCCCGCGCGCCCAGATCCCGCACGTCGAGCAGCCGGTGCAGATCGTCGTTGGCCAGCGCCACATCGGCGGTCTCGACGGCGACGTCGGTTCCGGCCAGCCCCATGGCGATTCCGATGTCGGCGGCCGCCAGCGCCGGGGCGTCGTTGATGCCGTCGCCGACCATGCCGACGACGTAACCATCGCTCTGCAGCTCGCGTACCACCTCGAGCTTGTCCTCCGGCATCACCTCGGCGCGCCATTCGTCGATACCCAGCTCGCCGGCGACCACCTCGGCGATGTCGGGATGGTCCCCGGTGAGCATGATGATCCGGCGAATCCCGTTGGCCCGCAACTTCGTCAGCACCTCGGCCGCCTCGGGCCGCACTTCGTCCCGTAAGCTGATCAGCCCCACCAGCGTGCCGTCCACCGCCAGCAGCAGCGGGGTTTCGGCCTGACGTCGCAGCTTGTCCACCCACCCCGAGGCCTTTTTGGAGACCCTCACTTTTTCGGCCCGCAGCAGCGACGGACTGCCCAGCAGCAGGGTCCGGCCGTCGGCCCAGGTCCGCATGCCCAGGCCCACCAACACCTCGCACTCCTCGTGCGGCGGGATGCTGATGTGGCGTTCCTCGGTCGAGCGGATCACCGCTTCGGCCAGCGGATGACGAGAGTGAATCTCCGAGCTGGCCGCATACGCCAGCACCTGCTCTGGCTGCCAATCCTTGTGCATAGCGACAATATTCGTGACAACCGGACGCCCAACGGTCAATGTCCCGGTCTTGTCGAACACCATCGCGTCGACCCGACCCGCCTGTTCCAGGTGGGATCCGCCCTTGATCAGGATGCCGCGGCGCGCGCCGTTGCCGATCGCTGCGCTGATCGCGGTCGGGGTGGACAAGCCCACCGCGCACGGGCAGGCGATCAACAGCATGGTCATCGCGCGCCGGACGTCTCCGGTGATCGCCAGCGTGATTGCCGAGACGATGAACGAGGTGGGAACGAAGCGGCGCGAGAAGTTCTCGCCGACCGTTTGGATCGGTGCCCGATCAAGTTGTGCCTCTTCGACTCTGGTGATAATCCGGCCGATGGTGGTTTGGTTGCCGACGGCGTCGGCGCGTACCACCAGGCGTCCGCGCACCACGACCGAACCAGCGTGCACACGTGTCCCGACCGTGATGCTGACCGGCAGGTTTTCCCCGGTGATCGCAGATTGGTNGACAACCGCCTCGCCGTCGACCACCTCGCCGTCCACCGGTATCGCGACATGGTCGTGGACCACCACTTCGTCGCCGATCTGCACGGTATCGATCGGCACCTGTATCTCGGTGCCCGCTTGCGGGCCGGCGGTCAACCGAACCCACGCCGTGTCCTGACTGCCGCGCAGCAGCTCCGAGATGGCCCGCCGGGTCCGCCGCAGAGTCAGATCCTGAAGGTACTCACCGATATTCAGCAGCCACAACACAGTGAGCGCCACCACGTTCTCGCGCAAGATCAGGCTCGCCACGGTCGCGGCCGAGACCAGCGCATCGGTACCGGCCTTACCGGAGCGCAGCGAGCGCAGCGCCCCGCGCAGGAACGGGTAGCCGGTGAAGATGGTGACGCCGGTGGCGACCAACCGGCCGCTGGGCCCGAGCAGCGGCGGTCTGGCGAAAACGTAACGGCGCACGCCGAGTAAGGCCAGCGCCGCGCCGCCGATGACCATACGCAGCACATCGGTGTTGCGGATCTCCGACGAATGCGGCGCGCGAGCGGGGATCAGTTCGGCCGCGACGTGTGCGGCGCCGCTTATTGCGGCCAGCACCGACGACCGCTCGCAGCGCCTGGGCGAATACCACACCACGACGGACCCGGTGCGCGGATAGGCGTGCACGGCCCGCACACCGTTGCACTTGGTGACGGCTTCTTCGACCGCCACGGCGCGCCGGGAGTTGCTGCGGACCCACTCGACCAAAACGCGCATGCGGCCGGCCGCATCCGAAACCACCACCAGGGCAGGGTCGTCGAACTCGGACGTGTCCGGGACCAACGCGAGGGTCATGCGAAGGCTAGTGGTCGTGCTGGTGGACGTCGCTGATCGACGGCGGGGGCGTCTCTTCGCCAATGCGTTCGCGGGCTTCGGCCATCACGTCGGCAAGCTTCAGCCGCGCCGACTCCGCGGCTACCTCGGCCTTGCGGGTTCCGCGCAACCCCAGCTCTGCCGCCGACACCGCGGTCTCGTGCACCGGTGCTTTGGCCGCGGCCTTGCGCAACACCTCGTAGGCCGTCACTCCGGCCAGGCCGGTGATTACCGTCGTTGCCGCTTTCGCCAAGAGCCCGTACACCATTGCCTGAACCTTCCTAACCGGTCCTATTTTGGGCCTACCTGGTCCATAATATTCTCGAGTCCCAGCATTACCCCACGCCTTGACGACGTTAACATCGAAGTATTGCGATATCAACATGGATCTGGGGAGTGCCCGTTACAGCAGCCGGGTGACCTTTTCGGTTTCGACTCTGCGCTGCAGCATCATCGGGTCGGGATTGGCGACCTGCACCAACGACGCCCCAATCGCCATCACCGCCAGCAGGCCGTCCACCAGATCACCGGGTCCGGTCCACGGCGCACTGGAAAGCACCCGATCTTTGGACGTCAACCCCCGCGCCGCGGCGGATTTCGCACAGTCGGCCAAGATCTGGTCGACCGATCGGCCGGCCAGTGCCGGACCGGGATGGCGTTCGGGGACTATTTGGTCGCCGTGCACCCGCACCGCGGTCGCGTAGTCGGTGACACCGATCGGTAGGTCAGGCCTGCCCTGGTTCGCGGGCCGGCCGAACGGATCGAGCGACAGCACCGCCACCTCGCCGCCGGGCGCCGTATTGTTCAAGGCCGAGTCGGCCTCGTCCAGCCGTTCGACGGTGCACAGTGCCAAATCGGCGGGGCCGGCGGGGTCCAATACGGCCTCGGCGCCAATCCACCACACCCCGAACAAAACCGCGGCAGTCTGCCAATGCGCCGGCAGCAAGATCGCCACCCGGCTGGCCGGGCCCGCGCTCAGCTCGTCGCGCAACAGGTTGCCGGTCTTGGCGGCCCAGTTGGCCAGCGTCACCGCGGACAATTCGATGCGCTCGCCGGTGGCGTCGTCGTAATAGGTGATGCGCGGGCCGACAGGGTCGGCCCGCAACATCGGATCCAGGATCGCCCCGGCAAGGGTAGTCAGCGTGGTCAGTTGATGCACTCCGGCTTGTCGGAGCCGGCGGTGAGGATCGGCGACGGCGGCGGAACTCCTGCGTCGGCAGCCGGCCCGAGGTTCGAAGCATTGGCGGGCGTTATGGACGCGCCGCCGCCGAGCCCGGAGCCCGGACCGGTGTAGTCGTTGGCCAGCACCACCCGGACCGATCCCGGCGCTATCGACGCATCGGCGACGACCGGCAACCCGCCCAGTTCCTTGGCGACCTCCTGCGCGCCTAGATCTTCGGACTTGGCGGCGCGCACCTGGCTCCCCTTCACGTGGCCGCCCTCGTTGTTTGCGACGCCGCCCGTGGTAAATCCCTTGGAGCTCAACACGTCTGACACCGCTGACGCCAGTCCGTTGATGTCGGTGTCGTTGACCACACTGGCGGTGGTCTTGGCGGGTGTGTAGGCCAGCTGCTCGGTCTTGCCCTGTTCCTGCTCGTGCAGCAGGCCGGCGACCCAGTCCTGAACCTGATGCGGGTCCACCCGCACCACACTTTGCATGCCGTCGTCGCTCCAGCCGGCCTCGTCGAGCACCGGGATGGTGGCGAAGGCGACGTTACCGCCGGCCAGCTTTTGCAGTTGTTGGACGAAATCCATGACGTCCCAACCCGAGGAGATCACCACCGAGCGCTGGACGGCCGCCTCCAGCCGCTTCAGCGTGGTGGGGCTGGACAGCGTCTGGCCGGAGATGACTCGGTGGGCCAGCGAGGCCATCACCGCCTGCTGGCGCACCACCCGGTCCAAGTCGCCGCGCGGCAGCTCGTGGCGCTGGCGTACGAAGCTGAGCGCCTGCGGACCGTTGAGTTTTTGCCGGCCAGCCGGGAAGTCAGCACCCGAAAGTGGTTCGAAAACCGCGTCTTTGAGGCACACTTCGACGCCGCCGAGCGCGTCGGCGATCAACGCGAATCCGAGCAGTCCGATTTCGGCGTAATGGTCGACCGTGACGCCGGTGAGGTCGGCGACCGTCTTGATCAACGCCTCGCGTCCGGCNTCGGTGCCCTGTGCTGCGGCATCTTCGGCGGAATCNCCGGCTTTGACGAGGGTGGCTCGCCTCGCCTCCCTGGTTTGGCCGTAGACGCCGTTTATCTTGGTCTTNCCTAAGCCGGGGGCCATGACATAGGAGTCCCGGGGAATCGAGATCGCGGTTGCCGACCTCCCGCTGTTAGGTATCCGGACCAGGATGATCGTGTCGGTATTGGTCGCTTCTTCATCACCAGCCCGCAAAGCCGCGAGTTCCTCGGGTGACAAAGGGTTGCCGTGAGCGTCGGTACGGCTGTCCAGCCCGACCAGCAGAATGTCGATCGCCCCGTCGTCGCCGCCCTTACCCAGCGAGGGCGCGGACATGTGGAAGATGCCGTCTTCGAATGTCCGGATGTTGTTCCACGCGAGCCCGGTGCCGAGAACGACAGCGAGAGTCAGGGCAGCGGCAATCACACGAACCACACGTTGCACGGGCATCACATTAGGTTACTTGCGACACAGGCGCTTCTCGGGTAGCCGAGTGCGGCGTGCCAGACTCGAATGATGTCGGGCAGGATCGTGATCACAGGTGCGGGCGGGCAACTCGGCAGCTGTCTTGCGGCGCAGGTCGCCGCTCAGGGCCGCGAAATGCTGGCACTGACATCGTCGCAATGGGACATTACCGACCCGGCCGCGGCCGAGTCGATCGTCCAAAATGGCGACATCGTGATCAATTGCGCTGCATACACCAATGTCGACGGCGCGGAAAGCGACGAGTCGGCCGCCTACGCGGTCAACGCCGCCGGTCCCGAACATATCGCCCGGGCGTGCGCGCGCGCCGGCTCCCGGCTGATCCATGTCTCAACTGACTATGTGTTCGCTGGCTCGATTAACGGCGACTCAGATGACCCCGCGCCCCGTCCCTTCGAGCCCAGCGATGAACCCGCGCCGCAGGGCGTATATGCATGCAGCAAGCTCGCCGGCGAAAAGGCCGTGCTGGCAGCGCTGCCGGAGGCTGTCGTGGTACGGACCGCCTGGGTTTACACCGGCGGCAGCGGCAAGGACTTCGTCGCCGTCATGCGCCGACTGGCGGCCGGTGACGGCCCCGTGGAGGTGGTGGACGACCAGGTCGGCTCACCGACCTATGTTGCCGACCTGGCCGGCGCGCTGCTCCAGGTAGCCGAAGACGGCGACCGCCTCTTTTCGGGGGCCCTTCTACACGCGGCCAACGAGGGTGCGGTCTCCCGCTTCGGGCAAGCCCGTGCGGTATTCGAAGAGTGCGGTGCTGACCCGGCGCGGGTGCGCCCGGTCAGCACCGCAAAGAATCCGCGCCCGGCGCCGCGGCCGAGCTACGCGGCGCTTTCGAGCCGTGAGTCCGCGGCAGCGGGCCTGACGCCGCTAAGGCCGTGGCGCCCTGCACTTGTCGCGGCGCTGGCAGCCTCTCGCGCCGGGGCTCTCGCCGATCGACCGTTACCCTCCACGCGTGACTGACGTCGTGCCGGTCGTGACCGTGACCTATTCGCCGGGCCCCCATTTGGAGCGCTTCCTGGCCACGTTGGCGTTGGCCACCGAGCGGCCGGTCAGCGTTCTGCTCGCCGACAACGGCTCCTGCGACGGAACGCCGCAGGAGGCGGTCGAGCGCTACCCGAACGTGCGGCTGTTCGACACCGGGTCCAACCTCGGGTACGGGACCGCGGTCAATCGCGGGGTGGCACAGCTGCCCGAAGATGGCTGGGTGATCGTGGCGAACCCGGACGTGCAATGGGGGCCGGGCAGTATCGACGCGCTGCTGGACGCCGCCACCCGCTGGCCGCGTGCCGGCGCGCTGGGTCCGCTCATCCGGGACCCCGACGGGTCGGTGTATCCGTCGGCGCGGCACCTGCCCAGCTTGATCCGCGGCAGCATGCACGCGCTGCTCGGGCCGTTCTGGAAACGCAATCCGTGGACGGCGGCGTACCGCCAGGAGCGGCTCGAACCCAGCGAGCGGCCGGTGGGCTGGCTGTCGGGATCGTGCCTGCTGCTGCGCCGCTCGGCGTTCAGCCAGATCGGCGGATTCGACGAGCGCTACTTCATGTACATGGAGGACGTCGACCTCGGCGATCGGCTCGGCCGGGCCGGGTGGCTGAGCGTGTACGTACCCTCGGCGGAAGTTCTGCACCACAAAGGCCACGCCACCGGGCACGATCCGGCACGTCACCTGGCGGGCCATCACAAAAGCACCTATATCTTCCTGGCCGACCGCCATTCTGGTTGGTGGCTTGCTCCGCTGCGTTGGGCGCTGCGCGGATCGTTGACGGTACGTTCCCATCTGATGGTGCGTGGTTCCAGAAGAAAACAGGCGGGTAGATCGAATCTGGCACAAAGGCGGCACTGAATTGTCAACCTCTCAACTCGATGCCGTGATCCTGGTCGGCGGCAAAGGCACTCGGCTGCGGCCGCTGACCCTGTCGGCGCCCAAGCCGATGCTGCCGACGGCCGGGCTGCCGTTTCTCACCCATCTGCTTTCCCGGATCGCTGCGGCGGGCATAGAGCACGTCATCCTGGGCACGTCATATAAGGCCGCGGTCTTCGAGGCGGAGTTCGGCGACGGGTCCAACCTCGGCCTACAGATCGACTACGTGACCGAGGAGAGTCCGTTGGGGACCGGCGGGGGTATCGCCAACGTCGTCGGCAAGCTGCGTCACGACACCGTGATGGTGTTCAACGGCGATGTGCTGTCCGGGGCGGACCTGGGTCAGCTGCTGGAGTTTCACCAAACCAACCAAGCCGACGTCACCTTACATCTGGTGCGGGTGGGTGATCCACGGGCATTCGGCTGCGTGCCCACCGACGAGGAGGACCGCGTCGTCGCCTTTCTCGAGAAGACGCAGGATCCGCCGACCGACCAGATCAATGCCGGGTGCTACGTCTTCGAGCGCAAGATCATCGACCGGATTCCGCGCGGCCGCGAGGTCTCGGTCGAACGCGAGGTGTTCCCGGCGCTGCTGTCGGACGCTGATGTAAAGGTCTGCGGCTACGTCGACGCCACGTACTGGCGGGACATGGGCACGCCGGAAGACTTCGTCCGCGGTTCCGCGGATCTGGTGCGCGGGATCGCCCCGTCGCCGGCCCTGCGAGGCCACCGCGGCGAGCAATTGGTGCACGACGGCGCGGCGGTGTCTCCGGGCACGGTGCTGATCGGTGGCACCGTCGTCGGGCGGGGCGCCGAGATCGGCCCCGGGGTCCGGCTGGATGGCGCGGTGATCTTCGACGGCGTCAAGGTCGAGGCCGGTAGCGTGATCGAGCGCTCGATCATCGGCTTCGGTGTCCGCATTGGTCCGCGGGCGCTGGTCCGCGATGGTGTGATCGGTGACGGCGCCGACATCGGGGCGCGCTGCGAGTTGCTGCGTGGCGCCCGGGTGTGGCCCGGCGTCTGCATTCCCGACGGCGGGATCCGCTACTCGTCTGACGTCTGAAGTCTTCGTGTGTCGAGCGTGACGCTATCGTCACATTCGGCGGTCAGCAACCGCGGGCGCGGGCAACCAGGTAGGCGAGTGCGTGATCGGAACCGGGAGGCAAGGCGTCGGCCGGCCACCAGCGCAAGTCCACCGACTCTTCGCTGAGCGCGATCTGCGCGCCGGCCGGCGCGCGCGCCACGAATTGCAGATCAAGATGGCGGGTCGGCACTCCCAGCGAGCACGTGACCGGGTGGACGTGAATGGTGGCCAGATCGGGCGCGATGTCCAGATCGGCGACTCCCGATTCCTCGATCGCTTCGCGCAGTGCCGCTGCCACGATGTCGTCGTCGTCATCTTCGCAGTGCCCGCCCAGCTGTACCCAGCGACCAAGGCGCGGGTGCAGGGTAAGAAGCACCTGGCTGCCGCTGTCGTCCAGCACCAGTGCCGAAGCGGTGACGTGGCCCGGTACACACTCACGACGGCAGGCGTCGGTGCGGCTGTGCACGAACGCCAGCACGGCGTGTCGCAAGGAGTCCTGGGCCGGATCGGGTGCCTGCCAGTCGGTGAGGATCGCGATCGCCGAGTCCCGGACGCTCAACGGCTTCCCCGCTTTGTCCTGCGATCGCGAAGCGCTACCCACGCCGACCGGCATTGCGCCACGACGTCCGGTGACCAGCCCAGTCTTTCGATCAGGACACGACGATCCACGACATCGAGCGCCTTCTCGACCTCGTTGGCCTTCAGCAAAAGATCGACGTCCTGGGTAAGTTCTGTGTCCGCACATTCCGGGCAGGGGATGGGTAGCTGCTCGGCTTCGCGGGGTTCGAGTTCCAAGATGCCTCCACCGTAACTGCGGCCCATGATCTCGGTGAAGGCGAAGGTTGCGCTGTTGTGGAACACCGTGGCGAGCGCGGTGGGGTCCGTACCGGCGGTAAGCCGGACCCGATGCACGGTGTCGGTGCTCGTCGCCCGGGCGGCGTTGACAGTCAGCCGCGGCGCCAGGTGAATCTGGCGCAGCATGAAAAGGTCGGGAATCCACAGCGACGTTGTGCTCCACCACGGCTTACGCAGGGAGCACTTGTAACCTCTGTGCACGCCTGCGGCTTCGCCCGCCTCGATGTGCGCGAGCAGAGCGCGGTCGGTTGCCTGCCGGGGAGCGTCGAGCAGCCAGGTCCGGTGCTTGGCGGCGATATCGCTTGCCCGGCAATCGGTGTCGTACACCAGGCCACTGAGTTGGGTGCTGCGCGAGACGAGCGGGACGCAGTGCGCGGTCAGTCCGAGTTCTTCGGCCTCGGTATCGGTGAACGTGAAGAAGCTGTTGCGGCCCGTCACGATGCCGACATCTACGTCCGCGATAGAGCCGAGTCGGGTCAGAGTGCCCGAGCCTTTGAGCGTTCGCAGCAGCCGGATCGCGGCGGGATCCAGGAAGTACTTCGTCCATTTCTCCTTTTCGTGTAAGAGCGCCGGCGCCGAACGAAAGTGCTCGACATCCAGATCCGCGTGCGCGAGTTCGTCGGCGTCGCTGAGCGCAACCGTGCGGATGCGTGGCGGGCCGGCACCGACGACACCGCAGAACAACACGACTTCCTGCAGGATGCCGTCGAACACCAACCGCTGGAACGTCACCAGGGTGATCTCGGAGAATCGGCTCAGCAGAAAGTCGCGCAGCTGCGCGGCATAGGTGACTTGGAGCAATTCGGCGGGCAGCACCAGGCCTACCCGTCCGCCGTCGCGAACCAAAACCGTGCTCGCGACCACGAAGGGGACCCAGGCATTGGTCAATCTGGTGGGGCGCAGGCCCGTATGCCGCATCAGCTCCAGGGCGGGCGCTCGCTGGTCGGATGCCCAGTTCCCGAAGCGGATGTAAGGCGGGTTGCCGGCGACTCCGTCCCAACTGCCGGTATCGGTCTTGGCCAGCCAGGTGAACAGGTTCTCGGCGTCGACGGGAGCGAATTCTCGCGACTTGGCGGCCTCGTGCGCGACAAGTTCCACACCGTGTGCTCGGCTACTGAGGGCGGCCAGCTCGCGGAGGATTGCGCCGTCACCGCAGGACGGTTCCAGAATCTTTTGCCCCGCCAGGCAGACCCAGCGGGCAAGGAAAGCCGCGACCGCAGGCGGCGTGTAGTAGCCGCCGCGAGCCTTGTCAGCCGTCGCGGCGGCCTTGCCGGCGAAGGTTTTCATGGGGTCCAGTATCGCCGCAGGTGATGGGTCACTTGCGGATCAGCAAGTCCGCGATTCGCGCGGGGTCGCGCAAGCCGGCCGGCTCCTCGGCGTAGCCGATCGCGATGGCGCCCAACGGCCCCCAGTCGGCCGGCAGCTCCAGTTCTTCGCGGACCAGATCGGCGGCGAAGATCGTCGAGCCGATCCAGCAGCTGCCCAGTCCCCGCACCGCCAGTGCGACCAGCAGGGCCTGCACGGCCGCTCCGACGGCGACGGTGAACATGGTGTGTTCGGCATCGGTACGCGCGGCATCTGGGTAAGTGTGTGCCCCGTCGGGGGCGAGCACCGGGATGACGACCTCAGGCGCATCGTAAAGGATCTGCCCGCGCGCCACTCGGCGTTCGACGGAGTCGGCGGGCCTGCCGTCGTCGGCGAGGTCGGATCGCCACTGCTCTTTCATGCGGTCCAGCAGCCGGATCCGGGTGGCCCGGGTCTGCAGCCAGACGAATCGCACCGGCCGGGTGTGGTGCGGGGCCGGAGCGGTGAGGGCCTCGGCAACCGCGGCCTCGACCAGCTCCGGCGACACCGGCTCGTCACTGAACCGGCGTACCGACTTGCGCAACAGCTGCGCCTGCCGACGACCCAACTCGATGGATTCGGCGGTACCGAGCCAAAACAGATCTTCGGGGCCGGGTCGCAACAGTTGCCGGGCGGTCGACCCGTCGTCGGTCACGGTAAGCCCGCGCACGATGGCAACCGGCATCGCGGTGAGTTTGCCCTTGACCAGATCGGCGGCCGCCGCGACCTCGTCGGCCACCGCGATCTCGGTGACCACCAACTCGTTGCCGTAGTGGTCGACGGCACCCGAATAGCCATGCAGGACAGTCAAGCCCGCCGCACCGACCGCCGCGTCGATCTGGCCGTTGCGCCAGGCCCGGCCCATCGTGTCGGTGATCACCACCGCGACGTCGACGCCGAGCCGCTCGCGCAGCCCGGCGCGCAGCGTAGCGGCGCTGCCATCGGGGTCGACCGGCAGCAGCGCGAGTTCAGTGCGGCCGACATTGGATCCGTCCACGCCGGCGGCGGCCTGCACCAGCCCGATCCGGTTCTCGGTGATCAAGGTCCGGCCTTTGCGCGCCAGCACCCGCACCGCCTCATCGTCGACCAATTTGCGCCGCAGCTGATCCCGCTCCTCGGGATCCTCCGGCGCCGCCACCAGCCGGCCCTCGCATTTGGACACCACTTTGCTGGTGACCACCACGACGTCGCTGTCGCGTAGCCATGGCGCGGCGGCGGCGACAGCAGCACTCAGATCGTCGCCGGGCCGGAATTCGGGAAGCCCGGTGACGGGCAGGATCTCGATCGTCGAGGCTGCACCGTGCTCGATCACGCTGTCACGCCCGCAAGCTCCAGCCCGGCGCTGACCATTTCGGCGGTTGCCTTCGGGTCGCTCATCAGCAACGGTATCGAGCGCACCGCGACTCCGTCGATGTCGGCGTGGTCACCGTCGTGCACCAGCCAGCAGTCCAATATTCCGGTGGCGCTGCGCGCGCCGTAGTGCCGGCCCACCGCCTCCGCGGTGGATTCCACACCGATTACGGTAAGGCATTCATCGGCCATGCCGCGCAACGGCTTTCCACCGATGATCGGCGAATAGCCGACGATCGGGGCGGTGGCCGCCCGCAACGCGCCGCGAATCGCCGGAACTGCCAGGATGGCCCCGATGCTGACCACCGGGTTGGACGGTGCCAGCAAGATGATGTCGGCGTCGGCGATGGCCGCCACCGCTTCAGTTGCGGCGCTGGCATTTTCAGCGCCGACAAACGCGAAGCTGTGCGTGGGCACCTGAGCGCGGTAGCGCACCCACCATTCCTGGAAGTGAATCGCCCGGCGGCTGTCGTCGACCGGATCGGTGATCACCACGTGCGTCTCGCAACGGTCGTCGGTTGCAGGCAGCAACCGTGCGCCGGGTTGCCAGCGGTCGCAGAGCGCCGTCGTGATCTGCGACAGCGGGTAGCCGGCCTGCAGCATCTGAGTGCGTACCAGGTGGGTGCCCAGGTCGCGGTCGCCGAGCTGGAACCAGTCCGGCTGCACGCCATAGCGCGCCAATTCCTCCCTGGCGTGCCAGGTTTCGTCGCGGTGACCCCAGCCGCGCTGCGGGTCCACCCCGCCGCCCAGGGTGTACATGCACGTGTCCAAATCCGGGCAGACACGCAGCCCATGGATCCACGCGTCGTCGCCGACGTTCACGACGGCGGTTAGCTGGTGGTCGGTGGCCAGGCTGTCTTCGCGCTGTTGCGCCGAGAACTGACCCAGACCGAGCAGCTGCTGGACCCCTAGCAGGAAGCGCGCGCCGCCGACCCCACCGACCAGAACGGTGACCTTCACAGCACGACAGTACCGGCCGGCGCTGGTGTCCTAAGCGGCTGCCAGCGGGCCCAAATCTGACAACCGCGAAGAGGACCTCAAATAGGACTTGTGGGTACTTGCACTCGACACGCCGGGGACGCACTACAACAGAAACGCCGAAATTTGGTCACGAGATGGTATGGAAATACGCTGTAGAGCTTGACCCGGCAGATTAACCCGTGTCTAATCACAGCAGTGTCATTTCCCGGTTGGCCGGCCGGTTCCGGTGTCGCAGACCGAGATTCGATCACATGTTCGAATGTCTGTACATCAGAACAGTGGGAATCGCATTTACGCTACTCAAACAAGGTGAGGAGGCGGGAAAAGCATGTCGTATGAGCACCTTCGGGGCGTTTTGGCAAGCACACCGCACACCACAATTGGCTCGGCGCTCGGGGCAATTGCCCGGCCGCACCTGACTGTTGTTCCTGATGCGCCAGTCGCATTCGAGCCGCCAGTCGCATTCGACCCCGAGCCCGAGGTCCCCAGTGACCAATGGCAGGACCGCGCGCTGTGCGCGCAAACGGATCCCGAGGCCTTCTTCCCTGAGAAGGGCGGCTCCACCCGCGAAGCCAAGAAGATCTGCCTGGGTTGCGAGGTGCGGCACGAGTGCCTCGAGTACGCCTTGGAGCATGACGAGCGCTTCGGCATCTGGGGCGGACTCTCCGAGCGGGAGCGTCGCCGCCTCAAGCGCGGCATCATTTGAGTTAGGACGCGGCTCTGCTCAGTCGTCGTCGATCGTCGGGTCGATGACTGCGGGATCCACGTCCAAGTAGATGGCCACCTGGGCCACCAGTATCTCGTGCAGCAACTCGCCGAGCTCGACGGTGTCCTTCGCCCGTCGCTCGATCGGCTTGCGAAACAAGACAATCCGCGCCCGCGTGGCATTGCCGCGGACGTCGACGCCAGCCGGGATCAGGCGGGCGAGTGCGATCGGTCCGTCGGCGATCACTTCGGGTGGCCACTGCACGCTGTCGGGATCCTTGGCGGCGATGCGGGGGATCTCGTCGACTGCGACATCGAGGTCGGACACTCGCTCTTGCCAGCTGCGCTCGATGGGCTCGTAGGCTTCCAGCACCGCCATGTCGAACCGTTCGGCCCGACTGCGCCATCCCGGCACCGTCGGCGGGAGCAGTGGACCGCGCATATCCCGGCCCCGCCGCGTTGCCCGGTGGGAAGCCAATCGGCGCGCAGCGGACCCGCTCTGAGAGCGACCGTTCCGCGGGTAGCTGCGCGAATCGTCCACCGGCCGATGGTAACGGTTGCACATCGCGGCCCCAACGGATGCGCGTGTCCGGCGCTTCGGCGACGATTCCGCACGATAGCCTTTCGGTCGTGAACGTTCCCCGTCGCTGCTGCCGGCCCGGGTGTCCGCATTATGCGGTCGCGACGTTGACGTTCGTGTACTCGGACTCGACGGCAGTGGTAGGTCCACTGGCCACCGCGCGCGAGCCGCACTCGTGGGATCTGTGCGTCGGCCATGCCGGCGGCATCACCGCGCCCCGCGGATGGGAACTCGTGCGCCANGCCGGACCCNTCCTTTCTGAGCCCACCNANCCNGACGAGGATGACCTGGTCGCCCTCGCGGACGCGGTACGCGAAGNTGGNCCAGGCGATCCNAACCTGCCCCACAGAGGCGGAACCGGCGCTGTCCTGAACGGCTTCTCTGACGCGCACCTGCACCACACCGGAGCTCACGCAACTGCGCCGAGCAGTGGTTTGCTCGCGCCGCCCGAGCATCGTTCCGGACGCCGGCGCGGACATTTGCGGGTGTTGCCCGATCCCTCCGACTAACTCCGACTAACTCCGACTAACCCCGACTAAC
>JGI12635J15846_10002789_pt1 | contig 15258 bp, 12 predicted proteins | sample BlaSpr_A8_OM2_M2_FD_15846 | JGI IMG/M metagenome (IMG submission 15846) | reverse complement strand
TGGGATTCGAACCCACGACCTCCTCATTGCGAACGGGGAATCACTAAAGCTAACCGAACTTTCCCACTTGGGCACATCTGATCCAGTTAAGTGCTTTGGAATCAGTAGTGGTTAGGGAAAGGTCTTCACCACAAAATAGCCTCCTACGGGACGGTTTGTACCTCGATTTCGTAGCTCTGTTTTTGCGCGACCAGGCGCGGTGGCGGCTGGCTCGGCAACTGCAATTTCAGCTTCTCAATCAGCAGCTTGGTGTCGAGAGCAGGCTGTGTGTAGCGCGGCAGAATCAACCATCGTTGATCGACCGTAGGAATCCACACATCGATCATTTTGATTTCGGCTAACTTTTCTAACACCGCCGTCGGTGTCAACCCCGGGGCGTGCAGCAACAGGCGATGCTTCAGCGTCACTTGCAAGCAGTAAGCGAGAAAGGCGATCAGAATGTGCGCGTCGGCGCGATGCTCCAGTTGATGGCGGATCGGACGTATGCACAGTTCGCTTTTGAGCGATTTAAATACCGCTTCGATCTGGGTCAACTGCACGTAGCGCGTCCAAAGGACGCTGGGATCTCCGGCGGTAAGGTTGGAGCGCAGCAAGTAGTGCCCGTCGCGCCATTCCGCCTCCTGGAGCTTTTTCTTATCCACACGAAACTGGAAGGTCTCCCGCGTCACCTGCTGATCTTTCTCTGGCACTTGCAGGTCCACGAAGTGGAATGCGCGGCCCGCGGTTGCTTTGGCCGCGCCCACACGCATCAACAACTGGTCGCGGGAAGGAAGGTTTCGGCGCATGCCACGAAGTTTTTTGAGCAAGCGGGCCAGACGCTTGCGGCGCATGGCGGTCTCTTTGGCTCTTCTTCCTTCACTCTTGGCCAACACATAGAGTTCGCCGTCCTGCTCAAACAGTTTTACGTCTACGGACTCCCTGACCTTCTGCCAGGGCAGATCCAGCCACTTCTTTTCATACTCCTGGATCTTGCCTTTCGCTGTTCCTACCAGATAGAAAATCTCGCGTGCCGGATTCCGCATCTCCTGCAAGATCTCTTCGGTCGGAATGCCGCGGTCCATCACCCACATGCGTTTTGCTTTCCCGTAGGTCTTCTCAATCTGGTCGAGAAAATCGCGGAGTGTGGTGCGACCGCTGGTATTGCCGTCCATCACTTCGTAGGCCAACGGGAATCCATCGGTGGTGATCACCAGCGCAATCACCACCTGCAAACAGTCCGTCCGTTTATCTGAACTGTGACCGTACTTGGCTTTGGGATTCTCTTCCATTGCGCCTTCAAAGTACGTGCTGGTCAGGTCGTAGAGCAGTACTTCGAATTCCGCCTTAAACAGATCGGCCCACTTCTGTCGCAGCCACAGAAAGAGATCTTGCTTGTGCTCCAGCACGCGATCCAGGCAGCGATACAAGCGGTTTTTCTCCGCCACGGAGAAATCTGTTCCGAGCAGCGCATCCATGGCGGTGCTCAGGTACCACTGGTGATGTACACGAAACTCGCTGCCTGGATCCAGCAACTGGCTCACCACCAATAGCTGCAATACTTTTTCCCAAGGAACTTCTTCCCGTGTTCCGGCAAGACGAGAGTCCCAAAACTCATCGAGGCCCAGTTGCCGCCACAACTCGCACCCCAACCAGCAACTGCCAAACAGGCGAGGACACCGTAGTTCGAGACCGCTCAGTTTCACTTGCAGACTATCGATGGCATCGGCGGGAATCTCGCGATCGTCGGGAAACAAACTTAAGTTCGCATACTCTTGCTGCTGTTCATCAAACACGGACAACGTCTTGCGCCATGCTACTTGTTGCTGATCGTTGATTTCGCCGAGATAGAGAACGGTTCGCTGCACCGTTTTGTCGGAAGCGAGGCGATGGTTTTCTACAATGCTGAAGTAGCGGTGATCTTTACCGTCTTTTTTGCGATGGATGCTACGCAGAAACATGCTGACGGCAGCTTGCCAGAAGTCCGGGGGCAAAAGGAAGACACTTGGTCTTCACTCTACCGTTTTTTCAGAGCTCGGCGATGGAAACACACAAGTTAACTACGAAAATTATGGCAAAAATGCCAAAAATCGCCTGCCACTGGTCAAGTTGGGCTAACACTTTGGTCTTGCCTTTATTCCTAGATTCCAAAAAGTGATGGTAGTGAGCCATAGCCTCTTCATTTTGAATTAGTCTGAAGTAAAAAAGAGGGAAAAGAGCACGTTGGCAACGAACACGGCCAGGAGATTCATCTGACTAGCCGATCAAACCTGTTGCCGATCTGGAGATGAGCATGAAGAGAGTTGACCGTAACCCATGGGACCCAAGTGTAATAGTACATCCCAGTCCAGAAAAGAAAAGCAATGGGGTGGGCCGTGCCGTTGCTGAAATTTCAGCGACCGATATGAGTCTCATTCTTTCAGGCTTACAGACAATGCGGGACGGCGACTTCTCGGTACGCCTTCCTGGAAGCTGGATTGGTCTGCCTGGGAAACTCGCTGATACCTTTAATGAGATTGTCAGTTTTAACCAGCAGATCGCACGCGAGCTAAAGCGCGTCGGCCAAGTTGTCGGGAAAGAGGGGAAGACGCGGGAGCGAACCCAATTCCATCAGCCGAAGGGCGCCTGGGGAGAGATGGAGGTTTCCATCAATACGCTCGTAGATGACCTGCTACAGCCCACCACCGACGTCACGCGCGCGATCGCCGCCGTTGCGCAAGGCAATCTTACGCAAACGGTTCGACTGGATGTCGACGGGCGGCCTCTCGAAGGAGAGTTTCTGCGTTCCGCGACAATCGTCAACACCATGATCCAGCAGCTCGGCGTTTTTACCGCTGAGGTAACTCGCGTCGCTCGAGAGGTTGGCACGGACGGAAAACTCGGGGGCCAGGCTCAGGTGCCCGGCGTGGCAGGTACGTGGAAGGACCTAACAGACTCCGTAAATTCGATGGCCAGCAACTTAACCGGCCAAGTTCGCAACATCGCCGAAGTGGCTACCGCCGTTGCCAGCGGCGATCTCTCGCGCAAGATCACCGTGGACGTACGCGGAGAAATCTTACAGCTCAAGGAAGCTATTAATACGATGGTGGACCAACTGCGGTCCTTCGCATCCGAGGTGACGCGTGTCGCTCGCGAGGTCGGCACCGACGGCAAACTTGGAGGCCAGGCGGTTGTGCCCGGTGTGGCGGGAACCTGGAAGGACCTCACCGACTCGGTCAACGCAATGGCTGGCAATCTCACAGCGCAAGTCCGCAACATTGCCGAAGTGACGACTGCTGTGGCGCGGGGTGATTTATCGCGCAAGATCACCGTGGACGTGAAGGGCGAAATCCTCGAATTGAAGGACACCATCAACACGATGGTCGATCAGCTGAACGCCTTTGCGGGCGAAGTGACGCGCGTNGCTCGCGAAGTCGGCACCGAAGGCAAGCTGGGAGGCCAAGCGCAGGTGCCGGGCGTAGGTGGCACGTGGAAAGACCTCACCGACAACGTGAACTTCATGGCCAGCAACTTGACCGGACAAGTGCGCAACATTGCCGAGGTGGCTACCGCGATCGCCAGTGGCGATCTTTCCCGCAAGATCACCGTGGACGTACGCGGAGAGATCTTGCAGTTAAAAGAAACGCTGAACACCATGGTGGACCAGCTCAATCGATTCGCGGGCGAAGTGACGCGCGTGGCGCGCGAGGTGGGCAGTGAAGGCCGGTTAGGGGGACAAGCCAATGTGCCCGGCGTGGCTGGCACGTGGAAGGACTTGACTGACTCGGTGAACTCGATGGCGGGAAACCTGACCGGGCAGGTACGCAACATCGCGGAAGTAACGACGGCGGTGGCGAGAGGCGATTTGTCGCGCAAGATTACCGTGGACGTGAAGGGGGAGATTCTCGAATTGAAAGACACCATCAACACGATGGTGGACCAACTGAACGCCTTCGCCGCCGAAGTGACGCGCGTGGCTCGTGAAGTCGGCACCGAAGGCAAGTTGGGAGGCCAAGCACAAGTGCCGGGAGCTGGCACGTGGAAAGATCTCACCGACAACGTGAACTTCATGGCCAGCAACTTGACCGGGCAGGTGCGCAACATCGCTGAGGTGGCTACGGCGGTGGCGAGAGGCGATTTGTCGCGCAAGATCACCGTGGACGTGAAGGGCGAAATTCTCGAGTTGAAAGACACCCTCAACACGATGGTGGATCAATTACGAGCTTTTGCATCTGAGGTGACTCGTGTTGCTCGTGAAGTCGGCACCGACGGCAAACTTGGCGGCCAGGCGCAAGTGCCCGGTGTTGCGGGCACCTGGAAAGACCTCACGGACTCCGTCAATTCCATGGCCAGCAACTTGACTGGACAGGTGCGTAACATCGCCGAAGTTGCGACGGCAATCGCGAGCGGCGACCTTTCAAAGAAAATTACCGTCAACGTGAGCGGCGAGATCCTGCTGCTCAAGGAGACGATTAACACCATGGTGGATCAACTGAACGCTTTCGCCGGCGAGGTGACGCGCGTAGCGCGCGAGGTGGGCAGTGAAGGCCGGTTAGGGGGACAAGCCAATGTGCCAGGCGTTGCTGGCACGTGGAAGGACCTGACTGACTCGGTCAACTCGATGGCTGGAAACTTGACTGGGCAGGTACGCAACATCGCGGAAGTGACGACGGCCGTGGCGAGAGGCGATTTGTCGCGCAAGATCACCGTGGACGTGAAGGGCGAGATTCTCGAATTGAAAGACACCATCAACACGATGGTGGACCAGTTGAACGCCTTCGCGGGCGAAGTTACGCGCGTGGCTCGTGAAGTTGGCACCGAAGGCAAGTTGGGGGGCCAAGCCAAGGTATCGGGCGTCGCGGGAACCTGGAAAGATCTCACCGACAACGTTAACGTTATGGCAGCTAATCTTACCGAGCAGGTGCGAGGAATCGTTAAGGTTGTGACGGCGGTGGCGAATGGTGAGCTGACCAAGAAACTCACGGTTAACGCCAAGGGTGAGGTTGCTGCCTTGGCCGAAACCATCAACAACATGACCGATACGCTTGCCACCTTCGCCGATCAGGTGACAACAGTCGCCCGCGAAGTGGGCGTAGAGGGCCGCCTCGGTGGGCAAGCCAACGTGCCCGGAGCCGCTGGAACTTGGAAAGATCTTACGGGGAACGTAAATTTGCTCGCCGACAACCTGACGAACCAGGTCAGGGCAATCGCTGAGGTAACGACTGCCGTGACGAAAGGAGACCTCACCCGTTCCATTCAGGTCGAAGCCAGCGGGGAAGTCGCCGAACTCAAAGACTATATCAACACGATGATTGACAATTTGCGGCTCACTACGGATCGCAACATGGAGCAGGATTGGCTGAAGACCAATCTTGCGCGGTTCACTGGCATGTTGCAGGGTCAGCGCGATCTGAGCACCGTTGGGCGCATGCTGCTGTCCGAGCTCGCGCCTCTCGTCAATGCCCAGCAAGGGGTGATTTATCAGATGGAGGCTGACGAATCGGCAGAAATGGTATTGCTGTCTGCGTATGCAGACGATGCGCCGGACGGACATCCGCATCAGCTTCGAGTGGGCGTGGGCCTCATAGGACAGTGCGCAGCGGAGAAGCGGCGTATGCTAATCTCCGAAGTGCCGCCGCACGCTGTACCCATCCGCTCCGGCTTGTTCAAGGCCGTGCCTCTGAACGTGATTGTGCTTCCTGTCCTCTTCGAGGATCGCGTCAAAGCGGTCATCGAGCTGGCCTCGCTGAGCACGTTTACGGCGTCTCATCTTGCGTTTCTCGAACAGTTGACCTCCAGCATCGGCATTGTGCTCAACAGCATTGAGGCGACGATGCAGACGGAGGGATTGCTAAAGCAGTCTCAGCAATTGGCTACCGAGCTTCAAACGCAGCAGAAAGAGTTGCAGCAAACCAACGAGCAGCTAGCTCAAAAGGCCCAGCAACTTGCCGAGCAAAACGTGGAGGTAGAGCGTAAGAATCAGGAGATTGACCAAGCGCGCCGCGCGGTGGAAGAAAAAGCAAAGGAATTGGCTCTGACCTCGAAATACAAGTCAGAATTCCTTGCCAACATGTCCCATGAGCTGCGCACCCCGCTCAACAGTATTCTAGTGTTAGGCCAGCAGCTTACGGATAACCCCGATGGCAACTTGACGGCCAAGCAGGTTGAATTCGCCCGCACAATTCACGGAGCCGGCACGGATCTGCTGAATCTGATCACTGACATTCTGGACTTGTCAAAGATTGAATCTGGTACGGTTTCGGTGCAGGCCGAAGAAGTTTTCATTGCAAGTCTGCTGGACATGATTGCCCGTCCATTCCGCCATGAAGCGGAGAACCGCCGGTTTACATTTGAGGTAGCGACGGATCCGCGGCTTAGTCGCAGCCTCGTCACGGATGCAAAACGATTGCAGCAGGTACTTAAGAATTTGCTTTCTAACGCTTTTAAATTCACGGAGCAGGGTAGTGTCCGGCTGTCCGTGTCCGTCGCGGAGCGCGGCTGGAGCGAAGACCATGGCATTCTTCGTGCAGCGCCATCGGTGATCGCGTTCCAAGTCGAGGATACCGGCATCGGCATTCCATCGGACAAGCAGCGCATTATCTTCGAGGCTTTCCAGCAGGCTGACGCGGGGACTAGCCGTAAGTACGGCGGCACGGGACTCGGACTGGCCATCAGCCGCGAGCTGGCCAATTTGCTCGGCGGTGAGATCCAACTCCATAGCGAGGTGGGAAAGGGCAGCACGTTCACACTCTATTTGCCGCAACTTTATGTGGGTCCGTCGGGTGTCAGCCTGTTGGAAATGAGGACCGCATCGGCTGCGGCGCCACTTCAATTGGCCACAACAGCCCCATCCGTACATCGCATCGAGCACATCGCCGACGACCGTGAAGACCTGGGCGAGGGCGACGCTATTTTGCTGATTGTTGAGGACGATCCGCACTATGCCTCTCTGCTCCGCGATTTGGCGCGCGACAAAGGATTCAAAGTCCTGATTGCTACCCGGGGTTCCGAGGCTCTTACTCTGGCGCGGGAGTTTCACCCAACGGCCGTTTCGCTGGACGTTTTTCTACCAGACATGCTGGGCTGGACCGTGCTCAATCATTTGAAACAGGATCCAGCTTTGCGCCACATCCCAGTCCAAATCCTGACACTGGATGAAGACCGGCAACATGGATTATCGCGTGGAGCATTTTCATTTGTTAAAAAACCGACTACGCCCGATGAACTCAATGCAGCATTCTCCCGTATCAAAAACTACGCAGCGCCGCACCTCAAGCATTTGTTGGTTGTAGAAGACAATCCTGGCGAACAGCTGAGTATCCGGGAGCTGCTGGGGCATAACGATATTCAAGTTTCTATCGTGGCCACGGGTGAAGAGGCGCTTGCAGCCATCGCCGAGCANCCCTTCGACTGCATGGTACTTGACCTGCGCCTACCCGATATGTCCGGCTTTGACGTTTTGGAGCGCCTCCGCGACACACCATTGCANAGCGATTTGCCGGTGGTAGTGTTCACTGGAAAGGATTTGTCATTAGAAGAGGATGCCCGTTTGCACACTTTGGCTCGCAGCGTCGTGGTCAAAGGCGTCGAATCGCCGGAACGGCTGTTGGATGAGACGGCGCTGTTCTTGCATCGCGTCTTCGCCGACCTTCCTCCACAGAAACAGGAAATGCTGGAGCGCCTGCACCGATCGGATGACGCACTGGTAGGAAAAAAGGTCCTGGTTGTGGATGATGACGTCCGTAACATTTTCGCTCTGAGCAGCGTTCTGGAGCGTCGTGGAATGACAGTGTTGACTGCGGGGACGGGTCGAGAAGCAATTGCGACTCTCAGTTCAACTCCCGATATGGCAATCGTACTCATGGATATCATGATGCCGGAGATGGATGGATATGAAACCATGCAAGTCATAAGACAAAATCCGGCATTCAGGCGTCTGCCGATCATTGCCCTAACCGCGAAAGCAATGAAAGGGGATCGCGAAAAATGCCTTGAAGCTGGGGCGTCCGAATACCTTGCAAAGCCAGTGAATACGGAACAACTGCTATCGGGACTACGGATGTGGCTCCATAGATAGAGGCGCTTCCTGCGATGGAATACGGTAATTTCAGATTCACGAACCGAGCGTAAGAGCAATGTGCCTGAGGACAAGACTATGAGCGTGCAAGAAAAAGTGAACATCCTCATGGTGGACGACCAAGTTGGCAAGCTGCTCAGCTATGAAGCCATTCTTGCCGACCTGGGCGAGAACTTGATCAAAGCCCACTCGGGGAGGGAGGCGCTAGACCTTCTCCTGAAGACCGATGTTGCCGTGGTTCTTCTAGATGTGAGCATGCCAGAACTCGACGGTTTTGAACTCGCGGAAATAATCCGCCAGCATCCGCGCTTTCAGAAGACCCCGATCATCTTCATCTCCGCGGTACTGCAGACAGACATGGACCGCCTTAAGGGATACGAACGCGGCGCCGTGGACTATATTTCCATCCCGGTCGTTCCGGAATTGTTGCGGGCAAAGGTTAGCGTATTTGTGGATCTGCATCGCAAGACGAGTCAACTGGAAGCGCTGAATAACGAACTGCGGCGCCTTTCCAGCAGTCTCATCGCAGCGCAAGATCAGGAGCGACGCCGGATCGCCCGGGACCTGCATGATGGTCTAGGGCAAGAGCTTAGCAGTGCGAAGATGATGGTGGACTGCATTCGAATGCCGGATCAATCCATAGAATGGAAAGAACGGGCGGCAGAGGAGGCCAGCACGCTGATCGATCAGGCCATTCAACAAGTCCGCAGTATGTCGCATCTCTTACACCCGCCTACGCTCGATGAAGTTGGCCTGCAGTCCTCACTTCAATGGTATTTGGATGGTCTGACGAAACGGTCCGGGCTGGAAACCTCGCTGGATGTGCAACCGAAGGATTTTCCGAGGCTCGGGCCAGAACTTGAAACCACTATATTCCGCATCGTTCAAGAAGCTCTTACAAATGTCTATCGTCATGCGGAAGCGCGAAAAGCATCCATTAGTTTGACGATGAAGGAAAATCAAATAGCCGTTACGGTGCAGGACGATGGGAAGGGTATCCCAGATGCCATCGCGGATTTTGAGCCCGACAAGATTGGCATTGGCATCGCGGGGATGAGGCAGCGCGTCAAAGAATTTGGTGGAGAATTGCGACTGCGAAATGGAATCCCGGGGACATACGTCGAAGTGGTTATTCCGATCAAGCTGGGAGCAGCCCGCTCCCTGTCAGGGTATTATACTGCCTCAAGGGGGGCCAGCCGCTGATCTTAGGCGTTTGCTGCTTGGGGCCCTCGGCATTGAGTAACTGCGTTTTCGATACTCCTGATAAGATCCCAAACCTGAGCTTTGGAAACCACCTGACAGATCCCAGCCCGGCAAGCGGCAGCCGCGAGCCCTTCCACATCCAGGACGGTAAATAAAACGAGCGGCACGGCGTGGTTCAGAGTTGACATTCGTTTGGCAACTTCGAAACCATTTATATCGGGCAAGGATAAGTCAATGACCACCAAATCTGGCTTTAGGTCCTTGTAGCGTTCCACACCATCCAGGCCATTCTCGGCTTCTCCGCAGACGCTCCACTGACGAGAACCAATGATGGCGCGCAGAAGGCGTCGCGTAGTTTCCGAATCGTCCACAATCAATACCCGCAATTCCAATGGCCAACTCCCTTCTTTTTGTACGTCAGGAGCGCGTTCTGGGAACATACCGTGTTTACTGTATTCGGAGGGGTAGGATAATTCTGTGGGGAGATGTCCAAGAGCAAGTCAGTAGCTACATGCAATTGCTCCGCTAGGTAGGATGATTCGTGTATCGCATGGGAATCCCATTCGCGGTAGCGTTGGCAAGCAAGAGCGAAGGAGGACAAATGGCGAAATACGGTAAAGCGGCAAGCGAGAGCGTCAAGAAGGCACTGCATCGAGAGAAGCGTGGCGCGCTGCGCTCAGGAAAAAATGGAAGAGGCGGGGTTGTGAGAAGCCGGAAGCAGGCGATTGCGATTGGTCTATCCGAAGCCCGCAAAAGGGGCGCCAAGGTTCCCCGGAAGAAACCAGACTGAGATGAACGCATTCTCATCTTGAGAGTAAGCTGTAAAATCCCTTTCGAATCACGCGATCACCCCGAGTATCTGCGCTTGCCTCTGCTGCATCCACGTCTAAGCCGTTCAGGCATGCCTTGCTCCTGTGAAGAGGGTTGATGGGTTCCGTTCCGTTATTACTAGGATGGCCCTTCAAGGACTGACGTTTTGGTCTGTGCGCGAACAATAGGCGGGAGGGAGACGGACGCGTCGACGAGCCAACGACAGCCCGCGGCTATATACCATAAACACTGTATGTAATGCCGTGGCGGCTGATGCTAACCTCGCTTGTCAAGTGCGCACGAGAACAGCAAATCGATTGGCGTTGAGAGAGCAACCAACGTCATGACGATGCAGGCAGGACAGTTGGAGAGCCGAGCTCCTCAACTTGCAGAAGAACTCAGAGGATCCCCAAATGCGAGTACTTATAGCCGACGACCATGAAGTAGTACGGAGAGGTGTGCGAGCTCTGCTCCTAACCCAGCACCATCTGGACGTCTGTGGCGAGGCAGTTGACGGTCGAGATGCGGTAGAGAAAGCAAAACTATTGCTACCTGATCTCATTCTCATGGACATCAGCATGCCAAATCTGAATGGTTTGGAGGCCACACGGGAAATCCGAAGCATTCTTCCACAAACCGAANTAATCATCCTAAGCCAACACGAAACGGCCCAGATGGCCCAGGAGGCCTTCCGTGCAGGTGCTCTAGGATATGTGGTNAAATCGTCGGTCTCGAGAAACCTCNTCGCGGCGTTGGAGAGAGTCGGCCGGCACGAGACCTTCTTTGATCCCGGTATANCTGGATCTGCGGACCGCCAAATCGATGCCCAGAAGTTTCTCCAAGGCAGCACAGCGCTCGAACGTGCGCGATTTCAACTCNCTGCAATTGTTGATTCATCCCTTGATGCGATCATCTCCAAAGATCTTAATGGGACTATAACCAGTTGGAATGCCAGCGCCGAACGTCTCTTCGGTTTCACCGCGGAAGAGGTAATCGGACGGCCAATTACCATCATTATTCCATCCGAGCTGCTCGAGGAGGAGACGCAAATTCTGAGACGACTCAAGAGTGGTGAGCGCATCGATCACTATGAAACCATCCGAATAACGAAGGCTGGAAAGAGAAGGAATGTGTCCTTGTCCATTTCGCCGGTTAAGGATTCCGCCGGCAGGATTGTGGGCGCATCCAAAATCGCACGTGACATTACGGAACGGAAGCGCCTGGAGTAAACAGCGGGTGGAACAAAGAGCGATTGGGTGGCCAATAGAACTCGAAGTTCAACCCCGCACGCAGGAGCTTAAGCGAGCAAAAATCCTTTGCCCCGTCGAGGCTTCTTCCGGGCGCATAAGGGACTTCTGAAATCAGTTTCTCGACTATGGAATAGGTCTGCGGCCCTGAATGACTCGGATCAAAACGACGACAATGGCCACGACCAAAAGAATATGAATGAACCCTCCCAAAGTGTAGGAAGTGACGAGGCCCAAGAGCCACAAAATCAATAGGATAACGGCTAGCGTCCAAAGTAAGTCCATATTCTCCTCCTCATTTCCATAGGTCGCTGCCATCGCTCTGGTCTTGGCGGACCTGAGCCGGGAACCCAGAAGATGGCAAGAGGTTAAAGGGACCAGGACAGTTGGGCCATCAGATGATTGCTGTAGAGCGCCCGGCAGTTCGATGTAGCTTGAGAGCCAGGCGCCAGGTTCACATGCGATGGATAATGCGTTGCCTGAAGTGGAATCCGCACTAATCGGAGGATGCTCCTCACTGCGGCTTCATTTGATTGTTTTCGCCTCCCGTGACAGAAGGCGTCAGCGCTGTGTTTTCCAGCCTCTGCAGCTCACTTTCCAGCCGGGCCCGTGCCTTCTCGGATAGTCTTGAAGAGGCGGGAACATCAGGATACGAAAAGAAGTGCAAGAGTTCGGCACGTAATTCAGGAGAGGTATTGGCGAAATTGTTTTCCGCAAGCCTATCAAGAAGTTCGGCGCAGGTGTCATCATTCAACCGGTACTCGCCACGAGCGGTCGTCTCACCAACATCAAAGTTGTCATTGGGCAGCCTAACTGCCCCTTTGCGCAGTTCCGTCAAGTAGGCCCTATAGCGATCCAGAGTTACGTTGAAGCTATCTTCAAACAGCTTCTCGGTTTGAGGCGTAGGCGGGCGAAACGTGAGGACTCTCAACGGGCCGATCTTAGGCAGGATACGATAGAGGAACGCGAGAAATACATCCCCCGTGGTGGGTTTGGTGTAGTCTTTCCCCCACTCCTTTTCGTAGCTTGCGCGCGAAATATTGTAGAGAAATTTCCGCCTCGTCACCCCTGGCAAATCCTTCCTGATTTCGTCTCGCTTCAATGTCCAAGCAATTCTTGTGGCTTTCGGAATGAGAGAACTGACGGTGTGCCTGTAGGAGTTGATTACAGTAGCCTCATGGGGGAGAACGGACTTGAGATCCAATCCATAAGTCTCCTGGAACGCCAGCTCTAAGAGAGGCACAGCGACCTCAAAACCAATAAAATCGTGGTAGCTGTCAGGAGCGTAGCGACCCTTTGCAACTTCCAGCACGTCGAACGCGAACTCGGTTTTCACATGGGCAATCGGGTCATCCTCATATGTCACCACATCCCCATATTTCTTTTTGAGCTTCGGATACAGCATAGGAACGGCAAGATTCGTGGCCAGGCGATGACCGCTGTTGTCCGCCGCGTAGTGTGCCATAGCTCCCAGGGCGAAGGCATACTCATCTAGATCCTGAGAATCGCGCAGCAGAGCTTCGACAAAATCGCCGCTCCGAATGTAGTGGGTGAGATCGCTAAAGAACTTATTGCCATGTGGGTAGTACCCCATATCCTGAATAATGGCGCCCCCGTAGACGAAAGCATGGGCCTTGCGCAGATCATCTGCGTTGGCATTCGGAAATCTTTCGAGGAGGAGCGGGCGTATGTGTGTTTCCCAGGCCGTATCCACAATGGCTTCATGAGTCAAGACTGCATATGCTTCGGATGGATTGGGCCATCCGAGCAAGAAAACTAGGATGCAGATCTCGATGACGCGCAATCGATTCATGAATCCACGCTAGTTAAAGGCACAGTGAATAAGTCACATATAAGATGTGAGAGTTCTTGGGCGGAGAGAGCCGGGCACCATTCCCAGGAAGTCCGGCCCCCTCGTCTTGCGGTCTTTGCTTACGTCTGGCAGCTCTCGCTGACCTAATGATCTGACCTTCCCCCATTAAGACTGGCCGGCGCCACGCTTCTTTTCGCTGGGAGTTGAAGTCCCTTCCCGATTGGCTTGCCGTTCTTCTGGTGTTGATTCTTCGTTACGGAAGGCTCGGGCGAACTCATCCACCTGCTTCTCGGCTTCCTGCTTCACGATTCCGTAGCGCTCCTGAATCTTTCCGATCAGTTGATCCCGCCGTCCGCGAATGACCTCGAGATCATCGTCTGTCAGCTTTCCCCACTTTTCCTTGACTTTGCCAGAATACTGTTTCCATTTTCCTTCTAACTGATCCCAGTTCATCGGATTCTCCTGTTGTTTTTTGTTTTCTGACGCTTATCCATTCCAGAGCGCACCAGCTGGGAGGGCGCCAAACGTCGTAAGCCAAGGGGAACACAGAGGGACGAGAGCGTATATACAGGGAAGCATGGAGAAGCAAGTGGAAAGTCGTGTAGTCGCGTGAGTTTCGCGAAGCCTACAGCATGCATTCGAAAACTATANAGCTTTCACTGTATGGAGATGGCTGCTCGTCCAGTTTACAACTGTGGGGAATCGTGGCGGGTTCCCGTAACTAGGTAAGAACGAACCAAAAGCCCGATTCAGGGCCTGGNACATTCCGAATAGAAACCGTAAGGAGGTTGTGATGCTACGTTGGGCGTTGGGATTCTTTATCGTGGCACTTGTGGCAGCAGTGCTGGGCTTCTCAGGAATTGCTGTGGCCGCAGCGGGAGTCGCGAAGATTCTATTCTTCATCTTCTTGGTTCTTTTTCTTGTGTCACTGGTCAGCCACCTCCTGCGCCGAACTTGAGACGCCAAGACGATGTAAGTCGCAACTAGGGAGGCACCATGGGCGGAAAAACAATTCTGGGAATCGCACTAGTCATTATTGGCATCGTCGCACTTGCGTACCAGGGTGTGACGTACACGACTCAGAAAAAAGTCGTCGACATCGGTCCGATCCAGGCGACGAAAGAAGAACATCACACCATTCCTCTTCCTCCGATTCTTGGAGCGCTGGCGTTGGTCGGCGGGATCGTTGTTATCGCATCCGACCGGCGTGGCAATTAGGGCTAGGTTAGGACTAAGGTCAATAATACAAATCTTCGAAAGAAAATCATGGAGGGCATAGTTATGAAACGTTTAGCACTTTTTTTTGCGGGCGCGCTAGTACTGACGCCTTTGTCATTCGCACGGCCTGCGGATGAAAACGCAAAAGACGAAAACAATCGATTGCAGAACTCTGGCACGGTCATCCAGGAGATTCTGGACATCCCAGAAGACATTCCTCAGGACCTGCTCGACAAGGCTCGTTGCGTGGTCGTTATGCCGTCCGTTCTAAAGGCCGCCTTCGTCGTTGGAGGGAGCTATGGCCGCGGAACCATGGTCTGCCGCACGCGTAAGGACTTCTCCGGCCCGTGGGGCGCGCCGGCGATGTACGCCCTGGAAGGCGGCAGCGTGGGATTCCAAATTGGTGGAGAAGCCACGGACTTCGTGATCCTCGTGATGAACAACCGCGGCGTGGAAAGCCTGCTGCATAGTAAAGTCAAGCTCGGTGCGGATGCTTCCATAGCCGCCGGACCAAAGGGACGGACCGCGTCGGCAGACACAGACGCATACATGCGCTCAGAAATGCTTAGCTATTCAAGGGCGCGAGGTGTTTTTGTCGGCGTCTCACTGGAAGGCACGACGCTGCGGCCCGATGAAGACGCGAATCATCGTCTCTATGGCAAGGAAGCCTCGGCTGAAACGATTATCACGGAGTCGAAGATGGAGGCACCTGCTGCGGGGAGAACTCTTGTCAGCCGTTTGCAGAAGGCCACTCCAGAGCTGAAGCCTTAGCCAACGCGAATTGGGAAGATAGGGCGAGGCGATGTTGCCTCGCTCTTTTTCTCCTCCGATGGTTCATTTGCGATCCATACGTTCATAGCCCGTATTCTACCGGAGTGCAGATCTCGGCTGCGACAAACCGAGCTAGGGTAAGCTGCGACAGAATCGTACTTCTA
>JGI12635J15846_10002784_pt1 | contig 15283 bp, 14 predicted proteins | sample BlaSpr_A8_OM2_M2_FD_15846 | JGI IMG/M metagenome (IMG submission 15846) | reverse complement strand
TCGTTGACCGCACATTACCTTCGGATGTGGGACCACGCCAGCGCGAGTCGCGTCGATTATTTCGTGGCCAATTCGCGCTTTATCGCTTCGCGAATCCGAAAGTACTATGGGCGTGAGAGCACCGTGATTCATCCTCCGGTCAATGTCTCAGCCGGCAAGATCAGCGGAAAGAAGGGCGAATACTACATAGCGATCGGACGCCTGGTCGAGTACAAGAGATTTGATTTGGCCATCGCCGCCTGCACACAACTGGGCAGGCGATTGAAAATTATTGGTGCCGGTCCGTACGAGGGAACTCTCCGACGAATGGCCGGGCCCACCGTGGAGTTCCTGGGACCGGTGAGCGATACCGAACTTCGCACGAATCTTGCTGGGTGTCGCGCATTACTCTTTCCTGGAGAGGAGGATTTCGGGATCGTGCCTATAGAGGCCCAGAGCTTCGGCAAGCCTGTGGTCGCCTATGGTTCGGGTGGCGTACTGGAAACGGTGCGAGCTATTCTCCCGAACGAGGCTGCATTGGACAATCCTACGGGGGTTTTCTTCACCGAAAGCTCCGTCTCTGGCCTGACGAATGCAATGCTGGAATTTGAATCGATGGAGCAGAGCTTCCGTCCGGAAATCATTCGCCAGCACTCTCTACAGTTCGACAGCGCGCTCTTCAAACGACGGATGTCAGACTTCGTCGCCTCCGCCCTCAGGGATTTCCGAGAAAGAAATCAAGGCGCGGTTCTCGAGGACAGAGTTTTTGACGCTTTCGCCGGAGCGTGAACGTCCGACTTAGCCCGCGCCACAGCAACGGATTTTTCAGTCCCCGGGTAGGGCTTAACGCTTACAAATTCTACATTCGTGGCGAAGTACCGCAGAGGAGTGTTCTCGGTAATAAATTGATCTATTCTTTCGAAAAGGCGAAAGTTTGGATAGGTCACTGAATTCTTGGGAAAGAGCTGGCGGTACCAAATATCTAGCAGTTCCAGTCCGACTCCGCTGAGCATCTCTCTAATCCGGCCGTCGGTATACAGACGGTCATGGTAGTTTACGCCCCGCCAGCGACTGACCTGCTGGGTCCAAGAGAGTTTGGTCGGGAGAAAGAAGCAGAAGAACAGTCCTCGTGGCTTCAGCACCCGAGTAATTTCGGCAAGAGATGCCCTTTCGTTGGCGACATGTTCCAAAACGCCAACGCTTAGTATCACATCAAAACTTGAAGAGGGATAGGGCAGGATGTACTCGTGCCGGAGCGGTTCCACCGGAATAATAAACTGCTTGATAATCGGAACCTCCTGTCCGAAGGTGGAATCACCTCCTTCGGATAAAAGGTCGCAGCTGTCAAGACATCTCGGACCTAGATCCCGTATCAATTTGCTCACGTGCCCCTTGCCGCATCCCCAATCCAAAATAGAGAGATCGTGGAAGGGGCCGCCGAAATGCTCTTCAGCCAGAACCTTCACAAAACGCGTCAGATATATGTAGAGATACTGGCTTGAAGGATTCGCGAGAAAACCGTGGGACGGTAACGAAGTCGCGATTTCACGAATTTCTTCATCTAAAGGCCAGTCTTTTGAGAATACTTCTTTCCGCAACGCTCGTACGGGATCAGTCAGTCGTGCCATGCAAGCTCCATCGATTTCGAGGCGGAATGCTAATCTCAAGGCGATGAACGTAACACGAAAGGACTGCGAAGACTCGGGAGACATCCGTCCCTTGGTTCTTTTTAATCACGGTCCTTCTCGTTGACGCACGCGCTTCATGTCCGCTTTTGGGAACTGAGTCAGGCAGGACTTACCCACTTCGCTCCCTCCCCCAGAAAGGTCAGCAGGCACCGACAACCTATCAGAAGAACAGGCAAGCCAATACCCATAACAAACCAGACGATAAAAATTCCTTGGTGGAAGAGATCCAAACGCCACAACTCCGCCGATCCATACAGAACAGCTCCGGCCGGTAGGAGAAAGATTGTTTTACCGCGAGATACCAAACATCCAAAGACGAACCCCATGAACAGACAAATCACGGCAATATACGCCCAGCTGACAAAGCCCATCTGTTCATGCAAATGAACAAACGCTGAGTTCGTATTGAGATTTACCTCCTCATCGACGTAATTACGATACGTCTCACCTCCTCCGGCTACCAACTGATCGACGACTGGGGCTGAACCGATTGCGACCTGAAAAGGGGAACCGAGATAGGAAAGGATCTCGGAAACACCGGCTAGCCCAAAGGAAAGGTTATTGCGTTCGTAATAGCCGAAATTGCGGGAAAAATTCAAAGCCGAAAGTATGAGGAAAAGAAGCGTAACGAAGAAGGTCAACTTGCGAACGCTAAATCTTATCGACGGTTTGTCGAAACTGAGCAAGAAGACAACCGTCAGAAGCGTAGCGATTAAGGTCAGTCGGGAACCCAAAAGCAGTGCCGAAGCCCCCAACATTAAAACATTCAAGATGTTCAAAAGCCCAAACGACCGCCATCGAATGATCCGGTAAAGCGCGATCGACGCTGAAAAAAGCACCAAGTACCGCAGAGAGACGAAACCGATGCTGTAATCTTCGTAAAGGGCCTCTTTGAGAGAGTTCGCCTGCCCCAGGGTAATAAACACGAATGCCTGTAATGGCGATAGAGTTCGAAATATTGTTACGAGAGTCGTGGCGAGCCCGACTGCTGTCAGAAAAGAAAAAATGTAATAAAAAAAGTTGGAATTTAACGAGAGCAGCCGTTCGGTTTCACTGCTCCTCCTGCCCAGCGAGAGCAGTCCGCCCAACTTCTCTCCAACGGTGAAGCTCAACAAAATCAAAAGATACCAGCAAGTCAAAATTACGACTGCGCTGAACTCCACCCGCGCAGGTGACTCGAAGCCTTTCACTAAAACTCCGAAGCTGGGAAATAGCCACGCACATAGGCTGGCAAACACTGCCGCCATCGAAATGATGGACGGTTTCAGGATGACTCTAGGAGGCAGCGCTATATTCATGTTGGCCGAATTGAAACTCAGGCCCCGTTTTTATCGGGAGAAACGAAAGCCACTACGGATACGAGCGATCTTCATCGCATGTTCTGGAACCTCCGCGGCACGACGGAGAGCACGAGTGATTGCCGCTAACAGGTACCCAATGAAAAATCCGATGAACGCGCAACCAAGGACGATCCAAAGTCTGTGCGGGCCCGACTTCTTGTCGGGAGGAACGGCACGGTCCACGACTTGGATAATGGGAGCGGCCTTCGCCTCGTCTATGCGCGCGGCTTCATACTGCTTGGCAAGCAATTCGAAAAGAGTTTCGTGATACTTAACCTCGCGGAGCTTGCGGGCATATTCCAGGCTCACCGCCGGAACCCGGCCCGCCGGGATTCCGATTGTATTTGATAACTGGGGATTTCGTGGATCCTTCTCAAGCTTATCAAGTTGCTCGCGCAACGACTTGATTTCCTCCTGAGCTCGTATGGCAACGGGATTCTGATCAGTGGCGAAGATGCGCATCGAATTGATCTGAACTTCGCGGCTCGCGATTTCCGCTCTTAAAACCGCCAGGCTGCGAATGATTGATTCGGCTTGACCGCCTAAGTGAATAATTCCGGTCTTCTCGGCGGTCTGCTTCAGTTCGTTCTCGGCGATCGCGAGCGCACTTTTTTCATCGGCCAATTCCTGGTCAAAGAAGACACGCCTCTGGGCTGCCTCCGTTGTCGCCAGATGAGAATTCAGCGAATAAAGTTCATCCACGTAGGCGTTTGCCATTTCGCTAGCGCGGTTGGGATCGTGATCTTCCACGATGATGTGAATCAATCCATCTTTGCCAGCCAGGAAGCGCGTATTGCCCTTCAACTGTGTGCGGGTATCCTCCATCTTTCGTGTCTTGTACAAGTCTTGGAGATGAAATCTCGAGATCAGGTGGTCGGCTATAGTCCGGCTCTCGAGCATCCCGATGTACATATCTACCGGAGTTTTCAGTGGGTTGCTACCCCCGATGCCACCACCAGTGAGCGACGCAAGAGCGCTCAACTGTCCCATCATCGTCGCCAGCGACTGACCCTGCTGAGGGGGCAAAATGAGGGAAGAGGCGCTGAAAGTGGGTTTCGCCAGGATGCAAATTGCTCCCCCGAGAACGACCAAGATCAGCATGCTGATCGCAATGGTTTTTCGGGATTCTGAAATAACGAGCAGGAAGTCGAACAGATCAAAACCCTTCTGTTCGGCGCTCACTCTCTCGTATTCCTGCTCCGCATGCTGCAGTGGGTTCATGACTCGATTAATCCTAGTGCATCCGGACGGGGCAGCGCAATCGAGGGGACCTTGGCTTTGAGACCTCCCTTTTTGGTTGGACCTGCTTGGGATGTGAAGAAAACGCGCACATTCAGGCATATCCGATCGCGCCGCATTAGCGAGATCTTCTCAGTTCTCGGTACCATCCTGCAGTCCGGCGGATACATTCCTCCAGCCCGATGGTCTGCCGCAGCCCAAGCATTTCGCGGGCGCGATCAACGCAGGGAACGTACCGGAGCGGGGCGGCCCCTGAAACGGATTTTCGGGCGACACAAATTTCCGTCTGCGGGCTAAGAGTTGCAACAACCATCTGTGCCAACTCGAGGATACTGACATCGTGCGATGACCCTACGTTAAACGGGACGAGCGCGGGCGCCTGAAATAACATCGTCCAGAGCCAGACGGCCAAGTCGGCGGCATACAAATAAGATCGTCTCGGGGTGCCGTCCCCCTGAATCTGAATCGGCCGGCCTGCAAGAACATCCCCGATGAAGTTGCCGATGGCGAAGTGCTGGTCCAGTGGAAGATGCGGACCGCAGAAAGCCCAGCAGCGGGCAATTTTGCATTCCAGGCTGGATTTCTTTTGATAAATCGCACACAGGAGTTCGGAAGTCCGTTTACCTCCCGCGTAAACGTTGGACGCGTCTAGTGGATCAGGCGCTCCGGCGTAGCTTTCTGGGACGTGCGTGACATCGGCGGGTTGCTTGCCATACACCGCGCCCGAACTCGTCAGAAGGAACTTCCTTGTCCCGTGCGTGGCCGCAAATTCGAGCGTGCGCTCCGTGCCGGCAACGATCGTCGAGAGCATCTCCACGGGGTCTTCAGGAGCCTGCTTCGCGCTCGACTCGGTGGCTGCGTGGATAACGTACTTGTATTCCTCCTCGGGAAACAAAAAGTTGCGTACATCGCCGGAGTGTAGCTTCACCGCGGGGTTTGAGGCGAGATGCGGGCACTTTCGAGCGAATGCTTCTGGGTTACGGGTGAGTAGGGTGACCTCGGCCCCCAGTCCAAGCAGTTCGTTCACAAAGCAAAAGCTCTCAACCAACCAGCGACCGAAAAAGCCGGTTCCGCCAGTCAGCAAGATGCGATGGCCGCGAACCTCCTCCCACAGGGGAGCCGTGCGCTCCAGAATCAATTCCAGATCCTGCCGGGGAAGTGGCTTTGCTGAGCTCATCAGTCTTCCGAAGGTGAGTTGATCATCTTCAACTTGAACACATGGCTAGGCTAAGAATTGCGTGCCGTATTTCCATACTCAGGTTGCCAAGCATTCCGTCCCGAACGAAAGCCAACCGCCCCCATAAGAACGCTGCGGCTTCGACTCACCATGTTTTCCATGGCGCTTTTCCGCTCGCCCAGAGTTCTTCTAGCCTTTGTTTGTCCCGCAATGTGTCCATCGGCTGCCAGAAGCCGCGATGGAAATAGGCCTGCACTTGCCGCTTCAAGGTGAGGTTTTGCATCGCTTCGCCTTCGAACATCGAGGAATCATCGCGGATCTCATTGAGGACCGCGGGGGAGAGAACAAAGAATCCTCCGTTGATCCATCCTCCCTCGCCCTTTGGTTTCTCCTGGAAGGCGGAAATGGTGGTCCCGTCGACGGCCAATCCGCCGAATCGAGCGGGTGGTTGGACCGCCGTGACAGTCACATAGCGGCCGTGAGTCCTGTGGAAGGCGAGCGCTGCCGAAATGTCGATATCGCTTACACCATCCCCGTACGTCATGCAAAAGGAATCCTCATGTTCAAGATAATGAGCCACTTTCCGGAGCCGTCCTCCGGTGCCCGCACTATCGCCGGTATCGACCAGGGTTACGCGCCAGGGTTCTGCGACGCTCTGATGCACCTGCATTCGGTTCTCTTTCATATCGAAAGTGACGTCCGACATGTGCAGAAAATAATTCGCGAAATACTCCTTGATCAGATATCCCTTATATCCGCAACAAATGATGAAGTCATTGATTCCGTGCTGCGAATACATCTTGAGAATGTGCCACAGGATTGGTCGGCCGCCGATCTCGACCATCGGCTTTGGGCGTGAAACCGTTTCTTCACTCAGTCGCGTCCCCAACCCGCCCGCCAATATGACTGCTTTCATTCCCATCCTCTGGTGCTCCCAGGCCACACGCTCCTTAGGAGGTAGCGTCCCCTTTATTTGCGAAACGTTGCTCTCAAGTCCATACAGTACACGGGCGGGTGCCCAATTGTGTATGCTTAACTTTGCGACCTCCGGAGATCAGTGGCAGAATTCGGCGCAGTAGCGTAGGAGCAGACATATTGCGTGCTTTTGATCCATCTTCGGTTTTTTCTCAAGCCATCGAGGACCATCTCAAGGTTATCGATTCGCTGCGCGACCAGCAATCACTGCTGCAGCGGATTGCTGAAGAAATGACCCGCGCTATTCTCGCCGGCAAAAAGGTACTGTGGTGCGGAAATGGCGGTAGTGCCGCCGACTCTCAGCATTTTGCTGCGGAGTTGATGGGTCGATTCCGTCGGGAGCGTTGTGCCTTTCCCTCCATCGCTCTCACTACCGACACATCGATCTTGACCGCCGTGGGGAACGACTACGGGTATGAAAGAGTCTTCCAGCGCCAAGTGGAGGCACTCTGCACCAAGGGCGACGTGCTGGTAGGGATTTCAACTTCCGGCTCAAGCAAAAACGTCTGTGCCGCCCTCCAAACGGCGCGGCAAATCGGCGCATTCACGGTTGCGTTTACCGGACAGGGCGGCGGGGAGATAGCCGCCATCGCTGACGTTGTTCTTCGCATCCCTTCGAAAGATACCGCTCGCATCCAGGAGGCGCATATACTCTGCGGACATATGCTCTGCGACTGGGTCGAACAATCCGTCTGCGAGCGGCAGCCGGAGTTGGCGAAGAGTGTCGTTCGCTAATCGAATGTGTTACCTTAATTGCCCATACTCCAAGGTCTTGAACGTTCTGGGCGATCGACACGCCTGCAGATATAATATTCGCACGTAAAGACGCAGGTATCCGAAGGAGTCTTGCATGAGTACAGTCCGGATTGGCAATCGGCTAATCGGAGACGACCAACCGTGCTTCATCATTGCGGAAATCGGTATTAACCATAACGGTGATATTGATCTTGCTAAGCGACTTATCAGCGTAGCCCTGGCTGCCGGCTGCGACGCGATTAAATTCCAGAAACGGACCGTCGATGTCGTGTACACGCCGGAAGAGTTGGCCAAGCCCCGCGAGAATCCTTTTGGCCCGACGAATGGAGACCTCAAGTACGGCCTCGAATTCGAGCAGGAAGAGTACGAAGAGATCGACGCCTTCTGCAAATCGGTCAAGATGCTCTGGTTCGCGTCCCCCTGGGACGAGGGCTCCGTGGATTTCCTGGAGCGTTTTAACATTCCGGTTTACAAAATCGCTTCCGCATCGCTGACGGACGATCGGCTGCTGCGGCACGTCCGTGCCACGGGAAAGCCCATTATTCTCTCTACTGGCATGAGCACCTACGCCGAGATCGACCACGCAGTCGAAGTTCTAGGGAAAGAAGACCTTATTCTGATGCACGCTACCAGTACGTACCCAGCGATCTATAGCGAGTTGAATCTGCGTGCGATACCGACTATGGCCGCACGATATGGCATGCCCATCGGCTACTCCGGACATGAAACTGGGATTCCGACCAGCGTTTGCGCTGCTGCACTGGGAGCCTGCTCGGTAGAGCGCCACATCACGACGGATCGCGCGATGTGGGGTTCGGATCATGCGGCCTCCCTCGAGCCCAACGGCATCTCGCGGCTGGTACGCGATATCCGGCTGTGGGAGCAGGCAAAAGGCGACGGAATCAAGCGCGTCTATGAGCGCGAGGTTCCGATCATTAAAAAACTTCGCCGCGTGGGCGCCACGGTCTAACCGCATGGCGCGGGAAAATTCTGCGGCGGTCGGACTGGAGACGATCCGGGCAGTGGCCATCGATGTCGACGGCGTACTCACTGACGGCGGTCTTTGGTGGGGCCCTGGTGGGGAAGAGTGGAAGCGCTTTTGCTTCGCCGACATCATGGGGGTTTCTTTGGCGCGCCGCGCTGGACTGATCCTGGCCCTAATCTCAGGCGAAAACAGCCCGTTAGTGGATCGCTACGCCGAGAAGATGCGCATACGTCATGTAGTCAAGGGGTGCCGCGACAAGGCTGCGGCGCTCCGCGAATTCGCCGCTGCCGCTGGCGTGAAACTCACAGAAGTTTGCTTCATGGGCGACGACGTTAACGATCTGCCGGCAATGGCAATTGCCGGGTTATCTGCCGCGCCAGCAAATGCCGCATCGCTGGTTTTGGCGCGCGCGAACTTTATTGCCAAAGCTCCCGGGGGCAATGGGGCGGTGCGCGAGTTGATGGACGCGCTGCTCGCCGCGCGAGGTCTCACCACGCAGGAAGTGTTCACCAAAGAGTGAAGGCTTCGGCATTCCATGACCTTTCCCAAATCCCGTTTACGATTGGACCCATGAAGCTTTCCGACTACGTAGTCCGTTTTGTCGCCGATCAAGGGGTGAAGCATGTCTTTCTGGTTACCGGCGGCGGCGCCATGCACCTCAATCAATCGCTCGGATCTCAGACCGCGATTGAACCTGTTTGCAATTCGCACGAGCAGGCCAGCGCCATGTGTGCCGAGAGCTACGCCAAAGCCACCAATCATCTGGGCGTCTGTATGGTTACAACCGGACCAGGTGGCACTAATGCTGTGACCGGGGTCGCGGGAGCGTGGTTAGATTCGACACCAACGCTCTTCCTCTCCGGTCAGGTTAAGCGGCCGGATCGCATGTTTGACAAGGACGGTCGACCGCTGGGCATGCGCCAACTCGGCGTGCAGGAAGTAGACATCGTCTCAATCGTCAAGCCAATTACGAAATATGCGGTCACGGTTCTCGACCCCAACGACATCCGCTACCACCTGGAGAAGGCCGTCTATCTTGCTTTCCACGGCCGTCCAGGTCCAGTTTGGATCGACATACCACTCGATGTCCAGGCTTCACCGATCGAATCGCCGTCTGCTTTGCGCGGCTTTGATCCCGTGGAGTTGACAGAGCCTGCCGCCGACGCTTCGCTGAAGCAGGAGGTAAGAAGTCTGCTTCAGAAGTTGAACCAGGCTGAACGCCCCTTGCTCTTTGCGGGTAACGGTATCCGCCTGGCGCATGCGGAGAAGGAATTCGAACAGCTCCGGACGTTACTTGGAATCCCGACTGTAGCAACCTGGTGTGCAGCTGATCTGGTTCCGAGCACTGATCCCCTCTATGTTGGAAGACCAGGCTCGGTCGCGGCGCGCGGCGCGAACTTCGCCCTGCAAAATTCGGATTTCCTTCTTGCTCTTGGTGTACGGCTGGATTTCGCCATCACGGGATACGCACCCCAGAACCTGGCTCGCGGTGCCCACAAGACAGTGGTAGACATCGACGAGGCGGAACTGAGGAAGCTCCATCCGCACGTCCAGCAGCCAATTCAATCGGATGCAAAGAAGTTTCTTACGGAGCTCTTGAATCAAAGAGCCTCGATTCGGCTCTCGGATCACTCTGCCTGGGATGCGCGTTGCGCCGATTGGAAGACTCGGTATCCAGTGGTCACCGAAGAGCATCGCAAGCCCGAGGGACCAGTTTCGGTGTTTCACCTTGCAGAGGTGATCGGCACCGAAGTCAAACCGGCAGATCGACTGGTGGTTGGTAGCTCGGGCTCGGCCATTGAAATCTATCTGCTGGCCTTTCCTACGGTGCATTCCCAACGCCTGTTTCATACGGCTGGGCTCGGTGCCATGGGCTATGGCGTGCCGATGGCGATCGGAGTAGCGATGGCGAATCCGGGTCGTGAGGTAGTCGCAGTCGATGGCGATGGAGGATTTATGTTCAACATTCAGGAATTGGAGACCATCCGCCGTCTGCAGCTGCCGATAAAGTTCTTCGTAATGAACAATGACGGCTATTCTTCGATTCGGGCATCGCAAAGGGCCTATTTTGGCGAAGCGAACTTGGGCTGCGACAAAGGCAACGGCCTCACCGTTCCCAGTCTGACTCAAGTGGCAACGGCATTTGGCTTGAATTCAACTGTGATCAGGAATCAGGAGAATCTTCGCGCTGAGGTTCGCAGGGTTCTGGACATGAAGGGGCCGGTGGTCTGCGATGTCAACGTGCTGCCAGATGAGTTGCGAGCACCGCGTCTACAGTCCTACCAGAAAACGGATGGCTCATTCGTTTCGAAGCCTTTGGAGGATTTGTTCCCATTCTTGCCGCGCGAGGAGTTTCTGGCCAACATGATCGTGGAACCGTTGCCGGAGTAAAAACGGAGTTCACCGAACGCAAAATCTTCCTCCGCGCCGCGGGCCGCTTAATTCGGAATGCAATAGCAAACGCAGTCCCATCCGTCTGCGCAATAGGTTCGCAGAGTAAACCGAGAATCGGGCAACAACTCGTTCAAGCGGAGAGGGATACTCCACAGGTGATCCGGCAGGTGGTAGAGGCAAACCGCCATTTTCGGGCGGAGCCGCGTAATCGTTTCGCGACCGCCCTCCAGCGCATCGGGTTCGCTTCCCTCAATGTCGAATTTCATACATGTCGGTGCGATACCCTCGAGTGCTTCGTCGAGCGTAATCGTTTGAACTTCACAGGTACCGCCAGATGAAATGCGGGAGCCAGTGTCGCTAAGTGTGAAACGAACCGTTTCGCGTCGAGCGCCTGTCGCGTACGGCTGAAGAGTGATTCGTGAATCGCCGTCGACGGCAGACCTTAGTGCCGCGAAATTCCCCGGATCAGGCTCAAAAGCAATGATTCGAACAAAATGATCGCCGGTAGCGCGCCGAAAATCGACAATGGTATCGCCGTCATAGGCGCCACAGTCAATGAAGACCTCGTTCCGACCGAGTTGGAGAAGATTCTCCCCAAAATACTGAACTCCGGGGTTAATCACCTGGTCAGAAACGTCTCCCAGGCGGAGCCGCATCTGACGGTCGAACTCCTCACGTCCTTGGGCATCTAGCAAGCCTCGCGCGCGACGGATTTCGTCATCATGTTCGACGTAATAGCTTGGCCGCTCCCAAAATCCATGCGGCAACAGAATATCTGCGTAATCATTGAGGAGGGACGGGAACGAAATAATGCTGGCAGCTCCGAGAGACTTGAGCTGGTTTACGCGGTCGATCATTTTGGTGGTGCGGCTGGGGTGCCAGATCGCAATTATGAACGTCGCGTTCGGGTAGCGCTCGGCAGCATTTTCCGGCGACTGGACGGTAATGCCTTCGCAAACGCTGCCCCACAAGGCAGGGTTGTTGTCGCAGAACAAGACTGGGTGCACGGCCTGAGCAACACGCCGGCCAAGATTCCCCGCACCGAAAATGACAATGGGAGGGGAAAACGTCATTGAGCAATCTCCGCGGTTAATCGTGGCGCTGTCTCCGTCCGGGCTTTGAAATAGCGCTTCAGACCAAGAAAATAACGTTCGAAATACTCATAGCTGATCTTTGCCACAACAAAGCTGGTTGCAAACAAAAACGTGACGTACAAAGCCCCAAACCAAAAGCTGGAGGCAAATGACTTGAATAGCCTCTCATAAAGAAGGTAGTCAAGAACGCCGAAAATCGGCACGTGGTAGACGTATATTCCGTAACTGTATTTGCCAAAGACGGTCAGCAACCTACTTCGGAGAAGGCGCTGTAACAAATTCGGTAGGCCGTCGGTAGCCGCAGAATAGACGATCAGCGCCGAAAACCCCAGCGCGAGGAACGAGTATCCGAATGTGCCAATAAAAAGGAAGTGCCCACGATGGCCACGGACTATGCGAAACAACCCGGCTCCGCCTATGAAACATAGGATCGCAATCATCGCAATCCCAGGCAGCCATTTGCGTACATTGTTCAGAGTCTGATCGTCGCGGATAAGAATAGCGCCCAAAGCTCCGCAGAGAAGCGAGTCCATGCGAGTGACGGTCGCCATGGCAATTGCCTGATCTGATCCAGGATGCGCGATCCAGAATATTCGAACCAAAAGTGCGATTATGGATGCAGTAATAGCGAGCTTCGTCAAATTTCGCCAAGCCAGCAGCCAAACGCAAAGCGGCCATGCGACGTAAAACTGTTCCTCAACCGCGAGCGACCAAAAATGGCCAAGGATATTCGAGCCCCATGTTCCTTTCCAAAGGAGGAGCCAGTTTGTCAAATAGAGGAAATACAGTTTTTGGTCAGCTACCACCGGCACGTTCTGCGGGCGCGGGTGCATAAGCGAAGCCGCGATCAGAATGACAATAAGAACCGAGTAGTAGAGAGGGAAGATTCGCAAAACTCGTCGCGCGTAAAACGCACCGAAGTAGTTGTTCGCTTTGCGAGTATCTAAAAGAATGCCGGTTATAAGAAAACCCGACAACGCGAAAAAAAGGTCAACCCCCACCCACCCAAAACTGAATACACCCTTTACCGACCGTAAGACGTAGTTGCTGGCAGGAAGTCGTCCCTCAAAATGATGAAGCATCACCAAGATGATAGCGAGCCCGCGGATTCCATCGAGAGCCAGAATATTGTTTACGCGCGAACTCATTCTTCCTCTAGTCCAAAAGCACAGTGGGGCACCCTCAGGTTGTCGGCACCGAAAATCACGACGGGGGAAGGAAACGTCATCGGCCTCCTGCGGACTTTCCACGGCTCTCGATTGACGTTTTCCTCAGAATACAAACGCTCCAGGCACTAAGCACGTCTTAGCCGGTGATCGGGAATAGCATAACAAACACCTTCCCAGCACTCCTCGGCGTAGCGGCGCAAGAACAAATTATATTCAGGCGCGATGGATCGAATGAGATTGGGAATCTGCCAGAGGTGTTCCGTTCGATGATAGGTGCATACCGCAAGAATTGGGTGATGTCGTCGTAGCAATTCCGTCGCGCCAACAATAGCGCGCGGTTCCGCCCCTTCGATATCCATCTTGATATACGTCGGCGTGAGCGGCCACGAGATATCATCCAGCCTTCGACACTCTACCGAAAGCGACCGCTCTCCGGCGTCCACGATCTGAGACGTCACTGTGCCAGTGGAGGCGAAGGATACTAAGCCGTTTTGTTCACCGACTGCGTAAGGAATCACAGATACCCGATTCTCCAAGCCCATGCTTTTTGTAGTTGCTTCTAAAGCCGCCCGGTTCAGAGGATCAGGCTCAAGCGCAAAAATATGTTGAAATCTTCCCTTCCAATAGGAATTAAAGTTCGGGAGTATGTCTCCTTGAAAACTGCCGCAATCGACAAACACCTCATCTTCAGAGGGCACTATTAAGTCCATCGGAAAATATGTCCCGGTGGGATCTAGGGGCGGCGGAAGAGAGTCATCCTTCAGCCAATAACGCCACTCGAGTTGCCCGGCGAGTTCGCTTCGCGAGTCCTCGTCTCCCAGAACTTCACGGCATGCCCTGATCTCATCGCCATACGCGAGTAGTTTGTGCGGGAGGTCTATTCCAAAATTTGGAGTAAAAACATCCACATACCTCCAAAACAAAGCTGCGAAGGGCGCAACATGCTTGCAGCCTAAGGCGTTCAGTTGGCGCCGGGCTGGTGACCCATTATAAATCGTGACCACAAAACAACCTGAGTCGCGATAGCGATCCGCTGCAGTAGAGGGCGGAAGGACAGGTACTCCCCCGATTTCTGTATGCCATAGCCGGTCGTTATTGTCCGCAAGGGCAATCGGCCGGATTCCCGCGTGTTCAAACCCCTGGAGCACCAGCCTTCCAAGCTGGCCCGCGCCGAAGAGAATGAGACGTTCTTCGTTCTGTCCGGCAAACTTGGCGAAAGTACTTTTTTCTCGCGCACGCACGGCCTCGAAGGACTCGGACCCGATCCGCTGCAGAACCACTTCCAGGTGATTTCCTTTGCTGTGCTCCGTCATTCGCAATGTTTTCCGCTTTTGTGATGGAAAGCTATTCTGCATCGAGGCCAACTAGCGGTTCGACCGGCAAAGAGCGACCATTGGATAATGGGATCTGCTCGCCAATATTACGGCTCGGTGCATCGGGCTCAACTGGAATGCAACGCTATCTCGTTATACCCCGCAGGGTCAAGGACGCCCTTTGCTGTTCGTGGCCGAGCCAGCAGGCTTCCTGTTCAAGCCCCACCCCGTCTCCGCTTGTGCGGGACTGTTAGAGTGGCCTACGACGTTATAATCTTGTAACGTTTGAATTTGACGGTGAATGCGACTACCGGGGGCCCGGGACAGGATCATGCCTTGAGACGAGACCTCCGCGATGGAGTCATTTCAGGTCGTAGCGTTTTTCTCAGTTGGTGCCTGCGTATATTCAGTTCTATCAATTGTCTATCAGCCGACTACATCTCCGATCGCGCGAGTTGGCTTCTCCGCTCGGGAGGGCGCTGAATGTCTGACGGTCTCCATGAAGTCACACCGCTCCCGTTGAATTCATCTGGAATTGCACGCGTTCGTCACTGGTCAAGACACGTCCTAGGGCTTGACCGAGCCGTGGGATTCACCGTTCTTGCCAGATTCTGGGGCAGTGCCGCGGGTCTTGTAACCCTTCTCCTGATCGCACGATTCCTGAGCCCCGGCGAGCAGGGCTATTACTACACATTTGGCAGCCTGGTAGCCATGCAGATGATTTTTGAGCTGGGCTTTTCTTACGTGATTCTCCAGTTGGCGAGTCACGAGCGGGCTCGACTTTCCATCTCATCGGATTACGAGATTACCGGAGACGCGATTGCCCATGCCAGGCTCGCATCGGTACTTCAGAAGTCTGTTCGTTGGTATTCGGTGGCGGCCGTGCTCATGGCCGCGACACTGCTACCCGTCGGCTTTCATTTTTTTTCCACGCATCAGCATGCGGGGCCAACTGTTTTTTGGCGACTTCCCTGGTGTTTCGCCGCACTCATGGCGGCACTCAACTTCCAAATTGATCCGTTTCTGTCTTTTCTGGAAGGCTGCGGATATGTTCCGGAAGTTGCGCGGCTTCGTTTCATTCAGTCCGTCAGCGGAAGCCTGCTGGCGTGGTGCGCGCTGGCCAGTCATCATGGCCTATTCGCGCCTTCGATGGTGCTGTTCGGAATGGCCTCTA
>JGI12635J15846_10002783_pt1 | contig 15284 bp, 12 predicted proteins | sample BlaSpr_A8_OM2_M2_FD_15846 | JGI IMG/M metagenome (IMG submission 15846) | reverse complement strand
CTGACGAGGCAAAAGCCACGTTGCCGAGTGCGGAGCAGCTTCTCGACAAATATCTCGCCGCCATCGGCGGGGCCGATGCGCTCCAGAAAATCACGAGTCGTGTGCAGAAGGGCACGCTTACTGCATTCGGCGGCCAGCATTTTCCCGTCGATGTTTACTCGAAGGCTCCGGACAAGCGGCTTTCGGTTATGCATCTCAAGGGCGGAGACAGTTTCACTGGTTTTGATGGGCAACAGGGGTGGCTCAGCGTTCCCGGGCGTGTGCATACGATGTCGACAGCGGAAAACGCCGCCGCGCGCATCGATGCAGATCTTTACTTGCCGGCACACCTGAAGACGCTCTATGAGAAATTCCGCGTCGACGTTGGTGAAAAAATCGATGGTCATGACACTTACGTGGTTGCCGGGCGCACCGAGGGCCAACCGCTACTCCGCTTATACCTGGACAAGGAATCGGGCCTGCTCCTGCGACTTGTGCGGTACGCCGAAACTCCTCTCGGCCGTAACCCTACGCAGATCGACTATGCGGACTATCGCGATGCGAATGGCGTAAAGGCGCCATTCCGTTGGACGCTTGCGCGCCCTGGCAACCGATTCACCATTCAGGTCGAGCAGCTTCAGCAGAACATTCCTGTGGACGACTCCAAATTCGCGCCGCCACCGCCGTCTGCGGCCCTTAAACCCTCGGCTCCCTAGGATCTTATTTCGAATACCTATGTCTCGAGTCGCTCACACCAGTAAATACGTGGCTATTCTTACTTTTCCCTTTTTCGGGATCTTCCTCTAGAAACCGATTTGCCAACTATTTGCCAACTTTTAGAACAGCCAAATACCTGCACCGCCGGCCTACCCGCGACCGTTATTGGGTCTGGGTACGCTTCTCCCAAACCGGAATGAGGCCAAAGCTGCCTCGAACCAGAAGCCACGGCGTGTCGAGGGATTTCTATGGGTGTGGCTACTCAAATGGAGTACTTCCGGGTGGCCCGTCACGCTGGCTCAAAACGAATGTCTACCGACGCCGTAAACTAGCTGCTTTCCAATCGGCCCTTAAGTGCATATGACGTGATGCAGTGGGTCTTCGAGACCGAAGGAGGAGAAAGTGAAACGGAGGATGGCCCTGATAATTCTGCTTCTAATGACGACGGTCCCGACGGGCGTAGATCGCCTAGATGATTTTGTGCGCAGTCAGATGAAGGAGCAACAGCTTCCGGGAGCGGTGGTAGTCGTTCACTCCACCACGATACAACGGTTGCCCACGATGGCTTCAGCTTTCATGCGAACTTCCTCAGCTAGTCGCTTGCTTTTTTCGGCGGGCAGATCTCCTTCGACGACTACCTCGATAGCAGAAAGGCGGACTTTCAAAGAGACTGAGATTCCGTCGACGACAATCCTGGCACCATTCCCGTCCTCGCATTGCGAGACAGTGTATTCAATGCTGCTGGGCAAGAGGGCCTCGGGCTTCGGGTGTCGCTCTAAGACGTAAAGCCCCCCGTCTTCCTGGCAAATCGAAGCTTGGAACCAGTTCCGGTTCGTGGTGCGCCGCCAAGTCCATGAACCTACATCGAGAGCGAACTCTTCGATGCTTCTTTTGAATTTTTGCTTACCGCCCTCCAACAAAATTTCTTGACCACCACGAACGCTAATGCTTCCGTCAGCACCAAAGTTGGCGTCATGTCCGAAGATCCAACCGGGCTTCTCTCCCGTCGTGGGCACCCTAGCTTGCCGAAGCCTAAGTCCTGTTTTGTCGGCTCACCGCCGGTGTCGTTTTGGGCGATTTCTTCTCTCCGGTTTCGGCCCGTACCACGCACTGTGTTCATCCTCTTTTGATTTTGACTGAGCAGCATTTTCCCGGCTACACTCGCCACCAATGAAATTCCTACGATGGATCGGGGCTGCGCACGCGAAGATAGTTTTCTCATTTTCGAGTGAAGTATGAGAGTGGTATGGTCTCAATGCTTATGCGAAAGAAAGAGAACTCTATTCAGTTTCGACGGGTGCGATGACACGTACGGGTAGCAGGTGTCTATTTCACCCTCTCTTGTCATGGATTTAAGCTGCGCTTGAGTGGGGAGTTTGCTGGCCGCTATGCGAGATGACTGGTCGTGCAAGAGTACCTTGACCAAGCGCCGTCGATAGGGAGTAGTGTCATGTCAAAGCTAGTTTTGTTATCTGTTCTGAGCTTGATGGTCGCTTCGCATGCTTGCGCAGATGTCAAAGTGGACAAAATTGAATATAAAGGGTGGCGCAATTGCTACAGAGTAAGCAACGGTGAGGTGGAACTCGTTGTGACCAGCGAGGTTGGACCAAGAGTGATCCGATTTGGATTCGTGGGTGGCCAGAATCTTTTCAAAGAATTTGCTGATCAACTCGGAGGAACCAGAGAAGAAAAGTTCCAGCTACGCGGTGGAGATCGTGTATGGAAAGCTCCCGAGGATCCGGTTGGGACTTGGGCACCCGACAACGTGCCGGTCGAAATAACGATTACTGCAAACGGACTGATTGCAAGAGCTCCCGTGGAGCCAATGACAAGCCTCCAGAAAGAGATTGAGGTACGAATGGCAACTTCGGGAACGGAGGTAACCGTCCTCCATCGCATTACGAACCGTTCTCTCTTCTCGCTGGAATACTCGGTATGGGCGCTGACGATGATGGCACCGAGAGGCATCGCCATCACGGGTTTTCCGCCCCGTGGGAAGCATCCCGCGAATCTGGAGGCCACTAATCCCCTGGTGATGTGGGCGTACACAAACCTGTCAGACAAACGTTGGGTCTTCACCAAGAAATACCTGGCATTGAAGCAGGATCCGGGTACCTCCGAAGCGCAGAAGTTAGGGATGTTCAACCCGGATACTTGGGGCGCGTATGTCTTAAATGGTGAAGCATTCATCAAACGCGCAAATGCAAGTTCTGGAGAGACGTATCCGGATTTCGGGTGCTCGTTTGAGACTTTTACCAACAACGAGTTTTTGGAAATCGAGACACTCGGACCGTTGACCAAGCTGCCGCCTGGAAAGACCGCTGAGCAGGCCGAGCATTGGAGTCTGCACCGCGGCGTAAACCTCACGGCCCTCACGGATGATGCGATAGACACATCCATTCTGCCATTGTTGCGCGCAAGTGCGAGCGCACATTGACGAGCGTCAGCATTGTTTGAAACAAGCGCAAACTGCCGAAGCCGTGTCGCACTTACGGAAATATTACAGCCTCATCAGACATAAGCCGCCAACCATGCAGCCAGAGTAAGCAGATTCGGTGCTGGCCCTGATTCTAAAGAGGAGGTTCGATGTCGCCCTTGGACAAACCCACCCGCAGAGAGTTCTTGGTCACCACTTCCTCCGCCGCTCTGGGTGCCGCAGTGCCTTTAGCCGGCGGCCAGCCGGATTCTCCAGCCCCGGATCCTCCCACGACGCCTGTCGCCGAAGCGCTTCCTTATTCATCGGAAGAACTTCTCTCGAGTGCACCGCAACGCACTTTCACCGGCGACAGAGCCGCCCAAATCGCGATGCCATTGGGAGGGATCGGAGCCGGCTGCATCTGCCTGAATGGCTACGGCGGCTTGCAGGATTTTTCTATCGGGAATCGGCCCTCCACGACAGCGTTACCCGAGGGCTTCGCTCCCTCCAAAGCGGCGTTCGCCATCCTCCATATCAAAGGGGCTTCTCCACTCACCAAACTTGTCGAGGGACCGTTCCCGGTTCTGAAGATTTACGACCAGGGGCTCCAAGGGGAGGGATACCGCCGCGGAGGATTCGAAGGCTTCCCGCGTTTCCAAAAGTGCGTCTTCAAAGGAGAATATCCCTTCGGAGAAGCCAAGATCAGCGATTCATCACTGCCGTTGCAGGTCACGCTGAATGCCTGGAGCCCTTTTGTCCCGCTCGATGACAAAAACTCCGGGATACCATGCGCCATTCTGGAATACACGCTTCACAATACTTCATCGCACACCGTTGAGTATGAATTCTCCTATCATCTTTCCCATCTAGCTCCCGGATGCAGCAGGGAGGAATCGGCCAGTCGCAATACCGTGATCCTTAACCGCGGTGTGTTTCTGCACAATTTGGAAAAGCCAAATGCTGAAGGGTACGGCAGCGCTTCTCTGATCGCCGTCGGCACCAAACCGCGCATCAAGGGCATGTGGCTGCGCAGCCCAGGCTGGGAATTCGATTCGCTGTCCGCACTCTGGCGCGAAGTTTCCACAGGGAGATTCACTGCCAATGACGGATCCAACGAGATCGATACGAGCGGGCGGAATGGATGCTCGATTTTGCTTGAGGGCGCCGTAGCCCCAGGCGAATCGCAGACCCACCCCATCGCCATCACTTGGCATTTTCCCAATTGTTACCAGCAAGTTGGAGGGCTTCCGCTTCCTCAGGCCCAAGGCGTTGCAGGGTGCCGCGCTTTTCCAGAAGAGAAGTCTCCGCTCTGGCGCCCCTACTACGCTTCGATTTGGAACGATTCCCGCGAAGTAGCCCTTTACATTGACGAACATTACGCTTCATTGCGAGCACGCACCGTTGCCTTTAAAGAAGCCCTGTTTTCTTCCAGCCTGCCGGCGTATGTGCTGGATGCTGTCTCCGCCAATTTAGCCATCCTCAAGTCTCCCACCGTGCTGCGTCTGGAAAATGGCGATCTTTGGGGCTGGGAAGGATGTTTCCCCGATGCTGGCTGCTGCCATGGTTCCTGCACGCATGTATGGAATTATGCCCAGGCTTTTCCTCATCTCTACCCGCGGCTGGAGGGCACTCTGCGCGAATTAGAGTTGGGCCGCTCCATGGATGAAAACGGCCATGTCACGTTCCGCTCTGCGCTTCCCGAAGGCCCTGTCAAACACGACTTTCACGCTGCCTCTGACGGGCAGTTGGGCGGAATCATGAAAGTCTTTCGCGACTGGCAGATTTCCGGAGACCTGGATTGGCTCAAGAAAATGTATCCCTTGGCGAAGCGCAGCCTGGACTACTGCATTCGCACCTGGGATCCGGATCACCGCGGAGGCCTGTTTGAGCCTCACCACAATACCTACGATATTGAATTTTGGGGACCGGACGCCATGTGCACCAGCATCTACCTGGGTGCCCTCTGGGCATTACCACAGATGGCTAGAGCTGTTGGTCAAACTGACGAGGCCGCATTTTACGAGGATCTGGCCCATCGTTGTGCGCGCTTTATGGAAGAGCAACTCTTCAATGGCGAGTATTTCCAACAAAAGGTGCAATACCAGGAACTGCGGAACACGTCATTTGCCACCATGGTCGCCCAGGTCGATGAAGGCAGTAGCGAAATGCAGAAACTCTTGAAACGTGAAGGCCCGAAATATCAGTATGGAAACGGATGCCTCTCAGACGCAGTCATTGGCGCGTGGATGGCGCGAATCTACGGAATCGATACACCTCTTTCTCAGGAAAAGGTTCGAAAGACACTGCAAGCCATCTTCAAGCACAATTTCAAGACCGACCTCAGCCAGCATGCCAATGCACAACGTCCTGGCTATGCCATGGGGCACGAACCCGGGTTGCTGTTGTGCACTTGGCCTAGGGGCGGCAAGCCCACGTTGCCATTTGTCTATTCCGACGAGGTCTGGACTGGCATCGAATACCAAGTGGCCTCGCATCTCATCGCAGAAGGTTTCGTCAAAGAAGGATTGACCATCGTTAAAGCCCTGCGCACCCGCTATGACGGCCGGATTCGCAACCCTTGGAACGAATATGAGTGCGGCAATTACTACGCTCGCGCCATGGCCAGTTACGCATTGCTTGGCGCGCTGGCCGGCTTCCGTTACTCTGCCGCCCAGCGGACACTCTGGTTTGGTCCTCAACTGAATGTCCGGCCATTCAAGACCTTTTTCTGCACGGCTTCTGGCTTTGGCTCGATTGTGTTCGATGCCCGGACCCTCCGTATTCAAATGCTCGAGGGTGAGCTGCTGCTGGAAAAACTGGTGCTGGCTGATGGGACGCAAACCAGGATCTTGGAGTGGAAAACCACAGCCCGCCCGAATGCGCCCGCGATCAAAACCATCTGAACTCAGACACAAACCTTCACTAGCTCCTGGGTGCAGGCTTTGTCGCTTCTCCGATATCCGCGTTAATCAGCTGGAAGGACTTGAACCACTAACGCCTTCGGGTTTCGGGGTAGTATCTTTTCTGTTGTCTCAATCACGAGCATGCCCACCCAAGCCAAATTCAGCTATTGTGATTCGCCCGGAAGTGGCAGTGAATACGAAACGGGTACGCCGGCTGATGCGGCAGATGGGGCTGGAAGCGATATATCCGAAGCCCCGGCTTTCGGTTCCCGGGACCGGACACAAGATCTATCCGTATCGGCTGGGCAGCCTCAAGATCGGCCCGACCACGTTTGGGCCAACGATATCACCTACATCCGACTGCGGCGGGGATTTGTTTATCTGGTGGCGATCATGGATTGGTTCAGCCGCTATGTGCTGGGGTGGGAAGTATCGATTTCGTTGGAGAGTGCCTTTTGCGTGGCGGCACTAAACTGGGCATTGACGACGACGCGGCCGGAGATCTTCAATACCGACCAAGGAGCGCAGTTCACCAGCGAGGTTTTTACGAACCGACTCGAGGAGCAGGATATCACGATCAGCATGGACGGACGTGGACGAGCGATCGACAACATTTTCATCGAACGATTATGGCGGACGGTGAAATACGAAGAGGTTTATCTGAAGGATTACGTCGACGTGCTGGAAGCAGTCTCCAACCTCAAACGTTATTTCACTTTTTACAATCACGAACGCCCGCATCAGTCGTTGGGCTATCAGACGCCAGCGGCGATCTACTTCGGGAAAGTGAAATGCGTTTGAGGAGGGAGAAAGCGGCGTATGCTGTGGGTCGACCGAGTTGGCGATCGTCGTTCCAGGGCGATGCTGGCACGAAATTTCTCTGTGGAAAACTAGAGCGAGGCACGAAGAAAGAAAAAAGTAGCAAAAAAGAAAGAAAAGAGGGCCTGTGGAAACTGACGCTGCTGATGGAAATCCGCAAAGAGCGCGGATTCCCACAGCAGCTTGAAAAGAGCCTCGCAAAAGACGCTCGGCTTTTTCACAGTTCCCACAGGCCCAACAACAAGGATCTATCTACAATGTATTGCAGGCAGCGATCCACCTTAAGAAGGCTAAATTTCGGTCCGAAGAATGGGGAGCCCCTCAACGATGTCGTTCGAAAGTTCCGTCATCTAGTCATCATGGGCAAGGCATGAACACGCTTCCGGTTGGCGCCATCTTCACACTCAGCGCTGCGGCCTACTCGGCCGGCGCCCTTGCTAGTCTTGCGGCTTGGCGAAAGCCGGCGCTCTGCCGCTACATCTGTTGCGGCAGCGGCTTGGCAGGCGCCGTCTTCGGAGGTCTCGCTGCAGTATTCGGCATTCTGCAAGGCACGCCGGTCCGCTGGTCGGTCTCCTCAGGAATTTCACTGATTGCATACAGCTTCGACTACGACGCTCTGGCTGGCTTCTTCAACTTGACTCTGGCGATCCTCGCAGGTGCAGTTTCCATCTACTCGTTCAGTTATTTAAAAGACTTCGAGGGTAAGAGGAACATTGGCGTCTTCGGCTTCCTATTCCATCTGTTGTTTCTCAGCTTGACGATCGTTTTCACTGCCGCCAATGCCTTCTTGTTCCTGATCGCGTGGGAGGTGATGGCGCTGGTTGCGTACGGGCTCGTCACGTTTTACCACGAGGACCGAGAAACCCGGCGAGCCGGGTTGCTCTACATCGTGATGGCCCATATCGATGCTGGGTGCTTGCTGCTCGGTTTCGCTCTTTTGATGCAAGTCAGCGGCAGTGGGGACTTCGCGAGCTTCCGAACCGCCGCCGTACATTTGTCCAGCAGCCAGCAATCCGTCGCCTTTGTGTTGTTCTTCCTGGGCTTCGGCATTAAGGCGGGTGTCATTCCGTTTCATATCTGGCTTCCTGCCGCTCACCCGGTCGCGCCCAGCAACATCTCGGCGCTGCTTTCCGGAATTGTGCTCAAGGCAGGCATCTATGGCATGGCGCGCATGTTCTTGGATGGACTGGGGGTGCTGCCCTCATGGGCCGGTTTGCTGGTGCTCATCGTGGGCGTGGCTTCCGCCGTTCTCGGTGTCTTGTATGCCCTGATGGAGCATGATCTGAAACGCCTGTTGGCTTACCACAGCATTGAGAATATCGGGATTATCCTCATCGGCCTTGGCGCCGCTTTGGTTTTCCGCGTTGCGGGACATCCGCAGCTTGCGGCGGTGGCTCTGATTGCCGCGATGTTTCACACCGTCAATCACGCCATCTTCAAGTGTCTTTTGTTCCTGGGAGCAGGGTCGGTGCTGCATTCCACGGGGACGCGAAATATGGAGAAATTGGGTGGTCTGATCCGTCCGATGCCAGCCACAGCTTTCTGTTTCCTGATCGGAGCGGTCGCCATTTCCGGGCTGCCCCCACTCAACGGATTTGTCAGCGAGTGGCTCACGTACCAGAGCCTCCTTGCCGGATTTGGCGCGACGGGAGGCTTGACGCGAATCCTGTTCCCGCTCGCAGGCTCCATGCTCGCGTTGACAGGAGCTCTGGCTGCGACTTGTTTTGTGAAGGCCTTCGCGATTACGTTCCTTGCCCTGCCGCGCAGCGCTGAGTCCCGCAACGCCCACGAAGTCCCCCGCTCCATGCTCGTTGGCATGGGCTGGCTGGCCATTTCCTGCGTAGCCTTGGGTATCGGCGCTACCTGGTTTCTCCCGGTATTCGATGCGCTGACGGAGCAGCTCCTCGGACAAAGGGTCGGCGCCAATCTCATCACGGGAAGTGGATTGGTGCTTTCGGTGGGCGTGCATCACGGGGGGACGGTATCCACGGCGGTCATCGGAATAGCACTACTGGTCTTAGTGCTCCCCGCCACGCTTCTGGTATTGATCGGCGCGAAGCGGTTCGCGCGGCGGCGCGGGCCAACGTGGGACTGCGGCTTGCCCGGCCTCTCGGCGGAGAACGAGTTCACAGCCACCGCCTTCTCAAAACCCTTGCGGATGATCTTCTCGGCGTTGTACCAGCCGCGCCGTGAGATTCAGGCCGTCTTCGACGTCTCCCCGTATTATCCGAAAGAGATCCGTTTCGAGAGTGAGATCGAGCCGACGTTCGAGAAACGCCTGTACGTGCCTCTCAAAGATCTTCTGCTGCGCTTCGCCACCAGAATGCGCGCCATTCAAGGCGGGAGCATTCATGCTTACTTGGCCTACATCTTCGTAACCCTCGTCTTACTCTTGCTCTTTGGAGTTCGCCCGTGAGCGGCATGTTAGCCAAAGCTGGTTTGCAGTTGGCGCTGGTATTGCTCGTTGCTCCGCTCCTCAGCGGCATCATCAAGACTCTGAAGGCCAGACTGCAGAACCGTCGCGGGCCGAATATCCTCCAAACCTACCGCGACATCTTCAAGTTGTTGCGCAAGGGAATGGTCATTCCCGAGACTGCGTCGTGGATATTCCCCGCGACTCCCTACATCGTCTTTGCGACGGCCGCCCTTGTAGGGCTCATGATTCCGATGGTCGCCACAGACGCCCCGCTCAGCCTGTTCGGTGGTGTTCTCGCGGTCGTCTATCTCTTGGCGCTCGGGCGTTTTTTCCTGGCCCTTGGCGGGCTCGACGCAGGCAGCTCATTCGGCGGGCTCGGCAGCAGCCGGGAAATGACGATTTCGGCGATCGCCGAGCCTACCATGATGCTCGCGATTTTCACGGTGGCCTTGGCAGCGAGTTCCACAAACCTAAGCGAAATGGCCAAGGTCGCCGTGAGCCAAAGTTGGAAGTTTCTGGCGCCGTCGCAGATGCTGGCATTTGCCGCGCTGTTTATCGTGCTCATTGCGGAAACCGGCCGTATCCCCGTGGACAACCCGGCGACCCATCTCGAATTAACCATGATTCACGAAGCCATGATCCTGGAGTATTCCGGACCCTACCTCGCTCTACTGGAATGGGGCGCTTCCATCAAGCAACTTGTGCTGATGACGCTGGTGGTCAACACTTTCTTTCCGTTCGGCTTGAGTTCTGACTGGACGGCTCGAGGACTTGGTCTCGGCCTGCTCTACTACCTTACCAAGATGTTTCTGCTGGCGTGTCTCATCGTTCTGGTGGAAACCACCAACGCGAAATTGCGGTTCTTTCGCGTGCCGGAACTGCTCATGGTTTCGTTCATCTTTGGAGCGCTCGCGCTCATTTCCACATTCCTATTTTGAGGCTTTGCATGACCTTCCTCCAAGATCCCGAGTTCGGCGACAGAATCATCACCCTAATGGCGGCACTGGTCCTCGTGCTCCAAATCGCCGCGGTCGGGCAGCGCTGGTTGGTTTCGAGCATTCGCATCTTCGCGGTCCAGTCGTTCCTCTTAGCGGCGATCGCCGGCATCATCGCGTACTTCAACCACGCCAGCCACATATATGTCGCCGCAGTGCTGACGCTCATCTTGAAGGCGGGACTGCTTCCTTGGTTTCTGGAGCGTCTTGTGAAAAGAATCGAAATCCGACGGGAGATTGAGCCGCTGATCAACGCTCCGCTGTCGATTCTCATCGCGGGCTGCCTGACGCTGGTGGGCTACGTTGTTGCGCAGTCCTTCTACCATCCGGAAGAGACTTCGGTTCGAGCCCTAGGACATAACACTCTCGCCGTGGCAATCGCGCTGTTCCTGATCGGTTTCTTCACCATGCTAAATCGCCGCAAGGCCCTGACGCAGGTTCTCGGGCTGCTTTCCCTGGAGAATGGGCTCTTCCTGGCGGCGATCTCGTTGACGTACGGAATGCCGTTGGTCGTTGAACTCGGCATATTTTTTGATGTTCTCGTGGCGGTCATGGTTCTCGGGATTCTCGTCTTCCGCATCCGCGAGGCATTCGATTCCATGGACGTCAGCAGGCTTCGGAAGTTGCGGGAATAGGAAAACCTATGATTTTGCTCTGGCTCCTGATCGTTCCTCTTGCCGCCGGCCCGCTGGCCTTCTTTCTTCGACGACGGCCCCTCATGGAGGCGGTCAATCTCGCTGCTTTCGCCGTTCTGCTGTGCCTGGCTGCCGCACTGGGCGTTAAGGTGCTTCGAACTGGCCCCGTTTCGCTTTGGAATGATTTCTTCTACGCGGACGCCCTCAGCGCGTTGGTTGTTCTCTTGACCAGTTTCGTAGCACTCGTATGTTCCATATATGCTGTCGGCTATTTCCGTCACGATGAGAGAAACGGGATTTTCCAGAAGCAGGAAGAACTGCGCCCCCTGCTTGCCGTGCCCAAGTTGCGAGAGTACTACTCCCTTACCCCCCTGTTCGTTTTCTCCATGATCTTGGTGGCTCTCGCCAACAACCTCGGCATACTTTGGGTGGCGATCGAGGGAACCACATTGGCGTCGGTGTTCCTGGTCATGTTTTACGGGCGCGAAACGTCTCTGGAAGCTGCCTGGAAGTACGCCATCATCGGGGGCGTGGGCCTCTCCATGGCCCTGTTCGGCACGATCCTGACCTACTACTCCGCTCATCGGGCTCTCGGAACGGACACGCTTGCCGGCCTGAACTGGTCTGTCCTCGTTGGAAATGCTGCCCAGTTTGATAAGCCGACCATGCGGCTGGCTTTCATTCTGATTTTGCTGGGCTACGGAACGAAGGCCGGCATCGCTCCGATGCACACCTGGAAACCGGATGCCTACAGCGAAGCACCGATTCCGGGGGCAGCGATGCTCGCAGCGGGTGTCCTCAACTGCGCTCTCTACGGTCTCGTGAGGTTCTACATTCTAAGTTCCAAATGCCTAGGGCCGGGGTTTGCTTCTCATCTCTTGATTCTTTTCGGACTGCTTTCCATGGGAGTAGCCCTCCCGTTCATCCTCGTTCAGAAGAACTTCCGGCGGATGCTGGCCTATTCGAGCATCGACCACAGCGGGATCATGGTGCTTGCGCTGGGCTTCGGAGGGCCCTTGGGCGTCCTAGGCATGTTTCTGCACATGACCTTTCATTCGATCACCAAGCCCCTGCTTTTCTTCTGCGCCGGCAATGTCCAGCAACACAGGAAGACGGATCTATTCCGCGAGGCCAAAGGTGGGTTGATCCATTCGATGCCCCTCAGCGGAGCCGCCTTCCTCCTGGCGACCTTTGCCGTCACCGGGGTGCCGCCCTTCAGTTTGTTCCTGAGCGAGTTCACCATTCTCCGCGCAGCGTTCAGCGCTGGCTATCTCGTTCTGGCCGTTCTCTTCGTCGCGTTTCTCGTGGCGATTTTCTCTGGATTCCTCATCCACATTGCCAACCTGGTGCTTGGCCCGGACCCGGGTCTTCCTCCAGCCGACACCTGCCGCTGGAAAAAGTCCTCGGTCGTCGGCCTCGCTCTGGTGATTATTGTCATGGGCTTCTGGATACCCGCTCCCTTGTTCCGGCTCATTCAGGGCGCAGCGGGCATTGTGACGAGCGGACGATGACGCAACCAATTTCCGGATTCTTTGAGTCTCTTCAACAGAAATTTGGCGCGCAAATTCAATCGATGTCTGCGGAACGCGAAGAGGAAGTCTATCTTCTCGTCGGTGATTCGGACGTTCGCGCGCTCGTCGAATACCTCCGAACAGAGTTCGAAGCCAGACTGGTTATGGTGTTCGCCGAGGACCGCCGTTCCGCGGACGGTGTCTTCTTCAACTACTACGTATTGGAACGCAAGGGCGACCCTCGGTATCTGATTGTGAGGGCTCCCGTGCGTGCCGACCATCCCGCGTTTCCATCGCTGTCAGCCAAACTCCCGGCCGTGAACTGGCAGGAGCGCGAAATCCAGGATTGGTTTGGCTTGAAAGCCGTCGGACACCCCAATCCTCGCAGGGTCGCCTTGCATGACAACTGGCCGGATGTTCATCCTTTGCGCAAGGACTTTCCGCTTGAGACCGTACTGCCGCCGTTCGAGGGGGAGCGCCACATCTATCGTCCCGCTTTGGGTGAAGGCGTCTTTCAAGTGCCGGTAGGGCCGGTGCACGCCGGAACCATCGAGCCCGGCCATTTTAATTTCGCGGTGGCTGGTGAGCCGATCCTGTATTTGCAGCTTCGCATGTTCTATACCCATAAAGGGACCGAAAAGCTCTTTGAGAAACTGACCATACCGAAAGCCGTGTTTCTCGCGGAGAGCATCTCCGGGGATTCGAGTTTTTCCCATGGCACGGCTTTTTGCCAGGCCGTTGAACGCGCGGCGCAGATGGAAGTTCCGTTGCGTGCTCTGGTCGTGCGAACGATCCTTCTGGAGCTCGAACGAATTTGCAATCATGTTGCCGATATCGGAGCCATTGCGACCGATGTCGGATTCGTCGTCGCCAATGCGCACGCCAGCCGTTTGAAGGAAATGCTCGTCGGCCTAAACGAAAAGTTGACGGGCAATCGTCTCTTGCGGGGCATGGTCTGCGTCGGCGGCGTCCGAAGGGGCTGGGATGCCGTACAACTGGTCTCGCTCCGCGCCGAAATCGACGCTTTCGCGAGTGAATTTCAGGATCTCGTCGCGCTGATTGACTCCTCCGAATCCACTCGCGACCGTTTGGAACAGACCGGACTCCTACGCCCGGAAAAGGCAAAGGATTTGGGAATCGTGGGTGTCGCCGGACGCGCCTCAGGAGTGGATCTCGACGTTCGGCGCGATCACCCGTATGCGGCCTATGGCCGCTACTCCTTCCACGTGCCTGTTTATCAGGTTGGCGACGTGAACCACCGAATGCAGGTCCGGGTCGACGAGGTCAAGGAATCTCTGGGCATCATCCGAAGCGCCGCCGAGGAGAGCCTGCACGGAGAGTTTCGTGCGCAAATCCCGCCCATTCCCGCGGACCGTTGCGCGCTCAGCGCCGTCGAGGGATGGCGTGGCGAAATCATCCATTGGATTCGTACCGGTCCCAACAATCACCTCGAACGTTGCAAGATCAAGGACCCCTCCCTCAGCAACTGGCCCGCCCTGGTGGAGGCAGTACAAGGAAACATCATTGCGGACTTTCCGGTTATCAATAAGAGTTTCAATCTTTCCTATTCGGGAACGGATCGCTAGCCCATGTTCAAGATCCTGCAGAAAACGATCGCGACCGGCATCGTAACCACGAACTATCCTAACGAGCCGGCACAACTCTCCGACCGCTTTCGCGGGCGGCCGCACTTCGACTTCGAGAAATGGACGGATGCGCGGCCCGCTGCGGAAGTCTGCCCAACCGGAGCGATTTCCGTCTGCGATGAGAGTGAAACGCGGCGAGTCACGATCGATTACGGTCTGTGCATCTTCTGCGGCTTGTGTGCGGAAGCGTCCGTCGATCAGGCCGTGCAAATCACCCAAGAATTTGAGCTGGCTAGTGAGGGTCGCCGTAACCTCATCCTAACCGCCGAATACACCCTGAATGCCGACGGCACGCATCGGCAACTAGCACCAGTGCGGAAGGGCTCCGGAAACGTGGAAGCAAGTGTCGAGAGCGTTGGACAGAAAGCGCGCGAAAAGATCCACAAACTCCTAAGGCGCTCCCTCGCCATTCGACAAGTGGATGCCGGTTCCTGCAACGGTTGCGAACTCGAAATCATTGCCCTGAACAATCCGGTCTACGACCTTGAACGCTTCGGCATTCAATTTGTTGCCTCTCCGCGTCACGCCGACATGATCCTGGTCACCGGGCCTGTCACGCGGAACATGGAACTGGCCCTATTGAAGACCTACCAAGCCATGCCCGAACCGAGACTCGTCGTCGCGGTTGGCGCTTGCGGCATCAGTGGCGGCATCTTTGGCAAGAACTACGCGTCTCTTGGAGGCGTTGACAACGTTCTACCCGTGGACGTTTACATTCCAGGATGTCCACCCCGGCCGCAGGCGCTCCTCCACGGAATCCTACTCGCTGTCGGACGTCTGAGAGAGAGATTATACGACGAGCGCACCTGTTGATCTGGGACATGCCTGCGGTTAGCAGCGCTAAGACTNTTGGTGATTCCCCCCTCTGCATCCTGGGATATGGACGTGGTCTCTCCCCGATTTGTGCAAACTCCACCAACTCAATCTGGGGTGCCAAACATNTGGATGGATCGGATGGTTCTCATGGAGATGCTTCTCCACACCGCTGTCGTGCGGTGCGTTTGATAACCGATTCCAATATCCGCGTGTAAGAGGACATCACCTCGATCGCGCCAATCCGGAAATTGCCTGGAACTTGTAGCCTCGGCTGCTTGCCCTTGCGGACCGAAGCCTCCCATGAGAAATCCCCGCCATTCCCTGGCTGTCGAGCCTCTCCAGCCTTTTGTTCTTGTTGTCGAGTCATTTCGGAGAACCAAGCTCACCCTGGCTGGTTATAAGAGTTGCGCCGCCTCGGAACGCCCTGAGTG
>JGI12635J15846_10002782_pt1 | contig 15285 bp, 10 predicted proteins | sample BlaSpr_A8_OM2_M2_FD_15846 | JGI IMG/M metagenome (IMG submission 15846) | reverse complement strand
ATCGACCCAATAGTTCTTTCCATGCCCCGGAGAAAGTTCGCCGGTCTCACGGTTCAAGTAAGGCGCGCCGCCACCGCTGGCGAATGGAAAATTACCGCCTGCATCGTTGCGGCCTACAAACTTGTCGAAGTTCACCCACGAGTCGAAGACGACGCTCGATGTCGAGAAGCGACTCACCTTCTTCCACGTCGGGCAGAGCGAGTGCTCGGGCCATTTCGCGGGCGACTTCCAAAGCTTCCTCGATCGTGCGTGCATCGACACCGGGGCGGACTTCGCCGATCAAGCACTGGTTACGCGCTATGCGGCGAGCGATGCCCTCTGCGTTCATGCGTTCTGCCTTGAGACTCTCCAGGTGATAGACCAGTCTCAGATCGAAGATTGGCCCACAGCCAGTATTACCAGGAGCAAGAAATAATCGAGAGGGCAGCCGCCCTCATTGCTGGCGTTAGCCAAGCCGCAGCCAATGCCGCTAAGTGATGCTAGTCTTGCCATCGAGAAAACTATCGTTGTGATCCTGAGTGCTGCAAGAATTGCGGAACGTCGCCGTGGAGTGGGGACACAAGGTCAACGAGTTTTGGTACCGCGAATTTTTCGAGAGCTTTCTTTTGGCGATCAGTCGATTTTCAGGCGAATTACTTCGCGCTCACGTAGTGTGGTGCGGAAGCACGGCAGACCATCAATCGGCTGCTTTATTGCAGGGTTTGTCGCTGTAGGCTGGCGGGTCCGGCAGGCTGCCGGCTGCCGGCAGGTGACGTATGTATACGACGACGGACCAGATTTCATCGTCGCTTAGAATTCCGTTGGCTCGGGGCATTCCGGAAGGCCAAAGCCCGTTTTTGATCACCCAGAAAAGCTGGCCGTCACTGTAGGACTGCACGGACACGGAAGCCAGCGATGGCAGCGGCGGTGACATTGCATCCGCAAAAGGCACTCCGGTGCCTTGGCCGTCGAGTCCGTGGCAAACGTAGCAGTAGTGCGAGAAAGTTTGTTTTCCCTTGAGAATGTTTGGCGAGCTTGTGGGCAAGGGATTTCGGGCGTTTTTGTTTCCAACAAGAACCTGATGTTTAGCGGCGGTTATCAGGAAGGTCTCGAGTTTTCCTGCGGGCTTCGCGGCAGCGCCGCGCGCGAGGAGAAACAATCCTGCCGCCAGCGCCAGCAACACACCACCAGCACACATCGCAAGAATCGTCTTGTACATGTGGATCTCTCGGCGAAGGTTACTCGACCACTTCGACCTGGAAGGTCATCGATCCGTGTCCCGCGCCGCAGAAGTGTGCACATTGACCCGCGAAATGCCCCGTTTTTTCCGGCGTCAGAGGTACTTCGCTGTCTTTCCCTTTTTTAATTTCTGTCGTGTCGACGCCTAGGTCGGGAATCGTCAAGCCGTGAGTTACGTCCGTGCTGCGAAGAACGAGCACCACGGGCTCACCCTTCTTCAGAGTGAGTTGATTTGGGCTATACGAAAACTTGCTGGCGGAAATCTCGATTCGACGAGGCGTTTCTGGTCCAGCGAACAAAGAGCAGCAAAGCAGTAGCGCGACAAAAATTACAGGGACGATTTTGTGAGCGAACATCTAAGGCACTCCTAATTGGGGTTCATTGAGATTCAAAAATCATGGAGCCAGGAACTTAAGGATCAATCTCTCGTCTTCGTCGGTCAGCGTGGCTCGAACTCGCATGTGCCGGACGACGGCACGCGCTTCGCGTGGAGAGATGCTCTCCGGCGGGTTGTGACAACGACCGCAGTTTGTGCGAAACAGCTTCTCGCCTCGCGCGCTCTCGCTCGGCGCGTTTTGTTGGGCGTTCGCTGAGGACGATGTTTGCGGCTTGTTTTGTTTATCCTGTGCCAGAGCGAGCGTGCAGAACAGGAACGTACAGCAACCAGCGATCGCAAACCAACGCGCTTTCATCGCGACGCTCCAGGCCACGCCGGGAATAAAAACCGGTAAGTGATTCCGAAATCCCAGACGTTTGTATTCGTGGTATTTGCCATGAGCTGGCGCCCGTAACTCGCATTCAAGCGCACTTCGTGCGGAAGGTAGTAGTTCATACCGAAAGTCGGCTGCTGAGCGTTCGTGGTGGGAAGCGAGTCATTTGGATTCGGCTCGGATCGGAAAAACTGTTGCATGCGGAAAACGGGCTCAAGACGACCGAGGAGCGAGCTGTCTCCTTTTATTTGCGACAAGCGATACGAGGCTTGAATCCAGTAACCGAATCCGCTTTGCGAACGTGCCCACTCGCCTCGAATTTGGATTGGCGCTTGATACGGTTCCCAAGTGAGGTCTGCGCCTTCAGAGTTAAAGCGCGTGCCTTCCAAGGTTCTTCGATACGAAGTGCCAAGCTCGAGCCGAGTGTGCGGGATAAATACGCTGATTCTTCCTCCCGCTCCTCGTTCTGACGCGAGCTTGTTTATTGTGCTTGCGACGGAGAAGTAGCCCTCGTAGTTGACCGCGAAGTCGTGCGTCGAGACCACGTTTCCGCGCAGCATGAATCCATCGCTATAGCCCTGACCGGTACCGATTGCCGCCACGTAGGGCGCATCCTGGATCTTGCTGATCCAGATCGGAGTGATTCGTTCGTTGTAGATGTTGAATGGTGTCAAGAAACGTCCGGCCGAGATCGTCAGATGTGAATTCGCGTTGTAATCGAGTTGAAGATATTCGAGGGTCGTAAACCCTTCGTTTGAGTAAGGTCCGCCGGGGCCTTGCTGGAAATAGACCTCGCGCAAGTCTGCGCGAGACTCAATCAACCAGCGGTCACCAATAGGCACCGAGAGTACCGGTGCCAGGACCGGTTGCAACACGTTCGTTCCCCCTTGCGTCGAGGAAAGAAAACCTGCGCCACCGGAAATGATGGGGACATCCTCTTGCGCCCCTGCGAAGGAACAACCGAGCAAACACAAAAAGCAAAACGCCAAAATCCTGCCTAGCATCATGAAGCCGCTACCCTGAACCTCTCTGAAAATTCCCACTCGCCAACAGAATCACGAGCTGCTGGTCGTGCCGTAGGACTGACTGACAATTTCACGCTAGAGCGAGGGGCCGGGAGCAGTTGTCATTGAGAAGTCGCGGGCGTGTCACGATTTTTTTGAGGGCCTGAATTGGGGGTGAAATCGAGCCGAAGAAATGGCGGGGACACAAGGTTTGCAAATGCGAGATGTTCCTTTGACAAATGGAAGGGGACCCTCTTCTAACGTCGCTCTCTCAACTTTCGGAAATAGAACGGTAGGGACATGAACATCTTTGAGAGATGTGGGATTCTCCCGGTATCGAAATACGTAGCCACCTATAAGGACCTCTTCGGCAGATATCCCGGCGCGCGTGCGCGCGGCGCCGTTTGGGTGGCCAAGGCTCTTCTACTGTCTTTTGCAACATTACTGATACTCCTGGTTATACCTGAACTCTCCGCTCAGACGCCTGGCACGGGGGCGATTGTAGGGACGGTGATGGACCCTTCGGGAGCGCGGGTGGCCAACGCGCACGTGAAGGTCGTCAACAATGGGACCGATTTCAGTAGACAAGTCTTGACGATAACGGATGGGATCTTTCGCTGCACGCTGCTACCGCCCGGAGACTACACGCTGACGATAGAGGCGTCGGGTTTCGAGACGCAGTCCACGCCGAGCATTCACGTCCTGGTCAGCAACACCACGAGCATCGATTTTAAGCTACTGCTGGGCACGAGCACGACGACAGTTGAGGTTGCGGCAGTCGTTGACCTGGCGGATACGCAAAGCTCGGCACTCGGGCAAACGACGAACGGCGAGACGATTCAGGCGCTCCCGCTGGCCAATCGGAATTTCACGCAAATACTTGCTCTCTCACCTGGAGTGACCGTCGGTGTGCCAGATGCCGGCGCGTTTGGAAAGAACACGCAGAACGTGATGGTGAACGGCGCCAAAACGACCGCGAATAATTTCCAGTTCAATGGGATCGATGCGAACAATCTGTCGGAGAATTCAGCGTCAGGATTTGCTCCCGAACCGGGCATTGCCATTCCAGCGCCCGACACGATTGCGGAGTTCAAAGTACAAACCGGAATGTACGACGCGGGCTACGGGCGCAGCACCGGCGCGAACATCGACATCGTCAGCAGGCAAGGCACAAATGAGCTGCACGGCAGCGTGTGGGAGTTCTTCCGCAACGATGCACTCAACGCGAACAACTTCTTTCTGAATGCAAACAGCCAACCACGTCCTGTGCTCAAACAGAATCAGTTTGGCGGCACGCTGGGCGGACCCATTCGCAAAGACAAGACGTTCTTCTTTGTGTCCTATCAAGGAAGCCGCCAGATTAACGGCGAGGCGCAAGGCGCGCTTCAAACGACGATTCTTCCTCCACTGACGAATGACCGATCGGCTGCCGCGCTAGGCGCTATCTTTGGAGGACAGTCGGGAGCATTCGGCGGAGTCGCCGTAGCGCCGAACGGATCGAACATCAATCCGGTGGCCCTCGCTCTTTTGAATGCAAAATTGGCGAATGGAAGCTTCGCGATCCCCACGCCGCAGACGATTTTGCCGAGCGGTGTCGGCGAGTCCACATACTCTTTCCCGGGCCACTATCAGGAAGATCAGTACAGCGTAAATATCGATCAGAAGCTCTCCGATCGGAACCAATTGTCCGGGCGGTTCTTTCATTCGGATGACAACACGAATCAGCCGTTCACGCCTTTCAGTGCGACTGTTCCCGGCTGGGGCACCACGTTCACTTCGTCGAACTACATGTTCACGCTGTCGGACGTCCACACGTTCTCTTCGAACCTGACGAATCTTGCCCGGTTCGGATACATGCGATTCACCGGGCTGCAGACGCAGGCGAATCCAGTCAACGCCAGCGATATAGGAATGGCGACACCCGACGGGCTTCCAACGCTCCCCGGAATTCAGCTGACGGGACTTTTCACGATCGGGTCGTTCGGTGAGCCCTTCTATTTTCAGAATACGAATACCTTCGTGTGGCAAGACACGGTATCGCTGACACGTGGACGCCACAGCCTTCGGATGGGTGGTGAGATAAAGCGCCACCAGCTCGTTCTGAACGTACCCTTCACAACGGCGGGTTTTCTGTTGATTCAGAGCTTCCCCGATTTTCTACTCGGCCAAAGCGCAGCGCAAAATGGAAGCAGCCAGAGCAACATCTTTCAGAGTTCGGGATCCGCGGGTCTATTTCGCAAGGATGAGCGGTATTTTGATGCTGCCGGCTTCGTTCAAGATGATTTCCGTGCGACGAGGCGCCTGACGATCAACGCGGGGCTGCGCTACGAGTTTTTTGGGCCACCGAGCGAGACCCACGGATTTCTGTCGAGCTTTAATCCCGCAACGGCGGTTGGTCCGGTTCCGGCAACAGGCACCTTCTCCGGATTTACGGTACCTGGGAATTACAAAGGTGAGGTTCCGGACGGCGTAACACAGACGTCCGGATCTAGTTTCTGGAACCCCGATTACAAAGATTTTGCGCCGCGCGTGGGATTCGCGCTTCAGTTACCTGGCAAAAAAGCACTCGTTCTTCGTGGTGGCTACGGAATTTATTATGCGAGGCTTTCCGGTGAGATGATTCTGCTCGACGTCGGGCAGATACCTTTTTCACTGACACAATCTGCTATCGGTTCTCCCAACGCCGCTGCCACTCTGCAAAATCCATTTGTTCCGCCGCTGCCGCCGAACTCGGCTTTTCCCATCTTTTTTCCACGCACACCGACGAGTTCGCTGTCTGTGGGCGCCATTTCTGACTCAAACCGCAGCCCTTATTCGCAGCAGTACAACCTCAACCTGCAATACGAATTTGCGCAGAATTTCCTCTGGCAGGTCGGGTATGTCGGCTCGGGAACAAGACATCTCGATGGTTGCCGTCAATTCAACCAGGGCCTGATCGCGACGCCAGAAAATCCGGTTAATGGGCAGATAACGACGACGAACGAGAATCTCGCTCAGCGCGTTCCTTTCGAAGGGATCGCCGGCGGCTCTTACATTTGCGAGACGTCGTTCAACGCCAGCTACAACGGGCTGCAGACGAGCGTTACAAAGAGAACGAGCTTTGGTTTGACCTTGCTTGCCAGCTACACGTTCTCAAAAACTCTCGACTATACGAGCGGGACCGGCGGGATTGATTCATTGGAGCTCGACTTCATGAGCGGCGATCAGAACGATCGCAATCAGTCTCACGGACCGTCGGATTTCGATCGGACGCATCGAGTTGTTCTGAGCGCAGTGTATCAAACGCCGAATCTGAGAAAGGGGCCAGAGTTTGCACAGAAACTGTTGTCGCGCTGGCAAGTTTCGGGTGTGTCGGTGCTTCAGTCGGGCTTGCCGATCACGCCGATCGACAGCACGGCGGGATCGGTCTACGGAAATCTCGTCGGGGACACTCGCGCCGAATGCACGGGTGCGAATCCTGCTTCTTCCGGCTCGGTGACTTCGCGTCTCAACGGGTATTTCAATCTAGCCGCGTTCGCACCGGCACCGACGATTGGCGACGGTACGGGTTTCGGCAACTGCGGAGTCGGCATCTTGCGCGGACCCAGCGAGCTTAATTTGGATCTCGGCGTTCAGCGGTCGTTCGCGTTCACCGAAAGGCACGTTCTCGATTTCCGGGCCGAGTTTTTCAATTTCACGAACACGCCGAAATTTGGGAATCCAATCAATGATTTCGCCGCGGGGCCCGCATTTGGCGTGATCACTTCGACGGTCGGAAATCCGCGCATCATCCAGTTCGCGTTGAAGTACAGATTCTAAGGACCCGGATGACCGCCAGCGGAATACCGACTCTCTTTTTTCGCGCTCTCCGGTTCCAGGATCAAGATAGAGATGCGCTTCGAAACATTACGGACGCCCAGTGGAAGCGGATTCTTGCGAACTGGTCTAACGCAAGAATCATGACGTCTTACCGGTTCGACCACCGCACTGATCTACCGCTCTGGGTCGCCCAAAAAATCGACCAATATCGCGCGGATACAGCGCTGAGGTTTCAGGAAATTAAGCGCTCCTATACAACGATCGCGACTGAACTCCAGCGGCTCGGCACAGAGCACGTAGTCGTCAAAGGCTTTTCTCTTTCTCCAGGGTACACGGACCACCCAGCCTTACGCCCTCAAGGAGACATCGACCTCTACTGTCCGCCGGAATCAGCTCTGCAGGCTCAACAAATTCTCTCGGACCTCGGCTATTCGCCCGAGGGTCATCAACCAGCGCGACTGAAAGACCAGTTGCCAACGATGATGCCAAACACAGGATGGGCGCCCGGTATCAACATCTTCGATCCCGAAATGCCAATCGGGTTTGAACTTCATTTCCGCTTTTGGGATGAGGACTTCATGAGGTTTCGCGTTCCGGGACTCGATGAGTTTTGGAATCGCCGAATTGTTCGGCAGGTCGACGGCTTCACGTTTCCGGGTCTACATCCCGCCGACAATCTCGGCTACACCGCGCTGAACGTTCTCCGCGACCTCCTCCAGGGGATGCCTTCTCTCGAACAAGTTTATGGCCTGGCGCGTTTCCTGCACACACAGTCCAACGAGGAGCAATTCTGGGATTCATGGCACGAGCTTCACGAACCCTCTTTGCGGCGCCTCGAAGCGATTTGCTTCCAGCTCGCCACGGATTGGTTTGGTTGCAAAGTCTCCCGGGAGGTCCGGGAAGAGATGGATCGACTCCCACCGGCGATTCAAGTGTGGTTTCGTGAAACCTCGCGATCCGGATTTTACCCGCGAACCGGTCAGGCGAAAGATGGTGCCTGGCTCCACGTTCTGCTTCTTGAATCACTCCGAGAGAAGGTGGACGTGCTGCGAGAGACGATCTTTCGCGTTGGCGCTCCGCCGGAGATCGCGGCTCCCGCTTCCTCAAGTGCAGATCCTTCAAGCATCAAGCCAAATCGCAGCCTGACAGACTCCTGTCGCCGGCTGTTCGCTTACCCCGGTTGGCTCATATCGCGCTCAGCCGTTCGACTGAGCACGTTCCCATCATTTTTCGGCCTGGGCTTCAAAATTTGGGCTTCGAAATTCAACCTGGGCAGAGGCTTTTGGCTGTTCTTCGCGAGCGATTTCTTTTTCGATCTCGGCATGTACGTCTTCTTTGTTCTCTACAACTTGTATTTGTTGGACCGAGGCGTCAAAGAAAATGTCGTCGGCTTGATCGCCAGTGCCTCCGCTGTCGGAGGCATCGTAGGGGCGATCCCGGCGGGGTTGCTCGCGCACCGTTTCGGAATGAGAAAGGCATTGCTGACGTGTCTGACGATGGTGCCCCTCGTTTTTGCGCTGCGCTCAATCGTCGCCAGCGAAGTAATGCTCATCGCGCTCGCTTTTCTCGGCGGGCTTTTCATCACGATCTGGGCCGTTTGCATTTCTCCAGCTCTCGCACAACTCACGAACGAACGAAACAGACCAGTGGGATTCAGCACGATGTTTTCTTCCGGAATCGCGCTTGGAATCCTGGGCGGACAAGTGGGAGGTCGTCTTCCCGGATGGCTCGGGACGCTTGCGTCGACCACATCCCCGGAGCGCACGAAGCAGCTCGCGTTGCTGCTCGCCTGCGCGTTCGTAGGAGTGGGGGCGATCCTTGTATCGCGAATCAAGTTTTCATCGGCGCCGACCAAGGAACGTAAAGTCTATCCGTCCGGGCGCTTTTTCAAACGCTATCTCGCCGCGATCGCGGTTTGGACATTAGCCGGCGCGACGTTCGACCCGTTCTATAACGTCTACTTTTCGCAGTATCTCCACATGTCGGTGCAACAGATTGGCTCGATCTATTCCTACGCTCAGTTTTCCCAGGTGATCGCGATCATGGCGACGCCGCTCATATTCCGCAAGTTCGGTATGGTCGACGGGATCGCGTACCTTCAAATCGCGGCGGCAATCACGCTCGGAGCACTCGCATTTTGTTCCCGCGTGCCCGCGGCATCCGTCGTCTACGTCGGCTACATGGCTCTCCACTGGATGGTAGAACCCGGCATCCTGCTCTTCTTGATGAACCGCGTTCCGCCTGAGGAACGTACGGGTGCGTCGGCACTGAGCTTCCTTGTGATCAACATAGCCTCAGCTGTGGCGGCTGCGCTTGCAGGCGCTTCGTTTACCAAATTTGGCTATCCACTCGTCTTGACCGTCGCAAGCATCGTTGGTTTGGGAGCGGCATTTTTCTTCCGCCTGATGGTGGGCGATCGCGAGCACGAGCGTATTCCAGACGCGAGCCTCAGTTCGCGGACTATTTCATAAAAGGGGATCATTGTGACAACAGCAGGAGCCGCAGTTCGTACCGCGATGGAGGCAAGGCCAGACTGGCCCCAAGACCCGCTTCGCTATTTCGACGAATTTCCGCTTCGTGCCAACCACTTTCCCTGCGGAGTTCCTCTCGAACTCTCGACCAACTCACAAGCGGTCCTCGACGCCGCTCGCCAGAGCTGGGGACCCTTCCCCAAAATCTTGGATGTCGATCCCATCCATGTACGCATCGGTGTCTCGGAGAGCAAGCGAACGGATCTCCCGCCGGCCCCTTCAATCCTTGGCCAGCGCGGCCTGATTTCGATCGTCGGAGACGCCGAAAATTTCGGCATGTGCGACGTGACTGCGGGATTTAGCTTTGGCTGGATGACGCCCGCCACCGTGGCCGACCAGGGTTTCTTCCGCTACCACTTCCTGGAGCTGATGGCCGGGCTTTTGTTTTCGCCGGCATACTTTGGCGTCGTCCATTCCGCCTGCGTATCAATGAGTGGACGCGGCGTGCTGCTTTGTGGGCATTCCAGGGCCGGGAAGTCCACCTTGTCGTTTGCATGCGCGCAACGAGGCTGGACGTTCACTGCGGACGACGCGGTTTACACGGTTCGCGGCGATGCGGGACGCAGAGTCATTGGCAATCCTCTTTTAGTGCGACTTCGGCCGGACGCCCCGACTCTATTCCCCCAACTCGAAAATCGCGCCGTTATCCTGCGTCAAAACGGAGAATTTGGTTTTGAGATTCCGACCGCCGAATTGCCGGACGTCACAACCGCGTTCACTTGCGAAATCGATCATGTCGTCCTTCTGAATCGAGCTCCGGGCGGGACCGCAAAAATCAGTCGGTTTCCCAAGGACTATGCCCGCAGCTGGATGAACGAAGTCTTGGACCTCACGTTCACCTCGACTCGCAACGCTGACGGAAACCGGACCGAGATGTTCCTCGCCGATCCAAAGGGTCGAGAAGAGCAGAGAGAATCCATGGAGGCGTTGCTGTCCGGCGGGATACACGAACTTTCGTATTCCGATTTGGATCCCGCCATCGATTGCCTGGAGTCCCTGGTCCGTTAGATGGCCTAACGCGTCTCCAAAGCGCCGGTTGAAGAATTGTCAAATTTTCGTCGCGCCCTCAGATTCTCGCCGACTTCCGAAAATCTTCGCGCAACCCTCGTGGTAGGCTCCTGCGCACATCTTCTGGTCGGAGAACATCAGTATTTTTTATTTGCGCGCCCCAGCGGCGGCCCGCTCGTGCTTGGTGAAACACAACAACGGTTGGCGGTGTGTATTCTTCGCATCTAATTGTCCTCGACGAATTCTGCCTCGGGCGTCGGTAGCCGATCGGTGTCCCTCGCGACCCACACGTATAAGGTTGGGAGCAGAAAAATGCTCAGCACCATCGCTCCGACGAGGCCGCCCACGATCACAATCGCGAACGGTCGCTGCGAATCGGAACCGATCTCGTGCGAAAGAGCTGCTGGTAGCAGGCCCAAAGTTGCGACCAGCATTGTCATCATGATCGGTCGCAGCCGCAGCACTGCGCCTTCGATCGCGGCCTGTTCGATCATGTGACCTCGCGCACGCAGTTGGTTGATGTATTCCAGCATGATGACGCCGGTCTGCACTGAAACTCCGAACAGCGCCAGAAAACCGACTCCCGACGACACGCTGAAATGGGTTCCGGTGACGAGCAACGCGAGCAATCCGCCGATCGGCGCCATCGCCACGTTTGCGAGCAGCAGCGCCGCCCATTTAAACGAGCGAAACATCGTGTACAAAATCCCCGCGATGATTACGAGCGTCAGCGGTACGATCACGAGCAGCCGGGCTTCGGCCCGCTTTTCACTTTCATACTCGCCCGCCCAGTCGATGTGATAGCCGCGCGGCAATTGCACGCTCTTGCCCACCTTGTCGATCGCCTCTTCGACCGTGCTGCCAAGATCGCGCCCGCGAACGCTATATTTGATCGCGACGTACCGCTGATTTCCTTCGCGATAAATTTCGGAGGCGCCATCGCGCTCTTCGATCTTGCAGAGTTGTTCGAGCGAAACGCGTTCGCCGTTCGGCGACAGCAGCCGAATATTCTTGATGGCTTCGACCGAGTCGCGGTATTGCGGCAGATAACGCACGACGAGGTCGTACCGCGCTTCACCCTGCAAGACTTGCGTAAGAGCATTCCCGCCGATTGCGGTTTGCACCGCATCCTGTACATCGGACACATTGATTTGGTGTCGTGCCGCCTGCACGCGATCGATCTTGATATTGATATTTGGCTGCCCCAGCACTCGAAATACGCCAAGATCTTCGATTCCTTTGATTTGCCGCATCACCGCAACGATTTGATCACCCTTGTCCTCCAGCGTCTTCAAATCATCGCCATAGATCTTCGTCGCGAGCTCTCCTTTGACTCCGCTGACCGCTTCTTCCATGTTGTCTGAAATCGGCTGCGAAAAATTCCAGATCGCGCCTGGGATCTTCTCCAGCTCACGGTTCATCGCCGCAAGCAATTCCTCCTTGTTTTGGTGAAATACGGGACGCCACTGTTCTTTCGGCTTCAGGTCGACGAAGTATTCCGTATTGAAAAATCCGGCCGTATCCGTGCCATCGTCCGGTCGACCCACCTGGCTCGAGCACTGCGGAACTTCTGGGAATGAACACAAAACAACACGCGCCTGATTCATCAGCCGGATTCCTTCGGTCGGCCCAGTGCTCGGCGCGAGAGTTCCCCGCACCCACAGTGCGCCTTCGTCCAGATGTGGCAGAAACTCAGAACCGATGACGCCGCTGAACGCAAGGAACGCCGTCACACACAATCCGATAAACGCCACGCCGCAGGTGACCAATCGATGCTCGATCGCCCACTGCAAGCCTCGCCGGTAATGTGCCTTGAGCCATTCCATCACCGGATTTCGCCATTCCTTGACGTTGCGGGTCAGCAGGACACTCGCTAGCGCAGGTGCGAGCATCATCGAGAACAAAAGTGCACCGAGCAATGCCAGCGCCACCGTCCAAGCCAATGGATGAAAGAGCCGCCCTTCGACGCGTTGCAGCGTAAAGATCGGAAGATATGCGGTGATGATGATGGCAATCGCGAAAAAAACCGGTCTTTGTACTTCGTGCGCTGCCTCTCGGATGCGCTCCAGTGGTGTCTTGTACGCGGCGCCGGGATGCGTCACATGGCGAACGATGTTCTCCACCATCACCACCGCGCCATCGACAACCATTCCGAAGTCCAGGGCACCGAGCGATAGAAGATTCGCAGGTATTCCTTTGAGTTTGAGGCACGTCGCGGCAAACAGCAGCGAGAAGGGAATTGTGAGAGCGACAATAATCGCCCCGCGAACGTTGCCCAGGAAAACGAAGAGTACGATCACGACAAGCAAAATGCCTTCGACCAGGTTATGCAGAACCGTGTGCGTCGTGAAGTGAACCAGATCGCTTCGATCGATCAGCGGGACAACCTTCACGCCCGTAGGAAGGATCTGTTCGTTCAGCTCTTTCACCTTTTCGTGAATCCCCCGAAGCGCGGCTTCAGCGTCCGCACCTTTTCGCAATAACGCAATTCCAGAAACTACGTCGTCGTTATCGACGATCGTTCCGTCTTCTCGATGAATCGCCCGTGCCGTTTGCCCCAGTCGTACTTTCGGTCCTTGCGCCACGACCGCGATGTCCTTGACGCGAACGGGAGTCCCGGTCTTGCTGATGATCACCGTGTTCTCGATGTCCTCGACGTTTTCGATCAAGCCAACCTCGCGCACGTTGATCTGCTGCAGGCCTCCTTCGACAAAACTCCCGCCCGCATTCGCGTTGTTGTTGGTGAGCTGCTGCTCGACCTGGGCGAGGCTCAATCCGTACGAGACGAGTTTGTTCGGATCGATGCGCACCTGATATTCGCGCGTCGGCCCTCCAAAGCTCGCCACGTCCACGATGTCCGGAACCGCTTTCAAATTCTTCTCGACGACCCAGTCCTCGATCGATTTCAGGTCCATCACGTCGTATTGTGGATTCGTGCTCCGCAACGTGAAGAAGTAGATCTGGCCGACGGGACTCCAGTCGGTCCCCATCTGCGGACTTACGCCGGTTGGCAGCGTAACCTGCGCCAATCGTTCGAGGACGCGCTCGCGATTCCACGAGTTCTCTTCTTCGTCGTCGAAAATCAATTTCAGGTCCGACAATCCAAAAAGCGAGAAAGAGCGTAGATGCACGACATGCGGGATTCCGTTCATCACGACTTCGAGCGGAATCGTCACTTGCTGTTCCACTTGCTCCGCGGCAATGCCCGGCCACTGCGTGATGATCTCGACGTAATTATTCGCTACGTCGGGATACGCTTCGACGGGCAACTGGTGAAACGAAATCGCACCCCAAGCCAGCAGCAGCGTTGCCGCCGCAAGAACAAGAATCCGATTCTCCAAAGAAAAATCGACAAGCTTCCGAATCATCGTCCATTCCTTTCAATCCCGTTTGGTGAGGCGTCCAGCGACGCGTGTGGATGCAGCGAGGCGAGCGTTCGCTTTCTTCAAGCGGGCTGCGCTCAGCTGACAGTTGCACCAGGTAGAGGAATGGCCAGCGGCGTTTCTCGACGGCCGATTCGATGCGAGTCGGCGCCGCGTGCAGAAAATGCCGCAGCCAATTCAATCTGCGTTTGGATTACAGAATGAGGAACGAAACGGGAGGGGCACGACCGAGAAACGAGGCACTGCGGGAAACAGGCGATTGCAACTGCGAGTCCGGAATTTGCAGGCGCGCGAGGTACGGTGAAGCGAGACTTGCGACCGGTTTGAAATATCCAGCGTCGTATCGCGAAATCAGCGCGCCAAGTGAATCGCGGATTTCGTGGTTCGTTGCAAAGAGCGACGAATCGGAGTCGGGAAACGCTCCGGGAAATTGTTCGGGGCTCAGTTCCCTGAAATTGCCCTGGCCGTCATTCAACAACACCGCGACGGGCCGCTGTGTCCACGCCGTCGTGACGATCACGTCGGGCCAGTCGTCGCCGTTCACGTCGCGCGATGTAAGTTGAAGTCCGCCTTCGGGAGCGGCGATGTTCAGTGTCGAGCGTGCGCCGGAACTCAGCTCGATCGCAATCTTGTAGACGGTATGAGACGCACCGCGTTGGCCGATATCCGCAGTGACAAGGTCGGGTCGCTGGTCGCCATCGAAATCCCCGATCGTTACGGGCGGAGCGATGCGTTGGGCGGAGGTTCGTTCGTTCCGAGCGTCTTCGGAAGCCGCTGCCGGGTTCGGCAAAAGGCAGAGCATCAACAATACGAGGGCAAGCGTCGCAGCCGCGAGCACCAGCGAAGATCGCGGGTAGCATTCGCGGGAAATCTTGCCGCTGAATCGACGAGCCCTAGTCAGGATCCGACCCTCCTACCTTCGATTCTAAGTCGGATTTCCCGAACGCAGCAAGCCACTCGGCACCGGCGATGCGCAGACATGAATATCCAAGCGCCCTAAGGCCCGATCGAGGAGTAGGCGCCGTCGCTAACCGCTGTTCAAAATAGAACAGACGGCTACTCCTTATTTCGGATAAGTAATCCACCATGCGCGAAAACGAAGAACGCTGGAAGCAGCTCTGCGAACTGGCCGCCAAAGAGCAAGATCCCCGAAAGCTGCTCGAATTGACCCACGAGATCAACAATCTCCTGCTCTACAAACAGAAACGCCTGACAGGCGAAGCCAACAAGAAACCTGCCGAGTAAATAACGCGGAGTGTCGCAGAGCGCGTATCAAGATCGCTGCGGAACAATCTCCTGGTTGAATCCACAACCACTCAGCGTCAATTACCTCCTTGACGGCGCAAACCCCCTGTTGTTTCCCGCAGTGAGTTGTGACATCTTCTGTTGGAAACCCAAAGGGCGACTCTCGGTGTCGGCGGGAGGAATCGCGTGAAGGCGATTGTTTACCACGAGTACGGACCCCCGGATGTGCTGCGATGCGAAGAGATCGAGAAGTCGACTCCGGGCGATAGCGAAGTGCTGCTCCGGGTTCGTGCGGCTGCACTCAATCCGTACGACTGGCACTTCATGCGCGGCGAGCCATACGGCATCCGNTTGATGTCGGGCCTCGGCAAACCCAAGAACAAGAGGC
>JGI12635J15846_10002781_pt1 | contig 15287 bp, 9 predicted proteins | sample BlaSpr_A8_OM2_M2_FD_15846 | JGI IMG/M metagenome (IMG submission 15846) | reverse complement strand
CGAGAGTCGCAGGTTTCCCGATCCCGCCGCTGCTCCTCCGCTTGACGCGCTGCCATAAGAGGACGAGGGCGGGTTGCCGACGTTCTCCGTCATGACTGGATAGGCGACGGAATCCTCGAAGGCCTGGGTGGAGCGGCGTGCGTTGGCTTCGGCCTGAGTCTCTTCGCCGTTGACGCGCACGAAGGTGATATCAGTGTCGGGATATGCCGTTGTGCTGTCGGGAGAAAGCAGCTTCGTACCCTGGATGGAAAGCGAGTCTCCTACCTTCATGCGCTCGGCAGCTTTCAATTGCAGGATGACAGTCTTAGCGATTGGGTCATAGGCGTTGGGAAGGAACGAAACGGTCACCGCCTGTTGAAACGGGCCCGGATGAGATCGCACCACGTAGTTTGCCACGTTAATGGCGGAAGTGGGGTCAAGCGGCTCGGAGAAATACACCAGCGCCGCGGTCGGCGTTGCAATACAGTTGATAATTTTCACTGAAGGCGGCGGCGCGGTGTGCGTTGGTGTCGGTACTGCTGTTGGTTGACTCGGCATTTGCGTATTCCTCCCGGAGCTGCGTTCAGCTTCCCAAGCCAGGACGTTCAGTCCTCTGTCAGNCAGCGTGACTTTCGCTATTTCCCAGCCCGTGCGGGCTGCGGTTCANGTGACCCCTTGGTGCAATGCTTCCGCTGATTCTAGCGCTTCCTTATCGATTTTCTGACCAATGNTTGTGGACCGCACGTTGATCGAAGTCATACCCACACGTTCGGCGAGNTCCTGCCAGCAGGCGGCGAGGGCAANGCTGACTGCCTGCAAGGGCTGGCGGCACTCCTCGATTGCCTGCTTGGTGATGCCGGCCCACGCCAGCCACTCGCCTCCGCGCTCGCCGCCAAGTTGGGCCAGACCTCTGAGCTTGTCATAGGAGACGAGGTCGGCGGCGAATTTCTGTTCCATGCCGTGAAATCGTTCCTGGCAAACCGTGAGTTCGCGGCGCGCCCGGTCCAAATCCAGGGGATGCACCACGGCTTGCGCTGCACTCAAAGCGGCTTTGCGCGCCTGCAGCAGCATGCCGACAAGATCGAGCACGCTGTTATCCATGGCATCCGCGAGCGCTGTGCCTTGGTCCTCTGGTTGGTCACGCATGGTGACATCCAGGAACTCCCACGAGTCGAGCAGATTGTAGATCTGCTCGGACAACTCACGGAATGTCGCTTCCAGAGCCACGACTATCTCCTCACCAGTTCCTTGTAGAAGTTCTCTGTAATCACGCCCGGCCGGGCCAGACGTTTGTCGAGCGCGTAGCGCGCGGCGCCGATTAAATATCGTTCCGGAATAATGCCGGGGTCGACTCCCGCAGCGACGCGTCGCGCGGCCTCTTCAATCATCTTCTGATCTTTTTTCCCGAAACGAATCACTTGCGACAGACTCTTATTTCCCAGCGACGGGTAGGGCTTGAAACACATCGCGTCCACGGCGAGGGCACAGGCTTTGGGAAAACTCTCCAAGACTTTTGTTGGGATCGTGCCGGTGCGCGGATTGGGATAAATGCGAGTCCATGCGCGGGCATACTGTTCTGCTTCGGTCTCGAAACCCAGACGGCGCAGCATTTCTGTGCTGATGAGGAGTCGAAGATAAGGAGTGGGATGCGGTCCCCGGCGGCTGAAGCCAAACACGGCCGCGGGAGCGCGCCCGATCACATCCATCAACGAACCGACAACTCCGGGTCCGCCCAACAGCAGCGCGCTCATGTCGGCGAACATTTCGCGATTCCATCGCACCCAGACGGAAGCGACGGATTTTCCCAAGTCGGCGTTCAGCAGGCGAAGTCCGACCTGGCGCGGAATGTCTTTGCTGAGTCCGAGGTCGGTTTGCAGATTATGGCTGACTTCATGCATCACCGCGCCCAGCGTCCAGGGATTTACCAGGCGGTGATAGGGAAGCTGGACTAGAGGAAAAGGATTCAGTTGCTTGCCGAGCCTCTGCATGGGAATCCCGCGGCGAATGGTCGCGGGCGCGAAACCGGTCTTCATGTAACAAAACGGCGGGGGAGCGGGCACTGTTCTCGCCACACCAATGCCAGTGTAGGCAGCTTGATAACAATCCATGGCAATGCGGTCGCAGCTTAGCAGCCAATCTCCGTAACGCCCTTGGCGCTGGCCGAAGAGTTCGAAATAAAAATCCCAAATTTTTTCAATACCCTGCACCCAGCGGTGAGCGGCATCTTTGTGGGAGACTACGCGCTGCAACCGGTGGGAGCGAGGCTCTTCGGTGGCTACGGCGATGGAGTCGTGGACATTCTTCGACATCTTCAACAGGCCGCGGCGCAGCCGAGTGATCATCTGGTTAACGACCTGAATGTGGCCTTCCGAAGGCGCCGCCGCGCCTGGGCCGAACTCGTCGCGCTTGAAAGGGCGCAGAGCTGCGGCGTGGCGGGTTACGTTAATGGATTGAGCCCGCAACCAGGGCAACAATACGGGTGCCGCTCCGCTCACGACCCGAGGCCGCGGAGCCGGACGCGGTTCCACCCGCATTGTTGTTTCTGGCAAAGTTTGGGCCAGCGTGCCCATGACAATCACCTCGGGAGCCAATTCTTAATCTGGTTAACGAATGACCTGCCCACAGCAGCGGCAATAAGCCGGAGCTGGCGCAGAAGTTGGAGTTGCCTGTCCGGTGGCGGTAGTGCCGCCGCAGGCGGGACAGGGGGCACAGGTGCATTGTCCAGCAACCGTGGTGCCTGTCCGGACTCCCGTCCGGCCGACTGGCGCAGGCGTACCTGCAGACGTCCCTCCGTGGGCGGGCGTACCGGCGCTTGCTCCAGGAACGGCGTGAGCTGCGGTGCCATAGCGAGGAGCAGCAACCTGCGGAGCCCGTCCAGAATAATGTGGCCGCGCGATGCCTCGTCCCAAACGCCCGTGGAAGCGGCGCTCAAGGTGCTTGTGACGACGCAAGGCGTGCTGCCGCTGACGCGGGTTGCCGAGCACGTAACGAGTTTGCTTGGCCAAAGTACGAACCGCGCTGCGAGGAGTGATTTGGCGTCCGCGCGCTGCCTGACGAGCGATGTTGCCCACCGTTCGCCGGGCGATGCTGGGCACGGCGCGCAACAAGTGGCGCGTCTGCGGATTGCGGTGGAGTACCTTGGCTACTCGTCCCACGCCCTTGGTTAAATGGGGGGTGGATTTGGTGAGTGCTTTGGCGATCTTGGGAAGAGCGCGCTTCGCCATGGGGGCGACGGCCTTGGCGACGACGGGAAGCAGTTTACTCGCAGCCATGCCGATCAGAGGCAGGAAGTGCTCGACCGCTTCGTCTTCGCTTTCGGATTCCGCCGCCAACTCGCCGAGATGTTCCATCATGGCGTCTGGATAGATTTTGCGGATGGGACTGATTTCGGCTTCGTCCTCGCTCTCGAACTCGTCTTCACCCTCCATCTCTTGTTCGCCGAGCAGGCTGCTGGCAATGTTGCCGAGGGCGCCCAGCCAGCCTTCGCCTTCCAGTCCGGCTTCGTCCTCCATCTCATCCACGCTCTCGCTTTCCAACTCGCTTTCGAGTTCGGCTTCGAACTCATCTTCGAATTCTGGCAGAGCTTCCAGTTCGCTTTCGTATGCCATGACGAATCCTCCTGCAAAAAGTGGTCGAACTTAGCGGCCGGTTGTGGCTAACGCATTGCGTTGCGGCTGCGGCGCGCAGCGATACGGCTGCGGCTGCGGACGCGGCTGGGGCGCTTGTAGGCTCGGCTGACTTTGAGATTGCGCTTGATTGCAGTGGCGCAAGCTTTGGGATTGCCGAGCACGCGGCGGATCTGTTTCGCAACGGTTTTTCCAGCGCGGCGGCGGGTGATGGGGAGTCCCTTGGCGGCCTGGCGCTTCAGGCTCTTCACCGAACGGCGCATGATGGTCGGCACCGCACGCACTCCGATACGAGTACTGCGGCGACTGCGCAGAATGCGTGTAAGGATCGCCGTGCCCCGCGTGAGGTGAGGAAGAATATTCCGCAGAGCCCTGCGATCTTTGGCAGAAATCACGGTGGCAACGGCAGCGCCGGCCATGGCCTCGGCTTCACCCTCATGGGCTTCGGTGGAGGCGGCTTCCGCCATGATTTCGGCGACGGCCTCGTTGTGAGTCAACTCGTGAGAGGCAATCTCATTCGCGGTTTCGGATTCTGCTTCATCCTCGAATTCTGCTTCATCCTCGAATTCGTATTCGTATTCGCCTTCGCCCAGAGCTGAGGCTGCGGCCGAGCCTAATTTGCCGCCGATGGGACCGCCAATAGCGGTGCCAACAATGGGAGCAGCAACCTTGGCGATTTTTTTAAAGAGGGGCAGAGCCTTCTTGAGAAAGTTTCCGAAAGAAAACATCTCGGTTTCGTCTTCGAATTCGCCTTCGGCTTCGAGTCCGGCTTCGAACTCGCCTTCTCCGAGAAGGCTTCCCGCTATGTTGCCGAGAGCGCCGAGCCAGCCTTCGCCTTCGAGGCCGGCCTCTGCCTCGAACTCGTCTTCGAGTTCACCTTCGGCTTCGAATTCATCTTCGCCCTCGCCTTCCCCTAGAAGGCTTCCGGCAATGTTGCCGAGAGCGCCGAGCCAGCCTTCGCCTTCGCCTGCCTCATCTTCGCTTTCGAGTTCGCCCTCGTGAAACTCGTCTTCGAGTTCCATTTCCAGTTCGCCCTGATGGTCCGCCATTGTCCTGACCTCCTTCTGGTTGGTGACGACGGGAGCGAGATTAGACCGGGGCCAGGTGCGCGTCTAGTCACATCTTGTGGTGACCAGTTTTAAGTTCGCCGGAATTGGTTTCGCTCGAACGTGTGACAAGGTCGAAATGCCGGGCAACTCGCCAAAGGATTTTAATGGAGTGCGAAAGGAGGCCAGCGCTGGGGCCCGGACGATGGTAAGTCGATTTCGGTTCGCACCGGAACAACCGCCCGCGCGCCTCTGGCATCGGAATAGCCGCTGTAGGAAGTGGAGCCGGTGTGCGCCCCGTCGCGAAACTATCTCGGTTAGTGTCTGTCCTTCTTCTAATTTCTTTCCCAGCCATTCTTTCATTCAGCCAGGAAAACGAAGCCTTCGAAGGCCCCGAGCACGCCCGTAAACGGGCGGAAGAATTCTGGAAGTTGCGCGGCATAAAACCGGGCACAAACGCTGCCAGACTTCGGCTGCGGGCGCTGGCACATCGTGACAAGATCAGAGCGCGGGACCTTGCCGCTCGGGCCCAGGCGAGCGTTAATTATGGTACCAGTCTCACCAGTGTTCCCTGGATCTCCATCGGTCCAACTGCAGTTCTTGAAGGTGGTGTGCCGAATGCGGGCCGCGTCGACGCCCTGGGGCTCGATCCCAGCAACGAAAATATCGTCTATGCGGGCACGGCGGGTGGTGGCGTATGGAAGACTACTGACGGCGGCCAGAGTTGGGTCCCGCTCACCGATTCGCAGCCTGCTTTGGCGGTCGGTGCTATTGCCGTCGACCCGAACAACCCCAGCACAATTTATGCAGGCACGGGCGAGGCGTTTCCGGCGTCCATCGCCACCTACGGTGTGGGCATTTTAAAATCTATCGATGGCGGAAACACCTGGACGAGTATTCAAGGCCCATTCGTTCCTTACGGTGGGGGCGGGATGGACATTGCGGCCATCGCTGTCTCGCCGCAGAACACCAACATTGTTCTGGTGGCCGCCCCTTTCCCAACCGGACCTATGGCGGCGGGTGGCTTGTACCGCTCGACCGACGCGGGCGCCACCTGGACCAGCGTGCAAACCACCGAAGTGAGCGCGGTGGCGTTCGATCCCAATCACCCCGGCGTGGTGTTTGCCACCTCCGGGGCGGCAGGAAATGCATACGTGCTGCGGTCGACCGATTCGGGTGCCACATGGATGACCGTCTACACCCTCAGCGGGACGACGGAGCATACTACGTTGACGATTGCCCCAACGGACTCCACCATCTATGCAGCGTTCTCCGAATACACCTCGCAGGTCACTTTGAAATCGGTGGACGGCGGAAACACATGGAAGGAACTCACCGAAACCGTGCAGATTTCAGGACAGTCCCTGTGCACTAACCAGTGCTCCTACAACCTGGTGCTGGCCGTTTCACCCAGAAATTCTCAAGAGGTTTATTTTGGAGCCATCTCTCTGGTGCGTACCCAGGATGGTGGAGTGACCTGGTATGAAATGGCGGCGAATGTTCATTCGGATCAGCACGCTCTTGTTTTTAGTCCAGCCGGAGACAAGCTCTACGTGGGGGACGATGGCGGGGTCTGGTCGTCGACCAATCCCGATGCCGCCGTGGGGACGCTCGCGTTCTCAAGCCTGAACAACGGCCTGGCGAATTTGCAGTTCTATCGCGGCATTTCCATGGCCGCCGGCAATCCCAACCTCGGGATGGGAGGAATGCAGGATAACGGCACGGCTTTGTATCAGGGGCAATCGCAATGGCCCCACATTTGGGGCGGCGATGGCTTCGCCACCGCAATCGATCCCAGGAATCCGCAGAGTATGTACGCCACCACCCAATATGGATATATTTGGCACTCGCTTGATGGAGGACAAACCTTTCAGCAAGACATGAATGGATTGACCGGCACTCAAAGCGGCTTTTTTACCGAGTTGGCCATGGATCCGAACGACTCTCAACTTCTCTACACCGAGAACGACAATTCTTTCGCGCAAATATTCCGCACCGTGGACGGCAGTTCGGTTTGGGAGCAGGCTTTCGCAAACGTTCCTGACGGCATAACTTCCGTTAACGTTTCAGCGGCCGACGGCAATGTTGTCTGGGTATCGACTTACGGGCCACTATTCGTGTCGACGAACGCCACTGGGGCGGCGGAGCCGACCTGGACGCAGGTAACTCTTCCCACGGGCCGGGTTGTGACCAATATCGTTCCCGATCCTCACGACCCGACTGTCGCGTACGCAGCAGTTTCTAGTTTCCTATCCTTCTTACCGGACAGCGTGGGTCACGTAGTGAAGCTGACCAACACGGGCGCCAGCTGGACAAATATATCCGCCAGTTTCCCTGACATTCCTGCCAATGACATCGCCGTGGATCCAGCGATTCCCAACGCATTGTATGTTGCAACCGATGTCGGAGTATTTGCGACGGCGGACGGGGGAACCACATGGAACTCGGTGGGAACCGGGCTGCCGAATTCCTACGTCACCGGATTGGCGCTCGACGCCAAGACCCGTATTCTGCGTGCCGGGACGCACGGGCGCGGCATGTGGGATTTGCAGCTTCCCACCCCGCCAGCATTTACGGTTTCGCCCGGCAGCGTGACTTTTGTCAGCCAGACCATCAACACGACCAGCGCTGCGCAAATCATATCGGTCACAAACATTTCCAACGCATCAATGACGCTGGCGAGCGCGGTAGTATCCGGGCCTTTTGCGGAGACTGACAATTGTGGCGCTGCATTGCCGGCGGCGAGCGCCTGCAGCTACAACGTCACTTTCACTCCGACTTCAGCGGGAGCGCAAACCGGTAGTTTGACCGTTTCCAATTCGAGCGGCGGCCCGTCACAGGCAATTTCACTCAGCGGAACTGGGGCCGTAATTGTTACCCCGAGATTTAGCATCTCCGCGGTCAATGGTTCTTCCACCTCGCAAACTGTCACCGCCGGACAGACCGCGACTTACAATTTGGTGGCCGCGCGGAGCGGCGGGTTTTCCGATAACGTGACCCTTACCTGCAACGGTGCGCCCACCACGACCACTTGCACCGTGAGTCCTTCAAGTTTCGCCTTCTCGGGTTCGACCTCAGTGAGTTTAGTGGTAACCGTAACAACCGTCTCTAGAACTTCCGCGGCCCTGCCCTTTGGACTTTTCGACAAAGTTCGGCCTCGGCGCTTTTTTGTTTTGGCTATGCTGCTCGCCTTAATCGCGGCCATGGCAGGGAAGCGGCGGTCCTTTGGCTATGCGTGGCAGACGTGCTTCCTCGCCGTGGCGTTGATGGGTTTGAGTTCCTGCGGAGGCGTGAGCGCGGGTGGGAGCGGTGCCTCGAATCCCGTCTCACAACCTCAGTCTTCGGGCACGCCTGCCGGCACCTATCAACTGGTGGTCACGGGTAGCGCAGCCAGTGCCTCCTCCAGCTTGAATCTGAGCCTCACCGTGAAGTAATCGAGCACAGGAACCGCAGGGGCCGTTGGGATGGGAGTGAGATCGCTAGGAATCGGAGCTTGTCCCGCTGGCAGGTTCACCGGCAAACGGCATACAATGACGGTTTAGCCGAGATGTTTATGTCGCCCACGCCAGAAGACCTGACCATAATTAAAGATGACATGATCGCCTTCATCGAAGGCCATGGAATGCGCCGCTTTCACGGCTATGTGGATTACGAAGAGGTGCAGTGTGTCATGTGGGAGACGGGCGCGAATCCCGATGGCTGGAAGGATTTTGTCGAGCTGGCAAAAACCGCGGGCACGCCGTTTCTGACGATGCACTCGTGGAAGCTGGAACGCGACGAATTAGACGAACTGGTGCAACGCCTCACGCACTCTGAATTTTCCGACGGCGACGATGTGGAAGATGCGCGCTGGCTGCGGGCTCACGTCGGCAAAGTTGGATTTTTGCAGCTGGGCTGGGCGTACCAGGGTTCGATGTTTTTGTGCGAAGTGAGCACCGAGTGGTATGAACGCTACCAGCGCCTGCTGGAAATGTCGGAAGATTTCGGCGGCATCCCCATCGACGAATCGGACCAGGACGACGAGAGCTAGCGGTGCGCTGGGAACTGGCTGAGGAAGATCCAGTTCGCGTGCAGGCGCTGGCGGCATCGCTGCGCGATCTGCCCGGGCTTTCCACCGGTGGTAGGGGATTGCGCGGCGGCAACGAGGGCCGACACCTTTATACCTTGGCGCGGCTGCTTATCCGCCGCGGTATTACGGATTCCGATTCTGCAGCTCGTTTTCTCTTTCCCTGTATTCCTCACCTGCACGCGCCCGAGCAGATGACTGGCGTGCGTGCCGCTGTTGACCGTCTCGACGCCGCCATCGAACGCAAAGAGCCGATGCTCATCTACGGCGACTATGACGTAGATGGCACGATGGCGGTGATCATTTTGAAGACTGCGATTGAACTGTGCGGCGGGTCGGCGGATTTTCACGTTCCTCACCGCATCCGCGAAGGCTACGATTTGCGCGAGGATGTGATCGAGCGTGCCGCTGCGGCGGGCATTCGTCTCATTATCAGTGTCGACATGGGTATTCGCGCGTTCGCACCTGCTGAAACCGCGCAGCGATTGGGAGTCGATCTGATCGTAACCGATCATCACTTGCCCGGACCTGACGGCGTGCCAAAGGCGTTGGCGGTGGTGAATCCTAATCAGGTGGGATGCGAATATCCCTACAAGCAACTTTGCGGCGCCGGGGTGGCATTTAAAGTTGCGCAGGGATTAATGCAGCGCCGGCGAGATGCGAAAGACCAAGAACGCATGCTGCGATCTTTCATGAAAGTGGTAGCGATCGCAACAATTGCTGACGCGGTGCCGCTGACCGGCGAGAACAGGGTGTTTGCCCGGCTTGGGCTCGACGAACTGCGCAGAGCGGTGAATCCGGGATTGAAGGCGCTGCTCGAAGTGGCGCAGATTTCTACCAAGCGTCCGCCGAATTCCACTGAGGTTGCGTTTCGCATTGCGCCGCGCATCAACGCCGCGGGACGCATGGATGTGGCTCGCGACGTGATTGAACTTTTCAGCGTGAAGGATGCGGATCGAGCCCGGCTGCTGGCGGGTAAACTCGACCGGCTCAATGCCGAGCGGCAGGAAGAAGAGCGGCGAATTCTGCGAGCGGTGGAAGAACGCATCAGCGGTGACGCGACGCTGTGCGAGGCTTACTGCATCGTGGTGGATGGCGAAGGCTGGCATCGCGGTGTGATCGGCATTGCGGCGACGCGCGTGGTGGAACGTTATCACCGGCCTGCGATCGTGATTTCGCGCGATGGAGAAGAAGCGTTTGGTTCCGGACGTTCGATTCGTCCTTTTCATCTGCTCGAAGCGGTCGAATCGTCGCATAAACTTTTCACGCGCTATGGCGGACACTCGCACGCCTGCGGATTTGCCATGCCGTCTGCGAACGTGCCGCAGCTTCGAGCTGAACTCGATACATTCGCGCGAGCCAAGCTGACGGAGGCTGATTTTGATCCGGTGCTGGAAGTGGAGGCGGAGTTGGATTTCGATGAAATCACTCCCGCTCTTTATCAAATGTTGCGATTGCTCGAACCCTATGGCACCGGGAATCACGAACCGGCGTTTGCCGCGCGCGGCGTGCGCCTGACCGCGCCGCCGAAGATTTTGAAAGACAAACACATCAAGCTGAAGCTGAAGACGGGCGAGAGTTTTCGCGGAACCGCGAGCTTGATTGCGGACGACGGAGCTCGCGAAGAACTATCGGCCGTTGCGATTATGACCACGCCACGCTGCCATCCGGATGGCGCCGCAATTCCCCGCGGGGAGAAACTCCAGGCCGGCAGTCAAGTGAGAACTGAGAACCGGAAACAGAGTACTGTTTTCGACGCTCTTGGCTGGCACATGGCTGAGCGCATGCAGCAATCACCGCTGCTGGCGGGGGACGCAATCGACATCGCTTTCACCATCGGCCACAATGATCATCCAGATTTTGGTGGCCTTGAACTGTCGCTGCGCGATTTCAAGACTCCGGCCCGTGGTACGGAGGCATTGGCTGGTTCAAAACAAGAAAAGGCGATCCCTACAATTTAAGAGGCGAGTTGTTTTATCATATTGGTGGATGGCTTTTCCGATCCGAGTCTGCGCGGTTTGCTCAGAAGAATTNGAGCTNAAACCGGATAAACCTGGCTTCGCCAATCGCTGCCCGGCTTGCAGCGAGCCNGAAGGCTCCGAGTCAGNTGCGAAACGCAGCATGGACGCCGACGAACGCCAGAGTGTGAAGGAAGCGAACGAAGCTCGCCGGCGAGCCATGCGCGACCTTCTTTACCGCAAAGACAGTTAACCCCTCCTTCTGGCGCTGCTAAGAGCGGCTTGCTAGCGTCGATTTTGAATTGAACGCCGAAAATAGCTGCAACGCGCCGGTCCCGCCTGTCATCTCAAGCCTTTAGAAAACTCCGAAGATAGGTGAGGCCTCCATGAAACGCCGTGATTTTTTTAAAACGGCTGCGATTTGCGGCGTGGCCAGCACGCTTCCCGCGGCCTTGGGCCAGGAGAAATCGAATGCAATGCAGGAGAATGGCGCCATGAATCAGATTCCACTCGTCAGATCCGCCGGAACCCGCAAGGGTGACATGCTGTACCGCACGCTGGGCAGCACGGGGGAGAAAGTCTCTGCGATCGGCATGGGCGGTTATCACATCGGCAACCATGGGCTTACTGAGGACGAAAGTATTCGCCTGATCCGCTCGGGAATTGATCGCGGCATTACGTTCATGGATAACAGTTGGGANTACAACGAAGGTCANAGCGAAATCCGCATGGGGAAGGCTTTGAAGGATGGATACCGTCAGAAAGTTTTTCTCATGACGAAGCTCGATGGCCGCACGAAAGAATCNGCCGAGAGCCAGATGAATACTTCTCTGGAACGGCTGCAGACCGATCATATCGATCTGGTGCAGCACCATGAAATTATTCGCTTCGACGATCCNGATCGTATCTTTGCGGAGGGTGGGGCGATGGAGGCCGTGCTTGCCGCCAAGAAANCCGGCAAGGTNCGCTACATTGGATTCACCGGCCACAAAGATCCGCACATCCATCTTTATATGTTGAAGGTGGCGGCCGACCATGGCTTCCACTTCGATACGGTTCAGATGCCGCTGAACGTGATGGATGCGCATTTTCGCAGCTTCGGGAAGATGGTGCTGCCGGAGTTGGTGAAACAAAAAATCGGCGTGCTGGGTATGAAGTCGATGGGCGATAGCGTAATTTTGAAGAGTAAGGTAGTCTCCCCGATCGAATGCCTGCACTACTCTCTAAGCCTGCCGACTTCAGTGGTGATTACTGGTATCGATAAGCCTGAAATACTTGATCAGGCATTTGAAGCGACGAAAACATTCCAGCCGATGAATCGGGAGCAGATCGCACAATTGCTGGCGAAGACGAAGGAAGTGGCGATGGCCGGGAAGTATGAGCTGTTCAAGACCTCCTCGCACTTCGACTCGACCGCGCAACATCCGGACTGGTTGGGCGGGGAGACGTCCTGGGTTCAGGAGCTTGCTCCGAGCGCGTAGCTAGTCGCCTCAAGCGGTCGTCTCTTCCTTTTGGATTAGACTGAACATGCATGCCGCTCCCCATATACCGCCTGCGACGCTGGCTTGCCGTCATCGCCGTACTCTTCACTGCGGTGGTGGCTGGCATGTATTTCTACGCTCGCTCGCGGCAGCGGGATGTGCTGAAGGAAATTCCTAACAAGCTTGGGTTCGAAATCAAGCAGACCGCGGCGGGCTTTCAGTTTTCCAAATCCGATGGCAAGCGAACGCTGTTCACCATCCAGGCCAGCGATCTTAAGCAGTTCAAGCTGAATGGCAGCGCCGAGCTGCACAACGTCACTATTGTTCTGTATGGCCGCGATTCGTCCCGCTTCGATCAGATCTCCGGGGATAATTTTATCTACGACAAGAAGTCGGGCAATATTACGGCGAGTGGCGAGGTGGAGATCGATCTCGAGGCTAATCCCAAAGGCCTGACAGCCCCCGACCAGGCTACTCCCAAAGAATTAGAAAACCCCATCCACCTTAAGACGAGGGATTTGGTCTTCAATCAGGAGAGTGGAGACGCCTCCACCAACGCGCGTGTGGATTTCCGCACTGCGCAAGCCACTGGATGGGCAGTGGGATTGCAGTACGCGGGAAAAAGCAACGTGCTCACCCTGGATTCGCAGATTCATGTGACGCTGGGCGGGCAGGACGCAGCGAATCTTTTCGCGACCCACGCTAACATCACGCGCGATCCCCGCGTCATTGTTCTCGAACACCCTCGCCTCGAACGCACCGCGGGAACTTTGCAAGCCGAACAGGCCACGTTTCTGCTGGGGCCGGATAATAATGTGGAACGCGTGCTGGCTAGCGGGAATGTGCGGGCCGAAGCCCGGCAATTGGCGAATGACCAGCTTAGCGTTCGCGCCGATGAAGCCGAGCTGTTACTAACGCCGAAAGGGAACTTGCTGCACACTGCGACGCTCACGGGGCACGTGCATGCGGAGCGCATTGGAACGGCTGCCACGCAGGGCGATGCGGGCCGGGTCATCGTAAGTTTTGCGGGAAACAACCAGATTCAGAAAGTCCACAGCGAGGCAGGCGTGCGCTTGTCGCAGCACGCGGATAGTGCGGAGAAATCTTCTGCCAATAGTTCGCCCCCACAAGATTTCGACCTTACCGCGCAGACCATTGACTTCTTTTTAGCGGAAGGCCGCCGCCTCGACCATGCCGAGACTTCCGGGACGGCGCAGATTAACATTTTCCCAGCGCAGAACTCGACCGCAGAGGATTCCAATCAACGCACCGCGATCACGGCTGGCCGCTTTGATGCAAAATTTGTCGCGGCGGCCGATGGCACAAATCGCCTGTCTTCGATTCACGGATCGCCAAATGCAAAAATTGTCAGCTTTTCGCCGGGGCTGCCTGATCGTGTGAGCACGAGCGAAATGCTCGATGCCACTTTTCTTCCGCAGGGAGGGATTGCCTCCATCGTCCAGCAGGGGAATGTCACGTTCACGGATGGACAGACTCCGGAGAAGCGAACTCAGGCCTGGGCGGCGAAAGCTGTCTATGCTCCTGCAGACCGGGTGCTGATATTGAGTGGCAGTCCGCGTGTTGCCCTGGGCGCAATGGTCACGACCGCGCGAACCATCAGGATCAATCGCAGCAATGACGATGCTTTTGCCGAGGGCGACGTCAAAAGCACTTACAGCGAGCTCAAGGAGCAACCGAATGGAGCGTTGCTGGCGTCATCGTCGCCGATCCACGTGACTGCTGCGAACATGACGGCGCACAATTCTCCCGCGATTGCGTTGTATGAGGGCAAGGCCCGCTTGTGGCAGGACGCGAATATCATCGAGGCCCCATCGATCCAGTTCGACCGCGACCACCGTTCGGTGATCGCTCAGGGTAAAGGTGGTCAGCCGGTTTCTACGGTCTTGGTGGAAGCGAACGCGGCTCCGCCGAAAAATGTGGAGGTGAAAAGTCCGGCCAAAGGCGAAGTCAAAGCGAAAGGGAAGGCGGCAAACAAAGCTAATGACACAGTGACCGTGACTGCGGCACGGCTTACCTATGCCGATGCCGATCGCCGTGCTCATTACGAAGGAGGGGTGGTGGCAACCAGCACGGCCTTTACGGCCGCCGCCAATTCGATGGACGTATTTCTTCTGCCGAGAAGCCAAGCCTCGGGCAATCAGTCGCTTACAACCGCAGCGAAGCTCGATCGGATGGTTGCCCAAGGCAATGTAACCATCCAACAAACGGGTCGTCGGGCCGAGGGACACACCCTTGTTTATACGGCTGCGGACGACAAGTTCGTGCTCACCGGCGGACCGCCTAGCATTTTTGATGCCGAACGTGGCAAGATTACCGGGGTTTCGTTGACTTTCTTTAGGGCCGATGATAGGGTGCTCGTAGAAGGCGAAGCAAGTACTCCTGTGGTAACACAGACGCGAGTGGCACGATAAATGCGTACCTTGGCCACGGATGAAATTGGCAAATCGTACCGCGGCCGTCGCGTTGTAAATGGTGTCAGTCTGCGCGTCGAGCAGGGCGAAGTTGTTGGTTTATTAGGGCCTAACGGTGCAGGGAAGACTACAACCTTTTACGCCATCGTTGGCCTGATCCCCCCTGATACTGGCCGGGTGTTGTATGACGGTCAGGACATCACTGACGTTCCCATGTACCTGCGGGCGCGCCAGTACGGCATCAGTTATCTCCCACAAGAAGCTTCGGTCTTTCGCAAACTCACGGTTGAGGAGAACATCCTCGCGGTGCTGGAGGCCCAGGCTATGTCTTGGCACGAGCGCCGCGAGAAGATGGAGAAATTTATCGATGAACTTGGTCTGGAGCACATACGGCACAATCGGGGATACGCTCTGTCCGGCGGCGAGCGTCGCCGAGTGGAAATCGCCCGCTGCCTGTGCATCAATCCGACCTTCATTTTGCTCGACGAACCTTTTTCCGGGATCGATCCCATCGCTGTTCTTGACCTGCAGAAAATCATCAGCGGTCTGCGCGCCAGCGGCATCGGAGTTCTCATCACCGATCACAACGTGCGCGAGACGCTTACCGTGACCGACCGCGCCTACATCATTGACGACGGCAGAATTTTCCGACACGGCCCGCCCGAGCAACTGGCCGGCGATCCGGAAGTCCGCCGCGTG
>JGI12635J15846_10002780_pt1 | contig 15291 bp, 12 predicted proteins | sample BlaSpr_A8_OM2_M2_FD_15846 | JGI IMG/M metagenome (IMG submission 15846) | reverse complement strand
CGGCCGCGCGTCGCCGTGATCTCGACCGGCGACGAATTGGTGCAGCCGGGCCGGCCGCTTCGCCCGGCCGAAATCTACGACAGCAACGGCGCCATCGTTACCGCGGCAGTGAGCGAGAACGGTGGCGAAGCGATCTTTCTCGGTGCGGTCGCTGACGACGAAGCAAAGCTGGAAGCGGCGATGCGCGGCGCGCTCGAGACTTGCGACATGCTGGTGCTTTCAGGCGGCACCTCGAAGGGCGCGGGCGACGTCTCCCACCGCATCATCAGCCGGCTCGGCCAACCCGGCATCATCGCGCATGGCGTGGCGCTGAAGCCGGGCAAACCGCTGTGCCTGGCCGTCTGCGACGGCAAGCCGGTGGTGATCCTGCCGGGATTTCCGACCTCGGCGATGTTCACCTTTCACGACATGATCGTGCCGGTGCTGCGGCGGATGGCGGGGCTGCCGCCGCGCTCCGATGCGAAGGTGGTGGCCAGAGTCCCGGTGCGGATCGCTTCCGAACTCGGCCGCACCGAATTCGTCATGGTGTCGCTGGTCGAAGGCGATGGCGGCTTGATCGCCTATCCCACCGGCAAGGGAAGCGGCGCGATCACGTCGTTCGCGCAGGCCGATGGTTTCCTGAAGATCGACGCGCTGGCCGACCAGATGCCGGCCGGGACCGAGACCGAGGTGACGCTGTTCACGCCGCATGTGAAGGTGCCGGATCTCGTCATTGTCGGCAGCCATTGCACCGGGCTCGATCTGGTCACCGCACCGCTTTCGCACGCGGGTCTCGCCGTGCGTTCGATCGCGGTCGGCAGCCTCGGCGGCCTCGCGGCGGCGCGGCGCGGCGAATGCGATCTCGCGCCGATCCATCTGTTCGATGAAAAGACCGAAACCTACAACAGGCCGTTTCTCGGCGACGGTCTCGAACTGATCCCGGGCTGGCGGCGGATGCAGGGCATCGTGTTTCGGGCGGGCGACAAGCGCTTCGAGGGATTGAGCGCGGAAGGCGCGGTGCGCGCGGCGCTCGCTGACGCCGCCTGCATCATGGTCAACCGCAACCAGGGCGCCGGCACCCGCATCCTGATCGACCGGCTGCTTGGCGAGGCGCGCCCCGACGGCTACTGGAACCAGCCGAAATCGCACAACGCGGTCGCCGCCGCGATCGCGCAGCATCGTGCCGACTGGGGAATGACCATCGCACCGGTCGCGCACGCCGCGCACCTCGGCTTCATTCCGCTCGCCGAAGAACATTACGATTTTGCGCTGGTGCCGGCGCGGAAACATCGCCCCGCGGTGCAGGCGTTCCTGCGGGCGCTGGCGTCGGAGGAGAGCCGGTAGCGCTGGAGCGGGCAGGGTTCCGGAAGGCGTGATTGCTATCGTGTCCCGGACGCGGTGCAGCGCGCCCTTCGCGCTGCTCCGCAGAGCCGGGACCCATCGACGCCGCGTACGATGGACCCCGGATCGGCAGCGCACCGTGAAGAATGCTGCGCAGCGTCCGGGGAACGCAGGCCCGCCATTATTCGATAATCGTGAGGCAAGCCTTAAACAAATGCCATGCCGCCGTTCAGCATGATGGTCTGGCCGGTCATGTAGTCGTTTCCCAGCACCATCAGCACGGCTTGCGCTACTTCGTCGGAACGCCCCATGCGACCGAGCGGGATCCGCTGCGCCAGATCCGAGCGGCCGCGCATCATGTCGGTTTCGATCAGCGAGGGCGCCACCGCGTTGACCGTGATGCCTTCCTTGACGAGCCGCGCCGCATAACCGCGTGTCAATCCCTCCATGCCGGCCTTCGACGCATTGTAGTGCACGCCGATCGCGCCACCGCCCCGCGCCGCGCCGGAAGAGATATTGACGATGCGGCCCCATTTCCTGGCGCGCATCGCCGGCAGCACGGCCCGGGTACAGAGGAAGGCCGATTTCAAATTGACCGCGATGGTCCGGTCGAAGTCGGCTTCGGTCAGGTCATCGATGCCGCGCACGATCGCCACGCCGGCGTTGTTGACGAGAATGTCGATGGATCCCAGCGCCGATGTGACGTGAGCAACCATCTTCGCCACCGCATACGCTTGCGATACGTCGGCGGCGGTCGCGACCGCGCGGCCGCCTCTGCTCCCGATGTCGGCCACCACCGCCTCGGCTTCCCTGGCGCGCTCGCGATAATTGACCGCGACGGCGGCGCCCGCTTCCGCCAGCGCGGCGGCAATCGCGGTTCCGATACCGCGCGAGGCGCCGGTCACCAAAGCGACGCGGCCGTTCAAATCGGGTGTGATGGTCATGATGGAAATCCTCGGCTCGCGATCAATCATCCCCCATCCAGCACCGCCAGCCGCTCGGCCTCCGCGATGTCATCCACGGTGTTGGCATTGAAGAACGGATCGAGCGGCGTAGTCGGCCACGTCACGGTGGCAAGTCGGTAACGCGCGGTCCAGCGGTCGATCTTGCGGATATCTTCCTCCACCAGCGCGTGGCGCAGTTCCCCGCGCAGCGCCACGCTCCACAATCCAATCACCGGATGCGACTGGCCGTCGGAGGCGGCGACCGCGAGCTGCGCGTTCTCCTCGCGGCGGGCGCGATTCAGCCGCGCGACGAGATCGCGCGGCAGGAACGGACAATCCGCCGCGGCGCTCAGAACCCACTTGACCTCCGGCCGGTTCGCCGCGGCCCAGTCGAGGCCGGCCAAAATGCCGGCGAGCGGTCCCGGAAAATCGGCGACCGTGTCGGGAATCACGGGCAAACCGAAACTGGCAAACCGGGCCGGATCGCCATTGGCGTTGAGAATTAATCCATCGCATTGCGGCTCCAGCCGCGCGATGACGCGTTCGAGAATGGTGCGGCCACCGATCTGGCGCATNGGCTTGTCGCCGCCGCCCATCCGTCGCGCCAGCCCGCCGGCGAGCAATATTCCGGGCGTTTCCGGAAACTCAGTCGTCACGCTCGGCGCCCTTGCGCTTCTGACGCGCCGATTCCTCTTCGACGAAGGCCGGATTCTGGTCGTAGATGATGCGCTCCTGGCCCGACAGCGCGATGAAGCGTTTGCCCCGCGTGCGCCCGACCAGCGTCAGCCCGACCTGCCGCGCCAGATCGACGCCCCACGCGGTAAAGCCCGAACGCGACACCAGGATCGGAATCCCCATCCGCACCGTCTTGATCACCATTTCCGAGGTCAGCCGTCCGGTGGTGTAGAGAATCTTGTCGGCGGCATCGACGCCGTGGCGGAACATCCAGCCCGCGATCTTGTCGACGGCGTTGTGGCGGCCGACGTCCTCGGTGTAGCAGACGGGCGTGCCTTCCTTGCACAGCACGCAGCCGTGGATCGCGCCGGCCTCCAGATAGAGCGAGGGCATGGTATTGATGGCGTGCGTCATCTGGTAGAGCCAGGAGGTGCGCAATTCCGCCTTCGGCAGCGCGACGCTCTCGACCGCTTCCAGGAGATCGCCGAACGCCGTGCCCTGTGCGCAGCCCGAGGTCTGCGTGCGCTTCTTCAATTTTTGCTCAAAATTGGTGTGATGCCCGGTGCGCACCACCACCACCTGCAGGTCGTCGTCATATTCGACCTCGGTGACGACGTCGTCATATTTCAGCATGTTTTGATTCAAGAGATAGCCGAGCGCCAGGTATTCCGGGTAATCGCCGATCGTCATCATGGTGACGATCTCCTGCGCGTTGAGATAAAGCGTCAGCGGCCGCTCCACCGGGACGTTGATCTCGACGGTGGCCCCGGTCTGGTCGGTCCCGGCGACGCGCTCGGTCAGCCGCGGATCGTGCGGATCCGGGAGGATCAGGGGGACGGGCGCCTTGTCGATCTTCATCATCNTTNNNAGGCTAGCATGACATTGGCTGTTAGCCGATATAAAGCAGCTTTGGATAATGACCAGTCCGGTTCCACCGGCGGCTCGGAGAAGTGGATGAAAGTGATTGGCCTCGCGGGCTGGAGCGGCGCCGGCAAGACCACGCTGCTGTCGCGGCTCATCCCGCATTTTTCGGGACAAGGCCTGCGCGTGTCCGTGATCAAGCACGCCCACCACAGTTTCGACGTCGACGTGCCGGGCAAGGATTCCTGGGTCCACCGGCAATCCGGTGCAACCGAGGTGCTGGTCTCGTCCGGCAAAAGGTGGGCGCTGATGCACGAACTGCGCGGCGTCCGCGAGCCGCGGCTGCCGGAGTTGCTCAAGAAGATGTCGCGGGTCGATCTGGTCGTGGTCGAGGGCTTCAAGTCCGAGCCGCACCGCAAGATCGAGGTGCATCGCGCCGCCAATGGCAAGCCGCTGCTGTTCCCCGACGATCCCGCGATCGCGGGCATCGCCGCCGACGTGGCGGTTGAAACCGCACTGCCTTCCGCCCATCTCGATGACATCCCGGCCGTCGCCGCTATGATGCTGAGGTTCGCCATTCCTGTCGAAGACGTGCTGGCGGCAAGCACGCTCGAAACCTGAGAGCCAAGATGGCGCAATTGTCCGACGATTGCTTTGCCTTTGGTGGGCCGATGATGTCGGTCGATGCGGCCGTCGGCATCATCGCCGCGCGGGTCGGCGCGGTGCGGGATATCGAGACGGTTGCGCTTCGCGACGCCGACGGGCGCGTTCTCGCGCACGACATTGCCGCCTCGTTGCCGCTGCCGCCTTTCACCAATTCCGCCGTCGACGGCTATGCGGTGCGGAGCCGCGATCTTCCGACTGCGGCGGAAGCCGCCTTTCCCGTGACCGGGCGGATTCAGGCCGGCGGGTCGGCAAGCGAAGCGATCAAGCCCGGCCACGCCACACGGATTTTCACCGGCGCGCCGATGCCTGACGGCGCCGACACCGTGTTCATGCAGGAGGATGTCCGTATCGATCAGGCCGGCAAGGTCGTTCTCCCGGCGGGCCTGAAGCCCGGCGCCAATGTACGCCCCGCGGGCGAAGATATTGCGGCAGGTCATCCCGCGCTGAGGAAAGGCTTGCGGCTGCGGCCGCAGGATGTCGCGCTGGCGGCCGCCTTCGGTTTGACCGATGTCGATGTGACGCGGCGTATCCGGGTTGCGGTGTTCTCGACCGGCAACGAACTGGTCTCGCCGGGGAGCCGGCGCGGACCTGCGCAATTGTTCGATTCCAACCGCTTCATGCTGATGGCGATGCTGGCGCGGCTTGGCTGCGCGGTCAGCGATCTCGGCATTTTGCGCGACGATCGCGCGCAGCTTGCCGAGGCGCTGAAGCAGGTGGCCGGCCGCCACGACCTGATCCTGACCACGGGCGGCGTTTCGACCGGCGAGGAGGATCACGTCAAGGCCGGCGTCGAAAGCGCGGGCACGCTGGTGTTGTGGCGGATGGCCATCAAACCCGGGCGTCCGGTGGCAATGGGAATCATCGGCGGCACGCCGTTGATCGGATTGCCGGGAAATCCGGTGGCGAGTTTCGTCACTTTTGTGCATGTGGTGCGGCCGACGGTGCTGGCGCTGGCGGGGGCTACTCAGCAGCCGCTGATCCCGATGCCGGTCCGCGCCGCCTTCACCTACAGAAAGAAGGTCGCCCGCCGCGAATATGTCCGGGCCTCGTTGCGCAAGGCCGCCGACGGCGCGCTGGAGGCGACAAAATTTCCGCGCGAGGGCGCCGGCCTGTTGTCGTCGCTGGTCGACACCGACGGGCTGGTCGAACTCGGCGAGGCCATCACGCAGGTCGAGCCGGGCCAGACCGTTGGCTTCTTGTCCTATGCGACCCTGATGTGATGCGTGGCCTGCAAGCATCTCCGTTGACGCTCCAGGCCCGCTTCGCCATGTTGCAATCATGACCACGACAAGACTGGACCTCACCGGCCTGAAATGTCCGCTGCCGGCGCTGAAGACCCGCAAGGCGCTGAAGGCGCTGAAAGCCGGCGATTTTCTGGAAGTTCACTGCACCGATCCGCTGTCGGTGATCGACATCCCCAACCTGATCCGGGAGACCGGCGACAAGGTCGAGATCACCGAACGCGCCGAGCGGCAAATCGTGTTTCTGATCGAAAAGACCAATGGTTTGTCGCCCGCCGCGAGCGGGTCGCCGCCAAGCCCGGACCGCTAAGCGCATGGTCCTGCATCCGGAATCGGGCCGAGCCGGCCAAAATCGCTACCTTTGGCCTATCGACACTCGGCCCGGGTTCTGCCCCAATCGCCCGCTCTATGGGGGGCCGTGGGCAGATTCATGCTGACATCGACGCGCAATCCAGGGTAGAGCTCCGGATTGGCGATGGCGTGCGGCATAACCGGCCCCAACAGGTGTTAGAATTCCGAATGCGCGCCGCGATCCCGGCGCATACCGGAATGGTGCGGGGCAAAAAGGCAGATGTTTGCACAGCGCAGTGGAACTTCAGATAACGGGATTGTGGTCGACAGACATGCCCGGCACGGGCGGCTGTAGGGGAGGTTTTAGATGGCTACCATTCAAAGTGCTGGGACGATGTCCGGCGGCGGTGATGGAATTCTCGACCGCGAGCACACCATTGCTAAGGCCGGCTTCAATCGCTGGCTGGTGCCACCGGCGGCGCTTTGCATTCATCTGTGCATCGGCATGGCCTATGGCTTTTCGGTGTTCTGGCTGCCGCTGTCGCGCGCCATCGGGCTCAACGCGCCCAAAGCCTGTCCGGACATGTCGCTGATCCAGGAGTTGTTCACCACTACCTGTGACTGGAAAGTGGCCAGCATGGGCTGGATGTTCACGTTGTTCTTCGTGCTGCTCGGCGTTTCGGCGGCGATCTGGGGCGGCTGGCTCGAGCGCGTCGGGCCACGCAAGGCCGGCGTGGTCGCGGCGCTGTGTTGGGGCGGCGGCCTGCTGATCGGCGCGTTCGGCGTTTACGTGCACCAGCTCTGGATCATGTGGCTCGGCGCCGGCGTCATTGGCGGCGTCGGCCTCGGCCTCGGCTACATCTCCCCGGTCTCGACGCTGATTAAATGGTTCCCCGATCATCGCGGCATGGCGACCGGATTTGCCATCGCGGGCTTCGGCGGCGGCGCCATGATTGGCGCGCCGCTGGCGAATTTGCTGATCAACTATTTCAAGACGCCATCGGATGTCGGCGTCTGGCAGACCTTCGCCACCATGGGCGTGATCTATTTCGTGTTCATGATGATCGGCGCCTTCGCCTATCGGGTGTCGCCGGTTGGCTGGCAGCCGGACGGCTGGAAGCCGCCTTCCCAAGCCAATGCAATGATCTCGCAGTACAACGTCCATCTCAAGGACGCGCACAAGACGCCGCAGTTCTGGCTGATCTGGGGCGTGCTCTGCCTGAACGTGTCGGCCGGCATCGGCGTGATCGGCATGGCCTCGCCGATGTTGCAGGAAATCTTCGCCGGCAAGCTGATCGGCCTGCCCAATCAGTCCTTCAGCCAGCTTTCGGCTGACCAGAAGACGATCATCGCGGGGATCGCGGCCGGTTTTGCCGGCCTGCTGTCGCTGTTCAACATCGGCGGCCGGGTGTTCTGGGCCTCGTTGTCGGATTATATCGGCCGCAAGAGCACCTATTACTGCTTCTTCCTGCTCGGCATCGCGCTCTACGCGCTGGCGCCGACGTTCGCCAATATGGGATCGAAGGCGCTGTTCGTGGTGGCCTTCGGCATCATCCTGTCGATGTATGGCGGCGGCTTCGCCACGGTGCCGGCCTATCTGGCCGACATGTTCGGAACCCAGTTCGTGGGCGCCATTCACGGCCGGCTTCTGACGGCGTGGTCGACCGCCGGCATCATCGGTCCCGTGGTGGTGAACTACATCCGCGAATTCCAGCTCGCCGCCGGCGTGCCGCGCGACCACCTCTATGACACCACGATGTATATCCTGTGCGCGATGCTGGTGGGCGGCCTGATCTGCAACTTCCTGATCAAGCCGGTCAACCGCAAATGGCACATGAGCGCGGACGAGGTCGCGAGACTGCAGTCGGCGAGCGCCAAGAGCGAGGCCGCGATCCAGCACGGCTCGTTCGGCATCGGCAAGGGCGGGCTCGACGTCTCGGCTGTGCTGTTCTGGGCCTTTGTCGGCATCCCGCTCGCCTGGGGCGTCTACAAGACGCTGGAAAGCGCGGTCAAGATCTTCTGATCGCAGCTCATCGCCGCGGGACATCAAAGCGTCCCGCGGCGTCCGGCTTTCCTTATCAAATCAAAGAACAATCAGACCCAGGGGATTTCCATGCTTCGCATCAGTGTTTGCCTCGCCGCCGTGCTGCTTGTCGCCGGCAGCCTGCATACGGCTTCGGCCCAGACGACCACCGCTCCGGCCGCGACGACGGCGGCTCCCGCCGCCGCAAAGCCCTCGAAAATGAAGCTGACGATGGAGAAGCTGAAGGAGATGAAGGCCAAGTGGAGCGCCAACAAGCCCAAGCTCAAGGCGTGCCGCAAGGAAGTAAAGGCGAAGGGATTGGCCGGCGACGACCGCTGGTTCTACATCGAAGACTGCATGGACAAGACCTAAAGGGTTTTGCTCCGCGCCAGGATGCAAAAAAAGGGGCATGACAGCGGGGCTGCGTGCCCCTTAAATCGTTATTTATGCAGCATCATTCCCCCTTGGCATCTGGCATACCAGAGACTAGAATTGCTTGGGCCTAGGGACGAAAACGAGCGAATTCAATGAGTCATGATGTGCATCAGGTCCGCTCGTTCGAACATCCCGGCGAGGGCCGCAAGCGCGCCAAATCGACCCCCAAGGGGCGCCAGGTCGATCCGCAGGCCGCCGAAGAGATCGCAGTTCTGCTCGGCGACCGGCCGCGGCGGCGCGATCTTCTGATCGAGTTTCTGCACCTGATCCAGGACAAATACCGGCAGATTTCAGCGGCGCATCTCGCGGCGCTCGCCGACGAGATGAAGCTGGCATTCGCCGAAGTGTTCGAGACCGCGACCTTCTACGCCCATTTCGACGTGGTGAAGGAGGGCGAGCCGAACATCGCGCCGCTGACCATCCGGGTNTGCGATTCGCTGACNTGCGCGATGCTGGGCGCGGAAAAATTGCTGCAGGACTTGCAGACCAANGCCGGCCCCGGCATTCGNGTGGTGCGCGCGCCCTGNGTCGGCCGCTGCGACACCGCGCCCGCCGCCGAGGTCGGCCACAACTTCGTCGATCACGCCACGGTTGCCAACGTGCTGGCCGCCGCGAAAGGCGGCGACACCCACGCGCATTTGCCGGACTATGTCGACTACGACGCCTATGTGAAAGGCGGCGGCTATGCGCTGTTGCAGCGCCTGCGCTCCGGCGAGTTGAAAAAGGAAGACCTGCTGAAGGCGCTCGACGATGCCTCGCTGCGCGGCCTCGGCGGCGCCGGCTTTCCGACGGGACGCAAGTGGCGCGCGGTGCTCGGCGAGCCCGGCCCGCGGCTGATGGCGGTCAATGGCGACGAGGGCGAACCCGGCACCTTCAAGGACCGCTATTATCTCGAGACCGATCCGCATCGCTTCCTCGAGGGCACGCTGATCGGCGCGCATGTGGTGGAGGCGCCGGAGATCTACATCTACATCCGCGACGAATATCCGGCCTCGCGCGCAATTCTCGAGCGCGAGGTCGCCAGGCTGCCGCCCGGCGGTCCGCTGTTGCACATGCGGCGTGGCGCCGGGGCCTATATCTGCGGCGAGGAATCCTCGCTCCTGGAAAGCATCGAGGGCAAGCGCGGCCTGCCGCGGCACAAGCCGCCGTACCCGTTCCAGGTCGGGCTGTTCGGTATGCCGACCCTGATCAACAACATCGAGACGCTGTGGTGGGTGCGCGACATCGTCGAGAAGGGCGCGGACTGGTGGAAGGGCCAGGGCCGCAACGACCGCCACGGTTTGCGCAGCTATTCGGTGTCGGGCCGGGTAAAAAACCCCGGCATGAAGCTCGCGCCGTCCGGCGTCACCGTGCGCGAACTGATCGACGAGTTCTGCGGCGGCATGGCCGAGGGTCACACATTCCACGCCTATCTGCCGGGCGGCGCGTCGGGCGGCATCCTGCCGGCGTCGATGGACGACATCCCGCTCGATTTCGGCACGCTGGAGAAATACGGCTGCTTCATCGGCTCGGCCGCGGTCATCATCCTGTCGGAAGCGGACAGCGTGAAGGGCGCGGCGCTGAACCTGATGCGGTTCTTCGAGGACGAGAGTTGCGGCCAGTGCACGCCCTGCCGGGTCGGCACCCAGAAGGCGGCCCTGCTGATGCAAAAGCCGGTCTGGAATCGCGAATTGCTCGAGGAATTGGGCCAGGCGATGCGCGACGCCTCGATCTGCGGTCTCGGGCAGGCGGCCTCGAATCCGCTGACATCGGTGATTAAATATTTCCCGGATGAATTCCTGCCGAAAGAGGCCGCGGAATGACAAAAATCCAGTTCGAGCTCGACGGCAAGCAGGTCGAGGCGGTCAATGGCGAGACCATCTGGCAGGTGGCAAAACGCCAGGGCCGCGAAATTCCGCATCTGTGCTATTCGCCCGAACCCGATTACCGGCCCGACGGCAATTGCCGCGCCTGCATGGTCGAGATCGAGGGCGAGCGGGTGCTGGCCGCTTCCTGCAAGCGCACGCCGAGCGTCGGCATGAAGGTCAAGTCGGCGAGCCCCCGCGCGGTCGCGGCGCAGAAGATGGTGATGGAGCTTCTGGTCGCCGATCAGCCGGCGCGCGAAACCTCGCACGATCCCGATTCAAAATTCTGGCACTGGGCCGAAAAGGTCGAGGTGACCGAAAGCCGCTTTCCGGCCGCCGAGCGCTGGCATGGCGATTCCAGCCACCCGGCGATGCGGGTCAACCTCGACGCCTGCATCCAGTGCGGCCTGTGCGTGCGCGCCTGCCGCGAGGTCCAGGTCAATGACGTGATCGGCATGGCCTATCGCAATCACGGCTCCAAGATCGTGTTCGATTTCGACGATCCGATGGGGGAATCCACCTGCGTGGCCTGCGGCGAATGCGTGCAGGCCTGTCCGACCGGCGCGCTGATGCCGGCGGTGATGCTGGACGAGAACCAGACCCGGGTCACCTATGCCGACAAGAAGGTCGACTCGCTGTGCCCATATTGCGGCGTCGGCTGCCAGGTCACCTATCAGGTCAAGGACAACAAGGTGATCTATGCGGAAGGCCGCGACGGGCCGGCCAACCACAACCGGCTCTGCGTCAAGGGCCGCTTCGGCTTCGACTATATCCATCACCCCAATCGGCTGACCAAACCGCTGGTGCGGCTGCCGAACGTGAAGAAGGATCCCAACGACCAGGTCGATCCGGCCAATCCCTATACGCATTTCCGCGAGGCTTCCTGGGAGGAAGCGCTGGATATCGCGGCCAGGGGCCTGGTCAAGATTCGCGATTCCAAGGGCGTCAAGGCGCTCGCCGGTTTCGGTTCGGCCAAGGGATCGAACGAGGAGGCGTATCTGTTCCAAAAACTGGTGCGCACCGGTTTTGGCTCCAACAATGTCGATCACTGCACCCGGCTGTGCCATGCCTCCTCGGTCGCGGCGCTGTTCGAATGCCTGAGTTCGGGCGCGGTGTCGGCGCCGTTCGCGGCCGCGCTCGACGCCGAGGTCATCATCGTGATCGGCGCCAACCCGACCGTGAACCATCCGGTCGCCGCCACCTTCATCAAGAACGCCGCCCAGCGCGGCGCCAAGCTGATCGTGATCGATCCGCGCGGCCAGTCGCTGTCGCGCCACGCCACCAAAAATCTGGCGTTCAAGGCCGGCAGCGACGTCGCGCTGTTGAATGCGATGATCAACACCATCATCACCGAAGGCCTCACCGACGAGCAATATATCGCCGGCTATACCGAGGGCTACGAAGACCTGAAGGCGCGCATCGGCGAATTCACCCCGGAGAAGATGGAGCCGATCTGCGGCATCGCGGCGGAGGAGATTCGCGAGGTGGCGCGGATGTATGCGCGCGCCAAGGCGTCGATCATCTTCTGGGGCATGGGCATCAGCCAGCATGTCCACGGCACCGACAATGCACGCTGCCTGATCGCGCTCGCGCTGATCACCGGCCAGGTCGGCCGGCCCGGCACCGGCCTGCATCCGCTGCGCGGCCAGAACAACGTGCAGGGCGCCTCCGACGCCGGCCTGATCCCGATGTTCCTGCCGGACTACCAGCCGGTCGGGCGCACCGATNTGCGCGCGCCGTTCGAAAAACTCTGGCACCANGATCTCGANCCNGTCCGCGGGCTGACCGTGGTCGAGATCATGACCGCGATCCACAAGGGCGAGATCACCGGCATGTACATCGAGGGCGAAAACCCCGCGATGTCCGACCCCGATCTGCAGCATGCCCGCGAGGCGCTGGCAAAGCTCGAGCATCTGGTGGTGCAGGATCTGTTCGTCACCGAGACCGCGTTTCATGCCGACGTCATCCTGCCGGCCTCGGCGTTTGCCGAAAAGTCCGGCACCTTCACCAATACCGACCGCCGCGTGCAGCTGGCGCGCGAGGTGATAAAGCCGCCGGGCGATGCACGGCAGGATCTGTGGATCATCCAGGAGATCGCCAAACGCATGGGGCTGCCGTGGAATTACAGCGGCCCGGCCGACGTCTTCACCGAGATGACCGAGGTGATGCCGTCGCTGCAGAACATCACCTGGGAGCGGATGGTGCGCGAGGGCGCGGTGACCTATCCGGTCGACGATCCATTTAAGCCGGGCAACGAGATCATCTTCACCACGGGTTTTCCGACCGAGAGCGGCCGCGGCAAGATCGTGCCGGCGCGGGTGCTGCCGCCGGACGAATTGCCGGACGCCGAATACCCGATGGTGCTCTCGACCGGCCGCGTGCTCGAGCACTGGCACACCGGCTCGATGACGCGGCGCTCGCAGGTGCTCGACCAGATCGAGCCGGAAGCGGTCGCCTTCATGTCGCCAAAGGACATGCGGCGGATGAAGGTTTGGCCCGGCGATCTGGTGCGGCTGGAAACCCGCCGCGGCGCGGTGGAAATCAAAGTGCGCTCCGACCGCGACGTGCCGGAGAACATGGTGTTCATGCCGTTCTGCTACGCGGAAGCCGCCGCCAACCTCCTGACCAATCCGGCGCTCGATCCGTTCGGCAAGATTCCCGAATTCAAGTTCTGCGCGGTGCGCGCGGAAAAGGCCGAGGTCCGCAACGCCGCGGAGTGAGCGGCGGCCGCGGTCAATCGAACCGGACCGCATGTAAGCGCGGAAGCGAACCCATAAATTCTGAGTGATCGGGGGACGTCCGCTTTGGAGCGCATAACGGACTCAAGTTGGACATCGCGTCATGTCCGTTTTGTGCCGCCAGCACCGGAAGTGGCGGCCTCTATTTCAAGCTGGGCGCGCCCCGAATGTCCGCTCGGGAGCCCACAAGCCTGACGTGATCGCTGCGGGGCGCAAATGCCCCACCTTCACCATGATTTGTGCATACATCCGAGCAATGCCTGCTGGGCAGGGCAGCGCCAATGACAGCTCGGTTCGATCATACAACGGATGAGGAGTTCGAGGTGCAGGTTCGCAACCTCGTGCGCCTCGTGTCGGTCTGCACCTTGGGTCTTTTGTCCTTTTCTGCGGGCCTGCTGATCGGGAGCTTCTATCTGTTTTGAACAGTGTTGCGGACGGGCGACTTCCGCTTGGGGTCAAAAACGGTCCTGACGACCCTGGAACGGGACTTCCGCTTTGCCCTCGAAACCGGACTTCGCTCAATGTGGTCGGCATGTCCGGTTGGTGCCCCATAAGCTGACGTGACGTCATCATGGCAGTTCGCGAGTGGCTTCGCCATACTTGGCGGCCTTCTCGATGTAAAGATGGCGCGCCCTTGTACTAGAACTGCTTCAGGTCTTTGGCGAGGTCGACGGGACCTGAATAAAATTTCTTCACGCCGTCGGCATAATGACGCAAGTCAGCGTCATCGTCTCCCGTCAGGATCATGTGCGTGAGTACAACCCGTTTTACCTTCGCACGCGATGCCAATTTGCCAACTTCCTCTGGTGTCAGATGATCCTCGTTCAAATGTCGGACACGACCAACTTGGCGCTCAGTGGACATTGCGTCCCATGTGCCGTTCTTCTTTAGAGTCTCAACGAAATCGTCGATGACCAGCACCTCCGAGACCAGCATGTCCGCATTCTTCGCGAGTTCTTCGACCGATTGCGATGGGCCGGTGTCACCGGTGAAGACCACGACCTTGTCCGGGGTCTCGAACCTATAAGCATAGGATTGGTATTTGCCGTAGGCCGGATTGGCTGGCGTCAAATGCATATGGGTATTCTCGGCGGCGGTCACTTTGATATTCGCATCCTGATACACCAAGCCGGGTGCTACTTCGTGGCCTCGGAACATGTCCTGCATCGAGGTGCGAAGGCCCTCGTCCCAACGTATTTCAGAGTCGGGCGTGAAATACTGAATTATTCCCGCGACGATCGTCTCAACGCCATGGGGCCCATAAACGTTGATCGGGTCTTTACGTCCCTCGTGCCGTTCGATCGCCATTAGCGGGCCTAATCCGGCCATGTGGTCGCTATGCGGGTGGGTGATGAAGATGACGCCGATCTCAGTGAACTTTATGCCAGCTTTCGCCAACCGGCGTAGAGTGCCGTCACCCGCGTCAATCAGGTACAACGTCCCATTGACGATCAACAAATTCGACGATTGTGCCTGGTGCGCAACTGGAACCGGGCCTACGCGCGTCCCGAGCGTAATGAGGCGTGTGCCGGATTGTGTGGGGAAGGCGCTCGACGTCTGTGCACCGGCATCCCGTGCGTGCCAAAACACCGCGGCGCAGACGAATGCAATACTGCAGAGCGTGGGGATGGATTTACGCGGTCTCACGCTTCTTTCCCGAGGGTTGGGGATCACTTCAAAGCGCTACCGAGAGTACCACGGTTGTTTTGAGTGTAACAGGCGGCTTTGGGGTCTCAAACTGCATCGACTACGCCGCGCGTAATTCAAACGTCCGAGTCGGGTCATTCGCCTCGATTTTGGCATGTCCGCAGCACGTCCGGTTACGGGGTAATCTCGGAAATGCCGGTTGTCTGGTTTTGCCAGTTGAAGGCATTAATTTAGACGTGATGATTCAGGCCCCGATGGCCTTCAAGGCCGAGTGCGCCGAGGTTCGCACCGCGGCGGAGTGAGCGACGCCCGCGATCAGTCGAACCGGACCGCATGTAGGCGCGGAAGCAGCCTCAGCAGCCGAGCAGAAGCATCTATCCAGGGCGTGAACCCATAAATTCTGAGTGATCGGCGGGCGTCCGCTTTGGAGCGCATAACGGACTCAAGTCGGACATCGCGTCATGTCCGTTTTGTGCCATGAACAGACGTGGTGGAGACATGCCGCACAGAAGAAAGACTGCCCGAAGGTGTCTCTTCAGCACTGAATTGCGTATTTGACCTTCTGCATATGCCGACCGCGCAATTGCTCGCCATTAGCCCGCATTG
>JGI12635J15846_10002779_pt1 | contig 15294 bp, 9 predicted proteins | sample BlaSpr_A8_OM2_M2_FD_15846 | JGI IMG/M metagenome (IMG submission 15846) | reverse complement strand
GCCTGCACTCCGTCCTTTGCATAGAGCCAGAGGAAGAGAGTGTTTCCGGGAAAGTCGATGATCCTGTCGCGCCATGCGTAGAGGTCGAGTTCCGCGTCCCATCCTCCGTTGGGCATCGACTGCCACTCGAAATCGAGCGCGTTGGGGCCGCTGATGAAGGTCGCGGTTTCAATTGGGATTTTCTTATCGACGAGGGTAAGCGTGCTGGGAGCCGATACATTTCCTTCGCTGTAGAAGAAGGATCCGGGGGAGAGACTGTTTTCAAAGAAGACCTGCTGGGAGAAGTTCTGGTCAGCGAATGCCAAGCGAGGGGCGCAAACAGCGAACAAGAAAAGCACGAATAGCGCTGCGTGCGTTCGAATGACGTTTGGACGAAAGTACATATTCTCTCCTCGACAGGTCAGTCGCGCAAAGGCAATAGACAGCAAATGGGACAGTGCAGCGTGTCAGAGATTTGAAGCCATTTTGGGTGGCTGTGGGCTTGATTGTGAAGAGTGCTCGTCACGTCCAGATGGATAGGCATCTGGAAGAACGAAGCGCAGTTTGAAGAGCAACAACAGGGCGCGCCTTGTCGACGCACCCTGTCGTGCTAGCTAGAAGCTGAAGCGGGCCTGAAAATCGATGGTTCTTGATCCGAGTGCGTTGGTTGTCTGACCGAGGTTGGGGCTTTGGATATTGGTCGAAATGCTGGTTGGGGTGAGGTTCAATGAATTGAAGGCGTTAAGTATGTTGGCCTTGATTTCGAACTGAGCGCTTTCACCGAGCACCCGCATTTTGGGCAACCCGAACGCTTTGGAGATATTTAGATCGACATCGCGATATCCGGGACCGGGAAAGGAGTTGCGACCAAGTCCCGGCGCAGGGACGTAGTTGTTTGTGGTCTGTCCAGGATTGTCGGTAATCGCATCCGCATAGTTCGGGACCTCGAAGTAGTTGTTGGAGAATTCATCATTGTTCGTGCCCGTATTGACAGTGCCCGGGTTGGTGAAATTGCTTCCTGTTTTGAAGGCGTTTTTGTCGGTGTTGATAGCACTTACTCCAATGTAGTTGGGGCGCAAGTTCACAAACCCATAGTTGCAGGTATTGCAGTAGATCTGGTGTGGCTCCTGATAGACCGGAGTCCAGCCATAGCCTGAGTGAAAGGTTGCGATGCCGCTGAACGACCATCCACCGGCGACCTTCTCTGCCCAGCTATGGCTGCCGCGAAAGAAAACCGGCTGCCACATGCCAAAGACCTTGAAAGACTGATTGATGTCGAAATCCGACCGCCCATAGGAGTAGCTGGGGTTGTACAGGTAAGGGTCGCGAGAGTACGGGCCGGAGTCGGTATCCAGGCTGTGGGACCAGTCATACTGCCCCTCCACAGAGAAGGTATGTGAGAACTGATGCTTGAGCCCGGCGAGGAACATATTGTTGTTGGATTTACCCTGGCTGCCGAAGGTGTTGACGCTAGTTACCAGAGGATTCTGCGGCGCCCCCATAATATCTCCGAGAGCGGTTGCGTCATAGTTGTACAAGGTGTGATGACCGGAGCTGCCTATGTAGCCTACATTCGCAACCAACGAATGGCCTAGATCCAACTCCATGTCGAGTGAGTAATGATGCGCGTACTCCGTGGGCAAGTGACCTGGCAGCGCGGTGAGGTTTGCGCTCCCGGCCGTCGGCAGGCCGACGGAGTTAAACGTGGTAATCGCGCTTGGATTTGACGGAAAGCCAAGGATGTTGGTTGGACTGCTCGAAACCGCGTAGAGGATATTCGGATTGATCTGAGACGCATTTTTACTACTGCCCGGAACAGAGCTGGTTCCCGGCGGGTTGCCGTCATTGGCATTGGAGTTTGCGATCTGCTCCGAGTTGTAGTTCAGGCCATAACCGCCGCGGAAGACCACCTTGCCGTTGGATGCATTCGGACTCCAGTTGAAGCCGACCTGCGGGCCAAAGTTGAGCTTTTGCGCCACCCAGGCGCCGATTCCCGTGCGGATCGTGATGCCAGTTAAGAGGTCTGTGCCGCTGCCAAACGTGAGAACGCCCTGGTTGTTGTCCTTATCCGTGAGCGGCCCGAAGTAGGAATAACGCAGACCGGCGCTCAAAGTAAGGTTGGGACGGGCCTTCCAGTCGTCTTGAAAGAAGACGCCTAACAAGTTCTGGCGGTTATCGTTGCGGTAGCCGCCGGGAAAACCGGTGGTTGCGTGAAACGGACCGCCTTCCGCCTCGGGTGCATCATTCATGAAGTCCCAGAGATTGTAAAAGGTGTAATTCGGCACGCCGATGGGATCATTCAGATAGTAGAGCCGGGTAAGATCGAATCCGAATTTCATCGTTTGCGAGTGCAGCACTTTGGTGGCAACGTCCTTGTAGCCGTAGGTCCATTGGTCGTAAACTGCAGGCCCCGACGCGCCAAGGTTGCCCAGAGTGATAATGCCAATCGTCGTTATACTGTCCTGGGGCAGGCCGAACGGGGCCTGAGGGTTGCTCGCAACCTCGTTATAGCGCCAGCCCGCCGCGTTGGCGCGGGCTTCGTTCAGGAAGTTCGCCGAAAAGGTGTGGTTCCAGATGGCCGAGAAGGCATCGTTGATCTGCGAGTGATTGAAGAGCTGATAACCCAGTCCGCCTCTAAGCGTGGTCGTGCTCGCTGGAACCCAGTAAATCGCGAAGCTGGCATGGTCCTTGTCGGTCACGTCGGCATCGAGGCGTCCGTTGTACTGTTTGAAATCGTCGGTGGTCGGGGCGGATATGTTGTACAGGGCGATATCGGCAACGTTGGAGAGTCCACTGCCGACGCCGGGCGTGGTGGCGCTCACGTAGCCGAGGTCCTGTTTGCCAAGGCCGGTGGTCAGGGGCGAACCAATGTTCAAGCCTTGCCCAGGGATGGTATTGCAGTTTACGCCTTCCGTGAGGCCGGCCTGAAAGCAGGTTGCCGAGCCAATCACGGTGCCGGAAACTGCCGCTCCCTTGAAGTTGAGGAAGGTGGAAGCAATGCTGTTTGCCGGCGCCAATGGCGCGAGCGCTGCGGTGGGGAACCATTGGTTGCTTGTCGCCGGAATGGTCTGGCTTTGTCCCTCGTAGGCGAAGAAGGCAAAGACCTTGTCCTTCCAGATTGGTCCCCCGATGCTTCCACCGAGTTGGTTATAACGGTCTTCGTCCCTGAGCAGGCCACGCTCGCCGGGTGTCAGCTCTGCTCCGGTCGTTGGATTAACCGACTCCACAGACGAGGGGCCGTTCCAACGCTGATAGGCATTGAGTCCAGGACGAGTGATCTGGATGAAAAAGCTGCCGTGAAGATTGTTGGTTCCGCTCTTGGAGGTAATTTCGGTCAGCGCTCCCGAGAAACGGCCATTTTCAGCGTCGTAGGCATTGGTGACGATTTTAACGTTGCTGACCGAATCTTCGCTGGGGGTGATGACCGTCGCTCCGCCCCAGACGGCGCTGACGGTGCTGATACCGTCGATGCTGTAGCCGTTGGTTTCAAACTGGCCGCCGTTGGCGTTGGCCGAAGCGCCATTCTCCGTCGCAAAGATACTGCTCGAGTGTCCTAAATTGCCGCCGCCGCCCGATGAGGCTCCGGTTTGGGTGCCTGGAGCCTGGAATCCACCGCCTCCGCCTGACTGCGCTCCCTCGGCTAGAACTCCCGGCGCCAACTGAATGAGGCTGGTCACGTCGCGTTGATAGACCGGCATATGTTGGATCTCATTATCCGTAATTGATTGTCCGGTGTTTGCGGTCTCCGTATCCAGGGCTGGCGCCAGAGAAGCGTCCACAGTGACTTCCGTTGAAGTTCCGCCTAACGCAAGTTGCACATTCAATGCATTCTCCTGCTCAGGGATGAGTTGAAGATTGTTCAGCATCTTCTTCTCAAAGCCTTTTTTCTCAACAACAAGAGAAAATGTACTTGGGGGAAGGGCGTTGAAGTTGAAGACGCCGTCTGCGCTGCTGGTTCTTACAACGGTCTCATTGGTGGACAGATTCTTGAGAGTAAGGGTTGCACCAGGGACTGCCAACCCATCCGGATCGGTCACAACGCCTTGGATTGAAGTGCGGAATTGGGCGAATGCAGGCGAACTCAGGCATAAAGACAGCACTGCGATTGCGCAGATTGCGAGGACGCTGGAAATTCTCTTGTTCATACTGCCTCCAAAAATGAGTGTTTCTTGCTACCAGATGCCGAACTTATGTTGTTCGTTGTCATTTAGTGCTCACAAACGTTTGCCCACTGAAGGGCAATCGTTTGCCCGGACGAAGCATTCTCGTCAACTGCTGCCGCCTCTGTCAAGGGCCTTCTTTGTGCTGTGTCATTTTGCTCACTTGTGCCAGACTCACAGTTGTGACTCCAGGGAACCAGATAACGTCAGCGCTTCTTGCAAGAACTAAGCCAGCTAGTCTGAAAACTCTCGCGACTCATCTGGGGCTGTCTGTCGCCGCAGTGTCTCGGGTGCTGAGTGGAGCACAGGCGGCGAGATCGATCCCCGCAGCTACCCAGGCACGAATCTTCGCGGCTGCACAACAGTTCAACTATCAGCCGAATGTCTTTGCCCGTTCGCTGCGCAACAAACGCAGCTTCACCGTCGGTGTGATTGTTCCTGAGGTGAGCGAAGGTTATGCGACGCTGGTGCTTAGCGGCATCGAGCAACAACTTCTGCAAGACGATTACTTCTACTTCGTCGTCAGCCATCATCATCGACCGGAGTTGATCGAAAAGTATCAACATCTGCTGATGGCGCGATCGATTGAGGGTCTGATTGCGATCGACACTCCATTGACGCAACGGCTCTTCGTGCCGACGATCACGGTCTCCGGGCACCACGAACCGGCCGGGGTAACCAACATCGTGATTAACCATCAGCGGGCGGCGACGCTTGCGCTCGGGCATCTTCGCGGCCTCGGTCACACGAAGATTGCATTTATCAAAGGACAGACATTCAGTTCCGACACAGAATCACGATGGCGCGCTATTCGCGATGCGGCAGCGAAGTTCGACATCAAAATTGTGCCGAAGCTGATTGCACAGTTGGAAGGCGATTCGCCCTCACACGACCCCGGTTATTATGCGACACAGAAGATTATTGCCGCGGCCGAGCCGTTCACCGCTATCTTTGCGTTCAACGATATCTCCGCGATTGGCGCTGTGCGCGCACTGCGTGAGTCGGGCCTGCGCATTCCGCAGGATGTCTCCGTTGTGGGCTTTGACGATGTTCAAAGTGCGGCGTTTCAAAACCCCGGACTGACCACGGTACGGCAGCCGCTGCACAAGATGGGTGTTCTGGCTGCGCAGACGTTGCTGAAGCAGATTCTTTCAGCAGGCAAGAATGGCGAGGTAGCTGTTCCGCATGCTTCGCATCTGATAGTAGATCCAGAGTTGATCGTCCGCGGTTCGACTGCACGACCGCACGTCAAGTCGAAGAAACCTTCGAACGGAAAACTGTCTACCAATGATTGACAGAGCAGTTGAACTAACTGAGTTAGTAAAATCATGCAAACACAAATAAGTTATAAATTTCGCTGTTGAAGAATTTTACGTATCTTCGCTGCCACTCAGTTAGCCCTGCGTGTTATACACTTTCCCCCTCGGGATCGCCACCTGAAGAGGGTCTAATGAATGCCATGCACGCGTGAAGCAAAAGGTTGGTTCGACAGCCGTTATGTGATGTTCCTTCTGCTCGGAGCCCTGGCTTTTTTAGCGTGGCCTGTCGTTGCAGAGGCCGCTCGATCGGCCTCTGCCCACGACGCACAAGAGAACTCTGTCTGGGTGCTCTCGACCTCACATTTCGACAACAGCTTTGTAGCTGAACCATACGTTGGCAATGGCTATATCGGTCTCCGCATCCCTGCCGCCGGTATGGGCTTTCTGGGAGACCTGGGCAAAATTGGTTGGCCGCTTGGCACCGAACGTGTTGCATCTGCAATAGCAGCCGGTGTGTACGCCAAGGTCTCCGACGGCATCTTTTACCACGAACCGAAACAGGTGATTGCCCTGCTTCCGACATGGTCTACGCTCACCTTTGCCGACCCGTCCGGCGCCTTCTCTCCGGCCACTGCGTCGGAGAGTAATATCAGCGACTATCGCCAAGTGCTCGATCTTCGCACCGGCGTCGTCACGACCTCCGGAATCTGGACTTCTCCCGGCGGAAACAAGATGCGCTTCGTCTACCGTGTGGCCACGGATCGCGCACGCAGTCATATTGCAGTTGTCACGCTCGAACTCACACCGTTGTGGACAGGGAAGGCTACTGTCAGCAGCATTCTTGATGGAGCTGGTGCGCGTCGTCTCGACCTCGTCTCTGCTGGCGCTGATCTTCCGACGCAGACGATCCACGTGACCTCCAAAACCAAAGGGACAAATATTCTGGTCGCGGAATCGGCCACACTGCACAGTTCCTGCATGTCGTTGCCCTCCGAGCAGAGTCCACAAATTCCAGGGACAGCAGCCGAGGAAGTTACTTTTCACGCACAGTCCGGAAGAACCTGCACGTTTGTAAAATACGTTGCTGTGGTTAGCGGGCGCGACTCCTCAACTCCGGAATCAGACGCCCACCGGGAATCGCAACAGGCTGCCCGCCGAGGCTTCGCCGCTTTTGAGCGGGAGAATCGCATTGCATGGGATGCGGTCTGGAAGGCAGATATCGAAGTGGACGGCGATGCGGCCCTCCAGCAGGCTATCCGGGCCAGCGAGTACACGCTTTATGCCAGCATCGCTGCTGATAGCTTCGCCAGTCTGGGGCCTTCGGGCCTTTCGAGCGACGGCTATGCTGGCATGGTCTTCTGGGACGCGGATACCTGGATGTTTCCGGCGTTGCTCGCACAGCATCCCAAAATAGCTCGTGTCATGGTCGACTACCGTTCGAACACACTTCCTGCTGCACGAAAAAACGCTGCCGACAACGGTTATGCTGGTGCGCTTTATCCATGGACCAGCGGCATCTCCGGAGACATGGGCGATGAGTGCTATGGTGCTGTGACGGACGCCAACGGCAAAGTTATCGCAGACCCAAACAAGAGTTGCACGCAGCAGCTTCATCTGCAATCCGACGTTGCTCTGGCTCAGTGGGAGTACTACGAAGCGACTGGCGATAAACTCTGGCTCGCTCAACGGGGATGGCCGGTTCTTGAAGCCGTGGCTCAGTTCTGGGCGGCGAAAGCTACTGCCGCTGACAGCGGATACGCGATTACCCAGGTTCAGACTCCCGACGAATATGCTACAGATACGGACAACGACGCTTATACCAACGCCGATGCTTCACTCGAGCTGCAGGCGGCCACGAAGGCCGCGAAAATTCTTGACAAGAGCGTGCCAGCGTCCTGGTCACAGATCGGCAGCGGCCTCATCAAGACGATGCCGATAGATACTTCTCGCAATATCTATCTCGAGCATCAAGGCTACGTTGGACAGCAGATTAAGCAGGCTGACGTCGTCATGCTTACCTATCCGCTGGACTTTTCCATGCCCCAATCCATGGGCATCAATGATCTGAACTACTACACGCCTCGTACGGACATAAACGGCCCGGCCATGACCGATGCCATCCACTCCATCGCCGCCTCTGCGCTCGATGCTCCGGGCTGCTCCGCTTACACGTATATGCTGCGCAGTTACCAACCGTTCCTTCGCGAACCGTATCTTCAGATCTCTGAGTTTGCGCCCGTCAAGCTGACGGCGACTGCCTATGACTTTCTTACCGGCGTGGGTGGCTTCATGCAGGAGTTCCTCTACGGCTTCTCCGGTTTGCGCCCCCTCGTCGCGGGCGTGCGTCTCGATCCGAGTCTGCCACCACAGCTTGCCGGAATCACGCTGCGCAATCTTGCATGGCAGGGCCGTACCTTCACCGTGCATATAGGCCCGCGAGAGACTACTGTTACTCTCAACGCCGGCGCTACGCTACCCGTCATCACGCCGGGCGGTCTGAAGACTGTACACCTCGGCACTGCGCTTATCCTTCCGACACGTCGCCCGGATCTACTGCCTACCGATGATCTGGCCCGGTGCCGCCCGATCACAGCGACCTCTTCGCTTCCGGGATCGCCCCCCGTAGCAGCCGTCGACGGCAGCCCGTCTACATCGTGGGTCGCCGCGGAGCCGCAGGCAACCCTCACCGTCAAATTGGCAGCTCTAGCTGCGTTGGGAAAGATCGAGGTCGTGCGAGGAAGCAGCGATTCCTTTCCATACTCGGTCGAGACCTCTTCTGACGGCTTCCAATGGAAGACCATCGCCACCGCGCCTGCCACCTCTAACGGAACGGAGGAGTTCACCGCTCCCGCCGTTCAGGCAAGATTCGTTCGCCTTGTCTTTCAAGGTATCGGTGACGCAAAGCCTCCCAGCGTCGGGCAACTGATTGTCCTTTCGACAACACATTAAACGGACGCAAACAGACCGCCTGCGCTGAAGCGATTTTATGAGAAGCGTGTGAACGACGCTGTTCCGCGGAGTGACACAGGAAGAATGTCCATGCAGGATTCCACGAGGGTTTATGCGATGATGATCTCCCGAGATCGTCAACTGAGTTCCGTTATGGGTATGATGACTTCGGCTTCACAATCAAACATGGAGGGACGACATTGCGAGTTGGCCTGATGACACGCGAATATCCGCCCAATGTTTATGGCGGGGCTGGAGTTCACGTTGAGTACCTAAGCCGTGAACTGGCGAAAAAGATTGAAGTCGAGGTTCACTGCTGGGGCACGCAATTGGTTGATGAGGGGAATCTACATGTTCGTGGTGCCGAACCCTGGTCCCGGATCACCGAGGGTCCTGACGGAAAGTACAAAACGGCGCTCGAGGCGATGAGTCTCAATCTCGCACAGACACAGTCGCTGGCCACAATCGACATCGTGCACACACATACCTGGTATGTGTCCATGGCTGGATTTCTTGCGAAAAAGTTGTTTGGTATTCCTTTCGTGCTCACGACCCATAGCCTCGAACCTCTGCGCGCGTGGAAGGCCGAGCAGCTCGGCAGTGGCTATTCTATGAGTTCGTGGATGGAGCGGACAGCGATTCTTGATGCAGATGCGGTGATCGCCGTGTCCAAGGGCACGAAAGATGACATTCTGCGCGCATACCCCGAAGTTGCTCCGGAGCGAATCCATGTCATCTACAACGGAATTGATCTCGATGAATATCAAAAGACATCTGACACTACAGCATTGACTAAGTACGGAGTAGATCCTGCTTTGCCCTACGTGTTGTTTGTAGGCCGGATTACACGGCAGAAGGGTGTCACTCACCTTGTCGACGCAATCCGTTATCTGCCGCCCGACACCCAGGTGGTTTTATGTGCAGGTGCGCCGGATACCCCTGAGATCGCAAGTGAGATGAGGGAAAAAGTAGAAGAAGCGCGTGCGCTTAATTCGAAGGTAGTGTGGATTGAAAAGATGGTGACGAAACCCGAAGCAATCCAGCTTTACAGCAACGCCAGCGTTTTTTGCTGTCCGTCTGTGTATGAACCGTTCGGCATCATCAACCTGGAAGCAATGGCGTGTCGCGCTCCGGTGGTTGCCAGCGCTACTGGCGGAATTCTTGAGGTCGTCGTCGATGGCGTGACCGGATACCTGGTTCCGTTCGACCAGGATCCCGTGACGAAATTTCCTTCGAATTCCGATAAATTCGCGCGCGATCTTGCGGCGAAGATCTCGGATCTTTTGGCAGATCCCGAAAAGGCTAGACGTTTCGGGGAGGCTGGTCGCAAGCGGGTGGAGGAGACATTTGCCTGGTCCGCAATTGCAGATCAGACAATCGAGCTTTACCGCCAGCTCATGAAAACTCCTGCTAAGTAGAAGGCGCATTCGAGCGCAGCTACTGTGCCGTCAATAAGCGGACGCGACTATGTTCCCTTTGCCTGGAAGCCCATACTTTCGATAGCTTCGACTATGGACGCTTCGGAGATTGACTTAGGATCATAGGTCACCGTTGCGATTGCGTCAGGGCAGCTTGCCTCAGCGGCGATAATGCCCTTCTCGCGCTGAAGCAGGGTTTCCAGACCAACGGCACACGTGATGCAGGTGAAGCCGCTAATCTTGTACGTGACGGTTTTTTTCTCAAGAGAAGTAGCTGCTTTGAGGGTTGCCAAGCTACTGGCGCCAGCGAGAGTCATCAGGCTGAGAAACTTTCTGCGGATCATTTTGTTTCTCCTTTTGTAACTTCGCGTGTTGTAATACGTTACTTTGCGGCGGCGATGCCCGGCTCGTATTTCCAGGGGGTTTGGTGGCTTGCTCCATCGGAAAATCTGGTATCGGTATAGTCGCTGAACTCAATTCTTTTGTTGAGGACGCCGGTCTCAATCATCAGGTCGCGCACCATGTCGAAGTCTGCCTTGCGCGGTGCGAGCGGACTGTAGGTGACGCGGTCCATCGGCTTCGTAAGGGCCCAGCGGAGCAGTGCGGGTTTCTGGTTGTAGTAGAAGCGGCCGACGAAGTCTGCAGCATCTTCGCGGTGCGGCTTTCCCTGATCAAGCCAAAGCCCGGACCGGGCAATGCCATCGACGAGCGTCTGTACGACGTCGGGGCGATTGTCGATAAGGTCCTGCCGCACTACCAGGATGCACGACATGTAATCCGGCCAGTAATCACGCGCTTGAAAGAGCACCCGTCCATAGCCACCCATCTCTGCTTGTGAAGGAAAGGGTTCGCCCATGACGAAGCCATCAATGGCGCCCGCGGCGAGAGCGCCGGAGACATCGGGAGGTGCCATCTCGACCATCTTGATGTCGGTCGGCTTGAGTCCCCAGATCTTCATTGCACGGAAGACGATCAGACGCTCATCGGAGAAGCGGCTTGGAATGGCGATGGTGCGGCCGCGAAGATCGGCAAAGGTTTTGACGGGGCCGTTCTTCCGCACCACCAGAGCGCTGCCGTACCTGTGTCCGAGATAGACGACCTTGATGGGAACCCCCTGGGACGCTAGTGCGATGGCGAGCGGAGCAACGATGAAGGCGGCCTGAACCTTGTTGGAGATGAGAGCCTCTTTGATCTCCGGAAAACCCTGGAACATGCGGGGAAGAAAGAGCTCTCCCTTGTCAGAGACCTTTGAGATGTAATCCGTGACGGGACAGGTGAGCTGGCATGTGACTGGGATATAGGCGACGATGATCTTGCGCTTGGCGAGTGGCTGATACTCATTCAGAACGGCCGCCCAGTTCACGTTCAACGAAGCATGCAGGATTGAGATCAGGGCGATCCAGCACGTCGCGTATAGGAGAACTTTAGATTTGCTAGTCATGACGGAAGCCCCACCGAACGGATTTAAATTGTTCCACTGACCGGAAGAGGAGATCGAGGCCCAGACCGATGACACCGATCAACAACATAGCTGCAACGACAAGATCGTACCGCTTGCCCGAGTTGCGCGAATCGATGACGAGATAGCCGAGACCCGAATCGACAGCGACCATCTCGGCGGCGACGACAACGAGCCACGCGATGCCGAGCGCGATGCGAAGACCAACGATGATCTGAGGCAGAGCGGCGGGAAAGATGACGCGCGCTAGCAACTGCATGGGCTTGAGGCCGAAGTTGCGTCCGGCTCGACGGTATACCGAAGGGACGTTGGCAACGCCATCGACGCAGGCGACGGTGATGGGAAAGAAGGCACCAAGAAAGATGAGGGACGTCGCTGCGTGGTCGCCGACGCCGAAGAGAAGGATGGTGACGGGAATCCATGCGAGCGGGCTGATGGGCCGAAGAATCTGGATGACCGGGTTGACCACCTGATTGGCTGCGGGATACCAGCCGAGAATCAAGCCGAGCGGAATTCCCAAGGCAGCGGCAGTGCCGAAACCGATGGCGACTCGGCGCAGGGAGTCAACAATGTCGTTCCAGAGAACGTGTTTGTGGATCAGCTCGACCATGGCCTTCTCTACCTCGAGCGGAGAAGGAAAAACCTTTGTTCCGGACCAGCGGACGGAGACGTGCCAGAGCGCGAGTGCGGCGGAGAGCGCTAGCAGCGGCAAGACGAACCGTTCCCATCGTGCTGGGGTGGCGAGCGAGTTCATACGTGGTGGGCCAGTCCAATCTGCTGGAAGATACCGTCGCGAAGTTCGAGGTAGCGTGGCGAGCTGATGTCTCGCGGATGCGGAATGTCGATCGTGACGATTTGCTGAATGGTTGCGGGGCGCGCGCTCATGACGACGACTCGGTCGGCAAGCTGCACCGCCTCATCGATGTCGTGCGTGACGAAAATGATTGTCTTTCGCTCCGCTTCCCAGATGCGCAGGAGCTCCCTTCGCATGGTGAGACGCGTGATGGAGTCGAGTGCGCCAAAGGGCTCATCGAGCAGCAGCATGTCGGGATTGACAGCAAGAGCTCGCGCGACCTCGAGGCGCTGTTTCATTCCTCCGGAGAGGTCAGACGGGTAGGACCTCTCGAACCCTTCGAGGCCGACCATCTGAATGTAATGGCGGATGCGCTGTTCCTGCTCTTTGCGGGGAAGACCGGCAATGCCGAAGCCAATGTTTCCTTCCACCGTCAGCCAGGGAAAGACGCCGCGCTCCTGGAAGACGAAGATGCGCCGAGGGTCAGGCCCGTGCACGATCTCACCACTGACTTTCACGACGCCACGTGTCGGGGACAGAAAACCAGCCATGATGTTCAGCAGCGTCGATTTGCCGCACCCGGACGGGCCGAGAAGACACAAGAACTCGCCCTTTCCGACCTCGAGGCTGATGTCTTCGAGGACGATGGTCTGCTTGCCATCGCGATCGAAGATCATTCCGACGTTTTCGACCTGCAATGACGATTTAATTGTTGGTGCAGCCACTCTTGATTCCATCGACACCACGCTAATCCTCCGAGTAACTCCACCGGAACGACTTCACTCGTTCGAGCGACCTGATTCCCATGTCCAGCAAGAGACCAATGATTCCGATGATGACCATGCCGGCGACAACTAGATCGTAGCGATTGCCTGCGTTGCGGGCATCCACAATAAGGAAGCCGAGGCCGGAGTTGACGGCGATCATTTCAGCTGCGACGACGACAAGCCACGCGATGCCCAAGGTGATCCGCAGGCCAATGATGAGTTGCGGCACGGCCGCCGGATAGAGGATGCGGACGAAGAGGTCCACTGGGCGCAGACCGAAGTTTTTGCCGGCGTTGACATAGACTGCTGGGACGCCGCGCACTGCGTTCATCGCCGTCAGTAAGAGCGGGAAAAAGCTTCCGAGAAAGATGAGGAAGATGGCAGAGAGGTCGCCGACGCCAAACCAGAGGATCGCGATCGGGATCCAGGCCAGCGGCGATATGGGACGCAGGATCTGGATGAGGGGATTGAGGGCCATCTCCGCCCGTGTGTACCAACCGATGACCATGCCGAGGGGGATTGCCGTAACGACCGCGAGACCGAAGCCCCAGGTGACGCGGAATAATGAGGCGACGACATATTTCAGGAGCAGTCCGTGATGCACCAGATCGACAATGCCGCCGACAACGCCCCACGGACCGGGCAGCAATTGCGCGGGGTCCCGCTTGATGGCGATCTGCCAAAGCACAAGCAGTCCCGCGATGAGCAGAAGCGGGCGTAGCCGCACCAGCATATTTGAGGTCACCGTTCGCGGCTTTTCATTCAACGCCAAAATCTTCTATCTCATTGCCATGCGCCCGCTGAGAAGCTGACGCTGGACGCCTGTGCGAGTCTTGCCGCATGTGAGGTCAACGTGAGGAACAAGCTTAGGCTTCTTTCTGATTCCTTGTGATCATAGCGGTGCCACTTGCCGGTAACCATCCATCGAAAGGTGGAGATCGAAATCAACCCTGAGCCCGTGGTGAGTGCTCATATCGGGTTCTAGTATGAAAGGATTCGCCTTCGGCACTCTTCATCAGGGAACGGGAGACATATTTCGATGACACGACGGCGCAGCAAAGCCGGGCCGACGAGGCTAGGATGTCAGAAGGATGCAATCACCCGTTCGAACCCAAACAGTTCAAAGCCCTGTCTGCCCTGGCACACAGCGTTCGCGCTACAGGTCTTTTTCTCGAGGCAGGATCGGNACATCTCTGGCCCTCTGTGCATGCGCACTGATGGCAGTGGGCTGCCGGTCACGAGACCGACTGCCGGCAACGGACTCAACGATTTACACCGAATTTGTCTCAGAGTTCTATATCGGACTTGCAGGGTTACAAGTTGGGGACGATGTGCGCGCTGAAGATAAACTCTCGCGTGCTTCGGAACTGGTGCCAGGAGAGCCCGCCGTGTGGGTGGATTGGGGCGTGCTTGCGCTTCGCCAACGAAATTTTGAAGCGGCAGCGGAGCGGCTGAAACGTGCTCATGTGCTTGCCCCGAAGGACGACAGGATCGATTATCTGCTCGGGGTTTTAGAGGGCACTCGGGGTAATTCATCGGCCGCCATTGACGATCTTCGGGAGGCGGCGCGACAGAATTCGCGGAACCTGCGGGCTATCTATCGATTGGCAACAGAGGTGGAGCGGCAAGGAGATGCAAACAGCGATGCCGAGGTACAGACGCTGATGGAGCAGATCCTGAAGGTGCAGCCGGATAATATGGCGGCGTTGGTGGATCTATGCCGCGTCTCCGCCAAACGTGGCGATATGGAGACGCTGCGTTCCGCAATTGCTCGCATCGCGGAGCACTCACAAGGCTGGTCGCCAGAGGTGAAGCAGCAATTTACCGAGTTGCAGACTGCCGCTGCCGCGCCGGAACACAGGGCAGCGGCGACGCGGTCGACCTTTCTGCGAAACGTTCTGATGCGTGAGCCTGAGTTCCGCGCAAATCTTGCAGAGATTGCTGCGCAGCCAGGCGAAGAGGCAGAGCCGATGACCCGGTTCCTTCGACTGCAGAATCCGCCTTCGCATCCGGCGCCTATGGATACCGCGATGAGTTTCACGAGCCACCCTGTCCAGCCCGGCGATGCGCGGAAGTGGAGCTGGATCGGTGCGATTGCATTGAACGGATCGGATTTGCCCGTCGTTGCTGTGGCGGATGGTCATCATGTACATCTCTCAAACGGCGCAGATCTGCCGTTTCCTGGTGGAGCGTCTGGGCAGGGGCCCTCGCCGGAGGGCGTGCTCGCGTTCGACTTCAACTATGACTTCAAGACGGATCTGTTGTTCGCGGGGGAAGGAGGAATTCGTCTCTTTCGACAGGAGAAGCCGGACAGCTTTACCGATGTGACCGCGGCGATGAAGCTGCCGAAGGCAATCACTGATGCGGCGTACACGGGTGCATGGGCGATTGACGTCGAGGCCGACGGCGATCTGGACGTCGTGCTGGGCGCGAGGAGCGGTGAGCCGACCGTGCTGCGCAACAATGGCGATGGGACCTTTGCGCCGATTCATCCGTTTGCCGGAGTCTCG
>JGI12635J15846_10002776_pt1 | contig 15307 bp, 13 predicted proteins | sample BlaSpr_A8_OM2_M2_FD_15846 | JGI IMG/M metagenome (IMG submission 15846) | reverse complement strand
CACTGAGGGCGGGGGCGTCTCGGTAGAAGGGCCGGATGGCGGTCCGCGCGATGCGGACCGCCATCCGCGATCACATCTCGGGCTTGTTAAGCCGCGTTGCCCTTCTGCTGCTTCATAAAGGCCTCGGCGCGCTTCGCCAATTCCTGCGGCGAGAGGTCTTCCTTGTGGGTGGCGATGGACCAGGTGTTGCCGGCCGGGTCTTTCACGCTGCCGGTGCGATCGCCGTAGAACATGTCGGTCGGCTCCATGATCGAATTGCCGCCGGCCTTGACGGCCCGCTGGTACATGCTGTCCACGTTCGGAACATAGAGGTAAAGCGAGGATGTCGTCGCCTTTGCCATCTCGTTTTCCTCGCCAAGCATGACGCGGGAGTCACCGATCGTGACTTCGGCGTGCATGACGGTTCCGTCTGGCCGCTTCATCGGCTCAAAAGCTAGCTCAGCTCCGAAAGCCTGCTTGAGGAACTCGATGACTTTCGGCGCGCCGCGCACGGTGAGATAGGGTGTGACGGTGTGAAAACCGTCAGGAACGGGTTTTGCTGCCATGATTGGCCTCCGCATGTTGCTGTTGGGAACGCCGCCAGCCTCGTCAGCAACTTGGTTTTTGTTTGCCGTCGCTGTGAAAATGTAATGGCGATATCACCGGAACCAGGCTTGCCTGAACCCGTCACACCTCCAGCTTGTCGCCGCCCTTCAGCTGCAGAATCTCGCGGGCCTCGTCCGCGCTTGCGATCTGCAGGCCCAGGCCCTCGATGATCTTGCGCGCGAGCGTCACCTGCTCGGCGTTCGATGCCGCCATGCGGCCGGGCGCCGCCCACAGCGAGTCTTCAAGCCCGACGCGGACATGGCCGCCCATCGCCGCCGCCATCGCCGCGATCGGCAATTGATTGCGGCCGGCGCCGAGCACCGACCACACCATCTTGTCGCCGAACAGCCGGTCGGCGGTGCGCTTCATGTGCAGCACGTCCTCGGGATGCGCGCCGGTGCCGCCCTGCAGGCCGAACACGGTCTGCACGAACAGCGGCGGCTTCACCATGCCCTGTTCGAGGAAGTAGTTCAGGTTGTAGAGATGCGCGGTGTCGTAGCATTCAAACTCAAAGCGCGTGTCGGTCTCGGACAGCGTATTCAAGACGTATTCGATGTCCTGAAAGGTGTTGCGGAACACGATGTCCTTGTTCTGCAGGTGCTTGAGCTCCCAGTCGTGCTCGAATGTCTTGAAGCGGTTGAGCATGCCGAAGAAGGCAAAATTCATCGATCCCATGTTGAGCGAGGCGACCTCGGGCTTGTAGACCGCGGCAGGACGGACCCGCTCGTCCACCGTCATGGTCGGCGCGCCGCCGGTGGTGAGGTTGATCACGCAGTTGGAGCGCTGCTTGATGATCTTCAGGAACGGCGCGAAGGCTTCCGGGCTTTGATCGGGCTGCCCGGTCTTGGGATTGCGCGCATGCAGATGCACGATTGCGGCGCCGGCTTCGGCGGCGTCGACCGCGGCGTCGGCGATTTCCTGCGGCGTCACCGGCAGCGCCTTCGACATCGAGGGGGTGTGGATCGCGCCGGTCACGGCGCAGGTGATGATGATTTTGCGGCTCATGTTGTGCCCTTCTCGTTAGCGGGTGGATGCCTCACGGGGTGTCGTGCTGTTTCGCCTTGTGCGCGGCGAGCGCCGCCAGGTGCTCATTCCGACGCTGCGTCAGCGCGGCAATGCGCTCCGGCGTTGGCTGATGCGGCCATGCCGCGATGACCCGGTCCATATTCGGACTTGCATAGACCTCGGGGCCGGCAGCGGCCGAGGCGAGCTCCTTGTAGAAACCGGTATAGCGCGCGCAATAATCCGGGATGCCGCCGGGCGCGTTGAGTTCGATGGTCTCGAACGGACCCAGGAACGACCAGCGCAGCCCGAGCCCATCCTTCACGGTGCGATCGAGGTCCTCCGCCGAAATAAAACCTTCGCCGACCAGGCGAAACGCTTCGGCGAGCAGCGCGCCCTGCAACCGGTTGAGCACAAAGCCGTTGATCTCGCGGTTGATAGTGACCGGGACCTGCCCGATCTCGCGATAGATCTCGCGCGCGCCGTCGATCGCCTCCGGCGAGGTCCAGGGCGCGCCGCACACTTCAACCAGCGGCACCAGATGCGGCGGATTGACGGGATGGCCGACCAGACAGCGCGCCCGGCCTTTCAGCCCTTCGGTGAAGCGCGAGGCTGATATAGCCGAGGTGGAGGACACCAGCACCGCCTGCGGCGGCGCCAGCCTGTCGAGCTCGGCAAAGATGACTTTCTTGTCTTCGACCTTCTCCGGTCCGTTTTCCTGGACGAACTCGACACCGACCACGGCCTCTTGCAGGCTCCCGGCGGCAGAGACGCGCGCGATGGCGCGATCGGGATCGTCGGCGAGGCCGTGGCGCGCCAGCGCGTACAGTTCATCGCGGATCAGGCGCGGCGCGGCCTTCAGCGTCGGAATATGCGGATCGGTCAGCCGCACGTTCCATCCCGCGCGCGCGAAGATCACGGCCCAGGCGCGACCGATCAGGCCGGCGCCGACGATGGCGACGTTGCGATTTTGCTTGTTCATTTTCCCCTCACACCCGAAACCCGGCGCGACTGTTGTCAGCAAGTGCTACGCTGTTTTCGAGGCGACCGGTTCCGCTTGCCGTGTTGCGGTCGTCGTCAGAGTTGCAAAAGACGCAAGCCTTGTCGATTCCCCTCGCGATATTCCCTGCTATATGGATGAGCCGCCTTGCATCTCCGCCCGCGCTCGGGCAGGCGGCTTGTGCGATGGCGGGCTGAAATTTTTCAAAACGATCTTTGGAGCCATCATGGATCTCGACATCAGGGGTTTGCGCGTGCTGGTCACCGCCGGGGGCAACGGCATCGGGCTGGCGATCGCGCGGCGGTTTGCCGGCGAAGGCGCCATGGTCCATACCTGTGATGTCGATGAAATGGCGCTAGCTGCGCTCGCCGAGAGCGATCCCGTCATCACGTCAACGCCATGCGACGTCTCCGATCGCGCGGCGGTGAAACACCTGTTCGGGGAGGCGATCGCAAAACTCGGCGGCCTCGACGTGCTCGTCAACAATGCCGGCATCGCCGGGCCGACGTCGAAAGTCGCGGAGATGAANCCGGANGACTGGGACCGCTGCCTCGAGATTTGCCTGACCGGNCAATTCAACTGCGTCCGGCTCGCGGTGCCGCATCTGCGCCAAAGCCACAACGCCTCGATCGTCAATATCTCCTCGGCCGCNGGCCGGCTCGGCTTTGCGATGCGCACGCCCTATGCGGCGGCAAAATGGGGCGTGATCGGGCTGACCAAATCGCTGTCGATCGAACTCGGGCCGGACCATATCCGCGTCAATGCAATCCTGCCGGGCCTGGTCGCCGGCGACCGCCAGCGCCGCGTGCTGGAAGCCAAGGCGCAGCAACGCGGCATTTCCTATGCCGAGATGGAGCGCACGGCGTTTTCCTACACCTCGATCAAGGATTACGTGACGCCGGAACAAATCGCCGATCAGATCCTGTTCCTGTGCAGCCCGCGCGGCAAGACCATCTCGGGGCAGGCGATCTCGATCTGCGGCGATACGCAGATGCTGGGATGATTGACGGAAAACCAGCCGTGAGGCCGGCATGATTCCATGGCTGCAGATCGATACCGCACGCGTGCCCGGCGCCGACGTCGAGCTTCGCCTGATGCGAAGAGGCGCCGAGTTCTCGATGATGCTGGGCCCGAACGAACTGATGAACAGCCGCCTCAGCGGTTCGGAGGAGGCGCTTGCCACGCTTGCCTGCAGGAAAATCGAAGCGGTCAAGTCGCCGCATCTGTTGATCGGCGGCCTGGGCATGGGTTTCACGCTCCGCGCCGCGCTCGCGGTGCTTGGAGCCGACGCGCGGATCATGGTGGCTGAGCTTGTGCCCGCGGTGATCGCGTGGGCGCGAGGTCCGATGGCCGACCTGTTCGGCGACAGCCTGAGCGATCCGCGCACGCACGTTCGGAAGGCCGATGTCGTCGATGTCATTCGATCTCACGCTTCAAGTTTCGACGCGATCCTGCTCGATGTCGATAACGGCCCGGAAGGCCTGATACGCAAAGCCAATGACGCGCTTTACGATCTGAAGGGGTTGAAAACCATTCGCCGGGCGCTGCGGCCGCGCGGCGTGCTCGCGGTGTGGTCGTCGGGTCCGAATCCCGCCTTCACGAAAAGACTTCGCGACGCCGGTTTTGAGGTCAGCGAGGTTGCCTTGCGCGCCACCGCAAAGCGCAGCGGCGCCCGCCACGTCATCTGGTTTGCGACAAAAGCGGAGGGCTCGCGTTAGAGCGTTTACAAGCGAAGTGGAGCCGATAAGGCCGCTGGTCAGCGGCCGGTGCTCTGGGCCACGGCGCCGACGATCGACACCGCCGTGCTCCACTCGCTGGATGCGAGCTTGCCGGCGACCAGGATCAGCGTCGTGGCCAGCAGAAACCGCAGCGCCGTTTCCGGCACGCGGGTCGCGAAGTAGCTGCCGATGACGATGCCGGGCAGCGAGCCGATCAGCAGCACGCCCATCAGGTGCCAATCGATCGCGCCCATCGCCCAATGGCCGGCGCCGGCAATCAGCGTCAGCGGTACCGCGTGCGCGATGTCGGAGCCAACGATACGCGCCATCGGCAGCCGCGGGTAAAGCAGCAGCAGCGCGGTGACGCCGACCGCGCCTGCGCCGACCGACGAGATCGAAACCAGCACGCCGAGCGCCGCGCCGACCAGCACGGTCGCGCGCGCGATGGTGCGCTCGTCGAGCCGCTCCACGCGCCCGCTCAAGGAATCCAGGATCGCCCTGCGGAAGATCAGCGAGGCCGCCGTGAGCAGCAGCGCAAAGGAGAGCACCACATTGACCAGGCTGCGCGCGGCCGCGCTGTTGAGATCGAGCTGCCACAGAACGATCAGCGTCAGGATGCTTGCCGGGATGCTGCCGGCGGCGAGCCGGAGCACCGCCGGCCAATGAATGCTGCGCGCCCAGCCGTGCACGGCACTGCCGCCGGCCTTGGTGGCGGAGGCGTAAAGCAGATCGGTGCCGACCGCGGTCGAGGGATGGATGCCGAACAGCAGGATCAAGAGCGGCGTCATCAGCGAGCCGCCGCCGACGCCGGTCATGCCGACCAGAAGGCCGACGCCGAAACCCGATGTGACGTAGAGCGGATCGATCACAGGCTTGAGCCGCGCCCGCGCACGATCAGGCGGTTACGATGTAACTCGCCGCTGGGCATTCAAGAGTTCCCTCGTTGTTCCGTCAGCGCCAGACGAAAGTTTCAGGCCACGTAGATGAACAGGTAGGATCATCCTTCCCAACACGGCAATAGCGTGGACGAAAAAAGAAGGAACTTGGCGCCGATCGGGATTTGGTGGAGATTTTTTCCTGCCGTTCGGTATGCGACGAAATCGGGCGACCTTGGGGAACCGAGGCAAATTACGCCAGATCGGTCAATTCGTATGCGGCAACCGATCGCTGCTCAGATTTTGCTCAGGTATGGCGGGGATGACAGGAACTGATTACCGCGCAGCTTCGAATTGCCGATCAGCGCACCGCCGCCGACCGCGGCAAGATGCTTGCACGACGCACTAAAAAAGCAGCGCGGCGATGAGATCGCCGCGCTGCTGGTGTCTTGGTGTTGCCGTCCTGTCGGAACGAAATGCGCTNAGCTATAGATTTCGAACAGGCCGGCGCCGCCCTGGCCGCCGCCGATGCACATCGTCACCACGCCCCATTTCGCCTTGCGCCGNCGNCCCTCCTGNAGGATGTGGCCGGTCAGCCGCGCGCCTGTCATGCCGAACGGATGGCCGATGGCGATCGAGCCGCCATTGACGTTGTACTTGTCGGGATCGATGCCGAGCTGGTCGCGCGAATACAGGCACTGGCTGGCGAAGGCCTCGTTGAGCTCCCAAATGTCGATGTCGTCCACCTTGAGGCCCTGGCGCTTCAGAAGCTTCGGCACCGCGTAGATCGGGCCGATGCCCATTTCGTCCGGTTCGCACCCCGCTGAAGCCCAGGCGACGAAGCGGCCCATCGGATTGAGGCCGCGCTTCTCGGCATCCTTGGCTTCCATCAGAACCACGGCCGCCGCGCCGTCGGAGAGCTGGCTGGCGTTGCCGGCGGTAATGTATTTGCCCGGACCCTTCACCGGCTCGAGCTTGGCGAGACCCTCCATGGTCGTGTCCGGCCGGTTGCACTCATCGCGATCGACGGTGTAGTCGACGATGCTTTCCGCCTTGGTCGCCTTGTCGACCACCTTCATCCTGGTCTTCATCGGGACGATTTCGTCCTTGAACTTGTTGGCCTGCTGGGCGGCGGCCATGCGGCGCTGCGATTCCAGCGAGTATTCGTCCTGGTATTCGCGGCTGACCTTGTAGCGCTCAGCGACGATATCGGCGGTGTCGATCATCGCCATGAAGATATCGGGCGCCGCCTTGAGCAGCTCCGGATCGATCGATTCCTTCGGCGAGCCGCCGCCGGGGACCGAGATGCTCTCGACGCCGCCGGCAACGATGCAGTCGGAGCCGTCGGAGCGGATCGAGTTGGCCGCCATCGCGATGGTCTGAAGTCCCGACGAACAGAAGCGGTTGACGGATACGCCGGCGGTCGACTTCGGCATGCCGGCGAGCAGCGCGGCCTGGCGGCCGATATTGGGAGCGCCATGCGCGCAATTGCCGAGATAGCAATCCTCGACATATTCCTTGTCGACGCTGGCGCGCTCGACGGCGTGCTTGATGGCGTGGGCCGCCATCGACATCGGAGGGGTGATATTGAACCCGCCGCGACCGGATTTCGCTAGTCCGGTACGGGCATAGGAAACGATGACGGCTTCACGCATTTTTTTGGATCTCCCTTTGGCCTGGCCGAGGATGCCTTTCGAAAACTGTCATCGTACATAATCATTGCCGGGGCAATGAAAATACCGCCGGTTCGAGCTTTCCGGCTGCCGGAATTACCGCAGGCGGCCCGATCGGCGGCGCTTACTGCAGCCGATCCAGCCGAAGCCGCTGCCGCTCGTCGGTCAGGCGCCAGGCCGCAAGGTAGGAGGTGGCCAGGGCCGACAGGCCGCTGCCGCCGGACAACAGGAACATCAGGAGGATCTGGTATTTGACGGCCTCCAGCGGATCGAGGCCGGCGAGAATTTGTCCGGTCATGATCCCCGGCAAGGTGACGATTCCCGCCGCCGACATTTGATTGATGATGGGCAAAAGGCCGCGCCGGATCGCGTCGCGCACCAGCGGCGCGATCGATTCACGATAGCTTTCACCCAGCGACAGCCGTGCTTCGATGGCCTGTCGCTCGCGCCGGACCGAGCCGAGAAAGCTGTCCAGCGACAGGCTGGCCGAGTTCAAAACGCTGCCAAGAATGATGCCGGCCAGCGGGATCGCATAATGCGGGTCGAACCAGGGCTGCGGCCGGATCGCCGTCGTCAAGGCAAGGACCGCGGTGATGAAGGTGGCAAAGCCGACGCTGACAAAGCCGATGATGAAATTTGAATGGTCCTTGAACCGGCGTTCGGGCCGGGCCGCCACCTCGCGCGCGGCCACCAGTACCATCACCAGAATAAGGAGCAGCGTCGCCGCCGGATTGTTCAGGGAAAAGATGAAGCGGAGCACATAGCCGATGGCGACGAGTTGCAACACCATTCTCGCCGCGGCGATGGCGATTTGCCGATGCAGCCGAAGCCTGAGCCAGATCGACAGCAGCGCATCGAGGATGATCAGGGAGGCGGCGACGGAAATGTCCAGCGGTGTCAGCAGGATCGGATTCATGGCATTTCCAGCCGTCCTGCCACCATGCGGTAGTGCTGGCCGCCCAGCCGCTGCGCCTGGTTTGGATCGTGCGTCACCAGCAGGATGGATGTCCCTGCTGTCATTCGCTCGCGCAGCAGCAGCTCGACGCGGGCGACCGACTCCTCGTCCAGCGGGCCGGTCGGTTCGTCCAGCAGCAGGACGGGTGGATCCGGCAGCATGGCTCTGACCAGCGAAAATCGCTGTTTCTCGCCAGTTGACAGTTGCGTCACCGGGGCGCCCAGAAGATCGGCGCGAAGCCCAAGGCGGGCCGCCAGCGCCGCGGCCTCGCTGCGTTTGCTGGCGGCGAAATGGTCGACGACCGTATCGGCCCACCAGCCGGATTCGGCGGACACATAGGTTGCCTGCTTTCGCCAATCCGGCGCGGAGACGGAGGCGCGCTCTGTCCCCTTCAACCAGACCCTGCCTTCGTTCGGGTCGAGGTCGGCAATCATGCGAAGAAACAGACTCTTGCCGGATCCCGACGGGCCGGTGATGGCGGCGCAGGTGCCGGCGCCAAGGGTCAGTTCAAACGGGCCGGCGAATTGGCTGCGCAACGCCTCGACCAAAAGTGCCGCTTCCATCGAATGACCTCGCTTGCGGTGGCGCTGCTCGTGCCGGGGGGACTTTGCGTGAGATCGAGACTAACCCAATTTATGACCGGGCACCTGCAACCTCAGACGATCCGCGAGGTCTTGTTGCCCCAGTAGCGGTCGCGCAACAGCCGCTTGTAGAGCTTGCCGGTCGGCAGTCGCGGCAATTCGCCCTCGAAATCGATCGAGCGCGGCACTTTCTGTCGCGAAAGCGACTGGCTGCAGAACAACATCAATTCCTCGACCAGCGCCTCGCACGGCTCTATTCCGGGCATCGGCTGCACCACCGCCTTGACCTCTTCGCCGAGGTCGGCGTTGGGCACGCCGAACACGGCGGCGTCCGCAATCTTGGGATGGGTGATCAGGAGGTTCTCGCATTCCTGCGGATAGATGTTGACGCCGCCGCAGATGATCATGAAGGTCGCGCGGTCGGTCAGGTAGAGATAGCCGTCCGCGTCGACATAGCCGACGTCGCCGACGGTGCTCATGCTGCCGTCCGGCGAACGCGCCTCCATGGTCTTGTTCGGATCGTTGAAATATTCAAACGGGGTGGCGGTCTTGAACCAGACCGTGCCCGGCGTGCCTATCGGGCACGCTTTCATGTTCTCGTCGAGTATGTGCAGATCACCGAGCAGCACCTTGCCGACCGAGCCGCGGTGCGCCAGCCATTGCTCGCTGTCGCAGGCGGTGAAGCCGAGGCCTTCGGTCGCGCCATAATATTCGTGGATGATCGGCCCCCACCATTTTATCATGTCTTCCTTCACCGCCGCGGGGCAGGGCGCGGCGGCGTGGATCGCGATTTCCAGCGACGACAGGTCGTAGCGCGCGCGGACGTCCTCCGGCAGCTTCAGCATGCGCGAGAACATGGTCGGCACCAGCTGGCTGTGGGTGACGCCCCATTTTTCGACCAGCGCGAGGTACTGCTCCGGATCGAAATGCTCCATGATGATGACGGTGCCGCCTTCGCGGATCGCGAGGTTGACGGCGGCCTGCGGCGCCGAGTGATAGAGCGGCGCCGGCGACAGATAGATCATGCCCTCGCGGTATCGCCAGAGTTTCTGCAGGAAGGCGAAGATCGGCAATTGCTGTGTCGACGACTGCTCCGGCAGCGGGCGCAGGATGCCCTTCGGCCGCCCGGTGGTGCCGGAGGAGTAGAGCATCGCGGTCCCGATGCATTCGTCCGGTATCGGCGTGTTCGGCAGCCCGAAGGTCGCCTGTTGCAGGCCGACGATGCGCTCGCTCTCGCCCGCGCCGTCGGCGACGATGCAGAGCTCTATGTTCGGGCACGCCTTGAGGGCCTCGCGCGCGACTTCGAGTTTTGCGGCTGACGTGATGAGGACCCGGGACGCGCTATTGTTCACGATATAGGCGAGTTCAGCCGGCGTCAGGTAGCAATTGACGCAGGTGTAATAGAGCCCGGCCCGCTCGCCCGCCGCGCAGGTCTCGAGATAGCGGCTGTTGTTCTCCATGAAGATCGCATAGTGATCGAGCCGCTTCAGCCCGAGCTTGCGCAACAGATGCGCCAGGCGATTGCTGCGCGCCTCCAGCTCGCGATAGGTGACGGCTTCGCCGGTCGCCGCCATGATGAAGGCGGGCTGCAAAGGGCGAAGATGGGCATGGTTTCCGGTGTACATCGGCTCTCCCGTTTTCCTAAGCGGCCAGAAGAAGTATCTCGCGCACTTGCGCGGGCGTCTCGATCCTGCGCGGGTTGCGCGGCACCCATGGCGTTTTCATCGCCTGCTGTGCGATGCGGTCGAAATGCTCGGGCCCCACCCGCACATCCTGCAGGCTGCGCGGCATGCCGAGCCCGCGGATGAAGGCGTCCAGCACATCGCCGGCATCCTTGCCGGGATGCCCCATCGCCGCCGACACCAGCGCCTGCCGTTCGGCATTCGCGGGCTTGTTCCAGCGCATCACCGACGGCAGCATCACGCAGGAAGTATAGCCGTGCGGCACGTTGAACTCGGCGCCGAGCACATAGCCGATGCCGTGGCTCGCCCCCATCGGCACGCCGGAAGAAAGCGCCCCCATCGAAAGCCAGGTGCCGATCTGGCATTCCATCCGCGCATCGAGGTCGCTGCCGTCGGCTTTCACCCGCGGCAATGCCTGCGCCAGCATCGACAGGCCTTTCAGCGCCTGCGCATCGGCGTAAGGGTGCGCCTCGCGCGCGCAAATGCCCTCGACGCAATGATCGACGGCACGGATGCCGGTCGACAGCCACAGCCATTCCGGCGTGTGCGCACCGAGCGCCGGATCGAGGATCACCGCGCGTGGCATCACCAGGCGGTGGCGCACCGCTTCCTTGACCCGGGTCTGCTCGTTGGTGACGCCGGCGCTGGCGCTGAAATCGCCGCCGGCGATGGTGGTGGGAATGCTGATCTGGCGCACGGTCGGCCCGGTCATCGGCGGCGGCACGCCATTGACGGCGCGAATCCGGTCGATGCCGTCGACGCTGCTGATGTCGTTGGCGAGGCAAAGCTGCACCGCCTTGGCGCCGTCGGTGATCGAGCCGCCGCCGACCGTGACGATGATATCGGCCTTTACGGCGCGGGCCTGTTCGGTGGCGGCGATCACGGCCTGGCGCGGCGTATGCGGCGGCATCGCATCGAAGGTGCCGACGCAGCGGCTAGCCAGCGCGCGGCGGATTTTCTCGATCTCGTCGGTCTCGCGGTTGAGCGTGCCGCTGACCATCAGGAACGCGCGTTTGGCGCCGAGACGGTCGGTTTGCTCGACGACGGCTTCGGCAGCGGCGCGGCCGAACTCCACCTCGTCCATGGCGCCGAAAACGACACGCCCCTTGTGCACGATTGCTCTCCCCGGACAATTTGCCTTTGTGGCTTTGCGAGCAATTTAGCGGAGGAGGAGCGGGGAAGGGAACTATAAAAAGGGGCGCATGCGATGGGTCGGCGTCCGTCATTCCGGGGCGACGCCAACGGGTCCGCGCAGAGCGCGGCCCGATGACAGGCTCCGCGTCGAACCCGGAATCTCGAGATTCCGGGTTCGCGCTTCGCGCGCCCCGGAATGACGGCTAACTCAACAACCCGGCGATCTCGGCGATGGAGACGCTGCGCTCCGACAACAAAATCTCCGCGGCCTCATGTTCCCAATCGCCGGTGTGCGGTTCCAGCGGATCCTGCGGGCTCAGGCGATGTTCGAGCACAAGCCGTGCATACAGCGCGCGGCGCGCATCCGCGCCCGGTTGCGCGGCTTCCCGCGTCATCAGGATGGCGCTGGCGATATGATAGAGGCCGCTGGCGACCTGCCGCGCGCTCGCCTCGAAGGCGGGCTCGGCAGCGACGCGTTCGGCGAACGCAAGCGTCCGCTCGAGCGTCAGGCGCAGGCGATCGCGGAACGCCGCCGGCACCGTCGCGGCTTCGTCCAGCAATTTGCCGAGCTCGGCTCCCAGCGCGCGGTGCGCGCGGCTTTTGCCGACCGCGCGGGTGACGATATCGAGCGCGTTGATGTTGCTGGTGCCTTCCCAGAGCACGCCGATATGGGCGTCGCGGATCAGCCGCGCGTGCACCCATTCCTCGATATAGCCGTTGCCGCCGCGCACCTCCATCGCGCCGGTCGCCACCGGAATGTTGTCGCGGCAGGCGCGGAATTTCAACAGCGGCGTAAGGATGCGCAGCAGACCCTCGGCTTCCTTCGAGCCGGCATTGGCGCGGTCCATGGCGTTGGCGGCGAACAGGAACATCGAAAGCGATTGTTCGACAGGAGCGGCGATCTTGAGAAGCTGACGCTGCAGCAGCGGATATTCGAGGATGGTCTTGCCGAACGCCACGCGCTTGCGTGCGCACACCATCGCCTCGTTGAGGCAGCGCCGCATCATGGCGGCGGCCCGTACGCCGTGCGAAAGCCGCGACAGGTTGACCTGCTCCATCATCTGCTTGAGGCCGTTTTCGGCCTCGCCGACCAGATAGGCGACCGCCCCCTCCAGCAGGATTTCCCCGCTCGCCATCGAGCGGGTGCCCAACTTGTCCTTGAGGCGAACGATGCGATAGGCGTTACGGCGGCCGTCCTTGAGCCGGCGCGGCATCGCAAACAGCGCCAGCCCCTTTGTGCCGGCAGGCGCGCCTTCCGGCCGCGCTAGCAACAGCGCGACGTCGGCGTCGGCATGCGAGCAAAACCATTTGTCGCCATAAAGCCGCCACACCCCGTCCTCGTAGCGCGCGGTGGTTTCGATGGCGCCGACGTCGGAGCCGCCGGCCCGCTCGGTCATGAACTGGGTGCCCTTCCACAGCACCGCCGGGTCGGCCGACAGCATCTTGGGCAACAAATAATCCTTGAGTTCGGCGCTTCCGAATTTGCGGATCAGATGGACCGAGGTGTCGGTCACGCTGATCGGGCACATCAGGCCGAACTCGGCCTGCACGAACAGATATTGCAGCGCGTATTTGGCGACCGCGGGCAGCGGCCGGTCCATGCCGAGCGCGCCGGCACGATGGCTCATGGCGTGGAACTGGAAATCAGCGAACGCGATGCTCTCCATTTCGCGGTAGGACGAATGATAGTCGATCCAGTCCTCGTCGCGGCCGAACCGATCCCGCGCATTCAGGACCGGCGGACGCTTGTCGGCGATCCTCGCCAGCTCATCGAGCCGGCCGCCGGCAAGCCTGCCCAGGCGGTCGAAGTGCGGTTCCAGCCGAGAAAAATCATCGGGCGCCAAATAGATCCGCAGCAGATCGCGCAACGCCCGATCGATGGCGTAGAAATTCGCGCCCGCGCAATCCGGTGCGATATGATCGGCGCCGCGGCGCTGTGTCTCGGCCTTGTCGAACGACTTCTGCGATGGAGGCGCGTGCATGGCTGACCTCGCCTGCGGATCGGTTATCGACGCTGAATAACGTTGTCCGGCGGAATATTCCAACACAATCGGTGTTGCGGCGGCCGATTGACCGTCAGGCGCATGGCGCAGGGTTTGTCAACCAGCCCTAATACCGGGTCGTTACAATGCGCCATGCATGACAAATTTTGCTTGATCCCGGCCCGTTCTTGGACAGACTGGCAATCGATCTCATCTTGATGCCGCCGCCTCGACCGATCTTTGGCAAAAGTGTAGAGGAGATGGAATTGAGCGCGACTGGGAAATCGGAGCGTTTGGCTCAAGGCTCGAACCGCAATCTCCACACCATCGGCGGCCTGACACCGCTGGCCATTCTGCTCGCCATCGCCTTGTCGGGCTGCGGGGATAAGCCGCCGCAGGCGGCCGCCGCCGCGGCGCCTCCGGTGACGGTCGCGCAGCCCGTCAAACGCACGGTGCAGGATTGGGACGAATTCACCGGACGGTTCGATGCGGTGGAGGAGGTTCAGGTTCGCGCCCGCGTCGGCGGCTTCGTCACCAATGTCGAATTTCGCGACGGCGCCTTCGTCAATACCGGCGATCTGCTCTACATCATCGACCCCCGCCCGTTCGAGGCGGTTGCCCTGCAAGCTGATGGCCAGCTTGCGGATGCGCGCGCCAAGGCGGAGCTTGCCAAGCGCGACCTCGACCGCGGCCTGTCCCTGGTCCAGACCAGCGCTGTCTCCGAACAGGTCGTCGACCAGCGCCGCCAGGCGTTGCAGGCGGCGCACGCCGCCGAGACCGTGGCCGAAGGCGCGTTGAAGGCAGCCCAGCTCAATATCGAATTCAGCCACGTCGTGGCACCGCTCGGCGGCCGGGTCAGCCGCCATCTCGTTAGCATCGGCAATCTCGTGCAGGGCAGCGACAATGGCGGCGGCACGCTGCTAACGTCGATCGTGTCGCTCGATCCGATCTACGTCTATTTCGACATGGATGAGGCGACCTATGTCAAATACAACCGGCTCTATTTCGAGGGCAAGCGCCCGAGTTCGCGCGAAAATCGCAACCCGGTCCAGGTGACGCTGACCGGCGAAACCAAGCCGTCGCACGAGGGCAAGGTCGATTTCCTCGACAACCGGATGGATGTCTCGACCGGCACGCTGCGCGGACGGGCGGTGATCCCGAACAAGGATTTTTCCATTTTGCCCGGGCAGTTCGGCCGAGTCCGCCTGATTGCCAGCGCGCCTTACGAGGCGCTGCTGGTGCCGGACACCGCCATCGCCACCGATCAGTCGCGCAAGATCGTGTTCGTGGTCAAGGATGACGACACCGTGGAGGCAAAACCGGTCATCCTGGGACCGCTCGACGAGGGCTTGCGCGTGATCCGCGAAGGCCTCAAACCGGAAGACCGAGTGATCGTCGATGGCGTTCAGCGCGCGCGCGTCGGCGCCAAGGTCAGCCCGCACGCCCCTTCGGCCGCGGGTCACAAGACATGAATCTCGGCCGGCTTTCCATCAATCAGCCGATCCTGGCGATGGTGCTGTCCATCGTGCTCCTGATCGTGGGCGCGCTCGCCTACCGGACGCTGCCGATCGCCGAATATCCGGAAGTGGTGCCGCCGACCGTGGTGGTGAGCGCGCAATATCCGGGGGCTTCGGCGCAGACCATCTCCGACACGGTCGCCGCTCCCATCGAGCAGCAGATCAACGGCGTCGAGGACATGCTGTACATGTACAGCCAGGCCACCTCGAACGGCCTGCTCACCGTCACCATTACCTTCAAGCTCGGTACCAATCTCGACAACGCGCAGGTGCTGGTGCAGAACCGCGTCGCGATCGCGCAGCCGCAATTGCCGGATGAGGTGCAGCGCAACGGCGTCGTCACCAAGAAGAATTCGCCCGACATCCTGATGGTCGTGTTCATGTTGTCCCCCGACGACTCGCTCGACCAGCTCTACATTTCCAACTACGCGCTGCTGCAGGTCCGCGACCAGCTCCTGCGGCTCGACGGCATCGGCGACATCCAGATCTTCGGTGCGCGCGATTATTCGATGCGGCTGTGGCTCGATCCGGACAAGATACAGACGCTCGGGCTCACGGCGGGCGACGTGATCGCCGCGATCCGCGCGCAGAACCTGCAGATCA
>JGI12635J15846_10002775_pt1 | contig 15312 bp, 18 predicted proteins | sample BlaSpr_A8_OM2_M2_FD_15846 | JGI IMG/M metagenome (IMG submission 15846) | reverse complement strand
CGCTACAGTTGCTCCGCGAGACTTGAGACTGGCGGAGCAAGCTGGCTTCCGGTGCGCCTTTATGAACACGGGAGGCGGATTCGGGGCGAAAATCAATCGATTCGCCTTGCCGCGCGTTCACGTCACCGCCGACATGAGCTTGTTTGAGTTTGAAGCCCACATCTCGGGATTCTACCGCTCACTGCGCAAGAGACTACTCGGCAGCGATGAATTGGAAGTGGTGCGGCTCGCTCCCACCCACGAAGAACTGCGAAAGCATTCAAAGTTGCCGGCTACCGGAAGTTAGAGTCACATAGTTCGTTCCCCTTAAAGATGATCATGGCCGGACAGGCTGTGACGGCCGTCACATCGCTCAAGGAACCTATCGGCTTAAACTTGAGCGAGAAGATCCATGTTTTCCGGCCGCATTACTCACGCAACGCTCAAGGTCTTAGACTTCTTTGCCGCGCATACTCTTCCACAAAGGCCCATTGCAAGACACACGCGAACCGGCCGCAAGGGCGAGGAGGATGCATATTTTTATTTACGCCGCCTGGGATACGTAATGGTGGCCCGCAATTTTCGTTCGCCTCGCGGTCGCGGCGAAATCGACCTGATCGGATGGCACAAAGACGTGCTTTGCTTTATTGAAGTCAAGACCCGGACCTCTCACGATGTGAAGCCTGCAGAAGCTGCTGTGGATCGCGACAAGTGGCGTCAACTCTCTGCCACGGCTCGGGAATATTTGCGTACTCTTCCTCACGATTTGCAGTGGCGCTTTGATGTCATCACCGTGTATTATGATCGGCATTCCAGCCCGCCCCAATTCCAGCTGTTTCAGAATGCCCTTCCCGCATCACAAAGTTAAATTCGCTGGCGGACTGAATAAGGAGTTAGCAGTTGCCTGAGCTTAGAAAAGATCCGATTGTAGGACGGTGGGTCATAATTTCAACCGACCGCGCGAAACGCCCGACCGACTTCTCGCGCGAGGCTATCAGGATGAAGGGCGGTTTCTGTCCCTTTTGTTATGGCAATGAGGCCAAAACGCCTCCTGAGGTCCAGGCTTATCGGCCTAACGCAAACGGCGGACCTGTGCCCCAGCGCGATTCCCCAGGCTGGACGGTGCGCGTTGTTCCGAACAAATTCCCAGCCCTTGGGATTGAGGGGAGTTTGAACCGGCAGGCCGAAGGTATGTTCGACAAAATGAACGGCATCGGGGCGCACGAGGTGATCATCGAGACTCCCGACCACAGCGCCACCCTGTCAACTCTTCCCCCAAAGCGGATTGAAGATGTGCTGTGGACCTTTCGCGACCGCATACTTGACCTTAGAAAAGATCAGCGCTTTAAATATATTTTGATCTTCAAAAACCACGGCGAAGCGGCGGGTGCTTCCCTAGAGCATTCGCACTCTCAACTTATCGCCCTCCCCATTCTGCCAATTTATGTGAGCGAGGAAATCGAAGGGGCCAAGCAGTACTACCTTTACAAAGAGCGCTGTGTGTTTTGCGACATTATCCACCAGGAAAGCGAATCCGGCATTCGCGTGGTGGCGGAGAACGAGAGCTTCATAACCATTGCCCCATATGCGCCGCGGTTTCCATTCGAAACCTGGATTCTGCCGAAGCAGCATGAATCGGCGTTTGAAAATTCTTCCTCGCACATGTTCGAGAACCTCGCGAAGGCTTTGAAGATTTTGCTGACCAGAGCGGATCGAGTGCTGGATAATCCTCCGTACAATCTGGTGATCCACAGTTCTCCGGTGCAGGACCCGATCAACGACCACTATCACTGGCACATCGAATTCATGCCGAAACTGACTAAGACGGCTGGATTTGAGTGGGGGACGGGTTTTTACATCAATCCCACGCCACCCGAGGAGGCGGCGAAATTTTTGCGCGAGGCCAGCGTGGAAGACGCAGTGCACGCGACGGTGAGCAAGTAAACGCTGCTATCCTTGTGTCCTATCCAGAAATTCCGCGTGCCAGGCCATCTGAATGCTTTCGAGCTTGCCCTCAGTCGACTTCTTCGAATCGCCCTTGAATTCGGGAAGCTCAGTTACATAGCGATGCAAGTCTGTAAATCGGACTTCGAGTGGATTTAAGTTCGGATGTTTTTCGGAAAGCAGAATTCCAATATCGTCGGCGTCATCCCAGGTAAGGTCTTTCGGCATGCTTTCTCCTCGAAGATGAAGAACCAGCATATACGGAGCGGAGATTTATTATCTCTGAAAAGCCGCTTTAGAGAGGAAAAATTAATTAGCGCTGCGACGCCGATGACTCGATTCTTAGTGTTCTTCCGAGACGTAATTACGATTCCATGCTGGGATTTCCACCACTACTTTGCCGGGTTTCGTAATGGTAGCCTGACAACCCAAACGCGAGTTTAACTGCAGATCAGCAGCCATGTCGAGGCGATCGGCTTCGTCATCATCCATTTCGGAAAGATTTTCCGCCCCCTGCTTCACCCATATGTGACAGGTAGTGCAGGCGCAATTACCGCCGCAGGCATGGTCCAGCTTTATCCCATTATTCAAGGCCACGTCGAGCAAGGACTCTTCTTTGCCGTGATCTTTATAGGGAAGTTTGCCGTGCTCAAATTGCACGGTTTTGCCTTCTGGAAGGAAAGTGACCTCGACGATGTTTTCGCCCAAAGGCTCTTCGGTCATCGTGGCTGCGTTGCTGTTTTTGAGTTCAGTCATTGTCTCATTCATTCGAAGTCTGCTTTCGCGACGGGATGTGCGGTGGCGATTCGTTCCGCCATATCATTTTGATCCATTGATTTGCCTTTGAGCGCGGTGGTTACGGCGGTGTCCATCATTAACTCGGCCAATCGCATGGTACCCTGATTTAATTCGTCGATGGCGGCCCGGATTGCGTGGTAGTCGTCTTGATTCTTCGTCTGTTTCAGCGTCTTCTCTTGTTCCGCGATTCTTTGCTTCTCGATAGTGATGAGCTGCCCCCAGGCCGGGCTGGTTCTGGCTTTTTCCAGCGCGGCAAGAATGGTATCAGCTTCGTTCCGCGCTTCGATCACCTGGCGCTGTTTAAGATCATCTTCGGCGTAGTCGAATGATTCGAGAATCATGCCTTCGACCTGTTCGTCGGTCAGCCCGTAACTGGGCTGAACTTCGATTTCGGATTCTTTGCCACTGCGCTGCTCCCGCGCGGTGACATGGAGAATGCCGTTGGCGTCGATGAGAAATTTTACTTCGATGCGGGGCAGACCAGCCTGCATGGGAGGAATTCCTTTCAGATCGAATCGGGCCAGTGAGCGGCAATCTTTGGCGAGTTCGCGTTCTCCTTGCAAAACGTGGATGGCGACATTTGCCTGTCCATCGACTTGAGTTGTGTAGTGCTGCGTCGCTGAAGCCGGGATGGTGGAATTGCGGAGGATGATTTTATCGGTGACGCCGCCAGCGACTTCGATGCCGAGGGATAGTGGCGTCACGTCGAGGAGCAACATGTCCCGGGTGGCTTCGGATCCGCCGGACAGGATGTTGGCTTGAACTGCGGCACCGAGGGCTACTACTTCGTCGGGGTTGAGATCAGTGTGAGGCTTGCGCTGGAATAATTGTTCGACCAATGCGCGGACTTTGGGAATTCTTGTTGAGCCCCCGACGAGTACCACTTCGTCAAGTTGTTCTGGTTTTAATGCGGCATCTTTTAAGGCTTGCTTGCTAGGGCCGACGGTACGATTGATTACTGGATCAATTAGCGTTTCAAATTGCCCCCGGGTGATTTCCCGCAGATAACTCTTGCCTCCTGGGAGATCGATCGCAAGTTTGGTAGAAGGTTGCGATGAGAGCGCGATCTTGGCTTCGATTACGGCTTTGCGGACGGCGGCGACGATCTCTCCGTCACGGGAGACGTCGAGACCCAGATCGCCCTTGATGTCGGCAATGGCGATGGCGATTAGAAGATTGTCGATGTCATCGCCCCCGAGATGTGTGTCGCCATTCGTCGCGATGACCTCGAAAATCCCGTCGTGGAGCTTCAGGATCGATACATCAAAAGTTCCGCCGCCCAGATCGTAAACAGCGATTATGCCATTTTGCTTTTTATCGAGACCGTACGCCAAGGATGCGGCCGTCGGCTCGTTTACCAGGCGCAGAACTTCGAGGCCGGCGATTCGTCCCGCGTCTTTTGTGGCCTGCCGTTGGGCATCGTTGAAATACGCGGGGACGGTAATCACCGCTTGAGTAACAGGCGCGCCGAAGAAACGTTCCGCGTTGCGTTTGAGCTGGCGCAGGATGAAGGCCGAAATCTCCGGCGGAGTGAAAGTCTTATCGCCGAGCTTAATGCGGAGAACTTCTCCGGACTCTAGATCGTCCGCCAAGTGGAATGGAAAGAACTTCAGTTCGTCGGCGACGTCTTCAATACAGCGCCCCATAAGGCGTTTGATGGAATAGACGGAGCGCTCCGGGGTCTCGATCAGATACTTTCGCGCAGCGTTGCCGACAACGATGCGATCATTTTCGTCCAACGCAACGACGGACGGAACGAGATTGACGCCGTCTTCTCCGGGAATAACAACAGGGGTATCCCCCTGCATGAACGCTACTAGAGAGTTCGTGGTGCCCAGGTCAATCCCGACTATGCGATCAGCAGTCATACGCAATTGTAGAATGTTGCGATTTTAGAATTGAGAATTTAGAACGCCAGGTGTTGCATCTGTCAATTCGTAAATTCGACAATTCCTTAATGTCCCAGCGCCTCATTTACATCTCTTACCAGATTGCGGATATAGGAGCGGCGATTTAGCAAGTCTGCCATTTTGCCTAATGTGGCTTTTTGCGCTGCGGGCTCGCTCGCCTTGTCCCATTCGCTCCAATACGTTTTCAGCTCGTCTGCCAGGGCCTGATTTGTCGCCTCTAGCGAATCTTTGTGCGTTTCGAGTTCTTTGACCAGCGCCGGATCGTCGTCTCCAGTTTTTTGATTCATGCGCAACTCTTGGAGCTGCATGTTGAGTTCGAATACCTCTTCGAGCAAATCTTCAGGGACGACCTGTTTCTTGGTCTGTCCTGAGGCTCGAGCCTTTTCTGTGGCAGCTTTTGATTGCTCTTCGAGTTCGATTCCTTCAAGCCTTAACAAATATTCGGTGCGCTTGATTGGGTCTTTCAGGGTTCGATAAGCGTCGTTGAGTTTGGAGCTTTGCTCGAGGCTCCATTCGCGCTCGCGTTCATCACCGCGGGCGGATATATCGGGATGCAGTCGGCGGCTCAGTTCATAAAAATCTTTTTGCAAGTGTGCGAGATCGACGTTTAATTTACGGGGCAATCCGAAGAACGAGAAGTAATCGACCGGGAGCGGAGGTTGAACTTTGCCGCAGCCTTTGCAGAAGTGGGCGGCGCGCATATCTCCGCAAGACCAGCAGGTCGAAGTGATCTCTGGGTTACCGAGAACTGCCATTCCGGATTGGGGGGAATCGGTCATTTATTAGGTTTCTGATCAATTTCAAATGCCCCCGGGCGGCTAAAGCCTTTGGGCTGTCTGCCTCCCACTTCTCGCAACGAACGCGAGAAATGTGGCACGCTCTTTTCGGGACGTCTGGCAGATGGGCTGCTACTGGCGTGATCCGCCTCGCGGGCGAGGCGGCCGCACCACACGAGCCTGATCCCCTCAGCTTGAGAATGATGTGCCGCAGCCGCATGACTTGGATGAGTTTGGGTTTACGAACACGAAACCCTGCTGCATCAGCGTCTCCTGGTAATCGAGCGTCATGCCGTGGAGATAGATGAAGGACTTTGGATCCACGAAGACGCGGACATCGCCGAACTGAAAGATGCGATCCCGCTCCCGGGGGTGGGTGTCGAAGCGGATGTTGTAGCTCAATCCCGAGCACCCTCCACCTTGGACACCGAGACGAAGTCCGCCCTGCTCTGGTGAAATTCCCTCTTTCACGATGGCAGTGCGGATTTTTGCCAGCGCCTTATCTGTAACCAGGACGCCGCCCTTTGGGCGAGCCACGGGTTCGGAGGTTTTGGCGGTGTCGTCAGTCAGGGTTGTCATCGTCGCCTCAGCCGAATTACTGAACTGCGACCGCTGCCTGAGCTGGCTTCACCAATTCCTGCTTTTTCTTCCAGTCATGAATCGCGGCGCGGATGGCGTCTTCCGCCAGCACTGAGCAGTGAATCTTGACCGGAGGCAGAGCAAGCTCTTTCACAATTTCCGTGTTCTTGATCTGAAGAGCTTCTTCTACCGTCTTGCCCTTCACCCATTCCGTTGCGAGCGAAGACGAAGCAATCGCGGAGCCGCATCCGAAGGTCTTGAACTTGGCTTCTTCGATGATGTTGGTTTGGGGGTTCACCTTGATTTGCAGCTTCATAACGTCGCCGCATTCCGGTGCGCCGACCAAGCCGGTGCCAACTTCAGTGCTGCTTTTATCCAATGATCCGACGTTGCGCGGGTTGGAATAATGATCTAGTACCTTATCGCTGTATGACATTTTTTCTCCTCAAGAATTCTAAATTTAGTGCGCCTCTTTTAGTGAGCTTCGGCCGCCCACTTTACTGATTTAATATCAATACCCTCTTTCGCCATTTCGTAAAGCGGAGACAATTCCCGCAGCCGCGTTACTGTCTCGACTACTCGATCCGCCACGTAATCAACTTCGGCCTCGGTATTGAATCGTCCTAAGCCGAAGCGGATCGAACTGTGCGCAAGATCGTCGCCGGTGCCGAGAGCCTTCAATACATAAGATGGCTCCAGCGTCGCTGAGGTGCATGCCGAGCCGCTCGAAACCGCAATATCATTGATGCCCATCAGCAAGGATTCGCCTTCGACGTAAGCAAAACTGATATTCAGATTGCCGGGAAGCCGATGCTCCATGGTGCCGTTAATGTAGACCTCGTCCAGCCGTCCCATAATGTTTTCTTTCAGACGATCGCGCAGCGTGGCCAAGTGATTGGCTTCTTTTGCCATTTCTTCCGACGCAATTGCGCAAGCCTTGCCCAGTCCGACGATTCCCGCGACGTTCAAAGTTCCCGAGCGCATGCCACGCTCGTGGCCTCCACCATCGATGATTGCGGAAATCTGCACTCGGGGATTCTTGCGGCGAACGTACAGAGCGCCGATGCCCTTCGGCCCATACATTTTGTGTGCGGAAATCGAAAGCAGGTCGATGTTCTGCTTATTCACATCGATTGGAACCTTGCCAACAGCTTGCGTTGCATCGGTATGAAAAATTACTCCACGCTCATGACAAATCTTTCCGATTTCAGCAATCGGCTGAAGTACGCCAATCTCATTGCTGGCAGCCATGATCGTCACCAGGATTGTCTTGTCGTCAATCGCGCGTTTGAGATCTTCGAGATCGATCAGCCCATCCTTCTGAACAGGCATATAAGTAACCCGGTAGCCGTATTTCTCGAGACGCTTGCAGGTATCGAGCACCGCCTTGTGCTCTGTCACCGCGGTGACAATGTGATTTCCCTTTTCCCGATACATCTCGGCAACCCCCTTGATGGCGAGGTTGTCGCTTTCGGTCGCGCCTGAGGTGAAAATAATTTCCTTCGGAGTAGCGCCAATCAGTTTCGCTATCTGCTCGCGTGCGGTGTCCACGCCTTCTTCCGCAGCCCACCCAAACGAGTGATTGCGGCTCGCCGAATTGCCGAATTTTTCCATGAAATAGGGCAGCATCGCCTCTAACACTCGTGGATCCATGGGAGTGGTGGCGTGGNTATCCATGTAAACCGGAAGCTTGACGCCATTGGCTTCGGTGCGCTGTTCTTGCAGGTCGCTCTTTACTTCGGTGGCCATTAAAGTTTCTCCGTCCGTTTTAGTAAGTCAAAAGCAGCGGGCAAGAGTGCCCGCTCCACGTGCCTACCGCAAATTTACTAATTCGCGATTGTTCTTAAATTCTGTCCGATTCTTTTCGGCTAACTCTGATTCTTCTTTCATGTCCGATATAGTGATGCGCCTCAGCACCTCTTCGATGCTGTCGTTGACGCGGCGCAACGGCTCGCGAATCGTGCAGCGTTCGCTCTGATCGCACTCGCCGCGAACAGTAATGCAGGAGGTGATAAACAATGGCCCATCGATGGCGCGAATCACTTCGAAAGCGGTGATCATGCGCGGACTCCTTGCCAGGGTATATCCGCCCTTAGTTCCGTGTTGCGATTGCAGAAGCCCGGCTTTGACCAGTCTCTGCAAAATTTTTGCCAGCGCCTCTACGGGTATCGAATACGAGTCTGCGATGTCCTTGGCGCTGCAAGAGCCCCCGTCAGCGTGCTCGGCGAGGTGCTTCATCGCCATCAGCCCATAGTCCGCTTTTTTGGTTAATTTGAGCACCCGCAAATCCGAAATACGACTCTTTTAGTCGGATATAAACATTCTAGCGGCCCCTCTTGCCAAAAGCAACCGTTAACAGGGAATGGCTTCTGCGAGGGCTTTAAAGGTAAAGCTAAGGCTGTGAGCAGATTAGCTGGCCTCTACAAGAGGCGAGAATGAGTCACGGACGCGTTTTCTATGGCTCAAGTATCCCAGAACCTCAACGTAACTTTGGTGCCTCACTGTTGGGGCTTGACAAGGCTCTCCAATGACGCTAAAACTACGGCAATTTCCCGCGGAATTTGGATCAGCAAGGCTCAGATTTCCAAAATCGCCGGGAAGACCTTTGGGTATGATTTCAAGTCGCTTCCTCAAACTCCCCTAGAAGAGATCGAATGGGACAATGCAAGCATCCGCGCGTGCAAATTGTGGCCCGGGAAGAAGACGCCGAGTTTGTGGAATGCCTCGAATGCGGCGAAATCTTCGAGTCCAGTGAATTCAAGGACATGGCCATAGAAGATACGACGCTGGCGAACGAACTCTAAAATTCCCTTTGCCATTTGGCTAATCAGATGGACCGGCCCGTGCTGGAGCACGCGTGTTGCTCACCAAAGTAACTACCCTCCAGAGCTTTCAGCTTGTGGGCCGAGTTCGAAGTTGCTAGTGTCAGCCGAGGATATATTGTCTTCCAATAAGGAAATGCCGGTGTCGGCCCTGGTGGTTGATGACTCTATGCTGATTCGGCATACCGTCTGCCGCTTCCTCGAAGATAGAGGGTTCTCGGTGGAGTCAGCGACCAACGGTGAAGAAGCGTTAGAGTACGTCAAACGGCGAATTCCCGGCATAATCATTACCGATATGCACATGCCAAAGATGACTGGAAGCCAGCTGATCACAGCACTAAAAACCAAGTCCGAAACTGCCAGAATCCCAGTAATAATACTTGCGGGCAAAAGCAGTGGCTTCGACGATCATGAGAAGCGGGCGGCCTTCGCAATATTCAAAGATATCGATATAGAAACCCAGCTCGGCAAGGCCCTCGACTCTGTCCTTGGTGATCACGCCAAGAAGAAAACGGCGAGCTGCTAGCATCAGTGGCAAATTCGCGCTTAATTTCCAACCGGTCTTAAATCGAAAAATGCAGCACGTTTTCAACCCTCCCACTCCCTGTCAGGCGCCGACTTTCAAGATGCTGAACCATCAGATTCGTCACAACACAAATCTCACTTAAGCGCCAGGCCGGCTTCGGCCGAGAAGTCCATTGGGGCAAATTCCTGATGGAGGTACTTGGGATAGGCCGCCGCCGCAATCATTGCAGCATTGTCAGTCGCGAGCGAACGCGACGGAAAATAGATCTGCAATCCTTCTTTGTGTGCATCTGTTTCAAAGCGTCGGCGTAGTTCGTTGTTTGCGGCTACTCCTCCCGTGACTAATAAAGTTGCCGCTTCGTAATTTTGCGCCGCGGTCAAAGTCTTCGCGACCAAATCGTCGACAATCGTGTGCTGAAAAGACGCGACAAGATTCAAAGTCTCCTGATCGCATGCCGCCCGGTAATCTTCAATTGTCGGTTTACTGATCTGCGCCAACTTTTTCCGGCGGACGTCAATTCCCGCAGTTAAATCATGCGTCTCTACATAGCGCAGGACTGCGGTCTTAACACCACTGTAAGAAAAATCAACCCGCGGGAGCTCTTCCGCGCTCTTGTCCCCACTTCTGTCATTGCGGTCCCGATGTTTTAGCCGCGGCGACGAAAATCGCACAGCCGCGGGATCTCCAAAGGCGGAGAGCGCATCGATCAGTGGGCCACCGGGATATCCTAATCCAAGAAGCTTCGCCACTTTATCGAAGGCCTCGCCAGCCGCGTCATCGCGTGTTCGTCCAATGTTTTGATAAGACCAACTTTCCCCATTTTGCTCCGCGAGATAAAGGTGCGTATGGCCACCGGAGACCACCAGCGCGATCACAGGAAAGTTCAGAACATGGTTGCCTTTCTGACGTTCCTCCAGCAACACGGCGTGGATGTGCCCCTCGAGATGATTCACTGCGATCAGCGGCTTGTCCAAGGCAAACGCCAGCGCTTTAGCGTAGCTGACACCAACGAGCAGAGCGCCCGCAAGGCCCGGACCTCGAGTAACGGCAATGGCATCAATGGACTGATAACTCTGGCCAGCGTCTGCCAGAGCTTTGCGAACCACAGGGACGATGGCGCGCAGATGTTCACGTGAAGCAAGCTCAGGAACAACCCCGCCATATGGCTGGTGAATCGCAATCTGCGAGAAAACTATGTTCGAAAGGACCTGTTCCCCCCGGCGCACGACGGCTGCGGCGGTTTCATCGCAGGAGCTCTCAATGCCGAGAATGATCCCTCCATTACTTGTTGCCATTTGGATAAAGGAGAATTTTGCTGGCCTCTCCCGTTTTCAAACGATCCATTCCTTTGGAGAAGTCACTCATCGCCATTCGGTCGGTGATAGCCGGATGCAGGTCAAGTTTCCCGTTCTTGAGGAGCGCAGTCATCTGATACCAGGTCTGGTACATGCGCCGACCATTGATCCCCTGAACCGTGATCCCCTTAAAAATGATGTCTTCAGAAAAATTCAGCGAAATCGGTTTGGACGTAAGTCCCAAAAGAGATATGCGCCCGCCGCGCCTCACAATATCGAACGCCGTCCGGATAGCGCTAGGATGTCCCGCCATCTCGAGCACCACGTCGAGGCCGAGACCGCCAGTCTTTTCCATGACTACCGAGCGAATATCTTCGGTGGACGGGTCCAGAACAAAGTCCGCATGCATCTTTTTGGCGATCCGGCGCCGATGTTCATTCACCTCGATGGCGAAAACCTGCGAAGCCCCCACCTCCCGCGCCACTGCTATTGAGAATAGGCCAATTGGACCGCAGCCCGTGATTCCGACTGTTTTGGCTGCTATTTCGCCCGCCAATACCGCATGGACCGCATTTCCCAGCGGATCAAGAATGGATGCATACTCCTGCGGAATCGCGGGATCAAGCTTCCAAATATTGGTTTCTGGTATGACGACATATTCCGCAAACGCGCCGTCAGAGTCGACTCCAATAATCTTCACATTCTGGCAAATATGGGCGTCACCGGTGCGGCATTGCAGGCATTTTCCACAGGCTACATGCATTTCCGCCGATACAAAATCGCCTTCCTTCACGCTTGTGACTTCGCTTCCCAGAGCGACGACATTTCCACAAAACTCATGGCCCGGAATTAGCGGCGGATGAATTCTTTTCTCTGCCCAGCGGTCCCACTGATAGATATGGAGGTCGGTGCCGCAGATGGATGCAACCTTGACCTTCACCAGAACGTCACGCGGCCCAAAAGCGGGAACTTTGACTTCACGGATTTCCGCTCCGGGAGCAGCCTTCGGCTTTACCACAGCGATCATCGTTTTGGATGTATCCACTAGAGAGCTCAACGCCGTTTCCACAAAGTTCTTAGTCTAGCACCGAGTCGAGGTGGTCATTTCTGTTCTGGAGCATCTCCTCCACATACAAAAACATGCGCTTCGATTCCCCTTCATCTCTCAAGATCGGGGAAGCGTGCATTGCCCAAACAAACTTTATTCGTTAATCCAAAGTTGGGTGGAACCACAGATTTCTATTGACACGTTACTTAATAGGACGCAATATCTTGTGGTAGCAACGTTGCTAGTCCAAGAACTGGTGACGTAAGAATGTTTCTCAAGGGAAAATATCCAGGAGGAAATCTTGATGCCAGCAAAGAAAAAGGCAGCAAAGAAAAAGAAGCACTAACCTCAAGCGAGAAGATGCTCGCAACAAGTTTGAAATCGTTGACAGCCTCTCGTGAGAAGCACCTCCCGAGAGGTTTTTTGCTGCCCGCCAAAGACAAATCCCTGTTGCCGCACAATGGGCTAAAAATCAAATTGATTCAAAATGCCTTGTGCCGAAAGCTCGGTCATGCTAGAAACGCCAGTAAAGGATTTACATCGCTTGCCAATTCAGCGGAGCAGCGGGCAGGAATATGAGCTTAAGCAATAAAGCAACCGCAAAGTCGACTAAAGCCGCCGAAGTTGCGGTTCCCGACAAGCTCTATTTCCGCATTGGAGAAGTCTCCCGTCTTTGCGAGCTGCCGTCATATGTTTTGCGTTTTTGGGAGACGGAATTTTCTCAACTCAAGCCCGTCAAGAGCAGCACCGGCCAGCGCATGTACCGTCGCAAGGATGTCGAAAACGTTCTGAAAATCAAGAAGCTACTCTACGAAGAAGGGTTCACGATCGTAGGGGCTAGGCAACAACTGCGCGCGGAAGTAAAGGTGGATAAGAAACAGAATCCTCTTCCGTTTCCTTCCCAGCCCGTGCCCGAACTCAAATACATCCGCCAGGGACTACGGGAAATCCTCACGATGCTTTCGGCTCGTCCCTCCTAATTGTCAGCCCAAAATCGCCGATGCGGAGGTATGCGGCATTAACGTGTTTGGCGTACCCTTCAACCGGACAATCCGATAAACGTCGGAAGCTGCGATTACTATGCAGATCACGATGGCTGCGGGAACCATTCTCGAGTCCCACCAGTTGATCGCATTTGTGACCGCCAGTGCCTTTGAGGCCGCAACATTGGGAACCGTTATACCCGCCAAAAAGTTGGATTTGAGCAACCAGCAAAACAGAACTGATCCTGCGCAATCGCTTGCCAGGCGGACGCTGGCGCGAAGCCTGGTCCAATGGGGGTGGAACAGATTCGCGGCTGCCAACGCAACGTTCACCATCGATACGAATAGAAAGCCCCAAAAGAAGTATCGCCACACCGGTGCAAGTGTGATTTGAATGGCGTTGAACCGGAATATGGTTTGGGATGAGAAAGTATTCACCCACCACATTAAAAACAGAACCCCGACTATGAACTCGATGATCGACGAGGAGCGTGGTATGCGGTTTGGATCGCGGACCGGCGGAAGCTTTTGCGGATCCCAATTCTGCAAAGCGCTGGTCAGGGCTTGAGTCCTTTCCAGCACAGCAAAGACAATCGTGACCACGCCGACCGTGATGAAGGCATTAAGCCAGAGGGAGCCCCACAAAGATCCCACCGCTGGGATTAAGCCTCGGCTATAGCGCTCGGCTCGATAGCTCTGGCTGAAGATCATGAATCCAATCCAAACCAGGATCCAGGGAACCAGATAGCCCAACGCGGCAATTTTCAAAACAAATCGGTAAATGGGGAACAAGACTGGCCCGATTAAATACTGTTGCGGCAAGAAGTGATTTGCCACAAATACGGGAGGGCCCACTTGCTTAAGAATCGCCGCCACTTCGGAGTCATTGAGCTTGCGCCCAAGTTCGCGTTCCTTGTCCTCGATCTGCGAGCGGAGATCTTCCGACAGTTCCGCAATGATGTCTTGCCTCTGTTTCCTCGGTAACCAGAATTTGACTGCATGCAAATAGCGATCAATAAGCTCCATGATGTTGCTCCTTCAAAATTTCGTTTAGCGATGAACTCATGCCGTCCCACTCGGTGAGCAGTTGCTTCAAAACCTTTTTGCCTTCTGGAGAAAGACGGTAGAAGCGTTTGTTGCGCTTCTCTTCTTCGCGCCATTGGCTGACCAGCAAGCCTTGGCTTTCGAGTCGCCGAAGCAGCGGATAGAGCGTGCCTTCGTCAATCTCCATCGCCTGATCGTTCAGAGTTTTACGCAGGGTGTAGCCGTACTGCTCCGTTCGGAGCGATGCCAATACCGCTAAAACGAGGAACCCGCGACGCATCTCAAGCCGGAGGTTCTCGAACGGGTTCATCGTGCCGTCGCTGTGCGTCATATAGTGTACGTCACATACCATATGACACACAGTATACGAAGTCAAGAGAAATTATTGAGATTTCTATGGAGAGTGGGGAGATAGGCGAGGATCGACTAGTTTTTAAGCTGCCGAACGACCTGTGAGATTTTGTTTTCCTGGAAGATTCGAATTCCGGCAATGCCCGTCGCACCCGCGCCGAGGCAGGTTCGCGCGTTTTCCAAAGTGATTCCCCCCAAGGCGATGATTGAGATGTCTTGTTGGCACGCGTCTTTTAGAAGGCTAAGACCTGCGAGAGGGACAGGCGATCGCGCCTCTCTCTTTTCAAATATCGGCCCAAATAGAGCGAAGTCGGCGCCTTTCTCCGCGGCTACCCTCACTTCAGAAACAGTGTGACATGCAATGGTAACGATTGCGCTTGCTCTCCCCGGCATCAGGCTGTGTCGCCAAGTCTCTCTGACAATGCCCGGCGAGACGTCATCCGAGCGCAGGTGGACTCCTTCAGCCCCACACCCAATCGCCACATCTGTTCGCGAATTGATCAACAAACGAGTTGCGATCGGGCCACTGGTCCCGAACGGCGGTGAATTATCCCCAATTACTCCCATCGCGTCGCGCGCGAGCAACTCTAACTCGTGGGTGGAGAGATCTTTCTCCCTCAGCTGTATGAAGTCCACACCACACTCTGCCGCCTCGGCCATCTTTTCCAAGAGTTTTTTTCGGCGAGAAACTTCATCGCCGCTAAATTGAGAGCGATCGGTAATGTAGTAAAGGAGCAACTCTGAACCGAGAATTACGGATTGGTTTTGGCAATTTCAGGAACAATCTCGCCTGCACGTTTCGACTTTTCAGGACCGAGATGGTATTGGATCAGCCCATCGCGCAGAAATTCGAAGCCTTCTTCAGGTGAATCGACCAGCTTGAAAAGATCAAGGTCCGTCTGCGAGATGGTACCCGCATCTACCATGGCTTGGAAGTTGATGAGGCGATTCCAATATTCGCTTCCATAAATCACCACCAAAATCTTCTTGGCTAGTTTCTGGGTTTGAGCCAGGGTAAGAATCTCGAATAGTTCGTCTAGTGTGCCAAATCCGCCCGGGAAAATTACTAAAGCCTTGGCCAGATAAGCGAACCAGAACTTGCGCATAAAAAAATAATGAAATTCGAAATTGAGTGAAGGTGTTATGTAGGGATTCGGGTTCTGCTCGAAGGGAAGATGAATATTAAGCCCGATGGTTTTAGCTCCGGCTTCCTTCGCTCCCAGGTTCGCGGCTTCCATAATTCCCGGACCACCCCCC
>JGI12635J15846_10002773_pt1 | contig 15315 bp, 9 predicted proteins | sample BlaSpr_A8_OM2_M2_FD_15846 | JGI IMG/M metagenome (IMG submission 15846) | reverse complement strand
GCCAATTCCGAATATCGCGTCGCCGGTACCTCGGCTTCGATCGCCTTCTCCTCGGCCAGGATCTTCGGCTTGCGCAGCCAAACATAGATCTGGGCTGCGATCAGCACGACGCAGATCAACAGAAAGAACGCACTGATCGGACGCTCGATGAAGGTCAAGAGGTCGCCGCGGGAGATCAGCAGGCTGCGCCGGAAATTTTCCTCGAAGCGCGGCCCGAGCACGAAGCCGAGCAGGATCGGCGCCGGATGGAAGTCGAGACGCAGCAGGATATAGCCGACCACACCTATGAACATGGTCTCGCCAACCTGGAACATGTCGTTATTGGCGGCATAGACGCCGATGCAGACAAAGAACATCGCGCTCGGATAGAGGTAGCGGTACGGAATGCTCAGAAGCTTCACCCACAGGCCGATCATCGGCACGTTCAGGATCACAAGCAGGATGTTGCCGATCCAGAAGCTCGCGATCAGCCCCCAGAAGATGTCGGCGTGCTGGCTGATGAGCTGCGGGCCGGGAACGATACCGTGAATGATCAGCGCGCCCAACAATAGCGCCATCACGGTATCGCCGGGAATGCCGAGGCTCATGGTCGGGATGAAGTCGCCCTGCACCGAGGAATGCGTCGAGGCTTCCGGGCATGCGACGCCTTCGATCGCGCCGTGACCGAAACGCTCCGGCGTCTTCGATATCTTCTTCTCTGTGGCGTAGGACACAAACGAAGCGATGGTCGGCCCGGTACCCGGAATCAGCGCGCACAGGCTGCCGAGCAGCGTGCCGCGGATCATCGGCCAGAATGCCAGTTTCAGATCGGCCTTCGACGGAAACATGTCGGAGATGCCGACCTTGGCGTATCGCATGTCGACGGTTTCGGTATTGTTGATGCTGTTCATGAACTCGGCGACGCCGAACATGCCGAGCGCGAGCGCGATGATCTCGACGCCGTCGAACAATTCGGTGATGCCGAAGGTGAAGCGAGGCTGCCCAGTCTCGATATCCGATCCGACGATACCGACCAATAAGCCCAAAACCGTCATCGCGATGCCCTTGAGCGGCGATCCTTTTGCCAGTGTCGAGCCCGCGAGGAGTCCGACCAGCATCAGCGAACACACTTCGGCGGGTCCGAATTCCAGCGCCATCTTGACCAGGAACGGCGCCAGGAAAATCATCTCGGTGATGCCGAAAGACGCGCCGACGAAGGCGGCGATGATGGTAATGCCGAGCGCGGTGCCGCCCTTGCCCTGTTTTGTCAGTGGAAATCCGTCGAGACACGTCACGGCGTGCGGCGGATGACACGGCAGGTTGAGCAAGATCGAACAGATTGCTCCGCCATACTGGGCGCCATAATAGACCCCCGACAGCATCAGGATCGCCGGCACCGGCTGCATGCCGAAGGTCAGCGGCAGCAGGATCGAGATCGTCGCAACAGGTCCCATGCCCGGCAGCACGCCGACGAGGTTGCCGACCAGCACGCCGAGAAAGCAGTACATCAGGTTGTGCGGCTCGAGCGCTACGCCAAAACCGTACCAGAGATCGGTAATCGCCGTTGAGATCACAGGTTGACCCCGCGCACGAGCGGGAACGGAATGCTCAGGAGATAATGAAACAGCAGCACGCCGAACACCGTGACGCCGGCCGCGAGGATAGCGGAGGATTTGTAGGTAGCCGTATTGTCTCCGAGCGCGCAGACAAAGACGCAGGCAAAGATCGCCGGAATCATGCCGCCATATTGGCCAAAGATGATGAACAGGATCGGACCGCCGAGAATGCAGAGCCAGCCGAACCATTGCGGGTTGTCGGGCAGAAACTTTTTGTCATCGGGTTCGGAGGATGCGAGCGCCGTGCCGGCGATCAGGATGCCGAGAAATGCCAGGACGACACCCAGCACCACCGGCATGAAGCCGGGGCCCATTCTGGCGAGGCTGCCGAACTTGTAGCCAGAACCGGTGACAGCCGCGCCTACCCCGAGCAGCAGCATCAGCCCGCCGGCGTAATAGTCGCGTTTCAGCTTAAGGCGACCGTTCAAAAGCGCTTCTCCCGAAAGCTCATTCTCGTTGGCAGACACTAACCGAAATGGCAAGGACCTGTCGATATTCGGGATTCCTTGGAATTTGGCGCTGAACAGCCCCCGAACCGGTCGAGGAGGTTGGTCGGGCGCTCCCGAGGCGAGCGTGGCTTCATGCTCTAGATCTAGATCGAAACCTGCCGCCCGATCTCAACGACCTGATCGCTGGGCAGGCTGAAGAAGTCGCTGACATGCACGGCGTTGCGCTCCATGACGGCGAAGATCCGCTCCTGCCAGGCCGGCAAGCCCATGCCGTCTTCGCGGCTAACGACCGTCTCATGGCCGACGTAGTAGGTGACGTCGTCGAGGTTAGCCGTGCATCCCAGTGATCTGCTGGTGGTCAGCAATTCCGGAATATGCGGCCGCTCCATGAAGCCGAAATGCGCATCCGCGCGCCAGAAATTCGGCGCGAGTTCCTGAAGTGTGATGCGGTTGCCGGGCGCGACCCACGGCACCGACTGGATCTCTACGCGCAGCACGAACAGATGCTCGTGCAAGACGCGATTATGCTTGACATGCCATACCATCACCGGCGGTGTATCCCGCTCGGTCCGGGTCAGGAACACGGCGGTGCCGGGCACCCGCGGGATTTTCTTGGCGGCAATCCCGGCCATGAATTGCGGGACCGGGATCAATGCTTCGTGCATCCGCGCCGAAACCGCAGCGGCGCCGCGATGCCAGATCCACATGATGCTGTAGACGCAGACGGCCAGAATCACCGGGACATAGCCGCCCTCCCCGATCTTGGTGAGATTCGCAGTGAAGAACGCGGTGTCGACGATGAGAAAGGAACCAGCGACGGAGCCGGCAGCCCATACGCTCCAGCCCCAAATCTCGCGCATCGCGATAAAAAGCAGCGCGGACGTCATCAGCATCGTCAGCGAAACGGCGATGCCGTAAGCAGATGCCAGATTATCCGATTTACGAAATCCGATCGTCAATCCAACGGTGACGATCATCAATAGCCAGTTGACGACGCCAACATAGATCTGCCCGTAACCTTCCGAAGAAGTTTGCTTGATCCGCAGCCTTGGCAACCAGCCAAGCTGGATCGCCTGCCGCGTCATCGAGAAAGCCCCGGTGATGATCGACTGGCTCGCAATGATCGTCGCTACCGTCGCCAGCACGATCAGCGGCAGCAGCAGGACGCCGGGACAGAGCCGAAAGAAAATATTGCCGTCAGTCGGTGCACCTTCGATCACGAGGGCCGCTTGGCCCGAGTAGTTCAGGATCAAGCTTGGAAAGACCACCGCGAACCAGGCGAGCTTGATCGGTCCCCTGCCGAAATGCCCCATATCGGCGTATAGGGCCTCGGCGCCGGTGACGCAGAGAAACACCGCGCCCAGCACCCAAAAGCCGTTGGCGCCATGTGAAAACAAATACGACAGGCCGTAGAGCGGATTGAGTGCGGCGAAGACCGACGGATGCTGCAAGATACCCCAAAGCCCCATCAGCGCCATGACAGCGAACCAGGCCAGCATCACGGGGCCAAAGAAGCGACCGATAGTTGCCGTTCCCTGTGACTGGATCGCAAACAGCGCGATCAGGATCGCGACGGCGGTCGGAACAACATAGGGCTGCAGCGCAGGCGTAGCCATGTTGAGCCCCTCCAGCGCCGACAGCACCGAAATCGCCGGCGTGATCGCGCCGTCACCGTAGATCAGCGCCGCGCCGAACAGGCCAACCGCTACGATGGTCGGCCGTTGCTGCTTCTTCACTCCCAGCAATGCCATCAAGGCCAGAATGCCGCCCTCGCCGTCATTGTCGACGCGCATGGCGAACGAGACGTATTTTACGGTGGTGACGATGAAGAGGGTCCACAGCACCAGCGAGAGCGCGCCCAAAATAGTGCCGGCGTCGGATGCGGCTTCGGCGGTGCCGAGTATCGTCTTGAAGGTGTAGAGCGGGCTGGTCCCGATGTCGCCGAACACGATTCCAAGCGCCGTCAGGCCCAAAATCGGCAGCTTGCCCTGCGGCGCTTGGCGGCCGGCTTCGTCGGCATCAGGTGTTGGAGTTTCGCTCAACTTACCGTCCAATGCAGAAGCTGATCGTTGATCTGCAGGCTCTTTCGCTCAATCATAAGACCTCAGTCAACAGACAAAAAGGCCAATGACAACGGTGATCGCCCTTCTTACGAATTATCGGCTTGCATTGCGACATCCAAACGACCGGGCTCTAATCCGCTGCCAACCCGAACCCCTTCGCTTGCCCGTCAGCTGTGGCAACCAGTTGCTTCGGCACCAGCAGCAGGGTCGGAAGGATCAGCGAATAGACGATCGTGATCGCGATCACGCAAACGGAAAAGCCGCCATAGTGATCGTAAAGATGGGTGCCAAGCACGTCGCCAAACCGCGAGACGGCGAAGTAAAGGCTGCCGGCCATCATGAAAATCGTCCCCTGCAACCCCGGAGGCGAGGAACGAATGATCAGATCGAGATAGGCGCCGGTGGCAACGCCGCCCATCAGCCCGATGGGTACCGCGGCGATCAAAGCTTCCGTCACCGAATGAGTGAAGAGCAAGGGCACCATTTGCGGAACTGCAGCGACCGTCCCCCACAATAGAAGTGTTTTCAGGGGATATTTGCGGCAGAGAAATCCGAACACGACGAAAGTCGGAATAAAGGAAGCGGCGAAGATGGCATTCCACTGGCCCCATTGGGCATCCGTGGCATGCAGGGTGTTCTGAAGGTGATACTGTAGCGGCGTGGCCGAGCCTGGCGCGAAGTTCCACAATAGCCAGATCAGCATGGCCGGATAGATCGGCCAGTACTGCACCAGCCGCTTGAGATCCTTGACCGGATGACTGCCGGTTTTGTTTTGGACGCTGATGTGGTCGAATACTGCCGCAGGCTTCCACAGTCCGTAAAGGGTCACTGCGATCATGATCGCAGCGCCAACAAGAAACAGAGTACGGACTGCCTGATCGGGACTCTGTTGTTCAAGCATGCCGCTGAGCGCGCCACCGATCAACAAGGCTGCAACCGTGGGGATCGACAGGAAGACGTTCCACACCGCGCTGATCTGACCGGTCATCGCGTTTTGCTGGCCGATCACCGAAGTCAGTCCGTTCTGCGCGCTTGCGACAAAGAGGAACGACGTCGTCAACACAACGACCGCGACAAGAAGCGTTACGTAGGTCATCGGCGTGAAAGCAAAGGCGACATAAAGAACAGCGGTGACACCGCCAAACAACAGCATGAACCCGCGATCCTTCATTCCAAATGGGTTCCAAATATCGCGGACAAATCCGAAAACAAAAGAAAGATAGAGCGGGATTGCGGCCACGAGCCGGAAATCGGCGACCTCGTGCGCTTTCAACTGCAATCTGTTCTTGAGAAAAAAGCTGATGGGAATATCGAACAAACCTCCTGACGGGCCGCCGAAAGCCGTGAGGACAATCAAGATACCCAGATAGAGAAAGATGATCTGCCGCACCGAGGGCGACAAGCTGGTGGGAGCGATGGGAGCAGTAGCCGCTGCTGTAGCTGCGGCACGGTCAATCGTCATTACACCCAATCTGTCCTTAGAGCATGATCCGGAAAAGTGGAAACCGGTTTTCCGAAAAGATCATGCTCAAACAAAAAGATAACGCTAGATGCCTGATTCAACTCAGTTGAAACAGGCTCTAGGGAACGGCAATGAAGCATCGTACCGGCCCAAGGAGCAAATTGATAGCTTGGACGCATCTTTATGTATCCGCCCCTAAACCAATCCCAATTCCGCCGGATGAACGCCGGCAAAAATCCGCTGCACGCTTGCGGCTTCCAGCCCGAACATGCGCTGGAACAGGCCTGCGAACATCGACCGGTAGTCGGTCAGAACCGGATAGTCGCGGTTTTGAAACAGGCCTGCCTGCTCGACCTTGACCTGTTCGCCGAGGATGCGGCCGCCATTGATGCCGCCTCCCATCACCCAATAGACGCTGCCGTGGCCGTGATCGGTGCCGCGGTCGCCATTCTCGCGGAAGGTGCGGCCGAACTCGGAGATGACGACGACAACGGTATCTTTCCATCCTGCCGGTCCGATCTCCTCGGAAAAGCCCGCAAGCGCACGGCCGAGTTCACCGAGACGATCGGCGAGATAACCGGTGGCCGCGCCTTGATTGACATGGGTATCCCAGCCGCCGACATCGACAAAGCCCAGGTTGAACTGTTCGCGCATCAGCCGTCCAATGCGCCGCGCCGACAGCTCAAAGCCGCGCGGCGAAACCGCGCCACGGTTGGCCGCGTTCATTTCCTCAGATACCGATTTGTAGACATCGTCGCGAACCCGAAACCCTTCCGAAACCGAGGAAGCAAGCTCGCTCTGCCCATACATTTTCTTGATCAACGCGGCCTGGCGATCGTCGACGCCCGGCTTGCCTACGCTGTTGATCCCGATATTCGGAATCTGCGACTTGCCGCGGAAGATCAGCGGGAGCTGCTCGGTAAAGGAGATCGGTCTTACCCGCGTGAGCTCGGCAGCGAGCCGGCTCATGAAGCCGGAACGATAGTCGCGGGAACCGGCGACCGCCTGACCGAGTTCAATGGTGTCCTGGGTTTCGAAATGGCTCCGGGTCAGGTCATCGCCGGTGCCGGCAAAGGGAATGAAGGCGACTTCACGCTTTCCCCAAAGCGGGTAGATGCTGTCCCGCAACGCCGGATGCAGTCCCCAATCTGCGGTGAGCGATAGCGCCGAGTTTGGATTGCCAACGTCGGGCTTGGCAATGCCGAGGGTCGGCCGCGAGGTGCGATAGAAGTCGCTCGATATCGGCACCACGACATTGGCGGCATCGTAAGCGCCGCGCAGAAACACCACCAGCAACCGCGCATCGGTAGCGGGTGCCGCCCAAACGCGACCAGCCACCGTGAGGGGAGCCATTGCAGCGAAGGCTTTGAGCAGATCACGGCGATTCATGGTGCGATCCTTGGAGAGGGTTGTTAGCGCATGAACTCGGGCGACGATAAAAACAACGTATTCCAGTCCTGCGGGGAGACCGCCTGATCGAGCGCGGCAAGTGTCGGCGGACCCAGCGTCTGCCGCAATCCATTGAAATAGAGCGAGTTCGCGATCAGCGGGAACGCCGGCTGATCGACCGCGTTCGGCATATCCGGCTTGAACAGGCCGGACGAACCTGATCCGATTTGCCGCGCAATCTCGAAGCGCAGCATCATCTGCCCCGGCCCGTTCCAGGCCGCCGAAATCATGGAATAGCCGTCTGGCGTATCGTGATTGAACAATCCTTCGCTGAGACGATTGAGCCAGCTCTGGATCGGCACCGTATTCAGGATCACCTTGTCGTCGTAGGCCAGGCGAACCGCCGACAGCACGTATTGCACGGGATCCTTGAACTTCATGCCCGGCTTCAAGGAAGCGGTAAATTCCGGCGCATGAACCATCGTCGAAAGCACCGCGGCGATATCGCCATCGCTTGCCTTGAAGGTTTGCGCCATCTTCTGCACCAGCGAATCCGGTGGATTGTCCGACACAAAGTAGGTCGCGATTTGCTTGGAGATATGGGTCGCGGTCGCCGGGTTATGGACCAGGAGATCGATCGCTTCGTCCACCTCGGCGAGTCCCCGCCCCTTGATCAAATGGCCCAAGAACGTCTTGTCACTATAGTCATGCCGGGCAGGATTGAATTCGAAGGCGCCCTCGCGCACGAGCTGCGGCCGCAACTCCGGTTTCAGTTGCGGATCCTCCGGCTTCAGATCAATTCCAAGGCCCGTCAAAATACGAGCCAAAGCTTCGACATCGGATTGCGCGTAGCCCGAGCCGACACCCATGGTGTGCAGTTCCATGATCTCGCGGGCGTAGTTCTCGTTGAGATGCCCGACGGCATTATCCGAATTGTCGAGATAACGCAGCATCGCCGGATGATGCAGGGTGGCGACCAGGAGATTGCGGAATTTGCCGAGCGCATTGGGCCTGATTGCCCGGTCCTCATAGTCGCCCACCAGGACGCGAATGTTGGCCTTGTATTGATGCACGTTGAAATGGTTGAACCAGAACCACGTCATGCGTTCGCGCAGCTGGTCCGGCGCGTAGAGCGCGCGCAAGATGCTGCGTGCCGCCGCCTGTTTCGCCCGATCGTTCATGGCCTGCTGAAAGACCTGCTGCGCGGCCCTTCTCTGGTCGGGATCGGCGACCTGGTTGGCGGACTTGGCCTGCTGGTCGAACGAGACCGCGATGTCGAACGGAAACTTGTGGACGTCAGGCATCGCCTCGATCTGGGTTCGGGCGGCGTCGGGCAACGCAGTGACGGCGGCCGGATGCAATTGCTCCTGCAGCCAGCGCTCGGAGCCGACCGCCTGCAAATGCGCGGCACTGGACGAAGTAATTCCCCAGGTAAGCCGATCCAGCAGCACCAAGTCGCCGGGGGTCAATTCACCCGCACGCGCGGCAACCGCGCCCGGAATTTCGGCGATCAGAAAGAGCCCCGCGCAGGCCAGCAACATAGCCGACCGGCGGCGACGAGATTTCTTCGGGGCTCCTTGCTCAATCATCGATAGTGCCAATTTTCCAAAGATTGCAGACTGGAATCTGAATTGGTCACCGCCGGCTCTGCCATGCACACCGGGTCCGAACGCAGCCCGTCGGGGTATCACGATCCCTGCCCGTCAATCTGACCGAGCGCGCATGAATATGTTCTGAACGAACGCCCATAATAAAAGCCTATCATGATGACGACAATGTTTCTGAGGCCGCGGACCCCACGAAAGCCGGGCCGAAAAGACCGTCGGGAAAAGGGCCGGTACGCCATCGCCGGGAGCCGGGCCGACGATTCAGCAGCAGCTGCCTTCACTCTCTTGTGAGCGAGACCGACGCTACGCACGCATTGCCGCGCAGGCGCGACCTGGCCAATTTAGGGAAGGAGCTGGCTCTCGACGTAGGGGCCGGCGGCTACTCGCTTGCCAATTCCACTTGGGCCCGGTGCGAGGTCACCCCGCCTGAAATCTGCGATGCAATCAAAAATGCCGCAACAACGGCCGGCAGGCTTATCAGCCTTAAGAATTGGTCTACTGAAAGCATCTCTTTCGTCCCCCAAGGTAACTTCAAAGGCCCGGCGCAAACGCTCATCGCAAGGGGGCGCTCAACCCACCCCTTGCGCGGTCTGCTGGTCGCTTGTCAGAAGCTGATCGGCTAAGGCTGCTGTGGAAATCGTGAGCAGCGCCCGAATCAAAATCGCAGCCAACGTTTTCATTTCGCAATCGTCGTTTTCGATTGTGGCCAAAAAAAGCGTCAGAGCTTGGCGCCTTTTCTGGACCGAGGCGGGAAACAACCGTGGCGAGTACACACCGGCTGTAGCAGGAAGGCAAAGATAAAGGCAGCGGGCTGCATCGCAGCCTCGCGAGATAGCCGGCTGTTTCAGCTCGAGATCGTCGACGGCAATTTACGCCGCCGCGACCAGCCCACGCGGATGTAGGACATATTCCTTGAGGACTGTGTCGGTCGCGTCGACTTCAACCAGCGACACGTCATAGCTCCAGAGATCGGCGAGGTGCTGCAGCACGCGCCTAGCATCCGTTTCGTTCAATTGGGCGCCTTTGATGACGGCATGACGCAACATCAAGCGCCGATCCCCGGCAAGATCGACGTCGACCACTTCGATGTTGGGATCGATGAAGCCGACGTCATACTGCCGCGACAATTCACGACGAACACGACGATAGCCGCGCTCATCGTGGATCGCGTCGACCCTGATGCCGGCGCTTTCCGCCGGATCGTCGTGGAGGTGAAACATTCGCAAATGCCGCATCAGCCGCGGGCTGAGGAACTGGCTGATAAAGCTTTCATCGCGATAATTGGCCCAAACATCGCGCAATACCGCCATCGCGTCACCGGTTCCGGCGATATCGGGAAACCATTCACGATCCTCGTCATCGGGATCGGTGACGATGCGCTCGATGTCCTGCATCATCGCGAAGCCGAGCGCATAGGGATTAAAGCCTGAAAAGCGCTGATCGTCGAAATCAGGCTGAAACACCACATTGGTGTGCGACTGCAGGAATTCGAGGAAATTGCCGTCCGAAATCCGCCCCTGTTCGTGCAGGCGGGTCATGATGCGGTAATGCACGTAAGTCGCAGTGCCTTCGTTCATGACTTTGGTCTGGGTCTGCGGATAAAAGTACTGCGCGATATGCCGCACGATCCGGAGCAGCTCGCGCTGCCAGGCCTGCAGGCGCGGCGCGGTCTTCTCCAGGAAGTACAGCAAATTTTCGTCCGGCATCCCAAGCAGCTTGCGCCGCCGTTCGGTGCTCAGCAATTCCGCGCTCTTGACCGGCCCGGTCGGAACGGTTCGCCACAGATCGTTGAACGCGCTCTCTTCGTGCTGGCGGCGATCTCCGGCGCGCTTTTCTTCGGCCCGAAGATCGAGCTTCTTCTTGCCGGGATAGCGATCGATCCCATGCGACATCAGGGCGTGGGCGGCGTCGAGCGTCTGTTCGACCGCCAGCCGACCATGACGCTCCTCGCACTGCGCGACATAGCTCTTGGCGAAATCCAGATAATCAAGAATTCCCTCAGCGTCCGTCCATTGCTTGAACAGGTAGTTGTTCTTGAAGAAATGGTTGTGGCCGAAGGCGGCGTGGGCGATCACCAGCGCCTGCATGGTCGCGGTGTTTTCCTCCATCAAATAGGAAATACAGGGCGAGCTGTTGATCACGATCTCATAGGCGAGGCCCATAAGGCCCTTGCGGTAGAACGCCTCATGATGGGCGAAGTGCTTGCCGAATGACCAATGCTTGTAGAACAGCGGCATGCCGACGGACGAATATGCGTCCAGCATCTGCTCCGCAGTGATGACCTCGATCTGGTTGGGGTAGACGTCGAGCCCTAGTTCAGATCGCGCAATCTCCCCGCAGGCATCGTGGATGCGCTGCAGCTTCTGGAAATCCCAGTCTGCTCCCTCAAATAGGAGCTCGGCTGTCCCGGTCATGGCGCGGCTTTCTCCTGCTTGCGGCGACGTTGAAACAGGTCGTGAAACACCGGGAAGATTTCGCTGCGGTCGCTGACCTTGCGCATCGACAGCGGCACCCCGTCGGCGCGCAGACGCTGATACAGCGTCCAAAGCGATGAATCCGACATATCAAAAGTGCTGCCTCCGGCCTCGCCGACCTCGAGGTAGGCAAAAAATTGGCTGACCGGCAATATTTTCTCGGTCAGCAGCCGGCTCACGGCATCGCTGTCCGAGGTGGCGTTGTCACCATCGGAGGCCTGAGCAGCGTAGATGTTCCAGTCCGCAGGGCGAAACCGCGACCTGACGATCTCGTGCATCGCCTCCAGCGCGCTGGACACCAGCGTGCCGCCCGACGCCGGCCCGTGGAAGAAAGTATCTTCGTCGACTTCTTCGGCCCGATCGGTATGGCGAATGAAGACGATTTCGACGTGGCGGTAGCGCCGTGTCAAAAACACATAGAGCAGCATGTAGAAGCGCTTGGCGAGATCCTTCATATGCTCTGACATCGAGCCAGACACGTCCATCAGACAAAACATGACAGCCTGGGCTACCTGCTTCGGGGTGGTCTCGAAGCGACGGAAGCGGATGTCGATCGGATCAATGAATGGGATCCGGCGCGCTTTTGCCTGCAATGCCTCGATCTCCGCCAGCAACTCGCTGCGGCGTTCCTCATCGTCGCACTCGGCGAGCTCGGCCTCAAGTTCGGCGATCGTCTCCGGCCGCGGCCGTCGCAACGCGACCCGCCGTGCCAGCGCGAGCCGCACCGTGCGGCTCACCGAAATATTCGCAGGCGAGCCTGAAGTCGCATAGCCGGCCCGGCGAAGCCCTTCGCTTTCCGCTTCGGCCAGCTTCCGCTTGGCGAGATCAGGCAATTCGAGATCGTCGAGGAACAGATCGACAAACTCATCGCGGCTCAGCACGAACCGGAATGCATCTTCGCTGTCGCCCTCACCCGGCGCGGATGCCCTTCCGCGGCCTTCGCCGGAACGCGGAAGTATGTCGCCCTCGATGAACTTCTTGTTTCCGGGAAGCACCATGTCGCGGGTGCCGCCTTCCCGGCGAAAGCGGGGTTCATTCATCCCGTCAAGCGGGATGCTGACCTCGCCACCTTCCAGGACCTCCTTGATGTCGCGGTCCTGGGACGATTTCTTGACGGCGCCCTGAACCAGCGCCTTGGCACGACGCAAGAAACGCTGGCGGTTCTCGAGGCTTTTACTCCCCGGATTCAGGCGCCTGTCAATGATGTGCATGGCCACTCTTGCTTCACCTCAGCCGGCTTGCTTCACGCGCATATACCATTCGACGAGCCGGCGAACCTGACGCTCAGTATAGCCGCGTCCGACCATCCGCTCGACAAACTCGCCGTGCTTCTTCTCGGTATCGCCGTCCTTCTTGGTGCCGAACGAGATCACCGGAAGAAGGTCTTCGACCTGGGAAAATATCCGCTTTTCAATAACTTCGCGAATCTTTTCATAGCTGGTCCAGGTCGGGTTCTTCCCCGCGTTCTGAGCCCGCGACCGCAGCGAGAACTTGACCACCTCGTTGCGGAAGTCCTTCGGGTTGGCGATGCCCGCAGGCTTCTCGATCTTGGTCAATTCCTGGTTGAGAAGCTCGCGATTGAGCAACTGGCCGGTGTCGGGATCCTTGAAATCCTGATCTTCGATCCAGGCATCGGCATAATCGACGTACCGATCGAACAGGTTTTGACCGTAATCCGAATAGGATTCGAGATAGGCCTTCTGGATCTCGTGGCCGATAAATTCCGCGTAGCGCGGCACCAGTTCAGCCTTGATGAATTCGAGGTAGCGCTTTTCGACTTCATCAGGGAGTTGCTCGCGGCGAATGGCATGCTCAAGCGTGTACATCAGATGGACGGGATCAGCGCCAAGCTCTGCGGTGTCGTGATTGTAGGTTCCCGCCAGAACCTTGAAAGCGAAACGCGTCGAGGCGCCATCCATGCCTTCGTCGACGCCGGCGGCGTCCTTGTATTCCTGAACGCTGCGGGCCTTCGGATCGGATTCCTTGAGGCTTTCACCGTCATAGACCCGCATCTTCGCAAACACCGTCGAGTTCTCATGCTTGCGCAAGCGTGACATCACCGAAAAGCGGGCCAGCGTCTCCAGCGTTGCGGGAGCACATGGCGCGGACGCGAGTTCGGATCCCTGTATGAGTTTCTCATAGATCTTCTGCTCCTCGGTCACCCGCAGGCAGTAAGGCACCTTGATCACGCAAATGCGATCGATGAAGGCTTCGTTGTTCTTGTTGGCCTTGAAACTCTGCCATTCGGATTCGTTCGAGTGCGCGAGAACGGTACCGGTAAAGGGAATCGCGCCGATATTCTCGGTGCCGATGTAGTTGCCTTCCTGGGTCGCCGTCAGCAGCGGGTGCAGCATCTTGATCGGCGCCTTGAACATTTCGACGAATTCGAGGATGCCCTGGTTGGCTCGGTTCAGTCCGCCGGAATAGCTGTAAGCATCCGGGTCGTTCTGGGCAAAAGTTTCCAGTTTGCGAATGTCGACCTTGCCGACTAGCGACGAGATGTCCTGGTTGTTCTCGTCGCCAGGCTCGGTTTTGGAAACCGCGATCTGCCGCAACCGCGATGGCTGAATCTTGGCGACGCGGAATCGCGAAATGTCGCCCCCGAAGGCCTCGAGCCGCTTGTAACACCACGGGGACATCAGTCCGTTCAGGCGCCGACGCGGAATGCCATACTTCTCCTCGATCATCGGGCCGAGCGATTCCGGATCGAACAGGCTAAGCGGACTCTCGAAGACGGGGCTGAGTTCGTCGCCGGCCTTCAGCACATAGATCGGATTAACTTCCATCAACGATTTCAGCCGCTCTGCGAGCGACGATTTGCCGCCGCCGACCGGCCCGAGCAGATAGAGAATCTGCTTGCGCTCTTCTAGGCCCTGAGCTGCGTGCCGGAAGAACCCGACGATGCGCTCGATGGTTTCTTCCATGCCGAAGAAGCCGGCGGCGAAGGCCGGATAGACGCGCATTGTCCTGTTCAAGAAGATACGGCCAAGGCGGGGATCCTTGGCCGTGTCGATCATTTGAGGTTCTCCGATCGCGGCCAACAGCCGCTCAGCGGCATTGGCATATCGCATTGGGTCACCTCGACACGATTCCAGATACTCTGCCATCGACATATCGGTTTCGCTTCGGGCCTCGAAGGACCTAGCGAAAGCGTTGAAAAGCGAGTCGTTGTACATGATCCCTCTCCTCATAAGGTCAGCTGCTGGACGCGATGCTTAGGTTCCACGCCGCCGAGGCCCTGCCCGCATCGAAAATGCGAATCAGCATCAGCACATTGATCCATTCGACACGCGACCGACTCCTTCAGGCAATGCAATAGTTGTGCTAAGGCGACCTTCATCTCCAAAATATGATATGATTTCTACGAGATGTAACCCCGCCGCAACATCCGGGGAAGTACTGGCGCCGCGGCCGTGAGAGCATAAAAAATGCCTGTCGCTGGAGCTTTGCTTCCCTTGGAACGGGCGGGAGCAATCCTGAAAAACGACCTTCCATAGCCTCCATTTTCCTAAATACGACCGCTTATTGCTCCGTATCGGGGCGATTTGCCGGGTTTGCCCTGCTTCCGAAGAGAAACTAAAAAAGAGAAACTCAGTTCCGGCGCCGCGACCGAATGCCGTATTTTGTCGGTGATCGGACTCCTCGGCGGCCTGTCAGCACATAGATTTGATGGACGCACGGCCATCAACGACTTTGGCGGCTCCCGGCGACGCCGGCCAAGGGTCCAACCCGGCAGGCCCCCCGGCATTCGCGTGAAATTGGCCTTGCGCGGCAGGGTCCAGGGCGGACCACAACGCCGAGAAGCGTGCTATCCTGACGTCAGGCAACCCGGCTACAACATGTCCGCGTCAGACGGTTTGAAGATCGCGACAGATCTGTCTCTGCGGAGCCGGAAAAAGCGGAGCTCTCCGTTTCTGGTGTTGGCCGCCGTGTTGCTGATTTTCGCAGCCATCGCCGGTACAGCCTTTCTTGTGGTGCGGACGACAACCCTGCGAATTGCCGTCGGACCGTCCGGAAGCGACGACCAAAAACTGATTCAGGCAATGCGAGGCGGACGACTTCTTCCGCGAAACGCTCGACTGCTTTGATGAAGGCGATCTGGCTGCCTAGAGTCTCGTACTTGAACAGTTTCATCACGCCGTTGTCGATCGACGAACCGCGATCAGCGAGGCCGCGATCAGCTTACCTCGCATGCGCGCCGGATAGGCCGCGAGCCGCGCTTATCAAGCCAAAGCTGCAACCCGAATTGGCCGAGGCGCGACGATTGCGTTGCGGC
>JGI12635J15846_10002772_pt1 | contig 15315 bp, 24 predicted proteins | sample BlaSpr_A8_OM2_M2_FD_15846 | JGI IMG/M metagenome (IMG submission 15846) | reverse complement strand
ATCATGGCTCACATCGATGCCGGCAAGACCACTACGACCGAGCGCGTCCTCTACTATACCGGCAAGAGCCACAAGATCGGGGAGGTGCACGACGGCGCCGCAACCATGGATTTCATGGAGCAGGAGCAGGAACGTGGCATCACCATTACGTCGGCCGCGACCACCGCGATTTGGAACGGCAAAAGACTGAACATCATCGACACGCCCGGCCACGTCGATTTCACCATCGAGGTGGAACGCTCGCTCCGCGTCCTCGACGGCGCGGTTTGCGTGCTCGATTCCAACCAGGGCGTCGAGCCGCAGACCGAGACGGTGTGGCGGCAGGGCGACCGCTATAACGTTCCGCGCATCGTGTTCTGCAACAAGATGGACAAGATCGGCGCGGATTACTTCCAGTGCCTCAAAGATATCGTCGATCGCCTTGGCGCCAGGCCGGTCGCGATCCAGCTGCCGATCGGGTCAGAGAGCCAGTTCAAAGGCATCATCGATCTCGTACGCATGGTCGGCGTGGTCTGGGACGAAGAAACGCTCGGCGCGAAATATCACGACATCGAAATCCCGGACGAGCTGAAGGATCAAGCGAAGGAATATCGCGAGAAGCTGGTTGAGGCCGCGGTCGAGCTCGACGATGACGCGATGACGGCGTATCTCGAAGGCAATGAGCCAGATGTAGCGACGCTCAAACGCCTCATCCGCAAGGCCACCATCGCCAGCACGTTCTTCCCGGTGCTGTGCGGCTCTGCTTTCAAGAACAAGGGCGTACAGCCGCTGCTTGATGCCGTGGTCGATTATCTGCCTTCGCCGCTCGACGTGCCGCCGATCAAGGGCGTCGATCTCAAGGGCAACGAGATTGTACGGCTTCCGTCCGACGCCGAGCCAATGGCTTTGCTCGCGTTCAAGATCATGGACGACCCGTTTGTCGGCACCATCACGTTCTGCCGCATTTATTCCGGCACGCTCGAGAGCTCAACCGGCGTAATGAACTCGACCAAGGACCGCAAAGAGCGTGTTGGCCGCATGCTGCTGATGCATGCCAACAACCGCGAGGACATCAAGGAAGCGTTTGCCGGCGACATAGTCGCGCTGGCGGGCCTCAAGGAAGTGCGCACCGGCGACACGTTGTGCGACCCGCAGAAGCCGGTGATCCTGGAAAAGATGGAATTTCCCGATCCGGTCATTGAGATCGCTATCGAGCCGAAATCGAAGGCTGACCAGGAGAAGCTCGGCGTTGCGCTGGCGAAATTGGTGGCCGAAGATCCGTCATTTCGCGTTACCACCGATCAAGAGTCCGGCCAGACCATCATCAAGGGCATGGGCGAACTTCACCTCGATATCAAAGTGGATATCCTCAAGCGCACCTATAAGGTCGACGCCAATATCGGCGCCCCGCAAGTCGCCTATCGCGAGAAGATCACCCGCCCGGCCACTGTCGATTATACGCACCGGAAACAAACCGGCGGCCACGGTCAGTATGCGAAGATCAAGATCATCGCTGAGCCAAGTACGCCCGGCGCGGGCTTCGAGTTTGAGAACGAAATCGTCGGTGGCGCGGTGCCAAAGGAATTCATCCCCGCCGTGGAAAAGGGCCTCGAAGGCGTGCTGACTACGGGCGTGCTTGCCGGCTTCCCAGTGGTCGACGTCAAAGTCAGTCTCATCGACGGCGACTCCCACGACGTCGATTCTTCGGCGATGGCATTCGAAATCTGTGCGCGCGCGGCGATGCGGGAAGCACTGCAGAAGGGCGGCCCGGTGCTGCTCGAGCCGGTGATGAAAGTCGAGGTCGTGACGCCGGAGGATTATACCGGCTCCGTCATCGGCGATCTCAATTCCCGGCGCGGCCAAATTCAAGGCCAAGATATGCGCGGCAACGCCAACGTCATTACGGCGATGGTGCCGCTCGCCAACATGTTCTCTTACGTCAACAACTTGCGCTCCATGAGTCAGGGCCGCGCCACATTCACTATGCAGTTCGATCACTATGCCGAGGTGCCCAAGGGCATCGCAGACGAGGTTCAGGCGAAGTTCGCCTGATCGCGATTTAGCAACGTCAAAGAAAGAAAGCCGGAACGGAGAGCCACATGGCCAAGGAAAAATTCAACCGTAGCAAACCGCATTGCAACATCGGCACCATCGGTCACGTCGATCACGGCAAGACGTCATTGACGGCGGCGATTACCAAGGTGTTGGCGGAGAAAGGCCAGGCCAAGTACACCGCCTATGACCAGATCGACAAAGCGCCGGAAGAGAAAGCGCGCGGCATCACCATTGCTACCGCGCACGTCGAGTACGAGACCGACAAGCGCCATTATGCGCATGTCGATTGTCCGGGACACGCGGACTACGTGAAGAACATGATCACCGGCGCGGCGCAGATGGACGGCGCCATCCTGGTCGTCAGCGCGGCCGATGGCCCGATGCCGCAGACCCGCGAGCACATTCTGCTCGCGCGTCAGGTCGGTGTGCCGGCGCTGGTGGTGTTCCTTAACAAGGTCGACATGGTCGACGATCCGGAGCTCCTTGAACTCGTCGAGCTCGAGGTCCGGGAGCTTCTGTCCAAGTACAACTTCCCCGGCGACAAGGTCCCCGTAATCAAGGGCTCGGCGTTGATGGCGCTCGAAGACAAGGATGTGAAGCTCGGCAAGGAAGCGATCCTCGAACTCATGAAGGCGGTGGACGACTATATCCCGCAGCCGGAGCGTCCGAAGGATCAGCCGTTCCTGATGCCGGTCGAAGACGTGTTCTCGATCTCCGGACGCGGCACGGTCTGCACCGGGCGCATCGAGCGCGGCATCATCAAGGTGGGCGAGGAAGTCGAAATCGTCGGTATCAAGCCGACGCAGAAGACCGTCGTCACCGGCGTCGAGATGTTCCGCAAGCTCCTCGACCAGGGTGAGGCCGGCGATAACGTCGGTTGCCTGCTGCGCGGCACCAAACGCGAGGAAGTCGAGCGCGGCCAGGTGCTGTGCAAGCCGGGCTCGGTCAAGCCGCATACCAAATTCAAGGCCGAGGCCTACATCCTCACCAAAGAGGAGGGTGGCCGCCACACGCCGTTCTTCACCAATTACCGGCCGCAATTCTACTTCCGCACCACCGACGTGACCGGTGTTGTTACGCTGCCGGAAGGCACCGAGATGGTCATGCCCGGCGACAACATCGCTATGGAAGTGACGCTGATCGTGCCGATCGCCATGGAAGAGAAGCTGCGCTTCGCCATTCGCGAAGGCGGCCGGACGGTGGGCGCCGGCGTGGTGGCGAGCATCGTTGAATGAGGCATGTTTCGTCGTCATGCCCGGCCCGGTGCCGGGCATCCACGACTTGGGCGTGATGTAAAGATGTGGATGGCCGGACCAGCCCGGCCGTGACGGGACAGAGAGACCGAAATGAACGGCCAGAACATACGGATACGATTGAAGGCGTTCGACCATCGCATCCTCGATGCTTCGACGCGCGAGATCGTCAATACCGCCAAGCGCACCGGAGCGCAGGTGCGCGGGCCTATTCCGTTGCCGACGCGAATCGAAAAATTCACCGTCAACCGTTCGCCGCACGTTGATAAAAAGAGCCGCGAGCAGTTCGAAATGCGTACCCACAAGCGACTTCTCGACATTGTCGATCCGACGCCGCAGACCGTCGACGCGCTGATGAAGCTCGACCTCGCGGCCGGCGTCGACGTCGAGATCAAGCTCTAAGGTACGGGGAATTTGGCCATGCGATCCGGCGTGCTTGCGCAGAAAGTTGGGATGACGCGGCTGTTTACCGACGCCGGCGAGCACGTGCCGGTTACCGTGCTGCAGCTTGCCGGTTGTCAGGTCGTCGGCCACCGCACCAAAGAAAAGAACGGTTACGTGGCGCTGCAGCTCGGCGCCGGTACCCGCAAAGCACAACGCACAACCAAGGCCGGCCGCGGCCACTTCGCCGTCGCCAAGGTCGAACCCAAGCGCAAGCTCGCCGAATTCCGCGTTGACGATGATGCGCTTATTCCGATCGGCGCCGAGATCACCGCGGATCATTTTATCGTCGGTCAATTTGTGGATGTGACCGGCACCTCGACCGGAAAGGGCTGGGCCGGCGCCATGAAGCGCTGGAATTTCGCCGGCCTTCGCGCTTCGCACGGCGTGTCGGTTTCGCACCGTTCGATCGGCGGCACCGGCGGTCGTCAGGATCCGGGCAAGACTTTCAAGAACAAGAAAATGTCCGGCCATCTCGGCGTCGAGCGCGTGACTACGCTCAATTTGAAAGTGGTGCAGACCGACGTGCCACGCGGCCTTATCCTGGTCGAAGGCGCCGTGCCTGGCGTCAACGGCGGCTGGATCACGGTGCGCGATGCCGTGAAGAAGAAGTTGCCGGACGGCGTGCCAAAACCCGGAAAATTCAAGCTTGCCGACAGCACGGCGGCGGCACCGGCGGCAAAGCACGAGGAAGCCGCCTCCGATGCCAGGGAGGGCGCGTGACATGGAATTGAAAGTCACTTCGCTCGACGGCAAAAGCGCTGGGTCCGTCACCGTGTCGGACGGCATTTTCGGTCTTGATCCCCGGGCTGACCTTATCCATCGCTGTGTTGTCTGGCAGTTGGCCAAGCGACGCGCCGGCACGCATGCGGTGAAAAACCGCGCCGATATCCACCGTACCGGTAAAAAAATGTACCGGCAGAAGGGGACCGGCTCAGCGCGTCACGGTTCGGCGCGGGTAAATTTGTTCCGGGGCGGCGGCCGCTCGTTTGGCCCGCACCCGCGCAGTCACGAGATCGGCTTGCCCAAAAAAGTCCGCGCGCTCGCGCTTAAGCATGCGCTGTCGGCGAAGGCCAAGGATGACGGCATTGTGGTGATCGAGGCGATCGAGCTTAAGGAAGCAAAGACCAAGACCCTGCGCGGCCAATTCGAGAAGCTCGGGCTTTCCAGCGCGCTGATCGTGGACGGTGCCGAGGTCGGGGCGAATTTGCGCAACGCGGCGCGCAACATACCCAATGTCGACGTGCTGCCGATTGCCGGCATCAACGTCTACGACATTCTGCGGCGCCAAAAGCTGGTGCTAACGCGTGCGGCGGTCGATGCGCTGGAGGCACGGTTCAAATGAGCACCAACGATCCGCGCCATTATGACGTGATCCTCGCGCCGGTGATCACCGAGAAAGCGACCAACGCTTCCGAGCACAGCAAAGTGATTTTCAAGGTGGCGCTCACCGCCACCAAACCGCAAATCAAGGAAGCGGTGGAAAAGCTGTTCGACGTCAAGGTTAAAAGCGTCAACACGCTCCGCCGCCGCGGCAAATGGAAGGCCTTCAAGGGCCGTTTCGGTCAGCAATCAACCACCAAGCGTGCGGTCGTGACCCTCGAAGAGGGTCAGAAGATCGATGTGACCACGGGGCTGTAGGGAACGCGCGATGGCACTCAAGACCTATAATCCGGTCACGCCCGGCCAGCGCCAGTTGGTGCTGGTCGATCGCTCGGGGCTGCACACCGGCGCGCCGGTGAAAGCGCTCACCGAAGGCAAGTCGTCCAGCGGNGGCCGCAANAATTCGGGTTCGATCACCAGCCGCTACCGCGGCGGCGGCCACAAGAGGGCGTATCGCAGAATCGATTTCAAGCGCCGCCGGTTTGACGCACCGGCCAAGGTCGAGCGCATCGAATACGATCCCAACCGGACCGCCTTTATCGCGCTCATCAAATACGAGGACGGCGAACTCGCCTATATTCTGGCGCCGCAACGGCTTGGGGTTGGCGATGCTGTCGTCTCCGGCGAATATGTCGACGTCAAGCCGGGCAACGCCATGCCGCTTGCCAATATTCCCGTCGGCACGATCGTTCACAACATCGAACTGAAAATCGGCAAGGGCGGTCAGATCGCGCGCTCTGCCGGCACCTATGCGCAGATCGTCGGCCGAGATGGGGTCTATGTCATTCTCCGGCTCAATTCGGGCGAGCAACGGCTGGTGCATGGTCGCTGCATCGCCACGATCGGCGCGGTGTCTAATCCCGACAACATGAACGTCTCGATCGGCAAGGCCGGCCGCAATCGCTGGATGGGATGGCGCGGCCACGTCCGCGGCGAGACCATGAACCCGGTCGATCACCCGCTCGGCGGGCGCACACGCGGCGGCCGTCATCCGGTGACCCCTTGGGGCAAGCCGACCAGGGGCGCGAAAACGCGCAAGAACAAGCGGACCACCAAGTTCATCATGGCGAGCCGTCACGCCCGCAAGAAGAGCAAATAGGGATTAACAATCATGACGCGTTCGGTCTGGAAGGGTCCGTTTGTCGATGGCTATCTGCTCAAGAAAGCCGATGCCGCGCGCGCGTCTGGGCGCCACGACATGATCCGCATTTGGTCGCGCCGCTCGACCATATTGCCGCAATTCGTCGGCCTGACGTTTGGCGTCTATAACGGTCAGAAGCACATTCCGGTCATCGTCACCGAAGAAATGATCGGGCACAAATTCGGCGAGTTCGCTCCGACTCGCTCGTTTTACGGCCACTCGTCGGATCGCAAGGCCAAACGCTCCGATAGCGGCGGTGGCGCACCGGCGCCGGCCGCTTCCGCCGGCGGCGCGTCCTAGGTCGAAGAGAAGCTCACATGAGCAAGAAAAAACAGCCACGCTCCCTTGCCGACACCGAAGCCAAAGCGGTGGCCCGCATGCTGCGGGTCAGTCCACAAAAGCTGAATCTGTTGGCGCAGCTCATTCGCGGCAAGAAGGTTTCGATGGCGCTCGCCGATCTTGAATTTTCACGCAAGCGTATCGCCCGGGATGTCCGCAAGTGCCTGGAGTCGGCGATCGCCAACGCCGAGAACAATCACGATCTCGATGTCGACGATCTCGTCGTCGCCGAGGCCCATGTCGGCAAGTCGATAGTCTTGAAACGCCATATGCCGCGCGCTCGCGGACGAGTTGGCAAAATCTTCAAGCCGTTCTCGCACCTCACCATCGTGGTCCGTGAGGTCGAGGCGGCGCCGCAATCGTAACGGACGGAAGTCGCCGGTAGGCGAGGAGATAAGATGGGTCAGAAAGTCAATCCGGTCGGGCTTCGCCTTGGCATCAACCGCACGTGGGATTCGCGGTGGTATGCCGGCAAGACGAGTTACGGGTCGCTGCTGCATGAAGACATGGAGATCCGCAAAGCGCTGTTGAAGGAACTCAAGCAGGCGGCGGTTTCGAAAATTGTGATCGAGCGCCCGCACAAGAAATGCCGCGTCACTATCCACTCGGCCCGGCCAGGCGTGGTTATCGGCAAGAAGGGCGCCGACATCGAGAAGCTGCGCCGCAAGGTTGCCGAGCTGACCGACAGCGACGTGGTGATCAACATTGTGGAAATTCGCAAGCCCGAGCTCGACGCCCAGCTCGTTGCCGAATCGATCGCGCAACAGCTTGAGCGCAGGGTCGCCTTCCGCCGCGCCATGAAGCGCGCGGTGCAATCGGCGATGCGGCTTGGCGCCGGCGGCATCCGCATCAATTGCTCCGGCCGGCTCGGCGGNGCCGAGATTGCGCGCATGGAATGGTATCGCGAGGGTCGCGTGCCGCTGCATACGTTGCGGGCCGATGTGGATTACGGCGTCGCTACGGCATTCACGACTTACGGCACCTGCGGGGTCAAAGTCTGGATCTTCAAAGGCGAGATCATGGAACACGACCCGATGGCGCAAGACAAACGCATGAGCGAGGGCGACGCAGGCCGGCCCCGCCGTGACGCGGCCTAGGGCGCCAGAGACGGTTTGAGAGAAAGACGTTTGATATGTTGCAACCGACGCGAACCAAATTCCGCAAGGCGCATAAGGGGCGCATCCACGGTGTCGCAACCAGCGCGGCAACGCTCGCCTTTGGCCAATTTGGATTGAAGGCGCTGGAGCCGGAACGGATCACTGCACGCCAGATCGAGGCGGCACGCCGTGCGTTGACGCGGCATATGAAGCGCTCGGGCCGGGTATGGATCCGGGTTTTTCCAGACGTGCCGGTCTCGAAGAAGCCGCTCGAAGTCCGCATGGGTTCGGGCAAGGGGACACCAGAGCTTTGGGTCTGCCGCGTCAAGCCCGGCCGTATTCTGTTCGAACTCGACGGCGTGAGCTTGGAGGTGGCCAAGCAGTCGCTGGCGCTCGCCGCTGCCAAGCTGCCGGTCAAGACCCGTTTTGTGGAGCGCATTAGCGAATAGGCGCCATGAAGACTGCTGACATAAAAACGATGACCGTCGACCAGATCGACGACGAGGTGCTCAAGCTGAAGAAGGAGCAGTTCAACCTGCGCTTTCAGCGCGCCACGGGACAATTGGAAAATACCGCGCGGGTGCGCGAAGTGCGTCGTGACATTGCCCGATTGAAGACCATCGGCCGGCAAAAGCGCGCACCGAAGAGCTGAAGAGGACAAAATGCCCAAGCGCAGCCTGCAAGGCGTCGTGGTGAGCGACAAGCAGAACAAGACCTTGGTGGTACGGGTCGAGCGCCGTTTCGCCCATCCGATATTCGGGAAAGTGATTCGCCGTTCGAAGAAATATTACGCGCACGACGAGAACAACGAGTTCAAGGTGGGCGACGTCGTTTGGATCGAGGAACACCGGCCGATCTCGAAGCTCAAGCGTTGGGCGGTGGTGCGGGGCGAAAAGAAGACTGCGTCCTGAAGTACGGCGCGCCGGATAAGAAAGTGATTGGGGTAGCCCATGATTCAGATGCAAACCAACCTCGATGTCGCCGACAATTCCGGCGCGCGTCGCGTCATGTGCATCAAGGTGCTGGGCGGCTCCAAGCGCAAGTATGCCACCATCGGCGACGTGATTGTGGTTTCGGTGAAGGAAGCAATCCCGCGTGGCCGCGTGAAGAAGGGCGACGTGATGAAGGCGGTGATCGTGCGTATCGCCAAGGACATCAAGCGTCCGGACGGCTCGATTATCCGTTTCGATCGCAATGCCGCGGTGCTGATCAATCCGCAGATGGAGCCGGTCGGCACCCGCATATTCGGCCCGGTGCCGCGCGAATTGCGCGCCAAAAATCACATGAAAATCATCTCGCTCGCGCCGGAGGTTCTGTAATGGCGGCGAAGATCAGAAAGGGCGACACGGTGATTGTGATCGCCGGCCGCGACAAAGGCCGCACCGGTGAGGTGATTGGGATGCGCCGCGAGGAGGGCCGTGTGCTCGTGCGTGGCGTCAACGTCGTCAAGCGTCATCAGAAGCAAAGCGCCACCCAGGAGGGCGGCATCGTGTCCAAGGAATTGCCGATCCACATATCGAATGTTGCGCTGGCTGATCCTAAGGACAACAAGGCGACGCGCATCGGCTTTAAAATCTTAGGCACCGGGGATGCCCGAAAGAAGGTGCGCATCGCCAAGCGCTCGGGAGCAGAGATCGATGGCTGACACCGAAGAGAAAAAGCCGAAGAAGGCAGCCAAGGCCCGCGCGGAAGCTGCTGGCCAGCCGGACAAAGTGGTGAAAGCCGACAAGGCCGAGAAGCCGCCGAAGGCCCCGAAAGCCGACAGGTCGGAAAAAGCGGCCGAGGGCAAAGCCACGCCGGAGCCGCGCGAGCCGGAGCCGAAGGTCCCGGCGCGGTTGAAGGTCGAGTTCGACGAGCAGATTCGCGGGCGGCTCGCCGAGCAGTTCGGCTATAAGAACCGTTTCCAGATTCCGACCTTGGATAAGGTCGTCATCAATATGGGAATAGGTGAGGGTGTCGCCGACCGCAAAAAGGTCGACGCCGCGGCGGCCGATCTCGCGCGCATTTCCGGTCAAAAGGCGGTGGTTACCAAGTCGCGCAAATCCATCGCCACTTACAAGTTGCGCGATGGGCAGGCGATCGGCTGCAAGGTCACGCTGCGCAAAGCGCGGATGTACGAGTTTCTCGATCGGCTGATCAACATCGCGTTGCCGCGCGTACGCGATTTCCGCGGCCTCAATCCGAAGAGTTTCGACGGCCGCGGCAATTTCTCGCTCGGCATCAAGGAACACATCGTGTTTCCGGAAATCGACTACGACAAGACGGCCGACGTGTGGGGCATGGATATAACCGTATGCACGACGGCGAGCACCGACGATGAGGCGCGCGCCCTGTTGACCGCGTTCAATTTTCCGTTCCGGCAGTGAGGCGAGAGCGTCAGACGCGGAACGGCGAGGAGCAATAAATGGCGAAGAAGAGTTCGATCGAGAAGAACAACCGGCGCCGCCGGTTGACGAAGAAGTATTCAGGACGGCGCGCGCGGCTGAAGGCGATTGCACAGGACAAGACCAAGCCGGTGGAAGACCGCTTTGCGGCGACGCTGAAACTCGCGGAATTGCCGCGCAATTCCTCGGCCACGCGCATTCGCAATCGCTGCGAGATGACGGGCCGGCCGCGCGGCTTTTATCGCAAGCACAAATTGTCCCGCATTGCATTGCGCGAGCTTGGCTCGAAGGGGCTCATTCCGGGCCTGTTGAAGTCGAGCTGGTAAGGAGACTCGCACAATGTCGATGAACGATCCGCTGGGCGATCTCCTCACCCGCATCCGCAATGCGCAGATGCGCAACAAGGGCAAGGTGTCGAGCCCGAACTCGCGGTTGCGCGAGAGCGTTCTCGAGGTCTTAAAGAGCGAAGGCTATATCCGCGGCTACGCCGTAACGGAGCGCGACGGCCGTTCGGAAATCGAGATCGAGCTGAAATACTTCGAGGGTGAGCCGGTGATCAGGGAGATCGAGCGTATTTCCAAGCCCGGACGCCGTGTCTACACGTCGGTGAAGAATTTGCCGCGCATCAACAACGGTCTAGGCGTAGCGATTGTCTCGACGCCAAAGGGCGTCATGGCCGATCACGCCGCTCGGGACGCAAATGTCGGCGGCGAAGTTCTCTGCACCGTATTCTAAGAGCGCCAAAAGAGTAACTGAGATCATGTCCCGCATCGGAAAAAGGCCGGTCCCAATCCCTTCAGGCATCACTGCCAATGTCGAGGGTCAGACCGTCAAACTTAAGGGGCCGAAAGGCGCGCTGTCGACGGTCGTCCCGGACGACGTCGACGTAAAGCTTGACGACGGCCGGATCAAAGTTGACCCGCGCAACGACACCAAGCGCGCCCGCGCGCAATGGGGTACGTCACGTACGCTGATTGCCAACCTGATCGCGGGCGTCAGCAAGGGATTTGAGCGGCGTCTCGAGATCAATGGCGTCGGCTACCGCGCAGCGGTGCAAGGCAAGAACTTGCAGCTCGCGCTGGGCTACAGCCATGACATTGTCTATCCGATCCCGGAAGGCATCACGATTGCCACGCCGCGGCCGGTCGAGATCGTGATCTCGGGCGCGGACCGCCAGAAAGTCGGCCAGGTCGCCGCCGAGATCCGTGAATATCGGCCGCCGGAGCCCTACAAGGGCAAGGGCATCAAGTATTCGGACGAGCGCATCTTCCGCAAGGAAGGCAAGAAGAAGTAGCGGGGCGGAAAATGGCCAATCTCAGGGATCGTAGCGGACGGCGGCGAGGGCGGGTGCGTGGCGCGCTCGCGCGCGCGGCGCATGGCCGCAGCCGGCTCAGCGTATTTCGCTCGTCGAAACATATTTACGCGCAGGTCATCGATGATGATCGCGGCGCTACGCTCGCCTCGGCGTCGTCGCTGGAAAAGACGGCGCTGGAGGGGCTTAAGACCGGCGCCAGCGTTGCGGCCGCCAAGGCCGTCGGCAAGCTTATTGCCCAGCGCGCGCGAGAGAAGGGCGTCAAAAATGTCATATTCGACCGGGGCAGTTATCTCTATCACGGTCGAGTAAGAGCCTTGGCGGAAGCGGCACGCGAAGGCGGATTGAGTTTCTGAGGACGGAAGGTGGGTAGAGACATGGCGAGGCATCATGGCGCGTGAACCACGCGATCGGCGCAACGACGAGCGCGACAGCGAGTTTATCGACAAGCTCGTTCACATCAACCGCGTCGCCAAAGTGGTGAAGGGCGGCCGGCGCTTCGGCTTCGCCGCTCTGGTCGTTGTTGGCGACCAGAAAGGCCGCGTCGGATTCGGTCACGGAAAAGCGCGCGAGGTGCCCGAAGCGATCCGCAAGGCGACTGATGCTGCCAAGCGCGGGCTCACCCGGGTGCCGCTGCGAGAGGGTCGCACTTTGCATCACGATGTCGCCGGTCGTCACGGCGCTGGCAAGGTCTTCCTGCGCGCCGCGCCTCCCGGCACCGGCATTATCGCCGGCGGTCCGATGCGTGCGGTATTCGAAACGTTGGGCATGCAGGACGTCGTGGCCAAATCGCTCGGCACCTCGAACCCCTATAACGTGGTGCGGGCGACGTTCGATGCGCTTAAGCGCCAGGATTCGCCGCGTACGGTTGCCGCCCGCCGCAACGTCAAGGTCTCGGCACTGCAGGCGCGCCGCCGCGATGTAGAGGCCGAACCGGCGGTCGATTGAAACTTGGGAGCAGGCGATGGCCGCTGAACATAAATCCGGCAGGACCGTGACGGTCGAACAGATCGGCAGCCCATTGCGCCGGCATCACAGCCAGCGCGAGACGTTGGTTGGCTTGCGACTGAACAAGATCGGCCGTGTCTCGAAACTCGTCGACACGCCTCAGACCCGCGGCATGATTGCGAAAGTCGCGCACCTCGTGCGCGTGCTGGAGAACAACTAGCGTCGCGCGGGGGAAGGAACGAAAAATGAAGCTGCATGAACTCGCCGGCCGACCAGGCGCCCGCAAGACGCGAAAGCGCATCGGGCGCGGTATCGGCTCTGGCGTCGGCAAGACCGGCGGCCGTGGCGGCAAGGGGCAGACCGCGCGTTCAGGCGTGCGCATCAAGGGGTTCGAAGGCGGGCAAATGCCGCTGCATCGCCGCCTGCCGAAGCGCGGATTCAAGAACGTCAAGTTCGCGCGCAAGCTCAATGAGATCAATCTCGACCGCCTGCAAAGCGCGATCGATGCCGGCCGGCTCGATCTGGCTGCCACAATTGACGCGGCGGCGCTGGTGAAGGCCGGGATCCTGCGCCGGGCCAAAGACGGTGTGCGTCTTCTCGGCGATGGCGAACTCAAAGCCAAGGTGGCGCTGGCAGTCTTCGGTGCGTCGAAATCGGCCGTTGCCGCGGTGGAAAAGGCCGGCGGCACCGTCCAAATTCTTGCCCCTAAAAAGCCGGCGGGCGAAGCAGCGGCCTGATCCTTATATAGGGCCCGGACACTCGGGCATCGCGACACGGAGCGGCAGGCGCATGGTCTCTGCAGCGGAACAACTAGCAGCCAATCTCAACTTCGGCGCGCTGGCAAAGGCCGAGGAACTCAAGAAGCGCATTTGGTTCACTCTTGGCGCGCTGCTTGTCTACCGGCTCGGCACCTACATTCCGCTGCCGGGCATCGACCCAAACGCCTGGAATCAGATTTTTAACTCCCAGGCCGGGGGCATCCTGGGAATGTTCAACATGTTCGCCGGCGGTGGCATCCACCGCATGGCGATCTTCGCGCTCAACATCATGCCCTATATTTCGGCGTCGATCATCATCCAGTTGATGACGACCGTGTCGCCAACGCTCGAGCAGCTGAAAAAAGAAGGCGAGCAGGGTCGCAAGCTGATCAATCAATATACGCGCTACCTGACCGTGGTGCTCGCCGCGGTCCAGGCTTACGGCATATCCGTCGGGCTTGAAGGCGCGAGCAACGTCGTCACTGATCCGGGCCTGTTCTTTCGCATCTCGACCGTGATCACGCTCACCGGCGGCACCATGTTCCTGATGTGGCTCGGCGAACAGATCACCCAGCGCGGGATCGGTAACGGCACGTCGCTGATCATCATGTCGGGCATCGTGGCGCAATTGCCTTCGGCGGTCGCCGGAACGCTCGAGCTTGGCCGACAGGGCGCGCTTTCCACCGGGCTCATTCTCATTGTGCTGGTGATGGCGGTTGCCGTCATCGCTTTCATTGTTTTCATGGAGCGCGCGCAGCGCCGGCTGCTGATCCAGTATCCGAAGCGCCAAGTCGGCAATCGCATGTTCGAGGGGCAATCCTCGCATTTGCCGTTAAAGCTCAATACGTCGGGCGTCATTCCGCCGATCTTTGCTTCGTCGCTGTTGCTGTTGCCGACGACGGTGGCCAATTTCACCGCCGGGCAGGGGCCGGGTTGGCTTACGCTCATCACCACGCAATTGTCGCATGGTCGGCCGCTGTTTCTTTTGCTCTACGTCACGCTGATCGTGTTCTTTGCCTTCTTCTATACCGCGATCGTTTTTAATCCGACCGAGACCGCCGACAATCTGAAGAAGCATGGCGGCTTCATCCCCGGCATCCGGCCCGGCGAGCGCACTGCCGAATACATTGACTATGTGCTCTCGCGCATCACTGTCATTGGCGCGGCTTATCTGGCCGTGGTCTGCCTGTTTCCGGAAATGCTGATCTCCTATGCGGCGGTGCCGTTCTATTTCGGCGGCACGTCGCTTCTGATCGTGGTCAGCGTGACCATGGATACCGTTGCGCAGGTCCAGGGCTACTTGCTGGCGCACCAATACGAAGGATTGATCAAGCGATCGAAATTGAGGGGACGTCGCAGATGAGATTGATTCTGCTGGGTCCGCCCGGGGCGGGCAAGGGAACGCAGGCCCAGCACCTCGTCGCCAAATATGGATTAGTTCAACTCTCGACCGGCGACATGTTGCGCGCGGCGGTCAAGGCCGGCACTCCGCTCGGCCGTCAGGTGGCGGACATCATGGCCAGCGGCGCGCTGTGTCCGGACCACGTGGTCGTCGCCATTGTCGAAGACCGCATCGAACAGCCCGACGCGCGCAAGGGTTTTATTCTCGACGGCTTTCCGCGAACTGTTGCGCAGGCCGAAGCGCTCGATCGCATGCTCAAGCGGCATGGCATCGGGCTTGAGGCGGTGATCGAGCTGCGGGTCGACGAGGCGGCGCTGATAAAGCGGATCGAAAACCGCGTCGCACAGATGACCGCCCAGGGCCAGCAGCTCCGCTCCGACGACAATCCAGAGGTCCTGCACCGCCGTCTGACGGCCTACCGCGAACAGACCGCGCCGCTGATTGCCTATTACCAGCGCCACGGCTTATTGCGCTCGATCGATGGGATGCGGGCCGTGGAGGACGTCGCGGCGCAGATCTTGCGGGCGCTGGACGGGAACCCTGGGGCGGCCAAGGCCAGGCCGGCCAAGCCGGCCAAGCGGGCCAAGGCTGTGGCAACCAAACGGCCAAGTCGCGCTATAGGAAAAAAATCAGCACCCGCCCGAAAGGCGCGTCGTCCAAAAGTCGCCCGGAAAGGCCGAAAAGGCGTCGCTACGGGCGCGAGCCGAAAGTCGAGAGCGAAGGCCAAAACGGCAAAACGCCGCCGCTGAGATTAGGTTGTACACGAATCTGCTAGCTGGGTTGACGAAAGCCAGGAGAATCCATTAATAAGCCTGAAATATCC
>JGI12635J15846_10002771_pt1 | contig 15319 bp, 10 predicted proteins | sample BlaSpr_A8_OM2_M2_FD_15846 | JGI IMG/M metagenome (IMG submission 15846) | reverse complement strand
GTAGACGTCGAGCGCGCCCGCGGCTAAGGCCTTCTCGAGAAAGTAGCCGTAGATCTGCGGATTCATGTCGTCGAGATTGGCTTCGATGACGGAGATTTCTTCGTCGAAGCCGGCGACGAGTTTTTCGGCCGGCTGGCCGATCATGATGCGGACGACATTGGGCTGGCCTTCGAGATCGGCGGTGCCTGCGCCGTAGCCGATCGCGGAGACGGTCATCGGCGGTTGGGGACCGAAGTGGTCGCAGAGCGTGGCGACGATGGCGGCGCCGGTCGGCGTGACGAGTTCGCGCTGGACGCCATTGGAGTAAGTTGGCTTCCCTTTCAGCAAAGTTGCGGTTGCCGGAGCGGGAACGGGCAGAACGCCGTGCGCCATTCTTGCGGTGCCGCCACCGACGTTGAGGGGCGAGCAGGCGAATTTGTCGATGCCGAGTTGGTGGAAACCGATGCAAGCGCCGACGATGTCGATGATGGCGTCCACGGCGCCGACTTCGTGGAAATGGATTTTGTCGAGCGGCACGTCGTGGACGCGGGACTCAGCTTCGCCTAACTTCTGGAAGATCAATGTGGCGCGGTCGCGGACCTGGTCATCGAGTTTGGAGCTTTTCAGGATTTCCAGAATGTCGGTCAGGCTGCGGTGCTTTTTCTGGTCTTCGGTTTTGACCTTGGCGTATGTGGCGGCCATGCCATTTTTCCAGACTTTTTCGGCGGAGATTTCCCAGCCGGAGACCTGGAGCGATTGGAGATCGGCGCGGAGGCGCGCGAGGTCGCAGCCGGCGTCGAGGAGGGCGCCGAGCGTCATGTCGCCGCTAATGCCTGAAAAACAATCGAAATAGGCGAGATTCATGGTGGCCGAGCACGGTGCGCAAGGACGGGATTCAGGAAAATGTGTCTGCGACGGGTGCAGATTGATACTATCGGCGGCGGTTTGGGGTGTCAAACCTTCGCAGGTTTGGAGAGCTAGAACGCAATAGAAGACGCCGGCAGGGATTGCCTTCGCAGCTCAGGGTAAACGGCGCTACGGCCCGCGGGGATGACAACCCGCGATAGGGATGACCTAATTGGGTTGGAACCGTGACTTATACTGGGGTGATTTTGTGGTGCGGCTAGAGGGCGAGGACGCGTGTATCTGACATTGGTCGAGAGGCTGCGGGCGGGGCTGGCTGCGCACATACGGGAGAAGTATGGGGTGGAGCTGGCGGTGGTGTTGGAGCGGCCGCCGAAGATTGAGATGGGGGAGGCGGCTTCGCCGGTGTGTTTTGAGTTGGCGAAGCGGCTGAAGAAGGCGCCGCGAGCGATTGCGCAGGAGATTGCGAATACGTTTGGGAAGGTGGAGGGTATTGCTCGGGTCGAGGTGGCGGGCGGCGGGTATTTGAATGCGTATTTTGATCGAGGCGGATTTTGGAATGAGATCGGGAAGAATGAAGGATTGAAGCTCCCTCCCACCGAAGGGAAGACGCCGTCGAGCGGAAAAATTATCGTCGAGCATACTTCGATCAACCCGAACAAGGCGGCGCATATCGGGCATGTGCGGAATGCGGTGCTGGGCGACACGATAGCGCGGACGCTCCGCGCGGCTGGGCACAACGTACAGGTGCAGAACTACATCGACAACACGGGCGTGCAGGTAGCGGATGTCGTCATCGGCTTTCTGGAGATGGAGAAGCGGACCCCGGTAAGCGTGAAGATGATGGCAATGGAGCCGCGCTTCGATTATTTCTGCTGGGATTTGTACGCGACGGCGACGAATTTTTTTGCGGAGGACAAGGCGCGGGCGGCGGCGTTGCGCGGGGCGACGTTGCGAGCGATCGAAGAAGGGCGCGGCGAAGAGGCGGAAGTTGCGGAGACGGTGGCGGATTCGATTGTGAGTTTTCATTTGCGGACGATGGCGCGATTGGGAATCGCGTACGACTTGCTGGCGCGCGAGAGCGAAATTTTGCATCTGCATTTTTGGGATGCGGCGTTTGAGAAGCTGAAGGAAGCGAAGGCGATTTATAAGGCGGAAGTCGGGAAGATGGCGGGCTGTTGGGTGATGCCGTGGAAGGATGAGAACGACGGATCTACCACAGAGAACGCAGAGGACACGGAGAAAGATGAGGAGAATTCGCAGGACAAGATTATTGTGCGGTCGAATGGGACGGTGACGTACGTCGGGAAAGATATTGCGTATCAACTTTGGAAGTTTGGGCTGCTGGGGAAGGATTTTCGGTATTCGCGGTGGAAGAATGCGCCGGAAGGCGAGACGGTTTGGGCGACGACGTCGATGAAGGGTGAGGCGGATGCGCCGCACTTTGGCGATCCCGCGGCGGCGGTTTTTAATGTGATCGATTCAAGGCAGGCGTATTTGCAGCAGGTGGTGGCGGCGGGGTTGAAGGCGCTGGGGCATCCGAAAGAGGCGGAGCGGTCGATCCATTTGTCGTATGAGATTGTGGCGTTGACGCCGCGATGCGCGGCGGAATTGGGTTACGAGCTTTCCGAGGAAGAGGCGAAGAAGGCTTACGTGGAGGTCAGCGGGCGGAAAGGGTTCGGCGTCAAAGCGGACGATTTGATCGACAAGCTGGAAGGCGCGGCGCTTGCCGAAGTGATGGAGCGGCATCCGGACATGGACGATGCGGAGCGGATGCGGACGGCGCATGCGATTGCGATTGGGGCGCTGCGATTCTTTTTGATGAAGTTCACGCGCGGCGCGATTATTGCGTTTGATTTCAAAGATGCGCTCAGCTTTGAGGGCGAGACCGGGCCGTATTGCCAGTATGCGGTGGTGCGGATTCGGGGGATTCGGCGTAAGGGAGTGGAGGCGGCGGACGATGCGCGGGTTGCAGTGACGCGCGAGTCGGCGGCGAAATTTTTGAGCGGCGCGGATGGAGCGGTCATGTGGGAGTTGCTGCTGGCGGTGGGGTCGCTTGATTGGGCGGTGGATGCGGCGATTACGGCGCAGGAGCCGGCGTTTTTGGCGAAGTACGCGTTTCAACTGGCGCAGGGATTTAACAATTTTTATCACAAGCATCATATTTTGTCGGAAGGCGACGCGGAGAAGCGGGCGTTTTTGCTGGCGATCACGGAAGTTGTGGAGCGGGAGTTGGTAAGGGTGCTGGAGTTGTTGGGGATTGAGGCGCCGGAGAAGATGTAAAAGGCGAAGTAAGGACGCAATGAGGTAATGAAGTAACGATTTCGGAGAAGAGACCGCGGCGAGCGATTTGGGCTCGCCGTTTTGTTTTGTAGAGAGGCGACGGCTGAGATCCTTCGGCGTCCTTCGGACGCCTCAGGATGACAATCGCCAGATTGAGAAGGCCTTAGAGGACCCGCTCAAATTGAGAAGGCCTCAGAGGTAGAGGTGTTTGGGCCAGTTGGCGGCGGGGATTTTTCGGCGGAGGGACATGCGCTTAGCTTCGGTCCAGACGACGAACGAGAAGCAGTTCAGGACGAGCCAAGACCATTCGAAAAAATGAGCGCGGTCCCAGAGAATCATCGAGAGCGCGATAACCGTCAGCCACTTCGCGGCGCGGTAGATGCGAGCGCGCGTGGGAGTGTAGATCGGGAGAAGCGGGACGGCGAAGACGACAGCGGTGAGGATTGCGGCGACGATGGCGATGCGTGCGATCAGGTTGGCGGTCGCGTTGGCGCTGGCGCTTGCGGTGAACGGAATGACGAACGGCGCGGTGAGTGTGGCAATGCCATAGGCTGCGGCGGCGCATGTTGCGGCCGCGGCGGGGATGAGGAAGAGGAGACGCTTGCGTAGCCGCGTAGCGCTGAAGAATTTCGCTTCGCAGGCGCTGCTGCGAAGCAGGCGGGCTTCGGAACGCGTGAGAAGAATCTCGCGATACTGACCGTTCGCGGATTTCGGATCGCCTAACGCTGCGATTGCAGCGCGATCAGCCTCGTCGCCGGCTACGCCTGAAGCGAGGGCGTCTTCGCGCGACGATTCGTAGTGTTGTGCGATTTCGGCGCGGACTTGCGCGGCGGAATCGGCGGAGAGTTGACGCGTTGCTTTCGCGAGCCAGGTGTCGAGAGCGGTCATGTTCGGCCTCATCTTACGCCTCCCCCAAAATAACGGTGACAGCTTGTGAGATCGCGCGCCATTCGGCGCGGTCTTTGGCGAGAACGCCGCGGCCGGATTTGGTGATGCGGTAGTAGCGGCGGGGGCGATTGTTTTCGGAGCCCTCGTAGGATTCCACGCGGCCGGAGGTTTCGAGCTTGTGGAGCGCAGGGTAGAGCGTGCCTTCTTTGAAATCGAGGATGCCCTTGGAGCGGGATTTGATGGATTGGGCGATGGCGTAGCCGTGGGAAGGGCCTTGGGCCAGGGATTCGAGGATGAGGGTCGGAAGAGCGCCTTTGAAATTCATGAATACCTCGGATTGCTATGCATAGGATAGTGGAAAACGCGGGGGTGTCAAGAGCAAATCTTCAGGCGCGGATTAAGCACGGGCGGAATGACGCAGCGATCGAGGGGACATGGGGCGCAGCGTGCTGCGCCCTACACCCAGCCCTCCCCGAGGTTTCGCGTAAGGGCGGATTCTGCTCGACTTGAAACTGTTTGTTTTCATAGACATTTGCAAGTGCGGATTCCAAAGAGTTTACGGCTTGCTCGTATGAGCGAGAAGACGGAGAGGTTGACAGTCGACAGTTGAAACTTGAATGCGAAGAACGGGAGATAGGAGGCCCGCGAGGCGTTACTTCCGCGCGTGGTTTTCTACGCGGCGAGCATAACACACGCGGATTGTGCGAAATTCGTTCGAACGCGGTTGCAGGAAGGGCGGAATTTATTTCTCGGAAATTTTTTTTCGCGAATTGATTCGAATGATCGAGGTTCGAGGGCACGCTGAAAGCGTGCCCTCACAAAGAGAAAAACGCCCGGCAGGATGCCGGCGCAACCAGCTACTGGGTCATGCAGAGGTTGACCAGGGTGCGGAGGGCGATTCCTGTTGGGCCTTTGGCTAGCCAGGGCTTGGCGTCGTCGTTCCAGGCGGTGCCGGCGATGTCGAGGTGGATCCAGGGGGTGTCGCCGGCGAATTCGCGGATGAACCAGGCGCCGGTGATGCTGCCGCCGCCCTTACCGCTGCCGATGTTTTGGATGTCGGCGAAGCTGCCCTTGATGAACTCGCGGTATTCGTCGTCCATCGGCATCTGCCACATTTTTTCGCCGACGGCTTTGGCGGAGGCGAGGAGCTTGTCGGTCCAGGTTTGATCGGCGCCGGAGAAGACACCGACATGGATGCTGGCGAGGGCGACGACGATGGCGCCGGTGAGCGTGGCGGCGTCAACGAGATGGGTGGCGCCCAGTTGCTTGGCGTAGTGGACGCCGTCGGCAAGAATGAGGCGACCTTCCGCGTCGGTGTTCAAGACTTCGATGGTCTTGCCCGACATGGCGGTCTGGATGTCGCCGGGCTTTTGCGCACGGCCTCCGACCACGTTCTCGGTCGCCGGGACGACGCAGATCACCTTGACGCTGGGCTTAAGCACAGCAAGCGCGCGCATCACGCCAATCATTGTGGCGCCGCCAGCCATGTCGTACTTCATTTTTTCCATGCCATCGGCAGGTTTGATCGAAACGCCGCCGGTGTCGAAGGTGACCGCCTTACCGACGAGACCGATGACCGGGGCGCCTGCCTTGGCTCCGCCCGCAGGCGTGTAGGTGATGACGATCATGCGCGGGGGCTCGGGGCCACCCTGCGAGACGCCGAGGAGAGCACCCATCTTGAGTTCGGCGATTTTCTTTTCGTCGAGGACGTCGACAGCGAGGCCGGCTTCTTTGGCCATGGCCGCTGCTTTGTCGGCAAGGATTTTCGGAGTGAGCTTGTTGGACGGCTCGTTGATGAGGTCACGCGCGAAGTTTTGCGATTCGGCGATGATCTGGCCGCGCGTGAGTCCCTTTTCGCCGGTCGATTTGTTCGAGTCGGAATAGCCGAGGATGGACATCGATTCGATATCCTTGCCGGGCTTTTTGTCGGACTTGTACTTATCGGTCTCGAAATCGGCGGTGATGGCGCCTTCGACGACGGCCTGCGCGGTGTTGTCGCTGAGATCGTTTTCGCGGACAAGGAAACCGAATTTCTTGACTGAGCGGGATTTCAGATAACGGGTGGCAGCTCCGGCGATCTTGCGGAGGGTAGCGACGTCGAACTTGTCACGCTTCCCTGCTCCGACCAGCAATAAGCGGGCGGCCTTGAGGCCAGCCGGGGCGTGGATTAGCGTCATTTCGAGCGGTTTGCCGGAGAACTCGGCGCCCGAAGCCAGCTTTTTGAGGAGACCGTTAGCGGACTTGTCGATGTCGGCGAGGGTGCCCTGGACGGGATCGTTTTCATCGAAAACGTAGGAGACGATGGCGTCAGTTTCTAGATTGGCATACGGGGTGGTGTCGATCTTGATCTGCATGATTGAGTTTTTATCGCCTCCGGTTGCGATACATGGCTTGGTCCGCTTCGCGACGAGCTTCCTTGGTACGCTCGTCCTGGCGACGGTCCCAGGTTTTCTTTCCCTGGGCCAGGGCAATTTCGCATTTCGCTATGCCGTCTCTGAAGTATATCCGCAGAGGGATAACGGTTAAACCTTTGGCCTCGACGCGACCTGAGAACTTATTAATCTCGTTCTTGTGAAGCAACAGCTTACGCGAGCCCAACGGCTCGTGATTCCAGGGTCCGCCCGGCATGTACTGAGCGATGTGGGCGTTGACCAGCCAGGGGCCGGTGGGCCGGAAGTCGATGTAGGCGTCCCGGATGTTGGCTTTGCCTTCCCGAAGGGCTTTGACTTCGGTACCATGGAGGACCAGGCCGGCCTCGACCTTGTCGAGCAAATGGTAATTGTAGGAAGCAGCCCGATTCTGGGCGACGACAGTTTCCTTTTGCGCGTCCCTCCCCTTGGGGGTCTGCTTACCGGGTTGTTTTTGAGGAACTGGCACGGGTCTGGGCACCTTTAAATCCTGTGTGACTATAGGATTAAATGTTAGATGTAAGGGGGTTATGTATGCAAGACAGCCAACCTTCGGTTGCTTGTCCCCCCTCTAACCCGGTGCTAGAGTTCTACCGAAGCGAGCCCGAGCCACGGAGAGTACATGCGAGGATGGACCAAGGTCATTTTGTGCGCGGGTATGGGGCTATTGGCCGCCGGCTGCCCAAAGGGCAAGCCTGACTATCAAGAAGGGCGCAAGGCCGAAAACCTCCAGGATTATGATGCGGCGTACGACTTCTATTCGAAGGCGCTGAAGGAAGAACCCGAAAACGCCGAGTATCAAATCAAGTTCAATCAGGCGCGGTTTGAGGCTGGCGCATTTCACATCAAGCAGGGCGTGAAGCAGCGCGAGCAGGGCAATTTGCAGGGCGCGCTGAGCGAATTTCAGCGAGCGGCGGCGGTCGATCCATCCAGTTCGATGGCGGATCAGGAAATCCGCAAGACGGCGGACTTGATCGCCGAACAGGAACACAAGGCGGCCGCGGCGGACGCCGCGGCGAGCGCTGCAGCCGAAGCCGCAACGCCGGCTCTGGCGTCGATGCCGCCTGAGATCAGGCCGCTGTCTCGCGCGCCGATCAGCCTGCACATGGTGAATGACGCGAAGATCGTGTTCGACACCATCGGGAAGCTGGCAGGGCTGACGATTGTTTATGACGCGGACTTCCCTGCCCGGCGAATTCCCGTCGATCTGACCAATGTGACGCTACAGCAGGCGCTCGACATCGTGTCGATGGAAAGCAAGGCGTTCTGGAAGCCGGTTACCGAGAACATTATTTTCGTAATTCCGGATCAGCCGCAGAAGCGCCGGGACTATGAAGAGCAGGTCGTTCGGACATTCTATTTGTCGAACACCGTACAGGCGCAAGACCTGACGGAAATCGTCACCGGTTTGCGCCAGTTGCTCGACCTGAAGCGCTTGCAACAGCTTAACGCGCAAAACGCGATCATCATCCGCGACACGCCGGACAAGCTGGCAATCGCCGAGAAGATGATCAACGACATCGACAAGGCGCGGCCTGAAGTTGTGATTCAGGTGCAGGTGCTGGAAGCGCGTCTGGACAAGATGCGCAACCTGGGCATTTTGCCGGGGCAGTCGGCGTCGATCGGCGTAGTGCCGCCGGGAACGACGACAACGACTACGAACAGCGGGACGAGCACGACTGGGACGAGCTCGACGACGTCGAATATTCTGACGCTGCAAAATTTGACACACCTGAATGGATCGAACTACAGCGTGACGCTGCCGAGTTTTACGGCGAACGCACTGTTGAACGATTCGACGACGAGAATTATTCAGAACCCGGAAGTGCGGTCGGTAGACGGACAGCCGGCGAAGCTGAGAATCGGTGACCGCGTGCCAGTGGCGACGGGCAGCTTCCAGGCGGGCGTCGGCGTAGGCTCGACGGCGGGCACCGGCTTCGTGAACCCGTTGGTCAACACGCAGTTCCAATACATCGACGTCGGCGTAAACGTGGACATCACTCCACGCGTACACCCGAATCATGAAGTCAGCCTGAAGGTAAGCGTGGAAGTTTCGTCGGTTACCGGGCAGACGAACATCGGCGGCATTCAGCAGCCGATCATTTCACAAAGAAAAATCGACCACGAGATTCGCCTGAAGGAGGGCGAAGCCAACATTTTGGGCGGCTTGGTGGAGAAGACCGACACGAAGAGCCGCAACGGCTGGCCGGGAGTCGGCAATATTCCGCTGTTGCACTATTTGTTTGCGGAAGACACGAAGAGCTACGAAGACGACGAGATTCTGATTATTTTGACGCCGAAGATCGTGCGCATGCCGGAGTGGACCAAAGCGAATTTGCGGCCACTGTATACCGGCTCGGAATCGATTGTGCAGGTCAGACGCGACACTGAAGTGCGTGCACCGCAAGCGGATGGAGCGGCTCCAATTGCTGGAGTTGCAGCGAATCCAGCCGCGGCTGCGGCACCGGCAGCGAGTCCGGCGCAAGGCGGGCAGTCGGCGCAGATGCGATTCGAACCGCGGAGCACGACCTTGAAGGTTGGCGAGAAAGCGACGATCGGAGTGGTCGTAGACAACGTCAACGATCTCTTCTCGGTTCCCTTCTTGCTGCAATACAACCCTGCGGTGATCAGCGTGGAAGAAGTGCAGCATGGCGGATTCCTGCAAGGCGGCAATCAGGAGATCGCCATTGTGCAGCGCGTTGATCCGACACGCGGTCAGGCGATTATTTCCGCGACGCGGCAGCCGAATACGCCAGGCGTGAGCGGCACCGGAACGATCATGGGCATCGTCGTGAAGGCGATTGGACCCGGAAATTCAAATCTTTCAATCGTGCAGGTAAACGCGAAGGATTCGCAGCAGAAGCCTATTCCGCTGGTCACCAGCGAAGCAACGCTGCAGGTACAGCCGTAGTCCGATTTGCAGAGCGAGGAGTGGCCTGAGTGCGGGGCCACTTCGCTTTGACTTTGATCGAAGAATGTTGGCGATCGAACGACGTCGGCAAAATTCATGAGTGAAACAGCAAAACATCCCGGTCGCGGTTGTGCTCACGAGCGGCGTTGGGCGCGGCGGCGCGCTGTGCGTGTCAGTGCCGCTGCGGGCATGACGCTGATCGAGTTGATCATTGCCTGCTCGATCCTGCTTGTTCTGACTTCGGCCGCGATGCCGATCATGCGATACACCATCGTGCATAAACGCGAGGCGGAGCTGCACTACGACCTGCGCCAGATGCGCGATGCGATCGACCGTTACAAAGATTTGGCGGATCGCAATTTGATCCGCATTGAAGTCGGCAGCGAAGGCTATCCGCCCGATCTCGAAACGCTGGTGAAAGGGGTGCAGCTTGGCGCCGGCAACGATCGCAAGATTCGGTTTTTGCGCAAGATTCCGAAGGACCCGATGACCGGACAATCCGATTGGAACCTACTTGCCGTTCAGGACGATCCCGATTCAACCAGTTGGGGTGGCAAGAATGTGTTTGACGTACACTCGAAATCACAGGGCACGGCGAGCGACGGGTCGAAGTATTCGGAGTGGTGAGGCGAGTTTCGCGAGGATTTTGAGTATGAGCTTGTTTGAACTTGAAGGTGAGGCATGACGGGACTTTTGACGGAGATTCGGAGAGCGGCGCGCGATCGGCACGCGAGGCAGCGACGTTGTGATTGTGGCTGCGCTCGACGCGGCGAGGGCTTCACGCTGATCGAATTGATGATCGTGATTACGATCATCTTCATTTTGATCGGCATCGCGGCGGCTCGCTACGACGCATCGGTCCAGCGCGCGAAGGAAGCGACGCTGAAGACCGATTTAGCGGTCATGCGGCAGGCGATCGACAATTATACGCTGGACAAAGAAGCCGCACCGCAATCGCTGGACGACCTGGCGAACCCGCAGGCGCCCTATTTGCGCGAAGTCCCCACCGATCCCATGACCCACCAGAAGGATTGGCACACCGACTACGGCGATCTGGTGATGAGCCCCGATCAAACGAACAACGGCATCGTCGACGTGCACTCCAGTTCGACGGGTGTCTCGCGCACCGACGGCACCACCTACAACACCTGGTAGTAGTCCGAAAAATCGAAATAGAAAATTGGAATTGCAAGCCAGGCTGTGCGGTTCACCTCGCTGCGTACAAGAAAGCTGCCGCTTAGTCTGGACAGTCTAAACACACCGCGTCGCACAGATCTCAGCAGGCGTCGAAATTCAAATTCCGCATCTTAAAAGCGAAGGGTGCAGCACCCGGCGTTCAGGCCCGCTACTTCGGCTCTGTGATTTGAAGAGTCTGGTTCGCATGGGCGCCGTCAGCGAGGACTTGTTTGCGGCCGGATGGCCAATCGACCTCGATGCGATCGACTTTTTCGGCATCGCCCAAGCCAAAGTAGAGCGGGAGAACGCTCTGCGACAAGTAACCGGATTTGCCGTCGTTGTACTGTGAATAGGTATTTCCACCGGCATAGACCCGTACAGTGGCGCCGAGGCCGTTACGATTTGACTTCGTTCCGACCGGTACAACCTTCAGCCAGTGAATGGCTTTGCGCTGCGCGAGGTTGCTGATGAGAAACTGCGGTGGAGCATTGAAGTCATTTGTAACGATGTCCAGAGCGCCGTCGTTATCGACATCAAAGATCGCTGCCGAGCGGCTCGAGAGCGACGCGGACACGACGATTTGCCCCGAACGCCCTTTGCAAGGATCTGCACCCTGCATGTGAAAAATAAGGCTCTCAGGCACTTTTTGTGAGCAATTGAGCTCGAACCAAGGAGTGTGTGTGCGGCCGTCGCGGCGAGGCTCGACACCCAGTATGAATTCAGCGTCCAGGAATTTCTCGCCGCGATTATTCAGCAGAAGCGAATTGATACCGTAGCGGAAAGGAAAGCCCATGCCCGAAGGAATGAAGAGGTCTCGCCACCCATCGGCGTTCAAATCGCCGACGCTCGGTCCCCAAGGCCAGTAGTTCTCAACCCCCAGGCGGTCAGAGACCTCCTCGAACTTGCCGTCACCCAAATTGTGATACAGCGCATTGCCAAAGATAAAGTTGCTTGGAGGCCCGCCAAGCCGGCTTTGTGGCGGGTGCGACGCAGCTTTGAGCTTCTCCGCCTCCGGCCCAACCTCCTGGAACATGTCTGAGTGCATGTCGGTGATGAAGAGATCCGGCCGGCCATCGTTGTCGTAGTCAAAGAAAATGGTCCCCATGCTGCCAAAGGGGGTCTTGGGGAAGTAGTCCGCGGTCTTATCGATGAATTCCTTGCCACCGGAATTCTCGTAGTAGTGCGAACTCCCGGACATATTCAGTAGAAACAGGTCGGGCCGTCCGTCACCGTTCAAATCTGCAAAGGTAGCATCACCGCACCAGCCGACGGGGTTCAACCCAACCTCCGAGGTAACATCCTTGAAGCGGTTGTGGCCCATGTTCCGGTAGAGGACGGGGTACTCGAAGCGCTCGGGATGAAGATGCCCCATGAAGGCATCCTGTAGCCCGACGTACTCGCCGTTCGGTCCCTTTTGGTCGGAGGTATACCGGCCTACATTGCAGACCAGCAGATCAAGAAGGCCATCATTGTCGTAGTCGAAGAAAACAGCGCCGGAGGAATGGGCGACGAGGTCTAGTCCGGCTTCTTTGGTAATGTTTTTGAAGTGGCCGCTGCCGTCGTTTTCGAAAAGCGCATTGCCGCCACGAACGGTGGTGACGAACAGGTCTTGGTCGCCGTCATTGTCAATGTCCGCAAATGCGGCGGCAACACTGATGCGGTCCGACAGGGCGACTCCAGCCTCCTGCGTAATGTTCTTGAACTTGCCGCCCCCGAGATTCTTCCACAGCTCGTTGCCTCCAACTTGGTTGACAAAATAAATGTCATAGAGCCCATCACCGTCGACATCCGCGACGCCGATGCCACTGCCGTGATCGTAGTGTGTAAGTCTGAAGTTTTTGGTCGCGTCGTCGACAGCGTGGTGGACAAAAGTGATTCCGCTCTCCTTGAGCTTGTCGGTGAATTGAAATTCGTAAAAGACTTTGAACTGACTAACCGTGTCCATCTGGGCTTTTTTACGGGCCGCCAAAGCGTCCGCACCGATATCGGGATTGGGATATTGGACTTCGGGTAGTGCGGCAGGTAATTTCGAACTAGTCCGTCGGGCGGCTATCGGTTCATTCCATATGGCTGGCAGCAAAATCCCAATTCCCAGGAGGAATATACCGAAGAGAAAAAAACGTGGTTTGGAAGATGGCAAAGTTCATCCCTTAAACGAAGTATGGAGAGGCTACTCTTTGCGCCACACAGTATGTCACCAGTGCGCAAATCCGTGTTCCGTTTTCTCTCTCACTTGGATGACCGGAGATAGACGGGAAGTTCACCCGCCGTTCGCAGATCGAGCCTAAGCAAATAAAAAGGCCGGGCGCCTGTGGCCGGCCTGTGGACCTTCAATTGGATGCTGGGGTCAATTTTGACCTGACGACCCTCGGATTATGAGCCCTGGGGGCAAACTTAAGTCTTGCCCATCGAAGTGCCCTTGCTCCCGCAGAATTCTGGGATCGGGCATAAATCACGTGGATTTTGGACCCATAATGGACCCACCGGACTCTCCGTCATCGCTTCTTTACCAGTGAGCTACCCCGTCATGGCCGAATCTGTTAATTTCAGAGGGCATTTGCTCCAGGAACGAAGAACGAAACCGGTATCGCGCTAAATTGCATCAAGACCACAAGCCTGAGAACCAACCGCCGCAATCCATCGCAACACCGTTGTGTTTCAGGAAGGCACAGCGATTCTGCCAAAAACCTTATCGGCCGCTGCACTTGAGGCCTGACTGCTCCCGATGAAATCGTCGGCAGGGGAAGGTATAGCTCTTAGAATGAATTGGACGCGCCGCTCGTTTATGAAAGGTTCCGTCGCTTCGGCGATTTCCTTAGCCGCTCGGCGAGTTTGTGCGCAGGGTGTGGCCTCGCACAAGGCCAAGCCAGTGGCACGCCAAGCGCCCTCCGGACGCCCGTTCAACGCTCACTTTGTCGATGTCGGCGCAGCAGCAGGACTCAGCGCACCTACCGTTTATGGAGGCATTGAGGACAACAAGTACATTCTGGAATCGACCGGGTGCGGATGCGCGTTTATTGACTACGACAATGACGGCTGGATGGATATTTTTCTCCTCTGCGGCACACGGCTCGATGGAACGCCCGACGGAGCGACAAATCGACTCTACAAGAATAATCGCGACGGCAGCTTCACCGATGTTACCGAGAAGGCTGGTCTTCACGCCGTTGGTTGGGCCTGCGGTGTCTGCGTCGGCGATTACAACAATGATGGCTTTGACGATCTCTTTTGCACCTATTTTGGGCAGAACATTCTCTATCGCAACAATGGCGATGGGACGTTCACCGATGTGACCAAGGCGGCCGGCCTGGTGACCGACCAATCTCGTTGGGGATCTGGATGCAGCTTTCTGGATTACGACCGAGACGGCAATCTCGACCTCTTTGTATCGAATTACGTGCGTCTTTCGATCGAACAGACCCCCGCTCCCGGAGAGAACACAAATTGTATGTGGAAGGGCGTTCCTGTCGAGTGCGGCCCGCGTGGTCTGCCCACTGGTTCGCATTCGCTTTATAAGAACAATGGTGATGGAACATTTACCGACGTGAGCCAACGGTCGGGCATTGCGAAGCCCACGCAAACGTATGGCATGACCGCGGTGACGGCTGACCTGGACGAAGACGGCTGGCCGGATATTTACATTGCCTGCGACTCGACTCGCAGCTTGCTCTTCATGAACAACCATGACGGAACGTTTCGCGAGGAAGGCGTATTGCGGGGTGTGGCGCTCAGCGATGACGGAGAAGAACAAGCGGGCATGGGGATCGGGGTGGGAGACTACGATCTGGACGGACATCTGGACCTCTTCAAAACCCATTTCGCGGACGACGCCAACGCCCTTTACCACAACGACGGCAGAGGAAATTTTGACGATGTCACCCATCAATCGCGCGTGGCTGTCGAGACACGCTATATCTGCTGGGGAGCAGGAATCGTCGACTTAGACAATGATGGCTATCCCGATCTATTCATGACAACGGGGAACGTTTATCCGTCCGTCGAGCGCAAGCTGCCGCAATACACGCATAAGACCCCGCGGGCTGTCTTCCGAAACCTGGGAAACGGCACGTTCGAGGAACTGGTCGAGACCGCAGGCCCCGGCGTCGCCGAGAGGCACTCGAGTCGCGGGTGTGCTTTTGGGGATTTCGACAACGACGGAGATCTCGACATACTGATCATAAACATGAATGAACCTCCGTCCCTGTTACGTAACGACGTTCGTCAAAGCCCGAATTGGGTGAAGGTCAAACTCGAAGGCGTGAAGTCCAATCGCAGTGCAATCGGAGCTCGAGTCTTAGCTCGATATGGTGGGAAATTACAAGCTCAAACCGTGTTGAGCCAATCGAGTTTTTATTCCTGCAACGATCCGCGATTGCACTTCGGCTTGGGAAGTCAGACGCTCGTGGACATCGAAGTACGTTGGCCAAGCGGCTTGGTCGAATCCTTCAAGCAACTCCGTAGCAACCAACTGTATACCCTCCGAGAGGGAGTCGGACCCGTTGCGAACCGAGGATGGGCGGCGAGAACTTAGTCCGATGCCTGTCAGGCATCCACTTGGATCACACCGATGCCGACCGACTCCGAATGCTGGATTTCAGGTGATTGGGACAGCCTGGCAAACTTTTGTGTGGTGCCCCGGGAACGGATAGCGCCACGGGGTTATTCACGAGACCGAGGGACCGGCGGAACGGTTCTCTTGTCATTGGCGATCTTGACCGAAAACAACAGGCCGGAATCCTGGCTTCCGGCCTCTCAATTCTCATGAATGGTTGCGGGGGTCAGATTTGAACTGACGACCTTCGGGTTATGA